>Ga0335069_10014715_pt1 | contig 10949 bp, 10 predicted proteins | sample Lox_Sample_11_FD_206714 | JGI IMG/M metagenome (GOLD analysis project Ga0335069, IMG submission 206714) | Soil microbial communities from Loxahatchee National Wildlife Refuge, Florida, United States - Lox_Sample_1.1 | ecosystem: Environmental > Terrestrial > Soil > Wetlands | place: USA... | reverse complement strand
CCTTCCGGTTCTGCTGGATCACCGATTTCCCGATGTACGAGCTGAACGAGGAAACCGGGCAGATCGATTTCAGCCACAACCCGTTCTCCATGCCGCAGGGCGGGATGGAGGCGCTGAACGGCCAGGCCCCGCTGAGCATCAAGGCGTTCCAGTACGATATCGTCTGCAACGGGATCGAGCTGTCCTCGGGCGCGATCCGCAACCACCGGCCGGACATCATGATCCGCGCCTTCGAGATCGCGGGCTACCCGGCCGAGGAGGTGGAGGCGCGGTTCGGCGGCATGCTGAATGCCTTCCGCTACGGCGCGCCCCCGCATGGCGGCTCGGCGCCGGGCATCGACCGCATTGTGATGCTGCTGGCCGATGAGCCGAACATCCGAGAGGTGATCCTGTTCCCGCTGAACCAGCAGGGCGAGGACCTGATGATGGGCGCCCCCGCCCCGGTCCCGCCAGCGCGGCTTAAGGAACTGTCGCTCAAGCTCGACCTGCCGCCGAAGGCCAAGAGCGGCTGAGCGCAGCGGCGAAATCTGATAAGATTGAAAAATGAGCGATCAGCCGGACGACATGGTTCTGGTCCTGCTGCGCCGCGTAGATGCGCAATGGACCGGTTCGAGGCGAAGCTGGACGAGGTCATCGGCCGCATGGGCGCGGTTGAACGCGACGTGGCGGCGATCAAGGTCGATTACGCGGCGACCCAGGTCCGGCTCGACAACATGGACCGCCGCCTGCAACGGATCGAGCGCCGTCTCGATCTGATCGATGCCCCGGCCGGGTAGCGCGCGCGCCACGCACCTCCCTGGCGCCCCGTGGGGGGCGCCCCTATGTTCACCCGATAGCCGCGCCGGAGAGCCAAGCCTATGCGCCGTCCCGTCGTGCCGGCAGCGAGTTTCCTGCTGGCGCCCATCCTGCTCCTGCTGGCGATGGCCCTTGCGCGGCCGGCCGCCGCCGCGAATTTCGCCGCCCACCGAGCGCTGTATCAGCTCACGCTCGACACCACGAACGGCCACAACACCGACGTGATCGCCGCCAGCGGCACCATGGGCTACGAGGTGGTGGACGCCTGCGACGGCTGGGCGGTGCGCCAGCGCCTGCAACTGACGATCACCAATCACGACGGGCAGGACATCCAGATGGTGTCCGACTACGCCACCTGGGAATCGAAGGACGGACTGAGTTTCCGCTTTCACATGAAGCAGATGACCGACGACGCGGTCACCAGCCAGACCGACGGCGAAGCGAGCCTGAAATCGGCGGGCGGCCCCGGCGAGGCGCGCTACACCACGCCGTCCGGCAGCACCAAGTCGCTGCCGCCCGGCACGCTGTTTCCGATGGCCCACACCGCCGCGATCCTGGACGGCGCGCAGGCCGGCAAGCGCTTCCTGACGCTGCCGCTGTTCGACGGCACGGTCGACAGCGGCGCGCAGGACAGCTCGGTGATCGTGCTCAAGACCGCCAAGCCCGCGCCGAGTCGCTGGCCGATGCTCAGCCCGCTCGCCAGCACCCGTATCCGGCTTGCCTTCTTCGACCGCGACCCGCCGTCGGAGACGCCGGACTACGAGGTTGCGATGACCTACTGGATGAACGGGGTCGCCGACGACCTGCAGATGGACTTCGGCGACTTCGTGGTGGACGCGAAGCTCTCGGAACTGAAGCCGCTCGCCCACCGTTGCTGACTTGGGACGCGCGCCGCCCCCACGCGGCGGTGGCGGAAGGCGTGGCCTATGCCGGCGCGGTCTGCGCGATCGCCGGGTGCTTCGCGAACGCCTCGTACCACGCCGCAAGGCGCGGCGCGTTCGCACGCCAGTCGTCGGCCGCGAAGCGGAAATCCAGGTAGCCCAGCGCGCAGGCGACCGCGATCGAGCCGATATCCACCGTCCTGTGCGGCGGGTCCGCTTCCAGCTGCCCGATGGCGCGGGCGATGATGCCCTTCTGCCGCGCGATCCAGGCGTCGCGGGCGGCTTCCTTCGGCCTGCCCATTTCGCCGCGCGTGCCGACCGCGGAATCGAGGATGCCGTCGGCCACCGCGTGCAGCTTCAGCGCGCGCCAGCGCGCGGCGCCGTGGGCGGGGAACAGCGGCGCAGCATCGCCCAGGCTGTCGAGGTACTCGCAGATCACCGGGCTGTCGAACAGCGCCAGCCCGTCGTCGGTGACCAGGCAGGGCACCTTCGACAACGGATTGTCCGCCACCAGCGCGGCCGGCGATTCGTGCGGGTTGGTCGGCAGCTTCTCGATGCGTCCATCGAGGCCCCGCGTGATGGCGCAGGCCATCACCTTCCGCACATACGGGCTGGTGCCGGAGAAATAGAGCTTCACGGACGGTTTCCTTCGGAACTTGTCTTCAGAACTTGTCTTTCCGGGCGCGGATATCCGCGAGGCTCGCCGCATCCGGCGCGCGCATGAACGGGTTCTCGGCCATCTCGGCCGCCATCGTGGAGGGCACGGTCGCCTTCCCCGCCGCGCGCAGCCGGTCCACCTCGGCTGCGCGCGCCTTCAGCGCCGCGTTGGCGCCATCCACACTCAGCGCGAAGCGGGCATTGGACTGGGTGTATTCGTGGCCGCAGCACACCAGCGTCTCGCCCGGCAGGGCCGCGAACTTGCGCAGGCTCGCGAACATCTCGGCGGCGGTGCCTTCGAGCAGCCGTCCGCAGCCCAGGCTGAACAGCGTGTCGCCGCAGAGCAGCACGCCGCCGTCCGGGAAGTGATAGGCAATATGCCCGCGCGTATGGCCGGGCGTGTCGATCACGGTGGCGACGCTGTCGCCGAGCGCGACCGTGTCGCCATCGCGAACCGCGCGGTCGAGCTTCGGCAGCCGGTGCTCGTCCGCCGCCGCGCCCACCACGGACGCGCCGAAGCGCGCCCGCACGTCGTCGGTGCCCGCGACATGGTCGCCGTGGTGGTGCGTCAGCAGGATCATGTCGAGCCGCCCGCCCGCCCCTTCGATTGCCGCGATGATCGGCGCGGGATCGGCGGGATCGACGATGGCCGTGGCGCCGGTCGCCTCGTCGCGCAGCAGCCAGGCGTAGTTGTCCGACAGGATCGGGACGGCGGTCGCGGTGATGCTCATGCGCGAAAGGCTAGCATCACTCCCGGTCCGTCGGAACCCGAGGCCGTGCTATAGTTCGTGAATGTCCGCGGACGCTCCTGCCCTGGCGGCGTTCTACGGCGCCGCCCGCGGCGCCGTCGTGGCGCGCCTGCTGCGCGAGCGGATGGCGCTGATGTGGCCCTCGCTCGCGGGCCAGTCGGTGCTCGGCCTCGGCTACGCGACGCCCTATCTGCGGTTGTGGCGCAACACGGCGGAACGCTGCATCGCGGTGACGCCGGAGCAGATCGGGCTCGCGCGGTGGCCGGCCGAGGCGCCCAACCTGACCTGCTCGGCCGACGAGGGATTGCTGCCCTTTCCTGATCTCAGCTTCGACCGCGTGCTGATCGTGCATGGGCTGGAAGCCGCCGAGAACGCGCGCCGCCTGCTGCGCGAGGCGTGGCGCGTGCTGCGCGACTCCGGGCGGCTGCTGGTGGTGGCGCCCAACCGGCGCGGCATGTGGGCCTATGCGGAAAGCACGCCGTTCGGCCAAGGCCGGCCCTATTCCGCCACCCAGATCGACCGGCTGCTGACCGAGACGATGTTCTTCGTCGAGGCGCGCGACTCGGCGCTGTTCATGCCGCCGGTCAATCTGCGCCTCGTGCTGCGCAGCGCGCCCCTGCTGGAGCGCGCGGGCCGCCGCATCGCCCCGCAATTCGCGGGCGTGACGCTGACCGAAGCGGTGAAGGACGTCTATGCCGCGATGCCCATCGAAGCCGCCGTCCAGCGCCGCAAACTCTTCCTCGCCGACGCGGCGTAGCCCCTACCGCTCCGACGCCCGGCGGGCGCGGCGGGCCAGGGTCAGCACCGCGTTGCGGCAGATCGCCGTGTCCGGCATCCCCGTGCGTTTGCACTGCCGCTCCGCCTCGGCCAACGCCGCGGCGGCGGCTTCGAGTGCGACCGGCCTCCACAGGCCGAGCGCGCGCCTGAAGGCCGGGGCGCGGCGGAAGAAGACCGGTGGGCGCAGCGCCCGCAGCGCCTCGTCGGCCGAGGCGCCGTCGGTCATCGCGGCGCGCGCGCGTTGCAGCCGCTGCACATGGCCAAGCATCGCCCGCAGCACCTGCACCGGCGCGGCGCCCTCGGCCATCGCGGTCTCCAGCGCCCGATCGGCCAGCTGCACGTCGCCCTCGGCGGCGGCGAACACCGCATCGTCCAGTGACAGGCCCGCGAAGTCGCCGACACAGGCCTGCGCGGCATCGAGGTCCACCCGCCCGCCCGGCCCCACGTACAGCGCGAGTTTCTCTAGCTCTCGCCGCGTCGCCCCGCGGTCCGCGCCCAACTGCCCCGCAAGCCAGGCCAGCGCCTCCGGCTGCACGGTAACACCCGCCTCGCCCAGCGTCGCGCGGATGGTGTTCTCCAGCGCCGCGCCCTCCTCGGGGTAGCAGGCGATCGCCGCGGCATCGGTTGCGCCCTCGGCCAGCGCCCGCAGCTTGGAGCGCGCCGGCAGCTCCCCGGCCTCCAGCACCACGAGCGCGGGCGCGCGGCCGTCGAGCACCGTCTTCACGGCGGGCACGGCGGCGTCCCCCGCTTCGCGCACCCGCACCACGCGCCGCCCGCCCGTCATCGGCAGCGAGGCCGCCTCGGCGGCGAGGCTCGCGATGCCGTCGCGCCCGGCGAGTTCGGCAACCAGGAACGGGTCGTCCAGGCTGCCCGCGACCGTGCGCACCAGCGCCTCGGCCCGATCGCGGATCAGCCCCGTGTCCTCGCCATAGAGAAGCACCACGCGGCACGCGCCGGGATCGCGCAGGAAAGCGGGAAGGCGGCGCGCATCGATCTTCATGGAGCGCCCTGGCGCGCAGCTTCAGCTTGCGTTGGAAGCCGTCGCGGCCGCGCGGTGGCGGAAATAGGCGGCGAGCTGCAACGCGATCTGGTCCGCGACCGCTCCGGCAAGGCGCACGGAGGCGGCGTCGTTTTCCTGGTCAGCGGCGAAATACTGCTCGTTGAAGATGTTGAACGCATCCACCGCCCGCGCCGAGCCGCGCGTCATCGGCGTGTGCTTGTCGTCGAGCGTGCTCAGCGACCATGAGGCGCGGGCCACCAGCCGCACGCGCGTCGCGTTGCTGTCCTGCTGGATCGCGATGCCCTCGCCGCCGATGCCGTAGCTGACCGTCAGCTCGTAGTCCTGGCGCACCCCGGTCGCGCCCTTCTCAAGCCGCTCCTGCAGGGCCTGTCGCAGCAATTGGCCCGGCCGGTCGCCGATGTTCGCGACATGCACCGCCGCCAGTTCGCGCTGCGCCACCCCAGGCGCGCCGCCCGCGTCCGGCATGTAGGCTGGCGAGAAGCCGCAGGCCGCCAGTGCGCCGCAGAGGACGAGCGGAAGAAGGCGCAGGCGTCGCCCTCCCCTTGCAGGAGGGGGTTGGCGGGAAGCGGACAAGCGGCTCGGGCCTCGCCCCCTCCCCCCTACCCCCTCCCGCGAGGGGAGGGGGAGATTGGAACCCGTCGCCATCGCGATCAGGGCGCCACGACGAAATTCACGATGCGGTCGGGGACGTGGATGCGCTTGCGGACCGTGCGGCCCTCCAGCGCGCGCGCCACGTTCGGCTCGGCCTCGGCGGCGGCGATGGCGGCCTCCGCCGGTGTGCCCGGCGGCAGTTCGATCGTGCCGCGAAGCTTGCCCATCACCTGCACCGCGACGGTGACCGTGACGGCCTTGACCAGTTCGGGATCGGCCTCGGGCCAGGGCAGCTCGGCGACCAGGCCGGCGCCGGGCGCGGCGCGGGCGTGCATCTCCTCGGCCAGATGCGGCATCATCGGGGCCAGCAGGCGGGCCAGGATCGTCACCGCCTCGTGCCGCGCCCAAGCGCGGCCCGGCGCGTCCGCCGGCGCCTTGCCGGCATCCGCGACGGCGTTGGCCATCTCATGCAGACGGGCCACCGCGACGTTGAAGGCGAAGCCCTCCAGCGCCTCCGTCACCGCGGCGATGGCGCGGTGCGTCGCGCGCCGCAGCGCCAGCGCCGCTGGCGCAGGCTCGGCGGGGAAATCGCCACCCGGGTGGCACGCGCTCTCGGCGAGGCGATACAGGCGCTGGACGAAGCGGAACGCGCCCGCCACGCCCGCCTCGGTCCACTCCATATCGCGGTCGGGCGGGTTGTCGGACAGGATGAACCATCGCGCGGTGTCGGCGCCGTAGCGCGCGATGATCGCGCCGGGATCGACGGTGTTGCGCTTCGACTTGCTCATCGCCTCGACGCGCCCGACCGTTACCGGCTCGCCGGTCTCGCGGTGCCGCGCGCCGCCGTCGGGCAGCAGGTCCACCTCGTCGGGGTAGAGCCAGCGGCTGTCCGCGCCGCGATAGCTTGCGTGCGTCACCATGCCCTGCGTGAACAAACCGGCAAACGGCTCGTCCACCGCCACGTGCCCGGTCTTGCGCATCGCGCGGGTGAAGAAGCGGGCATAGAGCAAGTGCAGGATCGCGTGCTCGATGCCGCCGATGTACTGGTCGACCGGCATCCAGTGATCGACCGCCGCGCGCCCCACCGGGGCGGCGTCGTGCGGACTGCAGAAGCGGGCGAAATACCAGGCCGAATCGACGAAGGTGTCGAACGTGTCGGTCTCGCGCCGCGCCGGCTTGCCGCAGGCGGGGCAGGCGACGTGCTTCCAGGTCGGGTGGTGATCCAGCGGGTTGCCGGGCCGGTCGAAGGTCACGTCGTCGGGCAGGCGGACCGGCAGGTCGGCGTCCGGCACCGGCACCACGCCGCAGGCATTGCAATGGATGACCGGGATCGGGCAGCCCCAGTAACGCTGCCGGCTCACGCCCCAGTCGCGCAGGCGCCAGTTGGTCTCGCCCTGGCCGATCCCCAGACCGTTCAGCCGCGCGATTGCCGCGCGCTTGGCGGCTTCAACGTCGAGGCCATCGAGGAAATTCGAGTTGTAGATCGTCCCCGGCCCGACATAGGCGGTATCGTCCACCACGAAGGCGGCCGGATCCTCGCGCGGCGGCAGCACCACGGGCAGCACCGGGAGTGCGTATTTGCGCGCGAAATCAAGGTCGCGCTGGTCGTGCGCCGGGCAGCCGAAGATCGCGCCGGTGCCGTATTCGATCAGCACGAAGTTGACGATCCACACGGGCGAGGTGCGCGACGGGTCGAACGGGTGAACCACGCGCAGGCCGGTGTCGTAGCCCTGCTTCTCGGCCGTCTCGATCGCCGCCTCGCTGGTGCCGAGGCTCCGGCAGTCCGCGACGAAGGCGGCGGCCTTCGGGTCGCGCGCCGCGACCGCCGCGGCCAGCGGATGCTCGGGCGCCAGCGCCAGGAAGGACATGCCGTACAGCGTGTCGGGACGGGTCGTGTAGACCTCGACCGAGTCGATTGCCGCCCCTTGGCCGCCCTCGGGCGCGGTCAGGGCGAATTTCAGCCGGGCGCCCTCGCTGCGGCCGATCCAGTGGGACTGCATCAGCCGCACGCGCTCCGGCCAGCGATCCATGCCGTCGAGCGCCGCGAGCAACTCGGGCGCGTAGTCGGTGATGCGCAGGAACCACTGCGCCAGCCGCTTCTTCTCGACCGGCGCGCCGGAGCGCCAGCCGCGGCCGTCGATCACCTGCTCATTCGCGAGCACGGTGCCGTCGACAGGGTCCCAGTTCACCCAGCTTTCCTTGCGGTCGACCAGGCCCGCCGTCAGGAAATCGAGGAACAGCTTCTGCTGATGCCCGTAATAGGCGGCATCGCAGGTGGCGAACTCGCGCGACCAGTCGAGCGAGAGGCCCATGCGCTGCAGTTCGGCGCGCATCGCCGAAATGTTGTCCCAGGTCCATTGCGCCGGGTGGATGTTGCGCTCGCGCGCCGCGTTCTCGGCGGGCAGGCCGAAGGCGTCCCAGCCCATCGGGTGCAGCACTACGTGGCCGCGCGCGCGCTTGTAGCGGGCGACCACGTCGCCCAGCGTGTAGTTGCGGACGTGCCCCATGTGGATCTTCCCGCTGGGATACGGGAACATCTCCAGCACGTAGTATTTGGGCCGGCCGTCGGCGGGCACGTCGTCCACCGCGAAGCAGGCGCGATCGGCCCAGGCGCGCTGCCAGCGCGGCTCGGCCTCGCCGAAGTCGTAGCGCAGGTCGTCGGCCGCGACGTCGTTCATCGCGCGTCCGGTCTAGCCGGCAGCCAGCGACTGCGCGCGCAGTTCGCGGGCGCGGGCCAGCACGCGGCCTTCCAGTTCGCCGACCGTCACGCGGCTGACATCGGCATCAACCCATTGGCCGTTCTGCAGCACCTGCCGGAACAGCGTGACGCGGACGCCGTCCGACCGCAGCTGCCGGCCCAGGATATAGGCGGTCGCCTTGAACCGCTCGTCGGGCGAGCCGGGCGGCTGGTACCAGTCGGTGATGATCACCCCGCCGAACGGATCGGCGGAGGCCAGCGGCATGAAGGACAGCGTATCCAGCGCGCCGCGCCACAGGTAGGCGTTCACGCCGAGCGCGCCGGACGTGTCGGCGCCGTTTTGGTTGGTCTTGCTGGTGCCGAAGACGATACCGTTGTCGCCCAGCACGCTTCCGCCGCCGGGTTCCGGCTTGCCGACATAGTCGGGGTCCACGGGGGACGGCGTCGTGCCGCCGCAGCCGCTCAATACAAGCGTGGCGGCAAGCAGGCAGCCGCAGAAGAGGAGCGATATCCGCATTCACGTCGATCCCGGGCACTGGCGAGCGCCGTTATCTAGACCTTGCCTGCCGCCACGCCAAGGCCGGCGGCGCGGCGAAACCATGCGCAAAAAGAAAACGGCGGGGCCGAAGCCCCGCCGTCCATAGCAGGAAGCCGGAGGTCGCTGCTTACCAGCGGACCATCGTGCCGACGCCGAAGGCCTGGCCCTTGACGTCGTTGTAGGCGTAACCACCGCCGGCGGCGCCGGTCTGGAAGTTGTAGTCGCCCTGGTGGCGCTGGCCATAGACGTAGGAAACCCAGAGCGTCAGGCCCGGCGCGATGCCGTAGGTCATACCGGCCGCGTAGCCCATTTCGTGGCGCTGGGCGATGTTGACCAGGGCGGGCGACCCCTGCGAGTCGTAGGCGAAGTAGTGGTTGCCGATGGTGAACGGCCCAGTGGAGTACTGGATGCCGGCGATCCAGGCGATGCCGTGCACGCCGCCCTTGGGCTGCAGCGCACCGATGCCGTTGACCGCGCCGCCCTGCACGTTGCCGCCGAAGGTCACGCCGCCGATGGTCAGCGCGATACCGCCGGTGCCCAGGTTCAGGTTGTTGAAGCCCGGCGTCGCCTGCGTGATCGGGCCGGTGTAGTTGACCTGGCCGCTGCCCATGTAGCCGCCATAGGCATACACGCCCACGGGGCCGAAGGCGTTCTGGTAGCGGACCGCCAGCTCATACATGTTGGTGAAGCGGGCGGCGTCATTGATGTTCGACGAGGACGAGAGGTTGTAGCACCCCGTGCCGGCAGCGGAGCAGTTGCCGTCCTGCAGCGCCGAGTTGTTCGGCGCGTACGACACGCCGAAGTCGAAGCCGGCGAGCTGCGGCGACAGGTAGACGATCTTGGAGCTGCCGTATTCCGCGCCCTGCTGCGTCAGGAAGGGGAACTGCGGCTGCGAGTTGCCGGGAATGGCGCCGGGAAGGTCACCGTTCCAGCCGCCGTCGTCGAAGCCCTGGAAGGTGGTGACACCGTTATCGAAGATGCCCCAGGGACCGTCGGCCTGACCCCAGCGGAGGATACCGACATTGTCCTGCGCAACGTATCCGAAGGCGCGGCGGACGTACAGCGTATCGGTCGTTGTGTTGGCCGAGGACTGGTTGTTTGCGGTGGAGCCCGTGGCGGCGCCGGCATTGACGCGGACCTCGATCGAGCCGCCGTAGCGGACCCCGTTGGTCATCATGCCGTCCATGCCGAAGTAGAAGCGGGCGTAGCCCAGCGTGGTGTACGGATCGAGCTTCGCCGCGCCGGCGTTGCCTTCCTTCGGATTACCGGCCGTCGTGTCCAGGCTGCTGCTCTGCACGGCGCCGTAGAACACCACGCGGGCCGCGAGGCGGGTCACGATGCTGCCCGGCACCGGGTTCTTCGCGGGGCCCGGGGGGAGCATGGCAGCCTGGTAGTTGTTGTTGTTGTTCGCCGCCGAGATGCCGCCGGGCGCTGCAACGATGCCCTGCATCGGCGACGGCGGCAGGTTGGTCTGCTGAGCCGAAGCGAGGCCAGTGAACCCGACGGTCCCCCCGAGAACGGCCGCACTGGCCAGCAAGAGCTTGCGCATCCAAATCCTCCTCATATGGCCGAACTCGCGGCGCACGTTACAGGCCCTGCCCGGTATCCCCTGCGCCTGATCGACCCCGGCAGACGGGGGACGGCCAGGGACACTGAACGGGGCAGACTGGTCCTGGGCCGCACTATGATCCGCGTTCGCGCAGGACTGCAACGGGCTGCGAGGCGTCGTCATGGCAATTCCGAAACACTGTGGCAGGTGCGCCACAGATCGGCGGCCGGGCCCCGGCTTGACGGCCTTAACCGCCGCCTTCCGGCGCGCGCCGGCGCCGCATCCTTATAGCCGCATCCTTATAATAGACGGACACAAGCCGCCCGCCCGCGCCCGTAAACGAGGAGGAGCCGCCGCCCATGGACGACGCCATCGCCGACAACCTCGCCCGGGTGCGCGAGCGCATCGCCGCCGCGGCGATCCGCGCCGGCCGCAGTCCGGAAGACGTGGTGCTCGTCGCCGTCTCCAAGACCAAGTCAGCCGACGCCGTCGCCGCCGCCATCGCCGCCGGGCAGATGGTGTTCGGCGAGAACCGGGTGCAGGAGGCCGCCGGGAAGTTCCCCCCATTGCGCGCCGCCCATCCGGCGATTCGCCTGCACATCATCGGCGGGCTGCAGACCAACAAGGCGCGCGACGCGGTGCGGCTGGCCGACGTGATCGAAAGCCTGGACCGCCCGCGACTCGCCGACGCCA
>Ga0335069_10014714_pt1 | contig 10949 bp, 7 predicted proteins | sample Lox_Sample_11_FD_206714 | JGI IMG/M metagenome (GOLD analysis project Ga0335069, IMG submission 206714) | Soil microbial communities from Loxahatchee National Wildlife Refuge, Florida, United States - Lox_Sample_1.1 | ecosystem: Environmental > Terrestrial > Soil > Wetlands | place: USA: Florida... | reverse complement strand
CCAGGCGCAGGCCGCCAAGGAGCCGCTCGCGATGAAGCTCGCCGACGCCGTCGGCCACGTGCGCGTCGGCACGAACTTCGGCTGGACGCTCAACACCGGCTACCTGGTGCTCTTCATGCAGGCCGGGTTCGCGCTCCTCACCTGCGGGCTGGTGCGGAAGAAGAACGCCGGCCACCTGATGATGCTCAACTTCGCGGCGTACGTGTTCGCGTTCCTCGCGTACTACGCGGTCGGCTTCGCGTTCCAGTTCGGCGCGGTGGCGGTGAACGCCGCCCCGCTCAACCTGGGTGGCACGCCGACGCTGAACCAGTTCCTGATCGGCGGCGGGCAGTGGGGATGGCTCGGCGGCAAGGGCTTCTTCCTCGCCGGCCCGGCGTACGACGCGGGCTCGAACGCGCTCATGCTGTTCGAGGTCGTGTTCATGGAGACCGCCGGCTACATCATCGTCGGCGCGATCTGCGAGCGGATCACGTTCGGAGCGTTCCTGCTCGCCGAGCTGTTCGTCGGCGCGCTGCTCTACCCGATCTTCGGCTGCTGGGTGTGGGGCGGTGGCTGGCTCTCGCAGCTCGGGTCGAGCACGGGGCTCGGCCACGGCTACGTCGATTTCGCCGGCTCGACGGTCGTGCACGCGGTGGGCGGCTTCTGCGCGATGGCGCTCGCGGTCGTGCTCGGGCCGCGCACCGGCAAGTACGGCCCCGACGGCAAGCCACGCGCCTTCCCGGCGCACAACATCCCGTTCGTCGTCACCGGGACCTTCATCCTCCTGTTCGGCTGGATGGGCTTCAATCCCGGCTCGACGCTCGGCGCGACCGACCTCCGCATCTCAGTCGTGGCGGTGAACACCAACCTCGCCGCGGTGGCGGGCGCCGCCTCGGCGCTGGTGGTCTGGTACCTGATCTTCGGAAAGCCCGACATCTCGATGGCGTGCAACGGGATGCTGGCCGGCCTGGTGGCGATCACCGCGCCGTGCGCCTTCGTCGGGCCCAACTCCGCGGTGGTGATCGGCCTCATCGCCGGGATCGTCGTGTGCCTCGGCGTGCTGTTCAACGAGCGGACGCTCAAGATCGACGACCCGTGCGGCGCGATCTCGGTGCACGGATACTGCGGGCTCCTGGGCGGCATCTCGGTGGGCATCTTCGCCGACGGCACCTACGGCGCCGGCTGGAACGGCGTCGGCGCGGCGTCGTACCTGGGAACCGCGGGGCAGGGCGTCACCGGGCTCCTCTACGGCGACACGCAGCAGTTCCTCTGCCAGCTGATCGGCGCCTCGTGCTGCTTTGTGTACGCGTTCGGTTTCACGTTCGTCGTGTTCAAGGTGGTGAACGCCATCAAGAGCATGCGCGTCAGCCGCGACGTCGAGCTGGAAGGGCTCGACGTGCCGGAGTTCGGGATGCTCGCGTATCCCGAAGACGCGATGGTCTCCGAGTCCTGAGGAAGTGGGGGGCGGCGGCAGGCGGCGGTCGTCGCGACCGCCGCCTGCGCCGTGCCGGGGTGAGAACACCCTCGGCCGAAACGGCCGGAAATCGCGGGAAGCCGAGGCCCTTTTTGCGCTGCTCCTGACTCGAACCCCCGCCCGCTACACTGGACCGGGGAGGCCTCGATGTCCCGGCTCCGGCGCAGACTCTTCGACACCGCCATCCGCGCCCTCACCCGTCCGCGCGGGAGCTACGACCTCGTGCTCCCGAACGACCTCGACAACCTCCGCCGCTACGTCCGCAAGGGCGACGTGGTCCTCGTCGACGGGGACCAGCGCATCAGCCAGGTCATCAAATACCTCACCCAGAGCAGCTGGTCGCACGTCGCGCTGTACGTGGGCGACGAGATCCTGAAGCGCTTCCCCTCCCGACGCGACGAGCTGCTCGCGACCCACGGCGACGACGCGTCCCACATGCTGATCGAGGCGCTGGTCGAGTCGGGCGTGACCTCGAACCCGCTGGTCAAGTACGGTCGCATGAACCTCCGCATCTGCCGGCCGCACGGGCTGCGACGCGACGACCTGCAGCGCATCCTCGACGAGGTGATCGGGCAGATCGGGATCGCGTACGACCTCCAGAACGTGCTCGACCTGGCGCGCTACTTCCTGCCCGTGAGCCTGATCCCGCGTCGCTTCCGCCGCCGCGCGCTCGAGGTCGGTAGCGGGGTGCCGACGGAGGTGATCTGCTCGAGCCTGATCGCGCGGGCGTTCCAGAACGTCGGCTTCCCGGTCCTGCCCGTCGCCAACACCGGCGACGCGCCCGAGCCCCGGACGTGGCTCGGCGCGTTGCTGCGCCGCCGACCGCCGTACCCGGCGCTGTTCCGCCGGCAGGCGCCGACGCTGGTCACGCCCCGCGACTTCGACCTGTCGCCGTACTTCGCGATCGTCAAGTTCAACGCGATCGAGGCGCAGCGCTTCGACTACCGGCGCATCCGCTGGGCCTGAACGGCGCGCCGGTTGACGGCGTCCCGCCGAGCTGGCCATCACCGATCCCCAAAGGGGGATGTCGATGGCGATGCAGACCTGGACGGACATGTTCCACCTCGGGCTGCCGGTGCTGGAGAAGGTGATCCGCCCGGCGATCGTGTACGTGTTCCTGGTGGTCAGCCTGCGGCTCGCCGGGAAGCGCGAGCTGGCGCAGCTCAACCCGTTCGACCTCGTCGTCCTGCTCACCCTCTCGAACACCGTGCAGAACGCGATCATCGGGGACGACAACTCCGTGACCGGCGGCCTGATCGGGGCGGCGACGCTCCTCCTCATCAACTACGGCGTCGTCCGCTTCCTCTACGGGCACCAGGCGCTCGACCACCTCGTGGAGGGCGACGCGGATGTGCTGGTGGAGGACGGTCGCGTCCGGACGGACCGGTTGCGGAAGGAGCTGATCACGCTGCCGGAGCTGGAGGCGGCTGCCAGGAAGCAGGGGCTCGCCTCCCTCGCCGACGTCGAGCGCGCCGTCCTCGAGCCGGGCGGGTCGATCTCGTTCGTGGCGAAGAGCCCGACGCCGGAGACGACCCGCCACGAGCAGGTGCTCGCCCGGCTCGACGAGATCGCCCGCAAGCTCGGGGTGGCGTCGGCGCCGTCCGCCTGAGCGCGGCGCGACGGTGGTGACGCGCCGCCGTTGCGCCTCCCACCCGCCCCCGCTAGAGCCTCGGAGACAGACCCCACGTCTCCGGAGGTTCGATGCCGACTGCGAAGCGACCGTCCCGATTCCGTCTCGCCCCCGACGTCCGCCCGAGCGGGTACGACCTGCACCTGACGCCGGACCTGAAGGCCGGCACCTTCAGCGGCGAGGTGAAGATCACGGTGCACCTCCAGAAGCCGCGGCAGGAGATCACCCTGCACGCGACGGAGCTGAAGATCGCCAGCGCGGCGGCGCTGGCGGGCGGCGAGGAGCGGAGGGCCCGCGTCGTGCTCTCGCGCGCCGACGACACGGCCACGCTCCGCTTCGCCGCGAAGCTGCCCAAGGGCGACGTGACGCTGGCGCTCGCGTTCAGCGGCGCGCTCAGCCGGCACCTCCGCGGATTCTACGCCGCCAGCGCCAACGGCGTCCCCTACGCCTTCACGCAATGCGAGACCGCCGACGCCCGTCGCATCCTGCCGTGCTTCGACGAGCCCTCCTACAAGGCCCGCTTCCGCGTCGCGGTGACGGCCGCCGTCGGCGACACGGTGCTCTCGAACGCCCCGGTCGAGCGCGAGGAGTCCGCGGGCGCCGGGCGGCGGACCGTCCACTTCGCGCCCACGCCGCCGCTCTCCACGTATCTCCTGGCGCTCGCGGTCGGCCCGCTCGAGGCCACGGCGCCGCGCATGCTGGGCTCCGTGCCGATCCGCGTCTGGCACGTCCCCGGCAAGGGGCACCTCGCCGACTTCGGCGTCGAGGCCGGCTACGAGGCGCTCCGCCGCCTCGAGGAGTACTTCGGCACCGCGTACCCGTACGACAAGCTCGACCTGGTCGCCGTCCCCGACTTCGAGGCCGGCGCGATGGAGAACGCGGGCGCGGTGTTCTTCCGAGAGACGCTGCTGCTGCTCGACCCGGCGACGGTCTCGCACCAGGAGCGCAAGCGCGCCGCCGAGGTCATCGCCCACGAGCTGGCCCACATGTGGTACGGGGACCTCGTCACGATGGCGTGGTGGGACGACCTCTGGTTGAACGAGGCGTTCGCCACCTGGATGGCCTACAAGGTCGTCGACCAGTGGAAGCCCGGGTGGCGGATGTGGCAGGGCTTCGAGCACGACCGCGCCGGCGCGCTCGCGCTCGACGCGCTCTCGACCACGCACCCGATCTACGCGCCGGTCAGGAGCGTCGCCGAGGCGACCGAGAACTTCGACGTCATCACGTACGAGAAGGGCGCGGCGGTGGTGCGGATGATCGAGCACTACCTCGGCAGCGACGCGTTCCGCGAGGGCGTGCGTCTCTACATGCGCCGGCACCGCGAGGGCAACACGGTGGCGGCGGATCTCTGGCGCGCGCTCGAGGAGGCGTCGGGGCAGCAGGTGACGCGCGTCGCGCAGGCCTGGATCGCGCAGGCGGGCTTCCCGCTCGTGACGCTCGGCCCGGGCGGCGCGGCCGGCGAGCTCAAGGTGAAGCAGGAGCGCTTCTTCGCCGACCCGCGCGTCCCGGCCGCGAAGCGCCGCGTGCGCTGGCCGGTGCCGCTGGTCGTCAAGTGGAAGGGCGGCGAGGCCCGCTTCCTCGCCGACAAGGCGACCCAGGCGATCACGCTCCCGGACGGGTCGGCGCCGCCCTGGGTGTACGGCAACGCCAGCGCGGGCGGCTTCTACCGCGTCGCCGACGACGCGGCGAATCGCGCCGCGCTGCTCGCCGACCTGGCCGGCGCGCTCACGTCGGTGGAGCGGGCGGCGCTGGTCGGCGACCAGTGGGCGCTGGTGCGCGCCGCACGCGCCGGCGTCGAGGGGTTCCTCGAGGTCGCCGACGCGCTCGGCAGCGAGGTCGACCACGACGTGCTCGACGGCCTGGCCGGGCCGCTGGCGCTGCTCGACGAGCAGGTCGTGGAGCCCGACGGTCCCGACCAGGCCGCCTTCCGGCGCTGGGTCGCCGGCCGCTTCGGCCCGGCCTTCGCCGCGCTCGGCTGGCAGGCCGCCGCGGGCGAGGACGACGGCGTGCGCCAGCGGCGCGCGTCGCTGCTGCGGCTGGTGGGAGGCATCGCCGAGGAGCCGTCGGCGCTGGCCCAGGCGCACACGCAGCTCTACGCGTACCTCGCCGATCGCGGCGCGCTCGACGCGAACCTCGCCGACCCCGTCGTCGGCCTCGCGGCCCGCACCGGCGACGCGGCGCTCTACGAGCGCTACCGCGTCGTCGTGTCGGAGGCCCGCACGCCGCAGGAGCGCCGGCGGTTCCTGCTCAGCCTGGCGTCGTTCCGCGAGCCCGCGCTGGTCGAGCGCACGCTGGTCGCGACGCTCACCGACGAGATCCCCACCCAGGACGTGGCGTTCATCCTGATGCGGCTGCTCGGCAACCCCGCCGGGCGCGACGCGGCCTGGCGGTTCCTGAAGAAGCGCTGGAGCGTGCTCCGCAAGCGCATCCCGCCGCTCATGCTGTCGCGCCTCGTCGAGGCCACGCCCGCGCTGCGCGATCCGCGCTACGCGCGCGAGTTCCGCGACTTCTTCCGCACGCACCCGCTGCCCGAAGCGGCGCGGGCGATCCGGCAGGCCCTCGAGGTGTTCCGGCTGAACGTCGATCTGCGAAAGCGGACGGCGCCGGCGCTCGCACGCTGGCTCGGGGCGCGCGCGGGGTGACGATGGCGGGACGGGCAGCGATCGTGCTCGCGGTCGTGGCGCTCGCCGCGGGTGCGGCGCACGCGAACCCGTCGCTCGTCCCGCCCGACGTCGGGCGGCCGCTGCACGCGGCCAGCGTCGAGCTGCTGCCGGTGGGCTGCTCGGGCGTGGTCGCCGAGGACGCGCAGCTCGTGCTGACGGCGCGGCACTGCGCGTCGGACGTCGGCGCGCGGCTCCGTGTCCGCTTCCGCTCGGGCGCCGAGCGCCCGGCGACCGTGGTGGCGACCGATACCGTGTCGGACCAGACCGTCCTCCTGCTCGACGACCCGGGGCCGGCGCCGCCGCTCGAGGTGGCGACCCGGGTTCCCATCCCGGGCTCCGTCCTCTACTTCGAGGGCAACCCGGCGCGGCCGCGGCCGCAGGAGCTCCGGCTCGACCGGATCGGGGCCTGCCCGTCGTTGCCGGACCTGCCGAACGCGCTGTTCACGAGCCTCAAGGGCACGCCGGGGGATTCGGGGGCGCCAGTCGTCGACCGGGCGGGGCGGATCGTCGGGCTGGTGCACGGCGGGGCGCGCTGCGAGATCGTGACCCCGGCCGACCACCTGTCGCGGCTGCTCGACCGCGTCTTCGAGCGCGGGCCGATGCACGTCGCGCGGCAGGTGCGGGTCGGCCCCCAGGTTTGATGCCTCCGGCATCCCTGTGGTAGCGGGGCGCCATGGCCAAGATGCATGTCCGATGGGTAGCGCCGGTACTCGCGGTCGCGTTCTGGCTTTCCGCTCCCGTGCGGGCGGCGGCGCCGCCGACGCCAACGGACCTGGTCGGGACGTGGACGGGCTCGTGGAAGAACCTCAAGTTCAAATCCACCGGCACCATCAACGCGACGATCAGCCAGCCCGACGCGAACACGATCCAGATCCAATATGCGGTGACGGGCGGCGTGTTCGCGTGCGGCGATCCAAACGGGACGCTCACGCTGACGAAGGGCACCGACTACACCGACACGAGCGTGAACGTCACCCGGCAGGACCCGATCTTCGGCGCCGTCACGCTCGCCTCCGCCAAGGGCGACAAGATCAAGGGCGGCGGCACGATGGCGTGCGGCGACGGCAGCCGCGTGCCGTCGTGGAAGGTCACGGCCAAGTACAAGAAGACGAAGACGGCCACGAAGGCCACGATGAAATTCGCGATCAAGCTCGCGCCGAAGGGCGGGGCGAAGAGCATCGCCCTCGTCACCAAGCAGCCGGTCGTATAGGCCGTCGCCATCGACGCCTCTGCCGCCATCGCACTCGCCTGGCGGCGGGTGCTCCGTCAGCCCGGGCGGTTCGCGCGGGCCGCGTCGACGGTCGCCAGCTCCATGATGCTGGTGCTGGTCGCGACCGGGATCTACTTCGGGATCCTGCGCGCCGTCGTCGGCTACCCGCAGACCCTGCCGGGGGAGATCGTGGTCGGTGAGGCGGGCGCGTCGGCGGCGCTGCTGCACACGTCGTCGCGGCTGCCGGCGGGCGCCCTCCGGGCCCTGCGGCGGACGCCCGGCGTCGGGAGCGTGACGCCGCTCTACGGGCGGCTCGTCTGGCTCAAGGTGCACGCCCGGCAAGCGCTGGTCTTCCTGGTCGAGGTCGACCGCACGGCTCCGTTCGGCGCGCCGGTCGCGGTGCTGGAAGGACGCGCGCGGCCGCAGTTGAACGAGATACTGATCGACCGCGTGCTCGCGCACGACCTCTGGCTGGAGGTCGGCGACGAGCTGCCGTTCGGCAACGGCGTGCTGCGCGTCGGCGGCATCACCGACGGCGGCAACGCGATCCTCGCGACGTACGCGTTCGTCGCGAAGGGCGTGCTCATGCTCGGGGGGACGACGTCGCCGAGCTTCGCGTTCGTGCACCCCGCGCCGGGCGCCGACCGCGACGCGCTGCTCGGTGCGATCTCGGCGCAGACGGGCGTCCAGGCCTACCGGCGCGAGGAGTTCCTGGAGGAGAACCGCGCCATCACGCGGCAGGTGGTGCTGCCGCTGATCCTGATCCTGGTCGTGCTGTCGGCGGCGGTCGGCGGCTCGATCGTCGCGCTCACGCTGTACGCGTCGACGATCGAGCGCCGCGAGGAGTACGGCCTGCTGAAGGCGCTGGGCGTGCCCCGGCGGACGGTGCTCGGCGTGGTCGTGCTCGAGAGCGGCATCGCGACCGGGCTCGGCGTCGTCGGCGGGATCCTCGCGGGGTTCGCGCTGGCGCACGGGATCGCGATCATCGAGCCGCGCTTCGTCACCGCGGTGCCGGCGTGGCTGCCGCCCGTGCTCGCGGCCGGCGGGATGCTGGTGGGGCTCGTGGCGGCGGTGTCGCCGGTGCGCGCCGTGGCCCGCATCGACCCGGGGCTGGTGTTCCGTGTCTGAGCTGCTGCGTGCGGTGCACCTGTCGAAAACGTGGGCGCCCGACGGGCCGGCGCCGGTGCACGCGGTGTGCGACGTGTCGCTCGCGGTGGGCGGCGGCGAGACCGTCGCGATCAACGGTCCGTCGGGGTCGGGCAAGACCACGCTGCTCTCGATCCTGGGCGGGCTGCTGCGGCCGGACGCCGGCCAGATCTGGCTCGACGGCCGCGACCTCGCGGCGGCGTCGGAGGCCGAGCGCGCGCGCATCCGTCTCACCCGCATCGGCTTCGTCTTCCAGCGCGGCCTGCTGCTGCCGACGCTCACCGCGCACGAGAACGTGGCGCTGGTGCCGCGCGTCGCCGGGGTGTCGCGGGCCGAGGCGGCGGCGCGCGCCGATGCGTTGCTCGAGCAGCTCGGGCTGGGCGCGCGGGCGGCGCTGCTGCCCGCGGCGCTGTCGGCCGGCGAGGCGCAGCGCGTGGCGCTGGCGCGCGCGCTCGCGATGCGTCCCGGGCTGGTCCTCGCGGACGAGCCCACGGCGCACCTGGACCAGGCGCGCGGCGGCGAAGTGCTGGCGGCGCTCAAGGCGCTGACGCAGGCGCACGGCGCCGGGCTCGTCGTCGTGACCCACGACCCGCGCGCCGCGGCGGTCGCGGACCGGGTGCTGCACCTCACCGACGGGCGGCTCGCCTGACGCGCCCCGGTCGCCTTGCGTCCGGGTGATCCACCCGGCATCGCTGGTCGGGATGTCTCCCCGCACGCTCCGCGCCCTGGCGCTGCTGGTCGTCGCCGCGGCGTTGCTGCGCGCGCCCGCGCCGCCCGCGCCGGCGCACGGCCGCCGTGCGTCGAAGCCCGGGCTCCACGTCCTCATGATCAACGGCGGCGGCTCGCCGGGCGGGAACTACCAGTCGCACTACCTCCACCTCCGCCAGCTCCTCCGCCTGCTCCGCCGGAGCGGCGTGCGCGCCGACGACGTCGCCGTCTTCAGCGGCGACGGCGACGATCCGAAGCCCGACATGACCGTGCGCGAGGCCAAGCGGGATCGCGACTTCGCGCTGCTCGAAGGGACGCGTCTCGAGAGCGCGCTCGTCCTGCCGACGACCCTCGTCGACACCAGGCTGCGGGGCGTGCACCTCGAGCCGGCGACCCGGGAGAAGATCACCCAGTGGTTCGACGGGATGAAGGGACGCTGGCGTCCCGGCGACACGCTGCTGGTGTACGTCACCGACCACGGCACCAAGAACGCCGCCGACCTCACCGACAACAACATCACGCTCTGGGGGAAGAATGAGGCGTTGTCGGTCCACGAGCTGCGGGCGCTGCTCGAAACCGTCGACCCGGGCGTGCGCGTGGTCGCGCTCATGTCGCAGTGCTACTCGGGCGCGTTCGCGCACCTCGTGGAGGCCCACGCCGGCGGCGGTCCGCCGCGCGGCAACGTGTGCGGCTACTTCTCGGTGACCGCGGACCGACCGGCCTACGGCTGCTATCCCGAGAACCGCGGCAAGAAGAACGTCGGGCACTCGGTGCGCTTCATCGAGGCGCTGGCCGCGACGGGGAGCTTCCCGGCCGCGCACGACCACGCGCTGGTCGCCGACGCGACGCCCGACGTCCCGATCCGCAGCTCCGACGTCTATGTCGAAGGGTTGCTGCGGGACGCGGCGAAGGAGCGCGGCATCGAGCTGCCGGCGCTGGTCGACGAGCAGCTGGCGCTGGCCTGGCGGGACCGTGCGGCCTGGGAGCCGCAGATCCGCCTCCTCGACCGGATCGGGCGCGCCTACGGCTTCTTCAGCCCGCGCTCGCTCACCGAGCTCGACGAGCAGCACGCGCGGCTGTCGGCGGTCGCGGACCCGCTCGACACCTACGCGAAGGCCTGGAAGTCGGCGTCCGCCGACCTGACGACCGCCAACCTCGCCCGCTTCCTGTTCACCAACCCCGACTGGCGCGAGCGCACCGACGAGAAGGCGATCGCCGCCATCGAGCCCGACGCGGCGCGCGACCTGTCCGAGCAGCTGATCGCCGCGCTCGAGACCGCGACCGATCGCGACCCGTCGATGCGGGCTCGTCTGAAGGTGCTCCACAAGAAGTCGCAGGTGTCCAGCGCGACCTCCTACCGCATGGACGTGCGCGAGGCGGTGATGCTTCGCATGCGGACCGTGCTGACCACGCTCGCCGGGCAGGTCTACCTCGCGGCGCACGGCTCCGACGAGCAACGCGCCGCATACGCCGCGCTCCGCGCGTGCGAGGACTTCCACCTCCCGGTGCCGTCGCCGACCTCCGCCCTCGCCGGGGGCCCCGTCGACTACCCGCCCTACGACGACGACGTGAAGGTCGCGCGCGCGCTCCTGCCGGCCTGGATCGGGATCCAGTTCAAGCAGCTCACCGAGGAGAAGCGGCGCTCGTACGACTTCCCCGAAGGGGCTGCGATGGTGGTCACCGTCTATCCCGACTCGCCGGCCGAGAAGGCCGGCCTGCTGGGCGGCGACGTCGTCCTCGGGCCACCCCAGCATCCGTTCACCGAGCCGGGGCAGATCCGGGAGTGGACGATGCTCTCCAAACCCGACCAGCCGCGCCGGATGATGGTGCTGCGCGGGACGCAGCGCCGCGAGGTCACGCTCGTGCCGAAGCCGTTCCCGGGGAAGTGGCCCGAGCTGGCGGGGCCGCCCAAGCTCGGCTCGGTCGCGCCGCCCGTCGAGCTGGTGCGCTACCGCGGCGAGCTGAAGAAAGCGCTCGCCCGCGGCACGCCCCACCTGCTGTTCTTCTGGGCGACGTGGTGCGGGCCCTGCAAGGCGTCGCTGCCGGAGGTGCTGGCGTTCGAGCGGGAGCGGAACACGCCGGTGATCGCGATCACCGACGAGGCCCGGACGCAGCTCGACGCCTTCTTCGGGAAGTTCG
>Ga0335069_10014713_pt1 | contig 10949 bp, 10 predicted proteins | sample Lox_Sample_11_FD_206714 | JGI IMG/M metagenome (GOLD analysis project Ga0335069, IMG submission 206714) | Soil microbial communities from Loxahatchee National Wildlife Refuge, Florida, United States - Lox_Sample_1.1 | ecosystem: Environmental > Terrestrial > Soil > Wetlands | place: USA... | reverse complement strand
GGGGGGATGCCATGCCAATATAAAATTCATGCCACTCATGTTGCTTCAGTCTTTAGCGTCTCAGTCATACTTTGGTTGCGGCTGCGGCCGCGCTGTGAACACTGTTACGCAAACATCAAAGGCATAATTGACGCACATTTCAGAGAAGCCGGCGAGGAACAACCGGAAACCCCGGACACGCAAAGCAGTTCCTTACGGAAGATAGTGCTTGCACCGAATGCGCCTGCGAGCCGATTTTTCGAGAGGTTATGGGCTGCGGGCAGGCATCGGGCCACAAAGGAGGGGAACGGAATACCAAGGGTCTGCAGCGCCTTAAAGAGAACGCTCACAACATTCTACAAACGATTTTGGCCTCTCTATCCACTCACGTATATTTCACTATTGTTTCTGATGCTCACCGGCATTTTTGCATCCGGTATCGGTGTGCACAAGTTTTTCTCCGAGGAGTATCCATTCGATTCATCAATAATTGCCGTGGTTGGTCTGGGTATCGCGGCGTGCCTTTTTGTCTCGGTTTACACGCAGGCAGCTCTTGTATCCGCGCTCTCTTTTTCGGAGCTCAATCTCGCAGATAGCTTGACCAGGGCACTAGACCGTTTTGGTTCGTACTTCGGGCTTATCGCACTGATGGCTTTGTGCATCGGTTGGGAATGAGTATGCTCCTTGTCCCCGGTGCCATAGCTGCCATGCTTTTTTCATGTGCGCCGTTTATCCTGGTCAGCGAGAATGCGGGTCTGTACCGACCTATTGAAAAGGTCGTGGGATCTCTATAAAAGGCGTTTCCTGCCCCTGACCATGCTGAACTGCGTCTCCTATCTGCCGCACGCCATGCACATCGCGCTCCTTCTCGCCGCCTGCGTTGCGCTGTCGATCATCTCCGATGCCCTTCGATCTATAGGCGGTACGAGTGAGTACAGCGGTCTGTTCTTTGTCTGGTTGCTGTATGTAGTACCCAAATGGATTGTCGCGCTTCTCGCCGCCGCTGCAGTCATCTGTCTCATCCTCTGGTTTCTCGTTCAAGTCTTCGGCCTTGCGCTGTATCTCCTCCTTGAACTGGCGTACGTGTATGTCCTTGCCGATGATCAAATAGGCCCCTGGGACGCGGTCAAGAAAGCGCGAAAAAGACTGCGCGGATTCTTTTGGGTGGAACTGTGCCGTAGCTTCATCGTTTCGAATGCCGGCATGCTCTTGATCCCTGGCGCCGTCTTTTGGGTGTGGTATCAGTTCACCCCTTTTGTCTTTGCCCTTCAGCGGGAGGAGGGAACACCTCTCTCATCTCTGTGGGAAAGCAGGGAATTGGTGAGGGGCTTGTGGGGAAAAGTATTCGGGCAGTTGATCTCTATGCAATTCCTACCCCTTACTATTGTCTTCACACTGCCTTGGTTGATCTTCGCAGGCCTCCCCTTCTACTGGATATTCGGGACATTTCTCTTTTCTTTCACCGGGCATTATCCGTATGGCATGTTCGGCATCTACGGCCCCCATTTTTGGGAGATGCTTTGCTTTTGCTTCCTTGCTGTGTTTCTGGGGTTCTATCTGCCGTTTCAGAAAGTCGTCCTGTACACGCTCTACTGCAAACTCAAGGAGGTGAAGACTTTTCAGGGCACCCAGTCAACGTGACTCGGCTGGAATGGTCGAGGAGAACCTTGATACGACGCCAGGCTTACCTGGTGCTTCGCGGTATGGTGCTTTCGCGCCTTCGTTGGGGACAGTAGCCGGATAAACGCATAGAGAAGGCTACTTCCTGCGGGGTGAAAGGATTTCAAAGCCGAGCCGCTCCTGGATGGTACCCATGATACCTTTGGGCGCGACCAGGATCACCGCAATGGCGATTACGCCGAGAATCAGGAGACTGACACTCGGATATTCTGAGAGCCATTGCTGGAGAATGACATAAATAAGCGAGCCGACGATCGGCCCTTCGATAGTGCCTATCCCGCCGATGATGGTGATAAAAACCAGCCTGACGGTCCAGTCTATCCCGAAAGCACTGAAGGGCTGGATAAAGATGTTGTGAAGATAGAGAACGCCTGACGTCACGCCCGTCACGCCCGCTGCCAGAACAAAGCAGGCAAGTTTGGTCCTAAAAATGTCAACGCCCATCGTTTCCGAAGAGGTCTCGTCATCCCGCATGGCCATGAGTCCCAGGCCCAGCTTGGAACGTAGAATAAAATAGACAACCAGGACAGAGGCAACGCCCATTCCCAGCCCTGCATAGAAGATGGTGTTGAACGAGAGCGTGTACGCAGGTTTTACAAAGAGCCCCATGCCGTAGCCGACATATTTCCAGTTACTGAAGAGAATCCGCAATGTCTCGGCCACGGTCCACGTGCCAATAGCAAAGTAGACGCCTCGCATCCTGAAGATGGGTGCGGAAATGAGAAGAGCAAAGAGAACCGATACCGCGCCTCCGATCAGAACGCTCAGCCAGATGGGGAACCCGTAATACATGGAGAAAACCGCCAGCGTGTAGCCCCCGAGGCCGACAAATGCCTGCTGACCGAGAGAGATAAGCCCTGAGTAACCTGCAAGAAGGTTCCACATCTGCGAAAGGGCGAGGTTCAACGAGAAGAGGAGTACAATCAAGACCCAGTAACGGGATGCCCAGAAAGGGAAACTGGCCAGCGCCAGAGCGACGATCACGATGCCGAAAAGTTTCTGCAGAAACGAAGATGCCATTCAGTCTTACCCTTTAGAAAAAAGTCCCGTGGGTTTTAGGGCCAAAACGATCAAGAGGATAATGTAACCGGAGATGAGCTGAAATCCAGGGCCGAGAAAGTGAGCGCCGACAAGCTGCGCAAGCCCGAGGATCAATCCTCCCAGGAACGTTCCCAGCAGACTACCCAACCCACCCACAATCACCACGCCAAACGCGATAATGAGATAGTCGGGACCCGTATGAGGATAAAACGTAAACGTCATGCCGACGAGTACCCCTGCAATCGCGGCTGTCCCCCCGGCAATGGCCATGGCCCATGCGTAGATCCTCTTCGGGTTGATTCCCATGAGCTCAGCCGCTCCTTCATCATCAGAGGCTGCGCGGATGGCCTTTCCCAGATAGGTCCTGGTAAAAAAACGACTGAGCAGTAAGATGGTCACCAGCGCTACAACAAAGTCGACCAGATACACCACCGGGATACTGAGAAAACCGCCGACGGGAAGGGTAGCTATCGAGAGGTCTGTGAGCAAGGTACGGGCATCAGGTGTAAAGATCAGCAGCAGGAGATTCTGCAAAATGATGGAGAGTCCGAAGGCAACAAGAAGAGGAGGGTTCATATCCTTGCCCAGGACACGATTCACGAGGTAATACTGGATGATGAAGCCGATGAGAAACATGGCAGGGATGACGAGCACCAGCGTTAGGAGGGGACTGACTCCGAAAATAGAAAGCATCACAAAACTCAAGTAACTCGCCAGGATCACCAGGTCGCCGTGCGCAAGATTGACAACACGCACAATCCCAAAGATCATGGACATGCCGATACCCACGATTCCATACAAGCCCCCCAGAAGAAGGCCATTCATGATTGGATTTTTAAGGCCGGCCAGCACGGAAAGCATTGCTCAGCCTTTCAGCGGGTCCTTCCCGGATGGATCTTTCGCATTGAGACCTCCCAAACCGAAGTAAGCCTCCCGAATCTCTTCCTGGCTAAGGGTTTCAGGCCGCCCCTCCAGGCGGATTCTTCCCGATTGCATGACGTAGACTTTGTGCGCGGCCTTGAGACTTCGCTGTATATCCTGTTCCACGAGCAGCACCGTAATGCCGTCGACATTGATTTGCTTCACCTTCTGATAGATCTGCTTGATGACGACCGGCGCGAGGCCCAGAGAGAGTTCGTCAAAGAGGATGAGCTGTGGCCATGACATCAGCGCACGTCCTATAGCGAGCATCTGTTGTTCGCCACCGCTCAGCGTGCTGGAGAGCTGGTATTTACGCTCGTCGAGGATAGGAAAGAGTTCGTATATCTTGCTAAGGGCTTCCCTCTTCCGCCTTCGTGCTTTAGGCGTATATGACCCGATTTCCAGGTTCTCGAGCACGGTAAGACGGGGAAAGACCCGGCGCCCTTCCGGAACCAGGGATATACCCTCAACTACTGTCTGATAGGGCGCTACTCCGTTGATTGTCTTTCCCTTGAATTGAACCGTTCCGCGGGAAGGTTTTTTCACGCCCGCAATGGTGTTGAGCAACGTCGATTTTCCGGCTCCATTGGCACCAATGATTGAAACAACCTGGGCTTCTTCCACGTCAAGCGAAACATCCCAGAGGGCGCGAAAGTCACCGTAGTGGACGTCGACCTTATCCACCCTGAGGATGCTCTTCCCCATCAGGTTTCCTCCGTCTCCGCCCCCAGGTAAACTTCCTGAACTTCCTTTGACCCCATGCATTCCGCCGGATCACCGCACATGAGCCTTTGTCCGGCGTTGATGACCAGGAGGCGATCCACTCCCTTGTTCATCATCATGAGGATGTGTTCCACCCAGATTATGGTTACGCTGGCTTTCTGGATAGTCTTAACGACCTCCAGAAGTCTCTCAACCTCGGCCTCAGTCAATCCTGCCGCGACTTCATCAATGAGAAGGAGGGAAGGCTTCGTGGCCAGGCCGCGGGCGAGCTCGAGCCTCTTACGATCCAGAAGCATCAACTTCCCGGCGAAAAGATCCTTCTTGGCGGTAAGACCCGTAAACTCAAGCACGTCAGCGCAAAGCGCGCGAGCCTCCCTGCCTTTGAGCTGGCCACCATACTCCGCACCGACGAGAAGATTCTCCAGGACGGTCATGTTTTCGAAGGGGCGAGGGATCTGGTAGGTGCGGCCAATCCCTAGACGGCACCGACGCGCTGCTGAGAGATGGGTGACGTCTTTGCCCTCGTACGTGATGCGGCCGCTTGTAGGAGTGTAGGCGCCGGTTATGAGGTTAAACACTGTTGTCTTCCCCGCGCCGTTGGGACCCATCATGCCCAGAATCTCTCCCTGCACCACATTGAAGGAGAGTTCGCTTACGGCGGCGAGATTGCCAAACCACTTTGTCAGATTGTCAACGACAAGTATATCAGCCACAGTCAGGCCTTCTTGATCGCCTCAATTCTTCTCTGTGTCAGAATCTCCAGGCATGGAGCTTGACCAACACAGAGCAGTATGTGGATGCCCTATCAGTAAGGAAAAGCGTACACTACTCCTTCTTTTCGCAATGAGCCTATTGATTCTAACAGTAATGGAGGGCATGTCAACAGAAAAAGGGTGGCAAGAAAAGGCGTGCAATTAAGAAAATAGCTTGACGCTCTCAGATGGTAGTGGTAAGGATAAAGGTTGGTCAGAACCACAGTTCTCAACCGGTATGGCATCTTTCACCAGAATTTTTTTGTTTTTGTGATTTGTTGTAGTCGCGCTTTGCATTCAGGCCGGATGGTAAAAAGAGTAGAAGAAAGGAGAGGGTACATGGGATCACTGAAGAAGCTGTGGGTAGCAGTATTACTTGTCTTTGCACTGGTAACGTTCTTCGCCGGCAATCTTCCGGCAAAAGATTTGAGCTTGAATCTGATGACACCGCCGAAGCACCTCCGCAATACCAATGTGTTCGAGCCCTGGGCCAAGATGGTTGATGAACGCACGAAGGGGGCGATCAAGATCAAAATGTATTTCTCAAACACGATGTCTCCCCTGAGTGAAATGTATGACTCCACGGTGTCGGGCGTCTCTGATCTCACGGAATGCTACACCTTTGCCGTCCCGGGCCGTTTCTCGCTGACGGAGTTCCTGATGTTGCCCGAGATGGGGTTTCCGACGAGTATTAGTTGCTCGCGGGCGATGTGGCAGCTTTACAAAACGGTCCCCGAAGTGAAGGCGGAGTATCCGAATGTGAAGATGCTCTGGCTTCACGCCACACCAGGCGCTAAACTGATGACCCGCAAGAAAGCCGTCCGCACCCTCGAAGACCTGAAAGGCCTTAAGATATGCGTCTCTGGAGCTACGATGGTCAAAGTCGCCAAGGCCCTTGGCTTTACACCCGTGACCATCCCGACTCCCGACATTTATGTGGCCATGGAGAAGGGAACCATCGACGGCTTTATCCGTCCGAGCGAACTCCTGATTTCACGGAAGCTCTACGAAGTGACCAAGTACGTCACTGATGTAGACCTGGGGCACGACCTCTTTTACGTCATCATGAACCAGAAGAGTTGGGATTCGCAAACACCCGAGGTTCAAAAGGTCCTTACGGATCTTTCAGGCGAGTGGGCCGTCGACTTCACGGGCAAGGCCTGGGACAAGTTTGATACCGAGGCTGAAGCCGAGGTAAAAGCGAAGCATGGTGTTGAGTACATCACGCTATCGACCGCTGAGATGGCTCGCTGGAAGAGCCTGCTTGTCCCGATCAAGAATGAGTATGCCGCCGAGCTGGAGGCCAAGAAACTGCCGGGCAAGAAAGTGCTTGACGTGCTGAACAAGATGGCGGAGAAGAAGTAGCGGTTCACACGGAAAGAGAGTATCCGGATGGAGAAATTCCTTTATCACTGTGAAAGAGTGCTGACCTATGTCGCCGTCCTGTCCATTTTTATTATGATGTGTCTCACCACGGCGGACGCAATCGGACGGTACTTCTTTGGCCGTCCGATCACCGGAGCGTACGAGCTCACAGAAAAGTATTTCATGCTCATTACGATCTTCCTGGGAGTTGCTTACGCTTATCGAGGGGGGGCCTTCATCCGTGTAGGCATCCTGATGGATCGCATGCCCATGAAAGTGAAGGTTCCCATAAACTACTGCGGTCAGATTTTTTCTATTCTTTACGGGGCGGTTCTTGTCTTTGCTTCGATCCAGCAGCTGGTCCGCACGCTTCGGCATGGCACGACCCTGGCCTCCCTGCCGGGGATGCCTCTGTGGCCGGGGCTCATCGTGATCCCGATCGGATTGATCCTTATGTGTCTGTTGATGCTAAAAGATCTTCCTCGAGTAAAGGAAGGCAAGTCTGCCCTCTTTCAGGATGAGACCCCTACCCTATGATCGTTGCTCTTCCGTTTATCTCGCTGCTGTTACTGCTTATTTTGGGGATCCCGATCGCCTTCTCCCTTGCCGGAGCAGGCATCCTGGGCATCTGGCTCGTGAAGGGGGACTGGGGCATCGTCATGGTCTTCCTGAGGACCGTTCCCGTAAACGCGGTCGCCAATTATGATTTGACAACCATCCCCATGTTCCTCTTGATGGCCTACTTTTCATCGTCGAGCGGACTCGCTAAAGACCTTTACACAGCTGCCTCCAACTGGCTATCCCAGATCAGGGGCGGCCTTGCCATTGCGACGGTCTTTGCCTGCGGGATTTTCGGAGCTATGTCCGGAGCGAGTGTGGCAGCGGCTGCGGTCATGTCGAATATCGCTATGCCGAACATGCGTCGTTTCGGTTATTCCGAAGAGCTGGCCGCAGGCTCGGTAGGCGTAGGCGCGACACTCGATATTCTGATTCCTCCCAGTGTTCCCATGGTGATCTATGGCATTGCCACGCAGACCTCCATCGGGCAGTTGCTCGTGGCGGGCGTGGTTCCCGGGATCGTCCTTGGCATCCTGCTGGCCCTGTCCATTATCATCTGGGTGACCGTCAGTCCCTCACACGCTCCCAAGACGGAGTCGGTACCCTGGAGGGAGCGATGGGGGAGTATCGGCCGCATCTGGCCAAGCCTTTTGTTGATCGTTATTGTTCTGGCCCTCCTCTACTCAGGCGTTGCCACCCCGACGGAAGTCGGCGCGGTCGGCTCATTCATGGCAGCGGCAATCGGCGTTGCCATGGGCCGCCTCACATGGAAGGGAGCCATCGAGGCCCTGAAAGAAACGATCAAGACGTCCGCAATGATCTTTCTTATCCTGATCGGCGCCAATATCTTCGGCTATTACATGACACTGAGCCAGATCCCGCAAGACGTCGTCGCACACGTGACCGAAATGCATCTCAACCGGTGGATTATCGTCATCGGCATTACGGTCGTCTACTTCGTCATCAGCATGTTCATGGATGAAATTCCTCTGCTTCTTCTAACGTTGCCCCTGAGTTTCCCGCTGGTCACGTCGGTGGGCTTCGATCCAGTCTGGTTCGGGGTGCTTTCTATTTTGATGGTGGCCATGGGGCTCGTCTTTCCGCCTGTGGGGATGATCGCTTTTGTGGTCAGTGCCACAGCGCATGTTGATTTGATGAAGGTGTACAAAGGAACGTCCGTCTTAATCGTCGCCATCTTCGTGACAACCGCGCTGGTGATGATCTTCCCGGACCTTGCGCTGTGGCTTCCCAAAACCATGCGGTGAATGAAAAGACAAATTCCAAATCCTAATGTCGAAATCCTAAACAATATCGAATGACCAAAATTCAAGACACAATACCAGCTTCCCGGGTTCAGTTTAGGAGATTTGATATTTGAGATTGTTTAGGATTTAGATATTCGATATTAGGATTTAAACCATAGTGACACAGCAACAACAAGGCATACGCTTGAAGGCAATTTGCTATAGGAGGGAATATGCCACCGATTCTTGATAAGAAGAAGTGCAACGCCTGCGGAACGTGTGCGGACATCTGTCCCACGCATGTGTACAGATCTATGGGAAAAGGAGTCTCACCGCTGGTCAAGTATCCTGAGGAATGCTGGCACTGTAACGCCTGCGTCCTGGATTGCCCAAAGTCCGCCATACGACTGCGGCTTCCACTTCCCGCCATGATGCTTCATGTAGAAGCAGCTACTCCAAAGCGCAAATAGCTGACGGTGAATCTTTGACCGGGAAGCGTTGATTGAGCACATTCACGGAGGAAGAAATGATTGATATTGATAAAGAAGCAATCGAGACGGACGTGCTGGTGGTGGGAGGCGGGATTGCGGGATTGATGGCAGCAATTAATGCTGCAGATCAGGGCGTGCGTGTGGTCGTGGCCGAGAAAGCGAATACGAAGCGGAGCGGTTCCGGAGCCACGGGAAACGACCATTTCGTCTGCTACATCCCATCGATCCATGGGCCGGATATGACGCCTATCGTCACGGAAGTCCGCAACAGCCTTGTTGGCGGTTACCATGATAACTGTATGACTGTTAAGTTTCTTGAGCATTCATTCGACCGCGTGAAGGACTGGGAACGCTGGGGCATTTCGATGAAGCCTACAGGGAAGTGGGAATTTATCGGCCACGCCTTCCCGGGCCGTCCGCGTGTCTTTCTCAAATACGAAGGGGCCAATCAGAAGCTGGTGCTGACCGCGCAGGCGAAGAAGCGTGGTGTGCGGATAGAAAATCATTTGCCCGTCATCGACGTCATTGTCAACAACGGAGAAGTGATTGGCGCCGTAGGTCTGAGCATTAAGGATGAAACTCCTGTGCTCAAGCTTATTCGCGCAAAAGCGGTTGTTCTGGCCACAGGGACAGCAAACCGACTGTATCCCTCGATCAGTCCGGGATGGATGTTCAATACCGCGTTCTGTCCGAGTTGCACCGGGGGTGCACAGGCTATAGCGTTTCGTGCCGGAGCAAAGCTGGTCAATATGGAGTTCCCGAACAAACATGCCGGGCCAAAATACTTTGCGCGCGCCGGTAAGGCAACCTGGATAGGAGTGCTTGATGATACCAAGGGCGAACCCGTAGGCCCCTTTGTTACAAAACCAACCAAGGAACTCGGGGACATTACCGCTGACGTATGGAACTCGGTGTTCACCGATATGTACAAGTCAGGGCGCGGCCCCACGTACATGGATTGCACAGGTATCGCCGAAAGCGATTTAAAATACATGCTCAGGGGCCTGGAGCACGAAGGCAACACCGCGATGTTAAAGTTCATGGAAGAGGATGGTATCGATATTCGCAGACGGCGGGTAGAATTCGCCCAGTACGAGCCTTTCCTCATCGGGCGAGGTGTCGAGATTGATCTGAATGGCGAAACCGATATCGCAGGCTTGTTTGCGGCAGGAGATCCGGTCGGCAATTTCCGGGCAGACATTGCCGGTGCGGCAACGTTCGGATGGATTGCAGGCGGAAGCGCTGCAGGCAGGGCAAAGAAGATACGGCAGCGTCCAGATATCACAAACAACCCTCTCGTGAAAGAACGCATGCGGTTCTGCTCCCAATTGATGGCCAGAGAAGAGGGCCCCGGTTGGAAAGAGGCAAACCTCGCCCTGCAGCAGATCATGAATGATTATGCAGGCACCGCGGTCAGATCTGAAACATTGCTCTCCGCGGGGTTGAAGTACCTGCGAGATTTAAAGAAGAAAGCGGTTGAAACCTTAAAAGCGGAAGATTCCCACACGTTGATGCGCTGCCTGGAGACCATCGACCTGATGCAGTGCGGTGAACTGATTCTTCTCACGGCCCTGGAAAGAAAAGAAACCAGAGCGCTTCACGTGCGGTCTGATTATACCTTTACGAACCCGTTGCTACAGGATAAGTTCATCACGATCAAGCAGGAGAAGGGCAAGATCCGCATCGAGTGGCGCGACCGCAGGTAGGGCTGCCCTTGAGAGGGCGTTTCTGCCTGCGCTGAGGACTTCCTCAGTGCCTCTCCCGGAGCCGGAAGGCTTACTCGCGGTTCTGGGCTATGTATCACTGTTAACAACTTGTTTACAACTCATGAAATGAGAGTTATACTGAAGTTGTAAACAAGAGCCATGAAAACGAAGCCCGACCTGCGAGCCATTATCCTTGACATCCTGAACAAGAAGGGCAGCCTTAGCGTCCGAGACATTGTGGCAAGGACCGGCTTTTCAAGGATATACGTGCAGCGCTTCTTCAAGCAGTTGAAAGATGAAGGGGCAATTGCCCTCGTGGGGAAGGCCAACCAGGCCCACTATATACTTCTCGACGGCCTGACGCGGGATCGCATAAACGCGCAGAGGCTATATGTACATAGAATACTTCGCAACAAAAATCTTTCGGAGCACACTGTTCTGCAGCAGATAAAGAATGAGAGCGGCATTTACCAAAAAATGGCTCCGAAT
>Ga0335069_10014712_pt1 | contig 10950 bp, 11 predicted proteins | sample Lox_Sample_11_FD_206714 | JGI IMG/M metagenome (GOLD analysis project Ga0335069, IMG submission 206714) | Soil microbial communities from Loxahatchee National Wildlife Refuge, Florida, United States - Lox_Sample_1.1 | ecosystem: Environmental > Terrestrial > Soil > Wetlands | place: USA... | reverse complement strand
CGCGAGGGCGATCGCCGCGAAGGTCATCTCAGCTCGATCCAGCGAGCTTCGTCGCCGTCGGCGCGTACGGCGAGGTGTTCTCCGCCTCTCCGGTCTCCTTGTACTGCCTGTTCCGTGCGAGCGTGAGCTTCACGAGGGGCGCGCCCGTATCGACGAGCTTCGTGCCCGGGGTGGGCGACTGCGTGAGGACCGTGTTCGCCGCGTAGCCCTCGACCGAGCCGGTGACCTTCCACGAGAACCCGGCGTCCTGCAGCTGCTCCTTCGCGAACACGAACGCCTCGCGGCGGACGTCCGGGACGACGACGACGGTCGACACCGACCGCGTCGCCGAGGCGGACGAGGAGGAGGCCGGGACCGCCGCCAGCTGCCGTCCGGCGGCGGCGTAGGCGATCGCGGTGCCGGCCAGGCCGGCGATCACGGCGACGATGACGAGGAGCCGACGCATTGCCCTACCAATGTCGGCAGAACTCAGCCGCGGCTGAAGAGGACGACCGGCGGCGGGGAGCTGGGCACGACCGCGAAGACCCGGCCCGGGGATGCCGCGGCTGCGGGGACGGAGATGGCGGCGTCCGCGGCCGCGGTGACGATCGCGGGCGTCCGGGTCGCGCCGCCGTCCGCCTCGTCGTTCCAGGTGAAGGCCGTCCCGGCGAAGGACTGGAACCACGCCTCCTGCTGGGGCCACGCGTCCGGCGGCTGGAGCTGGAGGTGGAGGTGGGGGCCGCTGGCGTCGCCGGTTGCGCCCACGAGGCCGACCTGCTGACCCGAGGACAGCCGGGCGCCCGGCACGACCGCCGGGTCGAGGACGGCGAGGTGGCAGTACGTCCAGGTCTGCCCGTTGGGGGTGTCGATCGTGAGGCCGATCCCGCACGAGGGGTCGGCGTACGTCCAGGCGCGCTCGACCACCGCATCGGCGAGCGCGTAGACGGGCGACCCGAGCGGGGCCGCGATGTCGACCGCCGGATAGTCGTGGTGCGTGTGCGAGGCGCTGACGAGGCCTGCGCCGCCGCCGACGGGGAAGACGTAGCCCGACGAGTACGAGGGGCCGGCGAGGAGCGTGGAGACGGCGGGTGCGAACGAGGCGGCCGCGGAGGCCTTCTGCGCGGCGGCGAGGGCCCGGCGGGCGGATGCGAGCCGCGCCGTCGCCGCGTCGCGGGCCGAGGCGGCGCGCGCGACGCCGGGCTCGAGCGCGAGCCGGTCGGAGAGGAGCACCGTCTTCCGCAGGCCGGCCTGCAGCCGCCGCAGGGTCGCGCCCGCCTTCGCCAGCCGCGTGGAGGCGGCGACGACGGCCTTGCGCGCCGCGTCGAGGTTCTGCTGCATCCGGTCGAGCGTGAACGCGACCGTGTCGCTCCCGCCCTGGTACAGCTGGGCGAGCTGGAGCACCTCGTTCACGTACCAGTCGGCGTGGTTGTACGCGAAGACCGCGCGATAGAGGTCGGTGGACGCACCGGCGCCCGCGAGGTAGCGGGCGGCGGAGAAGATCGCGTCGGTCGCGTTCCACGGGTCGGCGACGCCGTCGCCGTTCGCGTCCACGCCCCATTCCATCCACGTCGCCGGCATGAACTGCATCCAGCCGATCGCGCCCGCCGAGCTCGGGCCCATGTTGCGGCCGAAGTTCGACTCGACCTTGTTGATCGCGGCGAGCACCGACCACGGCACCCCGTACTGTGCGCCCGCCTGCTGCCAGAGCCCGAGCAGCTGCGAGTAGGGGAGGGGCGACTGCGTCGCGGTCACGTCGGGCGCGAGCGGCGTCACGGGCGTCGGGACGACCGTGAACGTGTCCGCGCGCGCGACGGCGCACGTGGATCCGACCACGAGCACGAGCGCGAGGAGCGCGAGCCGCTTCATCTCAGCCTGCCGGGACGATGCGCAGCCCGCCGGTGTCGAGCCCGGCGGCGGGCGCGGCCGCGGGGGCCGCGGGGGTCTCGTCGGCCCGCTTCTGCTTGATCGCGCGCTCGAGCTCGACGAGGAAGTCGTGCCGGTGCGTGGCCGCGTTCGCCGCCACCTCGCGGTCGACCGTGCCGTCGAGGACGCGCTCGATGAGGGCCTGCGTGAAGGTCTGCATCCCGAAGAACTCGCCCTCCGCGACCGCGTCCGTGATCTCGTCGGAGCGGCCCTCGCGGATCAGGTCGGCGATGCGCGCGTTCATCACCATCACCTCGAGGGCGGCGACGCGCCCGCCGCCGTGCTTCGGCAGGAGGCGCTGGCTGATGACGCCGCGCAGCACGCCGGCGAGGATCGAGCGGACGACGACCTGCTTGTCGGGCGGGAAGAACTCGACGAGGCGGCTGCACGTCTCCGCCGCGTCGACGGTGTGCAGCGTCGAGAAGACGAGGTGGCCCGACTCCGCCGCCTGCAGCGCCGTCTGCGCCGTCTCGGCGTCGCGCAGCTCGCCGATGAGGATCACATCCGGGTCCTGGCGCAGCGCGCGGCGCAGGGCCTCGCCGAAGCTGTCGGTGTCGAGCCCGACTTCACGCTGGTTGACGATGCAGCGGATGTCCTCGTGGATGATCTCGATTGGGTCCTCGATCGTGATCACGTGCTGTGCGCGTGTCCGGTTGATGTGGTCGATCATCGCCGCGAGCGTCGTCGTCTTCCCGGAGCCGGTCGCGCCGGTGACGAGCACGAGCCCCCGGTGCTCGCCGGCGAGCTTCTCGACCACGTGCGGCAGCGCCAGCTTCTCGAGCGTCGGCACCTCGCGCGGGATGACGCGGAACGCGAAGCTCGTCGCGCCCTTCGCGCGGTAGCCGTTGACGCGGAACCGCGGCAGGCCGGGTGCCTGGTACGCGACGTCGAGGTCGCCGTGTCCGTGGAAGCGCTCGAGCCGGTCGGGCGCACCCGCGGCGACGAGCTCGAGCACGGCGGCGAGCACCGTGTCGTCGAGGGGAGGCACGTCGTCGAGCGCCCGCAGATGCCCGTCGTGGCGGACGACGGGCGGCCGCCCGAGCTTCAGGTGGATGTCGCTCGCGCCGAGCTGCACGGCATAGCCGAGGAGGCCGTTCAGGTCCACGGAGGGAAGATCGGCTATCGCGGGGCCCGGCTTTAGCCGCTGACCGTGCCGGGCGAGATCTGGAAGAAGTTCGACGTCGCCGTGTCCGAGTACGCCTGGCCGTCCGTCAGGTTGCCCGTGTACGGGAACGTGAAGAACGTCGGGACGCCGTTCTCGCCGTTCGGCACGAGGATGCGGTTGCAGATCACCGGGCCGCTGTCCTGGAACTCCTGGTGGATCACGCAGTCGTCGTTCGACCAGAGGATCCCCTGGAACCCCGACGGCCGGTAGCCGTCGTAGCAGGTCGGGTGCGTGTTGCCGCTGCAGGTGCTCCCGCCCTGGTCGTACTCCTCGCACCCGCCGTGGATCGTGGGGAACTCGCCCGAGTTGCCGCACTGGTCGCTCGAGTTCCACGACGCGGCCGTGTCGGCCATGAGCACCATCATGTTGTGGGCCGGATCCCAGCTGGACATGTTCGTGAGGCAGCTGTGGCTGAGGTCGGTGGTGTTGGTGTAGGTCCCGGTCCACCCAGCGCAGACGACGGAGTCGATCTCGTCCTCCCGCGACGACATGAGGTCGCCGCGGCCGAAGTAGTGGATGACCTGGCCGTCGTTGTCGAAGCGGAAGGAGCCGTCGATGAAAACGGTTCCCGTGATCTTCATGACGTGGGTCGTGTGGTTCCAGGCGATCTCGCCGAGGAGCGTGCCCGACGTCCCGCCGCCCGACCACACCTGGCAGTCGTAGTCGATGTTCGGCGTCGTGGTGTCGTACGTCCAGTTGGAGAAGTGCTGCGGGTCGGCGCTCGTGTTGCCGGCCATCTCGCCGTTGACGTTGATGCTCCCGTCCATCTTCGTATTGTTGTCGAAGAAGGACGACGTGATGCCTGGGTTGGGGTTCGTGCAGAAGTGCTTCGGCCCGGGCTTCGCGTTGTTGTACCAGTAGCTGAAGTCCACCTCGGGCATGACGAGCGCCGGGTTGTCGGCAGCGGCCGTTTGCGTCGTGGACGACGCCCAGGTCCAGTCGGCGCTCGTGCACGGCGAATGCGTCCCGTTCGCGTTCACCTGGCACCCGGTGCCCACGTTGAGCTCGTTCACCGGTGTCGACGAGGAGCCGATCCCGACCGTCGGCAAGGGCGTGTAGTAGACGGTGACGGAGACGTAGTCGACGTCGGCGGTCTCGGAGGTATAGGTCGACGAGTTCGTGGTCGTGAGGCGCTCGCCGAAGTTGGACGCGTTCACGTTGGACGGCGTCCACGTCGTGTTCCACATGTCGGTGCTGCTGCCGTACGACTTCGTGCCCCTCGAGGTCGGCCACGTGCTCGAGGACGCCTCGTTCGACGATCCGCCGGGGACGCTCCCGTTTTGGAGGAGCTGGACGCTGTTGTCCTTCAGCGTCACGCCGCCGCCGCCCTGGAGCGTCCCGTACGTCGGCTTGTTGCTCGTCCAGCCGGAGCTCGTGGAGTACGTGCTCATCTGGGTGAGGTTGCTCGTGCTCGAGAACGTGCAGGTAACCGTCGCGGAGTGGAGCGGCCCGCCGGTGCACGAGACGTAGCCTGTGCCGCAGGCGGTGTTGATCGCGGACGCGACCGTGCTCGCGGAGGCGTTGTAGGCGATCATCGAGCTCGTGCTCGTGTGGGTGTTGCAGACGGAGATCGAGAAGGACGGCGAGGTTCCGTTCGGGGTGCCCGACTGGGCGATCGTCTCGATCTCGCTCAGCGGCGTCGCGTAGCGCTGGACGGAGACGGCGATGCCGTCGACTCTCGCCGTGGTCGGGATGCTGATGCCGAAGTTCGTGATGTCGAGGTTCGCGCTCGTGCCGTTGCTCGCCGGCGTCGCGTACGTCGCGTACTGGCTGTTGCTCGTATACACGTTCGACGAGCTCGTCCAGCCCGTGGCGGATGCAGGCGACTTCGTGCCGGTGTCCGCCGCCACCCCGTTGATCTGGACGGTGGTGCCGACGTCGACGTTGACGGTGGAACCGGCGATCGTCCCGCCGTTGTCGAGGACGAGGCACCCGCGTGTGCCGAGATTCGTCACCCACGTCGTCGCGTCGAGCGTGAGGCAGTCGTTCGGGTCGGCGTCGTCCTGGTAGAAGCGGCTCCACGACCCGCCGGTCGCGCCCTGGTTGATCCCCAGGACGCTGTCCTTCTGCGTCAGCGTGCGCGTGATCTTCGTCGAGGTGTCCTGCTGCGAGACCGAGCCGGTCGAGGTGACCGTCCAGACGTACGTGTTCGTGTCGAGCGTCCCCGACCACGACACCGTCCCGCCGAGGCTCGGGTAGCTCGAGGTGTGCGTCCCCGAGAGCAGGGTCGGGTCGTTCGGGTACTTCGCCCCGTCGCGGACGGAGCCGTCGGTGTCGAGCTGCCCGGTGAGGACCGAGAGCGCGTCGTTGAGGCCGGCCTGGGCGAGCGCGTACGCGTTCTGCCCGGCCGAGCTCGAGTTCGCGGTGGCGTGGCTCGCGGTGGCGATGTAGATGGCGGTCGCCGTCGACGCGGACAGGAAGGCGAGGACCGCGATCGCGAGCACGAGCGCGATGCCGTCCTCCCGGCGAGGGTCCAACCGCCTCAAATCGAGCCATCCGCCCATTGCGTCCCAATCGACTTCGGCAGCCGGCCGCCGGCGCTGATCCCTCCTTTCAGGGAAGGGGGCCGGAGGGCCGCCGCTCAACCCGGGCGGCGCCCGTGCCGAAGATCACCGGGATGGTCCGGCTGCGCACCCTCATCCGCCGCCTGCGGGACGAGCGGGGCATGACGCTCGTGGAGCTCCTAACCGTGATGGCGCTCCTCGGGATCGTGATGACGGCCGTGATCGTCCTCGACATCTCGGGCGTCCGGACGCAGACGAACCTCACCTCGAAGTTCAACTCGCAGACGATGCTCCGCACCGGGCTGAACCGGATGCGGGCCGACGTCCACCTCGCGTGCAGCGAGACGGCGCAGAGCGCGACCTCGCTCACGCTCTCGATGCCGCCCTCGTGCAACGGCACGAGCCTCGTCACGTGGTGCACGAGCGGGAGCGGGACGCGGTACGGCCTGTTCCGCATCGCGAGCGCGAACGGCTGCTCGACCGGCCAGAAGCTCGGCGACTACCTCACGAGCGGCTCGATCTTCACGTACTACGCGCCCGACTCCCCGACGAACAGCTGGGCGCTCGCGCGCGAGCACGTGGACATCACCGTCAACGCCACCCCGACGAACTCGAAGCTCGCCTACCACGTGGTGGACGACATCACGTTCGGAAACAGCGCCCGGTGCGTCACCGGGACGAACTGCCCCTGACCCTCAGCAGTCGGTCGTGTCGCCTGGTACCTGGCCGGTCGCGCACGCGAAGTCGGAGCTCTCGCGGGCGAGGATCGTCGAGAGCTGATTCCCGTTGCGGACGACCACGGTCACGCGCTTGTACGCGTCCTGGATGCTCTGCCCGCCGTCGGTGCTGGTGACGGCCGGCACGAGGATGACGTACGTGTCGACCCGGTAGGAGTGGCCGTCCGGGCTCGCCGGCGTCGTGCCCGAGTTGACGCTCCGGCTCGCTACGCACGGATCGGTGTTCGGGTACCACGTGTTGATCGAGGTGCACGAGTCGGGCAGCGACCCGGTCGGCTCGGTCTCGGTGTTGTCGGCCCCGTCGGCGTTGCAGGTCGTCGAGGTTGCGGTGTTCGCGCACGCGGAGTCGCTCTTGTACGTCGAGTCGAGGGCGGCGAGCGCCGTCGCGCCGAGGTCGAGGCCGATGTCGCGGTAGACCATGATGTGGTAGCTCTCCATCTGGGCATCCGCGAGCAGGGTGGCGGTCGTCTGGTCGCTCGACTTCCCCATGCCGATGATGCCGCTCGAGTAGACGGCCACGAGGGTGGTGAGGGCGATCGCCATGACCGTGATCGCCATCAGGAGCTCGACCATCATGAAGCCGTCGTCTCTGCGCAGACGGAGCACGAAAGCCATATCGGCACCCCTCGCCCGGGCCTGAAGGTCGGCCTAATGCCCCCGTCGGATGCTGCCGATACCTCGTTCGAGGGATCCGATGAGCAGCCAGGACTCCGAGCCCCCGGTTCTCCGAACCGTTCTCCCCGACGGGCAGACCGGCTCGCTCCGCTCGCCGCTCGGCGGCGAGTACGGCGTGAACGAGCTCGCCGAGCTCGTCGCCGACCTGCTCGCGGCGACGCAGCTCGTCCCGGCCGACAAGCTCGCGGTAGTCCGCGGCCGCGCGCGCCAGACGGGCTCGCTCGCGCAGGCGCTCGTCGAGGAGGGGGTCGCCTCGAGCGAGGGCATCGCGCGCATCCTCGCCGCCCGTCACCAGCTCCCGCTCGTCGACCTTACCGTCTCCGAGGTGGACGAGGCCGCCGCGCGCCTCATTCCGCTCCACGTGCTCGAGCGCGTCGTCTCCATCCCCTACGCGCTCCGCGGCGACGCGCTCCTCGTCGCGGTCGCCGACCCGGCGAACATCCACGGGATCGACGAGCTGCGGCTCGCGACCCGGCACCCGGTCGAGCTCGCCGTCGCCGCGCAGGAGGACATCCTCGCCGCCCTCCGCCGGCTCGCCCGCTCCTCCGAGGCGTTCGGCGCCCGCGTCGCCCTCGCCGACGACGCCGACGCGGAGCTGCTCGAGGAGGACCAGACCGACCTCGAGATCGACGACGGCGTCTCCGACGTCCCCCTCGTCCGGCTCGTGAACTCCGTCCTCTTCCAGGCGGCCGAAGACGGCGCCTCCGACGTCCACTTCGTGCCGCAGGAGGACTCGCTCGTCGTCCGGTTCCGCATCGACGGCGTGCTTCACGAGATGCAGCGCATCCCGAAGCGCCTCATCCCCGGCGTCACCACGCGCCTGAAGGTGCTCGCGAAGATGGACATCGCCGAGCGGCGCAAGCCGCAGGACGGCCGCATCTCGCTCACCGCCTCCGCCGCGGGCCGCCAGCTCGACATCCGCGTCGCGTCGCTGCCGACGGTCGAGGGCGAGACGGTGATCATGCGCCTCCTCGACAAGTCGCGGCGGCCGCCGACCTTGTCCGAGCTCGGCCTCTCGGAGGAGATGCGCGAGCGCATGTCCGGGCTCATCAAGCGCCCGCACGGCTCGCTGCTCGTCACCGGCCCGACCGGCTCCGGTAAGTCGACGACCCTCTTCGCCTGCCTCCACCAGATCAACCGGCCGGAGATCAACATCATCACCGTCGAGGACCCGGTCGAGTACCGGCTCTCCGGCATCAACCAGGTGCAGATCAACAACCGCGCCGGGATGACGTTCGCCGCCGCGCTCCGCTCGATCCTTCGCTCCGACCCGGACGTGGTGATGGTGGGCGAGATCCGCGACGGCGAGACGGCGAAGATCTCGATCGAGGCCGCCCTCACGGGCCACCTCGTGCTCTCGACGCTGCATACCAACGACGCGCCGAGCGCGATCACGCGCCTGACGGAGATGGGCGTCGAGCCGTTCCTCACGGGCGCCGCCGTCAGCGGCGTGCTCGCCCAGCGGCTCGCGCGGAAGCTCTGCACCCACTGCTGTGAGATGTACAGCCCCTCGGTGGACGAGCTGCTCGCCGCGCGCGTCTCACCCGACGTCGCCGCCTCGGTCGACGGCATGGCCTTCTACCGCAAGCGCGGCTGCCCGCGCTGCAACCAGACCGGCTACCGCGGCCGGATCGGCATCTTCCAGCTCCTCGAGATGAGCGAGGAGCTCGCCTCCCTCGCGGCGTCGAAGGCGTCGCGGGAGGAGGTCGAGCGGTGCGCGATCTCCACCGGGATGCGGACGCTCTGGGACGACGGGCTCGCGAAGGTAGCCGCGGGCCTGACGTCGATCGAAGAGCTCGCCCGCGTCACGGGCTAGCCCCGGCGGACTAGCTCGGTCAGCTGCCGAGCGGCTGCTCGGTGCCGAGACGGCGCCCGCAGAGCTCGCAGACCACGGCGAAGCGCTTCGACCCCGAGGCGGTGACCGCGATCTGCCGGCGCACGAGCCGGTGCTTGCAAGGGTTCACCTCCGGCAGCCGCACGGGGATCGGCGGGAGGTCGGGCATGTGGCGCACGGCGCCGCCGACGGCGGGACAGCCGGCCTCGTGCTCGGCCCACACCGCGTTCGGCGGCTGGCTCGTCACCGCGACCCAGCCGCACGCTTCGCAGCAGATCTCGATCACGACTCCATGAGAGCACACGGGTGCGTCACGACTTCTCGCCGGTCCCGTGACGGGGACTGTCCCCTTGTCCTGCGGGGACTACTCGGCGTAGACGTCGCAGCCGAGGTACATGAGCGACTCGACCGCCTCCGTGACGAAGGCCGTCGCCTGGCGCGCGTCGGCGAACGTGTACGGCCCCGGGTGCATCGCGTCGCCCTGCGTCGGATAGACCTCGGCCTCGACCACGCACGAGTCGCCGTAGTCGAGCGCGCGCAGCCGCGCGACCGAGCGGCCCTCACGCTTCGCATGGCGCGCGAAGAGCTCGCGCGCCCCCGCCTGCTGGCGGAAGAGGCCGGTCACTCGCCCGCCGCCCCGGTCACGGGCGCCGCGGTCACGAATGCCGTCGCGGCCTGGGCGACGGTGTCGCGGTCGGCGAAGCCGTCGAGCCGGTACACGAGCGTGTCCGGGCTCCGGTAGATGAGGACGCCGGGGGAGGGCAGGAGCCCGCCGCCCGGAAGCTGCGTCGTCAGCGCGCCGGCGGCGACGCTGTCGAGGACGCTGAGGCCGACGAAGGCGGCGCCGGCCTCGGACGCGCCCGCCTTCGCCTCGGCGTATGCGATCGCGTCGGTCTGGGACTCGGGGTCGAAGACGGAGACGACCACGATCTTGTGCGCGCGGAGCGCGCTCGCGATCGCCATCGGCAGCCCGTCCGCCGCGACCGCCGGGACGGCCGTGGTCTTGGGCGCCGTGGTGGCGACCGCCGGCGTCGTCGTGGTGACCGTCGCCTTCGGCCGCACGGTGCTCGTGATCACCGGCGGCTTCGCCTTCGAGGAGGCGGTGCTCGGCGTGGGCGACGCGGCGTGGGGCACGATCTTCGTGAGCGGGGCGGAGGCGTTGTTCGACACCAACGGCGGGGTCGCGGGCGTCTTCGGCCGGAGGGCGAGCATGCCGCCCCCGGCGACCGCGGCGATGATGGCGACGAGCGCGAAGATGCGCACCGGGCGGCTGATCGTCAGATCCACGATTCCCCTATCGGCAGGCCCGGACGCCCGCTTGACCTCAGCTTGCGAAGCAGTCGCCGTTGGCGCCGAGGTGCATCGTCTGCCCGGTCGTGATCGCGCCGTTCGGCCCGTGCTTCGCCGCGTACCACGTGCCGACGACCGTGTACAGGCAGTAGTCGTTCGAGGTGTTCGACCCGGCGGAGGGTGCCCAGCCGGCCGGGTCCCACGTGTAGTTCGCGGGATTGATGGAGGCGTCGTACCTCGTCTGCAGCAGGTCGAGGAAGGCGTGGCCTCCCCACACGTCGTCGTACCCGGTGTCGGCGTTCGTGCCGACGAAGGAGGCGTCGCCGCCGTTGTAGTCCGGGTCCCTCGAGGTGAGCGCGCCGGCGTAGTTGTCGTAGGCGTACCACTCGATGTCCGGCACGATCGCCGCGAGGTTCGCCGACGCCGCCGCCTTGTTCGCGCCCTGCTTGAACCCGAGGTAGGACGGGGTCGCCACCGAGGTGAGGATCCCGATGATCGAGCTCACGATGAGAAGCTCGATGAGCGAGAAGCCGCTCTCCTCGCGAGCGAGCCTGGTGCGGATGAGGCGAACCGCAGAGAGCATCGCTCTCCGTATCGACTCGATCCCCCGCATCGCGTAACCCTCGTCCGAGGGATGACTACCGAAGCGAGGCGCAGACCGACATGGCGTCCGCGCCCGGCCCGCTGAGGATCGTCGGGGTCAGGACGTTCGCACCGTCGAGCTGCGTCAGCCGCTTCACGTCGCCGCCGACGTAGTACGCGGAGTGGCCGTGCGTCTCGACGTCCGAGAGGCAGTACGCGGCCCCGCCGGCGAGGACGGTCACGCGGACGTTGGTCGACACC
>Ga0335069_10014711_pt1 | contig 10950 bp, 9 predicted proteins | sample Lox_Sample_11_FD_206714 | JGI IMG/M metagenome (GOLD analysis project Ga0335069, IMG submission 206714) | Soil microbial communities from Loxahatchee National Wildlife Refuge, Florida, United States - Lox_Sample_1.1 | ecosystem: Environmental > Terrestrial > Soil > Wetlands | place: USA: Florida... | reverse complement strand
GGTGGCGTGGAACTGGAGGTTGCCCCACGGGTCGGCCCGGCGGGCGCGGAGGAGCGCGAAGTCGGCGCGCAGCGGCAGCTCGAGCAGGTAGGCGCGGCCGGACAGGGTGCGCGTCTCCTTCCCCTCGGCCACGGCCGTGCCCACGCCGGTGGGGGTGTAGAATCCGCCGATGCCGGCGCCGCCGGCGCGGATCCGCTCGGCCAGCGTGCCCTGGGGGACGAGCTCCACCTCCAGCTCGCCGGACAGGAACTGCCGCTCGAAGACCTTGTTCTCGCCCACGTAGGAGGCGACGATCTTCCGGATCTGGCGCGCCTGGAGCAGCACCCCCAGACCGAGGTCGGTGGTGCCGCAGTTGTTGGAGATGAGCACCAGGTCCCGGACGCCCCTGCGGTGCAGCGCCAGGATCAGGTTCTCCGGGTTCCCGCACAGCCCGAACCCGCCCACCATGATCGTGGCGCCGTCGCCGATGTCCCGGACCGCCGCGTCGGCCGAGTCGACCCGCTTGTCCAAGGCGCGCCTCCGCCCCCCGGAGGTAGCGCGGCAGGATCGGCAGGCGACCTGCGGCGCCAGGCTCCGGCACCCCCCGAGGGTGAGGTGAAGATAGGGAGAAGCGTGGCGGGGCGTCAACCGCCGGTGGGGAGTCGGCGTGGGGGCGCGCCGGCGTCGGCCGTGCGCGCCCCCTGCCGAGTCCTCTCTCCCCAGAGCGGACAACCGGAGTAACGCGGGGACGCCCTGGATATTTCGTCGCCCGGGCTCCCCCGCCGGGCCCCAGGCCGGCGAACCGCGGCGGGGCCTTGTATTCCGGGGCCTTCCGCGGCCCGGGAGGCCGCTGTTCGCGAACGTCGCGGCCTGGGCTAGCATGCCGCCGGATGCGGATCCTCTACGGCGTGGTGGGCGAGGGGATGGGGCACGCGATGCGTTCCCGGGTGGTGATCGACCACCTCACCCGCACCCACGACGTGCAGGTGGTGGTCTCCGGCCGGGCCCACGACTACCTCAAGGCCCGGGAGTCGGATCGCCTCGGGGTGAACAAGATCTGGGGCTTGACCATCGTCTACGAGGACAACGAGGTCCGGAACTTCCGGACGGTGCTGCACAACGTGGCCGGAGCCGTCTCCGGCGGCTGGCCCCAGAACGTGCGTGCCTACTTCGACCTGGCGGAGCAGTTCCACCCCGACGTGGTGGTCTCCGACTTCGAGAGCTGGAGCTACCTCTTCGCCCGCACCCACCGCCTGCCGGTCATCTCCCTGGACAACATGCAGGTGCTGGCCCGCTGCACCCACTCCCCCGCGATCCTGCGCGGCCACGAGCTCGACTTCCAGCTGGCCAAGGCGCTCGTCCAGGCCAAGCTCCCCGGCTGCCTCCACTACCTCGTCACCACCTTCTTCTACCCGCCGGTGCGCAAGCCCCGCACCAGCCTCCACCCGTCGGTGATCCGCCCCGAGATCCTGGCCGCCCGGCGCGAGCGGGGGGAGCACCTGCTCGTCTACCAGACCTCCGACTCCAATGCCGAGCTGCCCGCGCTGCTCTCCCGCTGCGGCCGCGAGTGCCGGATCTACGGCATCCGCCGCGACCTGACCGAGGACCTGGTCGAGGGCAACCTCCGCCACCGGCCCTTCTCCGAGCGGACCTTCGTCGACGACATGCGCACGGCCGCCGGCCTGGTGTGCAACGGCGGCTTCACCACCCTCTCCGAGGCCGTCTACCTGCACAAGCCGGTGCTGTCCTCCCCGGTCCGCAGGCAGTTCGAGCAGGTGCTCAACGCCCGCTACCTGGAGGCCGAGGGCTACGGCCTTTCCGCCGACGAGCAACTCGACCCAGGGCGGCTGGGCGAGTTCCTGGAGCGCCTGCCCGACTTCGAGCGGCAGCTGGAGCGATACCAGCAGGACGGGAACCGGCAGATGCTCGAGGCCCTGGACGAGCTCCTCTCCGGCGCGGCCCTGGAGGAGCCGGTCGCCGAAGAGCCCGCTGGCCCGTGAGCCCTACTTCTTCGCCAGCTCCAGGAACGGCTTGAGGAGGTCGACCGGGAGCGGGAAGACGATGGTCGAGTTCTTCTCGGCCGAGATCTCCACGCAGGTCTGCAGATAGCGGAGCTGGAGCGCGCCGGGCGAGCGGGCGATGACGTCGGCGGCCTGGCCCAGCTTCTCGGCGGCCTGGTACTCGCCCTCGGCGGCGATCACCTTGGCGCGCCGCTCGCGCTCCGCCTCGGCCTGCTTGGCCATGGCCCGGCGCATCTCCTCCGGCAGGTCGACCTGCTTCACCTCCACGGCCGTGACCTTCACGCCCCAGGGCTCGGTGTGGCGGTCGATGATCTCCTGGAGCTGGCGGTTGATCTTCTCGCGCTGGCTGAGGAGGTCGTCGAGGTCCACCTGCCCGAGCACGGACCGGAGCGTGGTCTGGGCGAACTGGCTGGTGGCGAAGAGGAAGTCGGTCACCTGGAGGAAGGCCTTGTCCGAGGCCATCACCCGGAAGTAGATGACCGCGTTCACCTTCACCGAGACGTTGTCCCTGGTGATCACGTCCTGCGGCGGGACCTGCTCGGCGGTGATGCGCATGTCGATGATGACCATCCGGTCGATGAAGGGGACGATCCAGCGCAGACCGGCGGTGCGGATGCCGGCGAACCGGCCCAGCCGCAGCACCACGCCCTGCTCGTACTCGTTGATGATGCGGATGCCGGTGAGGAACCAGAGGACGACGATGGCGACGGGGATGGCGAGACCGAGCACGGGCATGTTCCCCTCCGTTTCTGGACCGCTGCGATGCCGAACCTCTACCCCATCGGGCGCTCGGCCTCAACCGTGACCAGGAGCCCATCCACCGCCACCACCTTCACCCGTGTCCCCGGAGGGATGGGGCCGGCGCTGCGGGCATGCCAGTACTCGCCGTGAACGAGGACGTCCCCCCCCTGGGGGCCGACCTCGGAGAGCGCCTGCCCCACCATCCCCAGGAGCGCCGGGGACCCGAGCTGGAGCGGCGCGCGGCGTCCGCGCGCCACCTTCCAGCCCATGTACACGAACACCGCCGCCAGGGCGATGGGCGTCGGCCAGACGAGCCACGGCGAGATGGCGAAGGCGCCCGGGTCGAAGGCCTGGCCCGGGGCGGAGGTGTTGAGGAAGAAGAGGAGCGCCAGGATGACGCAGGCCGCCCCGGCCACGCCGGCCAGGCCGTGGCTGGTGAAGAAGGCCTCCGAGGCCAGGAGCCCGGCCCCGGCCAGCAGGAGGAGGATGGCGGCCACGTTCACCGGGATGATCTGCGAGGCCACGAAGACCAGGAACAGGCAGAATCCGCCGGCGATCCCCGGGAAGAGCGCCCCGGGATGGTAGAACTCGATGCCCAGCCCGAGCAGCCCCAGAAGGCTCAGGATGGCCACCACGTTGGGGTCGGCGATGAACATGAGCGCCCGCTGCCGGATCGACGGGGGGTGGCGCACCAGCACCGCCCCGCGGAGGTGGAGGGTGCGGGGGGTGGTGCTCGTCCGGATCACCCTGCCGTCCGCCTTGGAGAGGAAGGACTGCGGGTCCGGCGCCACCAGGTCCACCACCCGCTCCTTGACCGCCTCCTCGGCGGTGACGGAGACGCTCTCCCGCACCGCGCGCTCGGCCCAGTCGGCGTTCCGCCCGCGGGCAGCGGCGATGGACCGGGCGAAGGCGGCGGTATCGTTCTCCACCTTCTTGGCCATGTCCTTGCCCGCCTCCGCCTCGACGTCGCGCCCGCCGCCGGTCACCGGGTGGGCGGCGCCGATGTTGGAGGTCGGGTCCATGGCCGCCACGTCGGCGGCCAGGGTGACGAAGACGCCCGCCGAGCCGGCGTGGGCGCCGGCCGGCCCCACCCAGAGGAGGACGGGCACCGGGCTCTCCAGCATGGTGCGGACGATCTTCCGCGTGGACTCCAGGTCTCCGCCGGGGGTGTCGAGCGTGATCAGGACCGCCCCGAAGCCCTCGTCGCGGGCGCGCGCCAGGCCGGCCTGGAGGTACTCGGCGGTCCCCAGGGTGATGGCCCCGTCCACGGTCAGCTCCAGGACCCGGACCGGGCCCGTGGTGTCCGGCGCGGGCGTTGCGACCGGGGAAGCCGCCGCGGCCAGGGCGGCGAGCAGCGCCAGGGGCGGGAAGCGCGCCACGGTTCACCTCCGCGGGAGGGGCCTGCCCAGCTCCTTCATCACGAGCTGGAGGTCCTCCCAAGCCTTCTTCTTCTCGTCGGGGCTGCGCAACAGGTAGGCAGGGTGGAACGTGGGCATGAGCTTCACGCCCTCGTACTCGTGCCATCGCCCGCGCAGCCGGGAGATGGGGGTGGAAGAGCGGAGCAGGGTCTGGGCGGCGAACTTCCCCAGCGCCACGATCACCCGCGGCCGGATGGCGGCCAGCTGGGCCCGCAGAAAGGGCTCGCAGGCCTCGATCTCCTCCGGCTCGGGGTTGCGGTTCCCGGGCGGCCGGCACTTCACCACGTTGGCGATGTAGACCTCGGCCCGCTCGTAGCCCATGGCCTCGATCATCCGGGTGAGGAGCTGCCCGGCCCGCCCGACGAAGGGTTCCCCCTGGCGGTCCTCCTCCTCGCCCGGTCCCTCGCCCACGAACACCAGCTCCGCCTGCGGGTTCCCCACCCCGAAGACCAGCCGTTGCCGCCCCGCCGACAGCTTGCAGCGGGTGCAGTCGCCCAGGTCCCCTCGGATGGCCTGCAGCGCCGCCCCCGCGTCCGCGGACCGTGCGTCATGCGGCAGGGTGTCATGCGCCCGTCGCTCCGTGGTCCGGGGGGCCTCAAGGCCCTCGTCCTCGCCCTGTCGGGGCCGGGATTGCGGAGCCGGGCGGACCTGTTCCAGGAGGGGCGCGCCGGGCAGCTCGCGGACCCCGGCGGCGGCGAGCCACTCCAGGTGCCGGAGGGCCTCGGCCGCGAGGGTGGCGACCTCCGCGTCGTACACCGGTGCGCCGTCGCTCACATCCGCTCCCGATTCGCCCATTTCCTGGCGTTGCGACCGCTGCCGTTGCAAACCTAGAATCCTCTCCAGATGTCCTTCTCCCGCATCCTCGCCCTCTGCTCCCTGGCCGGCCTGGCCGCCGCCGTCCTGCTCTGGCCGACCCCGGCGCACGCCTGGGCCCCGCTCGCCCACCTGAGCTTCTCCGCCCAGGCCCTGCAGAGCCTGGGGCTGGTGCAGAGCCCGGTCCGCGCGCTCCTCGAGGACTTCGGGAACGAGTTCCTGTACGGCTCGCTGGCCGCGGACATCGTGGTCGGCAAGAACATGGCCAGGTACCTGTACCACTGTCACAACTGGCGGGTTGGCTTCAACGTCTTCCGCCAGGCCCGGGCTGGGGCGGAACAGGCCATCGCCCTCGGCTTCCTGGCCCACCTGGCCGCCGACACCGTGGCCCACAACTACTACGTGCCGTTCAAGACCGTGGCCTCGTTCCACAAGGCCAGCACCCGCCACGCCTACTGGGAGCTGCGCTACGACCAGCGCATGGACCGGGAGCTCTCGGCGCTGGCCCGGCAGGTCTCGACCCGGGCCATCCGGGGCCACGACGACTTCTTGGCCCGCACCCTGGGCGGCGCCTCGGTGATCCCCTTCGGCGTGTCCAGGCAGCTCTTCCGCTCGCTCCTGGCCAGCGCCCGGGTGAGCCGCTTCCACCAGGTCTCGCGCTTCGCCCTGGCGCGCGAGCGCAGCCTGGTGCTCGAGCCCGACCTGGTGACCGAGACCACGGGCATGGCGGTCTGGGCCATCGTCGGCCTCCTCGACGAGGGCGAGCGCAGCCTGGCGGCCCGGGCAGACGCCACCGGCGCGCGCAACATCAAGCTGGCCTCGGACCTGCGCAAGCGGCTCCAGGAGCGGACCCGGCGGCGCCAGGTCAGCTTCCGCGACGCGGCCGAGATCGCCGCCGAGACGCGGGAGAGCTTCCGCAGGGCCATCCAGGGCAAGCTGGTGCTGCCGCCGTCGGTGGGGCGGCTCGCGGCCTAGCGCGGCCTCGCCGGCCGCCGGGCGTCGAGCACCGGCAGGATCCAGTCGAGGATGGCCTCGGCCACCTTCTCCTTGGGCCCCTCGATCTCCGCCAGCTCGGAGGCCGAGACCAGCGCCACGCGGTTCGAGTCTCCGCCGAAGCCGGCCCCGGGCGCGCCCACCTTGTTGGCCACCACCAGGTCGCACCGCTTCCGGCGCAGCTTCTCACGGGCGCGAGCGATGACCTCCTCGGTCTCGGCCGCGAACCCCACCAGCACCGGGCCTCCGGCCTTGCCGGCGAACCGCTCCCCCAGCCCGGCGAGGATGTCGGGCGTCCGCGCCAGGACCAGGGTCTCGTCGCCGGGCCCCTTGCGGATCTTCTGGGGAGCGGGGCGGGCCGGGCGGTAGTCGGACACGGCCGCCGCCCCCACGAACAGGTCCATGGCCGCCGCCTCCGCGCCCACCGCCCCGGCCATCTCCTCGGCGGTGACGACGCGGATCACCCGCACGCCCTCGGGGTCGGGGAGCTCGGTGGGGCCCGACACCAGCACCACCTCGGCGCCACGGCGGGCCGCGACCCGGGCCAGCGCGTAGCCCATCTTGCCGGAGGAGGGGTTGGACAGGAACCGCACCGGGTCGATGGGCTCGCGGGTGGGCCCGGCGGTGACGAGCACGCGGCGCCCGGCCAGATCCTGCCGCCCCAGCAGGCGCGCCGCCGCCAGGGCGATGTCGGCGGGCTCGGCCAGGCGGCCCTCGCCCACGTCCCCGTCGGCCAGCTCGCCGGCTGCCGGCCCGCACAGCTGCATGCCCCTCCCCCGCAGCGCCGCGACGTTCTCCTGGGTGACCGGGTTCCGCCACATGCGGGTGTTCATGGCCGGGGCGAGCAGCACCGGGCAGGTGGCGGCGAGCACCGTGGTGGTCACTGCGTCGTCGGCCATCCCGGCCCGCAGCCGGGCCAGCAGGTCGGCGGTGGCGGGCGCGACCACCACCAGGTCGGCCAGGCGGGCCATGGCCAGGTGGCCGTAGGTGGACTCGGCGGCGGGGTCGAGGAGGTCGACCAGCACCGGCGCCCCGGTGAGCGCCTGGAAGGTGAGCGGGGTCACGAAGCGGGTGGCGGCCGCGGTCATGGCCACTCGAACCCGCCCGCCGCCCTTCACCACCAGGCGAGCCAGCTCGCAGGCCTTGTAGGCGGCGATCCCTCCCCCGACGCCCAGCACCACCGTCTGGTTCCGGAAGTCCATGACCGCATCTTACCCCCCCGCCGCCGGGCCCGCCCCCGCCGGCGCATCGCCGCGCCCTCCCTGCCCGGGCCAGGCCCCCGCTATCATCTGCGCGCTTGGAGCCCGGTATCCCCATGGAGCAGCCGGAAGGCTCGCCCGCGCCGCTCGCCAAGAGCGCACTGGCCTTCGCCGCCGTGCTCTTCGCCCTGGTCCTCCCCGACCTGGCGGCGCAGATCTCCAGCCCGCGCACGGGGCTCGCCTGGAGCGAGCTCTTCGCCATCCTCCTGCCGGCGCTGTGGGCCACCGCAGGTTCGAACCTCCTCGTCCTCCCCTGGCTGGGCCTGGTCCGGCCCCGGATGCCGGCTCTCCTGCTGGGCGCGCTCCTCGGCGCAGCGGGGTTCGTGGCCGCCGAGGGGGTCATGTCACTGTGGGTGCTGGCCATCCCCCGCCGGATGCTGGAGGGGTTCCCCGACGTGGCCCGCATCTTCGAGGGGCCGCCCCTCTCCCGCGCCCTGGTCACCGCCCTGGCGGTCCTGCTGGCCCCGCTGTGCGAGGAGATCGCCTTCCGCGGCTACCTTCTGCGAACCCTGGGGCTGCGCCGGCGCCCAGCGGCGGCCATCGCCCTGGCGGCGGTCCTCTTCGCCGCCCGGCACCTCGACCCGGTCCGCTTCCCCGCCCTGGTCGCCCTGGGCGCCCTCTTCGGCTTCATCGCCTGGCGGAGCGGATCGGTCTGGCCGGCCGTGGCCGCCCACGCCGCCAACAACCTCCTCGCCGCGGCCGTGGCCCTGGCCGCGCCGCCGGCTGCCATGGCACCGGTCCCGCCCACCGCCGGGCAGGCGCTCGCGCAGCTCCTGGTCGGCGGCTCCTCCGTGGCCCTGCTTGCGCTCGGGCTCCACCGGCTCACGCCGGGGCCGCCGCCGTGGCCCAGGCCACCCCCTCGCCGTGACCCCGCCGACCCCTCGGTGCGGTTCCGGCCCTGGCTGGTCCCGCGCTGGATGGCGCTCGCCGCCCTCGCCGGATTCCTGCTCCTTTGCGGGATGCTGGTGGCAGGCGCGATGTAGGCCCTGCCGAGGAGACCTGATAGGGGTGGCCCGACCGTTGGCCGTCCCGGGGTGGCCGCGGTTAGGATCGGCCTTGCACAGGAGGATCGCCTTGAACCGCCTCGCCGCCGGAACCCTCGCCCTCGCGCTCGCCACCTCGCCCGCCCTCGCCGCCGCGCGCGGCCCCTCGACCCCGGCGGAGCGGAAGAAGGCCGTCGCAACCACTCGCGAACTGGAGCAGAACCCCCTCGCCCCGGGCGCCAGCTCCGCGCGCATGTGGCTCCTCAAGTGGATCGTGGAGATCCCGGACATCAACGTCCGCGGCTGCGCCGGGCCCCTCGACGCCCTGGTGCAGGACGACGGCAGCCGGCACGGCAAGGAGCTCTACGCCCAGGCGATGTTCGGCATGACCGCCTTCATGATCGAGAACCCGCACAAGAAGGACGACTGGGTGGCGGTGCAGACCGCGGGGCTGGAGAGCACGCTCCGCGCCTACGCGGCGCTCCTGCGGGCCGATCCCGGCGCGCGCTGGGAGGAGCTCGACTCCCTGGTCGAGGCCCACCGGCAGGGGCGGCTGCAGGAGGTCGTGGAGAGCACGATGGAAGGCTGCGGAGACGAGCGGCCGCCGGGGCCGGGGGACGCCATCTAGGGCCGGCGCCCCCGGCGCGTCAGCCGACCCGCCTCAGCACCAGGCACTTGAGGTAGCGCCCCTCCCTGAACTGCAGCGACACGGGGTGGTCGGGCGGCTGCCGGGTCTCGGCGACCAGCGACAGGTCCACCCGGGCCTTGAAGGCCGCCTCCTTCACGGCGTCGGAGAACTGCTCCGCCGAGACGCGGGCCGAGCAGCTGGCCGTCACCAGGAGCCCGCCGGGCGCGAGCACGGCGAGCGCGGCGCGGTTGAGCGAGGCGTAGCCGGCCAGGGCCCCCTCCACCGCCCGCTGCGACTTGGCGAAGGCGGGCGGGTCGCAGACCACCAGGTCGAAGCGCCTTCCCTCCTTGCGGTAGCGCGCCAGCAGGTCGAAGCAGTCCTCGGCGGCGAAGTCGTGGTCGGCCGGGTCCTTGCCGTTGGCCCGGAAGTTCTCGCGGGCCAGGGCGATGGCGTCCCGGTCCACGTCCACCGTCACCACGTGGCGCACGCCGCCCAGGGCCGCCGCCACCGAGAAGCCCCCGGTATAGCCGAAGAGGTTCAGCGCCTCGGCCCGGCCCCGGGCCAGGGTGCGGACCATGAGGCGGTTCTCGCGCTGATCGAGGAAGTGGCCGGTCTTCTGGCCGCGGCGGACGTCCACGAGCAGCGCCATCCCGTGCTCGTCCACGGCGATCCGCTCGGGCGGCTCCGCCCCCCACAGCACCCGCCCGGTCCCCGGCGCCTCCCCGCCCTCCTCGTCGTCGTCCCGGCCCACCTCGTCCCGCCCGAACACGCCGGCCAGCCCCTCCGCCTCGGCGCGCACCGCCTCCACGATGGCCGTCCGGTGGGGCGTGAGGCCTGCCGAGTAGAGCTTCAGCACCGCGAAGCGGTCGTAGCGGTCGACCACCACGCCGGGCAGCCCGTCGCCCTCCCCGTGGACGAGCCGCATGGCGCTCGTGCCGGCCACCAGCTCCCTGCGAAGCGCCAGGGCGCGCGCCAACCGCCGGCGCCAGAAGGCGGGGTCGATGGCCTCGGCCGGCTCGCGGGTCAGGATCCGGACGGAGATGGCCGAGAGCGGGTCGAAGTAGCCGCGGGCCACGAAGCGTCCGTCCTCGGTGACGTCGACGATGGCGCCGGCCGGGAGCCGGGAGGGAGCCTTCTCCACCGCCCGCCGGAACACCCAGGGGTGCCCGGCGCGGAGGTGGCGGGCCAGGTCCTTGCGGAGGGGGAGCTCCGCCTCCACGCCCGGCCTCACCCTTCCCTCCCCGCCCCAGGATCCCGCCCCCTCCGCTCGCCCCGCGCCCGCGAGAAGTTCCCGACCACGAGCCCAGGCCGTGCGCGCCGCAGCGCCCGGACCAGCGCGGGGATGCCCATGGGCTCTCCGCCCGCGCCGCGCTCCCGGGCGAGCGACATGTAGAGGTCGGGGTCGATGGCCAGGGGCCGGGTCTGCACCTGGTCCACGCCGGCCCGACCCACCAGGGCGCACAGCCGCTCCACCTCGCCGGCCCGGTCGGTGACCCCCGGGAAGGTGAGCAGGTTCAGGGCCAGGTAGGCCCCGCGGCGACGGGCCAGGCCCAGGGAGCGGACCACGTCGGGCAGTCCGTAGCCACGGGGGCGGTAGTAGGCGGCGTACAGGTCGGGCGAGGCGCTGTTCAGCGAGATGCGCACCGAGTCGAGGCCGGCTGCGACCAGCTCCGCGAGCGCCCAGGGCAGCGAGCCGTTGGTGTTCACGTGGATGGAGCCGCGCCGGGTGCGGGCCCGGATGAGCCGGATGGCCCGCGCGATCTCCTTGGAGCGCAGCAGCGGCTCGCCCTCGCACCCCTGGCCGAAGCTGACCATCACCCGCCCCGACGCCGTCTCGAGGTGGCGCACCGCCAGGTCGGCCATCTCCTCGGCGCCGGGGGCGCGCTCGATCCGCTCGTGCGAGGCGGGCGGCAGGCCCGGGTCGGCCTCGGAGAGGCAGCCGACGCAGGCCGCGTTGCAGGCCGCCGAGGAGGGGATGGCGCCCTCGTCCCTCCGGTAGAAGGTGTTCTGGGCGGTGAAGCAGCGCCACTCCAGGGCGCAGCGGGCCAGCTGCCGGTAGATGGGGTTCCCGGTGGCGACCAGCCCTTCCACCCGCCGGCGCAGGTCGGGGGTGGA
>Ga0335069_10014710_pt1 | contig 10951 bp, 10 predicted proteins | sample Lox_Sample_11_FD_206714 | JGI IMG/M metagenome (GOLD analysis project Ga0335069, IMG submission 206714) | Soil microbial communities from Loxahatchee National Wildlife Refuge, Florida, United States - Lox_Sample_1.1 | ecosystem: Environmental > Terrestrial > Soil > Wetlands | place: USA... | reverse complement strand
AAATCCCCGGACCCTTGCCACAACCGCGCCCTGGCCAGGAGGAACGTGAACACATGGCCGAGGCCGCTAGTGCCCGGGCAGATGCCGCCGCCCCGTCGGCAGGCGCCGATCTGCTCAAAAAATTCTACCGCGACATGCTTCTCATCCGCCGCTTCGAGGAGAAGGCCGGCCAGCTTTACGGCATGGGCCTGATCGGGGGCTTCTGCCACCTCTATATCGGCCAGGAGGCCGTGGTGGTGGGCATGCAGGCCGCCCTCAGAGAGGGCGACAAAGTTATCACCGCCTACCGCGATCACGGCCACATGCTGGCCTGCGGCATGGACCCGAAAGGCGTCATGGCCGAGCTGACGGGCCGCGAAGCCGGCTATTCCAAAGGCAAGGGCGGCTCGATGCACATGTTCAGCCGCGAGAAGCACTTCTACGGCGGCCACGGCATCGTCGGCGCGCAGGTGCCGATCGGCACGGGTCTCGCGTTCTCGAGCCGCTACAAGAAGGACGGCGGCGTGACGCTGACCTATTTCGGCGACGGCGCCGCGAACCAGGGCCAGGTCTACGAGTCCTTCAACATGGCCGAGCTGTGGAAGCTGCCGGTCGTCTACGTCATCGAGAACAACCAGTACGCGATGGGCACCAGCGTCGAGCGCGCCAGCGCCGAGCAGCATCTGTGGAAGCGCGGCGCCTCGTTCAACATCCCGGGTGAGGAAGTCGACGGAATGGACGTCGTCGCCGTCTACGAGGCTGCGATAAAAGCCGTCGAATGGTGCCGCTCGGGCAAGGGCCCGATCATCCTCGAGATGAAAACCTATCGCTATCGCGGCCATTCCATGTCGGATCCGGCGAAGTACCGTACGCGCGAGGAAGTGCAGATGGTGCGCGAGAAGCGCGATCCCATCGAGCATCTCGGCCAGCGCATGATCAGCAAAGGTCTCGCCAGCGACGATGATCTGAAGGCGATCGACAAGGAGACGCGTCAGATCGTCAACACTGCCGCCGAGTTCGCCACCGAAAGCCCCGAGCCCGATCCTTCGGAGCTCTACACCGACATTCTCGCCTAGGTCCCCATGTCCGTAGAGATATTGATGCCCGCGCTGTCGCCCACGATGGAAGAGGGCAAGCTCGCCAAATGGCTCGTCAAGGAAGGCGATGAAGTCCATTCGGGCGATATCCTCGCCGAAATCGAGACCGACAAGGCGACGATGGAGTTCGAGGCCGTCGACGAAGGCAAGATCGGCAAGATCCTGGTGCCCGAAGGCACCGAAGGCGTGAAGGTCAATCAGCCGATCGCCGTGCTCGTGACCGACGGCGAAGCGCCGGCGAATTCGAACGACGTGAAGACGCCGGCCGTCGAAGCCAAGCCGCAGCAGACGAAGGCGCCGGCGGCCGATACGCATCAGGGCAAGTCCGGCGAGCCCGAAGGCGACACCGCGCCAGTGAAGCAAGCGCCCCCCACAGCGAAGAGCCCGCATGCGCCGGCGCCGGATGTGGAAGCGGCCGCAGAGTCCGCGCTGCCGGAAGGCACCGAATTCGTCACGATGACGGTGCGCGAAGCGTTGCGCGACGCGATGGCGGAAGAGATGCGCCGCGATCCGACCGTGTTCCTGATGGGCGAGGAAGTTGCGCAATATCAGGGGGCGTACAAGGTCAGCCAGGGCCTGCTCGAGGAGTTCGGACCCGAGCGCGTCATCGACACGCCGATCACGGAGCACGGCTTCACGGGATTGGGCGTCGGCGCCGCGTTCGGCGGATTGAAGCCGATCGTCGAATTCATGACCTTCAACTTCGCCATGCAGGCGATGGACCAGATCATCAACTCCGCCGCCAAGACGCGCTACATGTCGGGCGGGCAGATGGAGTGCCCCATCGTCTTCCGCGGACCGAACGGCCCTGCCGCGCGCGTCGCCGCGCAGCACAGCCAGGACTACAGCTCCTGGTATGCGCATATCCCCGGCATGAAGGTCGTGGCGCCCTATTTCGCCGACGACGCAAAGGGGCTGCTCAAATCGGCGATCCGCGATCCCAATCCGGTGATCTTTCTCGAGAACGAGATCGTCTATGGCCGCTCCTTCCCGGTGGCGAAGCTCGAGGATCATCTCGTGCCCATCGGCAAGGCCCGCGTCATCCGCAAAGGCCAGCACGTGACGCTCGTCGCGCATTCGATCTGCGTCGGGCTCATCCTCGAAGCGGCGGAGAAGCTCGCGGCCGAAGGCATCGACGCGGAACTCATCGACCTTCGCACATTGCGGCCGCTCGACACCGCGACGGTGATCGAGTCCGTCAAGAAGACGAACCGGCTGGTGACGGTGGAGCAGGGCTGGCCCATCTGCTCGATCGGCTCGGAGATCTGCGCGCAAGTCGTCGAGCAGGCGTTCGACTATCTGGACGCGCCGCCGACCAAGATCACCGGCAAGGACGTGCCGATGCCCTACGCCGCCAATCTCGAGAAGCTGGCCCTGCCGCATGCCGACGACATCGTCGCGGCCGCGAAAGCCGTTCTCTATCGGGATTGATCACATGGCGGCCAAGAAACCGAAGATGACCTGGAAAAAAGGCGGCTGCCATTGCGGCGCGGTCAGCTACGAAGTGCTGGCGCCGGATGAAGTCGAGCTTGTCGCCTGCAACTGCTCCATCTGTTCGATGACGGGTTATCTGCATCTCATCGTGCCGAAGGAGCGCTTCAGGCTGCTGACGGGCAAGCGCAAGCTGACGAACTACACCTTCGAGACGGGGGCCGCGAAGCATCTGTTCTGTTCGGTGTGCGGCGTGAAGTCGTTCTACGTGCCGCGCTCGCACCCCGACGGCTACAGCGTCAATTTCCGCTGTCTCGATGCGGAGGATTTCACCTCGGTGCTGACGACCGATTTCGACGGCCGGAATTGGGAATCCCATATCGACGAATTGCCGCCGCTGCCGGGAGGAAACGCCTGATGGCGACGCAGATCCTGATGCCCGCGCTGTCGCCCACGATGGAAGAGGGCAAGCTCGCCAAATGGCTCGTCAAGGAAGGCGATGAAGTCCATTCCGGAGACATCCTCGCCGAGATCGAGACCGACAAGGCGACGATGGAGTTCGAGGCCGTCGACGAAGGCAAGATCGGCAAGATCCTGGTGCCCGAAGGGACCGAAGGCGTGAAGGTCAACCAGCCGATCGCGGTGTTGCTCGCCGATGGCGAGAAGCCCGGCAACGGTCACGACATCCCGGCCGCGATGCAGTCGATCAAGGATGCGGTGAAGGCCGAAGCCAAACCGGCGGCGAAAGCGGAAGCGCCCGCGAAGAAAGACGCGCCAGCGCCCGAACCGGTCGAAGCGAAATCCGCAACCAAGACCGAAGCACCGAAGCCCGCGCCGCAGCCGCGTTCCGCAGGCGAGCACCGAGTGTTCGCGTCGCCGCTGGCGAAGCGGCTGGCCGCGCAGGCCGGCATCGACATCGCCGCCATCCAGGGCTCGGGTCCCAGAGGCCGCATCGTCAAGGCGGACGTCGAAGAGGCGAAGAAGTCCGGCGTGAAGGCCGCGCCGAAGCCTGCCGTGCAAGCTCCCGGCAGGACGGAAACCGTCACCGGCATCGCGCCGCTGCCCGATGCGCGCCTCTTCTACAAGCCCGACGACTACACCGAGATCCCGCACGATTCGATGCGCAAGTCGATCGCAAAGCGGCTGACGACATCGAAGGCGCTGATCCCGCATTTCTATCTGACGATCGACTGCAACATCGACCAGCTGCTCGAAGCGCGCGCGCGGCTCAACGCGGCGGCGCCGAAGGGCGAGGGCGCCTACAAGCTGTCGGTCAACGATTTCGTCGTGAAGGCCTGCGCCGCCGCGCTCATGCGCGTGCCGGAAGTCAATGCGAGCTGGACCGACACGTCGATGCTGCGTCACAAGCATGCCGATATCGGCGTCGCCGTCGCGCTCGATTTCGGTCTCATCACGCCGATCGTCTTTGCGGCCGAGACCAAGGGCCTCGTCACCATCTCGAACGAAGTGAAGTCGCTGGCCGAGCGGGCGCGCGCCAAGAAGCTGAAGCCCCAGGAATACGAAGGCGGCGGCTTCGCCATCTCCAATCTCGGCATGTTCGGGATCAAGGAGTTCACCGCCGTCATCAATCCGCCGCATGCCGCCATCCTGGCAGTCGGCGCGGGCGAGGAGCGGGCAGTGGTCAGGGGTGGCAAGATCGAGACCGCCAACATCATGAGCGTGACGCTCTCCTGCGACCATCGCGTCATCGACGGCGCCACCGGCGCGCGCTTTCTGCAGGCTTTCAAGCTCTTCATCGAAGACCCGGCAGCGATGTTGCTGTAGGCTTCCTGCATGGACGGGCTTGAGGCCATTTCGGAGACGGCGGGGGCAGCCGCGGTCGAAATCGCGGTGGCCGCGCTGGTCGAGCGCGGCGGCAAGGTCCATCCCTGCACGAATTGCGCGGCGCCGCTGATCGGCCCTTACTGCGCCGCCTGCGGCCAGCCGATCGAGACGCATCGCCGCTCGGTGTTCGTGCTGCTGCACGATTTCGTCAAGGACGTCGCCAGTTTCGACAGCCGTATCCTGCGGACGGCGCTGGCGCTGCTGTTCGAGCCGGGCGAGCTGCCGCTGGCGTTCCGCGAAGGCCGCACGCAACGTTACGTGCCGGCGGTCCGCCTCTATCTCTTCGTCTCGCTCGCCTTCTTCGTGATCCTCGGCGCCACGCATATTGCCATCGTGCAGTTCGTGCCGGAGGCGCGGCCCGAGAAGGTTGTGACCATCGACGGCCAGCGCTATCTGGTGACGCCCGGCGACACCGATCCCGACGACAAGACGAAGATGCCGAAGTGGCTGGATCCCGCCAAGCCGCACTACGCGATATCCGTCAACAACATGATCTTCTTCGCCCGCGAAGGCGCCTATCACAGCAATGTGCCGGACGCGGCGGTCAGGGACATCGAAGACAGGATCGCGCACGAGACCGGCACGGCAAAAAACGCCAAGGCCAAGACGTTCAAGGCGACGATCCGCCGGACGGTCGAGGGGCTGGCGAAGGATCCCGCGAGCCTCAACGGCGCGCTGACCGCGTGGATCCCGCGCGCGCTCTTTTTCCTGCTCCCCGCATTCGCGCTTCTGGTCGCGGTCTTCTATTGGCGGCAGCGCAAGAAATTCTACTTCGTGGACCACCTGGTCTTTTCGCTGAGCTTTCACACCTTTGCTTTCGCGTTCCTGCTGATCGCCGCGGGGCTGGCGCAGGTCCTCTCGGGCTATGTCGTGGCCACGATCACGGCGATCGTGCTGAGCCTCTATCTGCTCCTGGCCATGAAGCGCTTCTACGGGCAGGGTTGGTTCTGGACCTCGACCAAGTGGTTCGTTATCGAATTCTTCTATGCCACGTCCTTCATCTTCCCCGCCCTTATCACGATCCTCGTCCTTGCCGTGTTCGATGGCCAATAGGAGCGCGAACCGATGATGGACGAACTTGGCGCGATCGGGGAAACGGCCGGCGCGGTCGCCGTGGAGATGGCGGTGGCGGCGCTGCTCGAGCGCGGCGGCAAGGTCGGTCCCTGCACCAATTGCGGCTCGCCGATGATGGGCGCCTATTGCGGCGTCTGCGGCCAGCCGGTCGACACGCATCGCCGCTCGGTGTTCGTGCTGCTGCACGATTTCGTCAAGGACGTCGCCAGCTTCGACAGCCGCATCCTGCGGACGGGGCGGGCGCTCCTGTTTCAGCCCGGCGAACTGCCGGCCGCCTTTCGCGACGGCCGCACGCAGCGTTACGTGCCGGCCGTGCGGCTCTATCTCTTCGTGTCGCTGATCTTCTTCCTGGCCCTGTCGTTCTTCGGCATCGCCATCATGCAGCTGACGCTGACGCACACGACGCAGCAATACACCGCCGACAAGAACCACAACGTGTTCGTCATCAACAACGGCGTGAAGACGCGGATGGAAGGGTTCAGGACGGACGACAAGGGGAATGTCTTCTTCACGGCGGCCGGCCTGTCGCCGAAGCGCGTGCCGAACATCAAGGTCAACGGCGACAAGAGCATGATGATCGCCACGCAGCCGCATTTCTTCACCCGCATCGGCACGCTCAAGAGCGAGGCGAACAATGTCGCGCTCGCGGAGGCCCTGAAAGAACTCGGCAAGGCGAAGAACGAAAAGTCGGGCGGCTTCGCCGTGTGGCTGAACGATCACGTGCAGCGCATGTTCCGCGCGCTCGCCGCGGACCCCGCGTCCATCAACGGTCCGCTGACCGAATGGATTCCGCGCGCGCTGATCATCCTTCTGCCGCTGTTCGCGCTGCTTCTCGCGCTGTTCTACTGGCGGCAGCGGAAGACATACTACTTCGTCGACCATCTCGTGTTCTCGCTGAACTTCCACACCTTCGGATTCGTGGTCCTTCTGATGGCTGCGGGCCTCGCCCAGATCCTGCCGACGCAAATCGTCGCCGGCGGTCTTGTGCTGTGGCTCGCCGCTTATCTGCTGCTCGGGATGAAGCGCTTCTACGGGCAGAACTGGTTCTGGACGTCGGCGAAATTCGCGAGCGTCGGCTTCATCTATTTCGCGTTCTTTTTGATCCCCGCGCTGGGGCTGATCATTCTGGCCAGCATCCTGCGCATGTGAGGAAACATGGCTGAACAGTTCGACGTCATCGTCATCGGAAGCGGTCCCGCCGGCTATGTCTGCGCCATCCGCGCGGCGCAATTGGGATTGAAGACCGCCATCGTCGAGCGCGACCGGCTGGGCGGCATCTGCCTCAACTGGGGCTGCATCCCGACCAAGGCGCTGCTGCGCTCGTCCGAGATCTGGCACCTGATGCACCGGCTGAACGAATTCGGCTTCTCAGCAGAAAACTTCAAATTCGACATCGCGAAGATCGTTGAGCGCTCGCGGAAAGTGGCGCAGCAGCTTTCGAACGGCGTCGCCTTCCTGATGAAGAAGAACAAGATCACGGTGATCTCCGGCGACGCGAAGCTGGCGGGCGCGGGCAAGGTCGCCGTGACCAAGGACGGCAAAGTCGCCGATTACGAAGCGAAGAACATCGTGCTGGCGACGGGCGCGCGGGCGCGCAGCCTGCCGGGTCTCGAGCCGGACGGCGCGCTCGTCTGGACCTACAAGGAAGCCATGATCCCCAAGGCCTTCCCGAAATCGCTGCTGGTCGTGGGCTCCGGCGCCATCGGCATCGAGTTCGCGAGCTTCTACAGGACGCTCGGCAGCGACGTCACGGTCGTCGAAGTGCTGGACCGCGTGCTCCCCGTCGAAGACGAGGAGATTTCACAGCTGGCGACGAAGGCGTTCACCAAGCAGGGCATGAAGATCAAAACCGCGACGACGGTCACCAAACTCGAAAAGGGGAAAGAGTCCGTCACCGCCACGCTCAAAGCCAAGGACGGCAAGACGGAAACGCTGACGGCGGAACGCGTCATCCTCGCCGTCGGCATCGTAGGCAATGTCGAGAACATCGGCCTCGAGCAGGCGGGCGTGAAAGTCGACCGCACCCATGTCGTCATCAACGAATGGGGCGAGACGGGCGTCAAAGGCGTTTGGGCGATCGGCGATCTCGTCGGCCCGCCCTGGCTCGCGCACAAGGGCATGCATGAAGGCGTCATCGTCGCCGAGCGCATCGCGGGCGTCAAAGGCGTGCATCCGCTCGACGTGTCGAAGATTCCCGGCTGCACCTATTGCTGGCCGCAGGTCGCCTCCGTCGGCATGACGGAAGCCGCGGCGAAAGCCTCGGGCCGCAAGATCAAGGTCGGCCGCTTTCCCTTCATCGGCAACGGCAAGGCGATCGCGCTCGGCGATGCGGACGGCTTGGTCAAAACCGTGTTCGACGCGGACACCGGCGAGCTCCTCGGCGCGCACATGATCGGCGCGGAAGTGACCGAGCTCATCCAGGGCTACGGCATCGCCCGCACGCTGGAAGCCACCGAAGCCGATCTCGCCACGGTCGTCTTCCCGCACCCGACGCTGTCGGAGATGCTGCACGAAGCGGTGCTCGATGCGGACAAAAGGGCGCTGCATATTTGAAGAGAACGCGCGGGCGAGGCTTACCCGCGATAGCTGGATAAAGACCGAGGCGTACCCGCGACAGCTGGAATAAGATCGAGGCGTACCCCTCGCCCGCGCCTGCGCAGAATTAGACATCTCGCTTGGCACCCCTCTCCCTCAAGGGGAGAGGGGGAATTCTGCGCATTGCACGAACAGCAGTCTTCGCAAACTCTGGACCTGGAACCGGCCGATTTTTGAGCGAGGCTCGAAATTTCCCCTCTCCCCTTGAGGGAGAGGGATGCCGGTCTCGGAATTCAAAATCTGCTCGGGCGCGGGTGAGGGGTTCTCTCCGCCTGCTCGGCCGCGGATGAGGGGGCGCCGCCGCACGTCTCAGATATGCAGCGCCAACGCCGCGGCGGATACAATGCGAGGAATTCGACACAGCCTCGGGACGAATGACCGCTACGCTCGCCATCATGCAGGATGCATTCCTGTCGAAACACGCCTTTGCGCGCCGTCTCCGCCGCCATCAAACCGACGTCGAGCGCAAGCTCTGGTACGCGTTGCGCGACCGCCGCCTTGCCCGGTTCAAGTTCCGGAGACAACAGCCGATCGGTCCTTACATCGCCGATTTCTTTTGCAGCGACGCCAAGCTCATCGTCGAACTGGACGGCGACCAGCACGGCGAGATCGAAAATCGCAGGAAGGACGAAATGCGCACCGGGTTTCTGGAAGCGCACGGCTACAAGATGCTGCGCTTTGGCAATCGCGATCTGATCGAGGATATGGAGAGCGTGATCGAGGCGATATTCGTCGCCGCCGACGACAGGCGGAGGCGCACGCCTCAACCGCAATCGCTGGAATAAGACCGAGGCGTACCCCTCACCCGCACTTGCGCAGACTTAGACATCTCGCTTGGCACCCCTCTCCCTCAAGGGGAGAGGGGGAATACGGAGCCTCGCATCAACAGTAGCACAGCGAGCGAAACTCAAACATCGCGGTGCGGGTGCAATGCGCGGAATTTCCCCTCTCCCCTTGAGGGAGAGGGATGCAGATCGCGGAATACGAAGTCTGCTCAGGCGCGGGTGAGGGGTTCTCTCCGCCTGCGGCGAAGCCCTCCACACGCGCCGCAATCATCGCCGCATCGCCACCAACGTGGCCGAACAAACGCGCGAAGAGTTGAGCCGGACGCAACTGAAACTGCTTCCGTAGACGGAGCGTTTCCAAAGTGCCGGTAGGTCGAAGCGGCTTGTGAAACTTATGCAAGGTACGACAATGAAAACGTGGACGATGGCGGCTGGTGCAGCCGCAGTTGCAATTCTGGTGGGCGGTGCGGCGGCGGCCCAGGACCGATACGACAATCACAACAACTACAACAACTACAACGAAGACCATGCCTCGCACATGACCAGCATGGGCTACGTCGACGGGTTGCAGTGGAAGATCAATCACGCCGAGCGCAAGGGCGTCATCGACCACCATGAGCGCGACCGGCTTCTGGCGATGCAGCAGCGCACGCATTATCTCGCCTGGCGGTGCGATCACGACAACAACGGACAGGCCTGCCGCCGCGCCGACGACAATGTGCGCTATATCGAGAGCGAAATTCACGCCTATGGCGGCTACGGACACGACTGGCGCAACAACGACTGGCGCAATAACGGCTGGAACAACAAGGGCTGGGATCATTAAGCGCGCCCGCGGCGAGACGTGAATTGATGCGGACGGGGCGGTGCCTGAGCAAAGCGCCGCCCCGCTGCTTATCCGGGGCTAGGACGCGGGCGGATTCTTGCAGGGTTGCAGGCCGCAATAGATGTTCGCCTCTTCGGCGCGCAGCAGGTAGTTGGTCACGTTGGACGTGGCGGCATTGCCTTGCAGCGAGGGATCGTTGATCGCGTTGTGCAGCCCGCTGATCTGCAGTGGCGTCAGATCGTTCGGCAGGTCGATGTGGTTGGCCTTGAGATATTGCTGGTCCGCGTTTGTCAGCGCGTGGTTGCCCGTCAGATATCGCGCGTAATGCTTGTAAGCCTGGCGCAGCGACCATGCCGCGGGCGCGCTGTCATGCATGGCCTTGCGGTACAGGCCTTCGCAAAGCTGCAGATCCGGACCCAGGAGGCAACGATAGTTCAGCTGCTGGTCGGCTGCGCTCGGATTGGCGGCGGGCGCGACCCCCGCACTGCCCAGCAGGATCGCAACAACACACGCGAGGTTCGTCGTTTTTCGCAAGGCCGGCTTCGTTCGTCCGCGGACGTCCTTTCGGGAGACCCAACATCTGGAAACGTTTTTGTGGGCCGGTCGTGCCGTGCGCCGGCATCGGCGCGCCGGACGGCATCCGCTGGTTGAGGCGCGCTGCGTGCGCGCGTCGCAACCGGCGACGGCCTAGTCGAGCAGTCTTTTCAGGATGGCTGTGATCTTCCCCGCATCCGCCACCGAGGTCGCGACGTAGCGTGCGTGGCCATTGCGATCGAAGAAGAACACGCTGTCGGAATGCATCACCTGGTAAGGCGGGCCGGGATCCACCCGATAGGTGACGCGATAGCGCCGCGCCAGCCGGGCGACGGCGTTGGCACTGCCGCGCAGGCCGTCGATCTGCGGCGCAAAGGCGGTCACGTAGGTCTTGAGCACCGAAAGCGTGTCGCGGCCGGGATCGACGGTGACGAACAGCACGCGCACATCGTTGGCCTCCGGTCCCAGACGCTTCAGAACGGTGGCCAGATCGCTCAGCGTGGTGGGGCAGGCATCGGGGCAATTGGTGTAGCCGAAATACAGAACGACGGCGTCGCCGCGATAATCGCCGGCGTCGATCGTCTTGCCGTCATTGGCGCGCCCCATCGAAAAGCGGAGATCGGGCATGGCGCCCGCGATGTCCGTCACGGGCCCGCGCGGCGGCGCGCAGGCGGCGAGCGCGAACAGCGCTGCGAAAAGGAAGAGGATGCGCAATCCTCCCCCGCGCAAAGCGTGGGGGAGGTGGCACGCACGAAGTGCGTGACGGAGGGGGGGCCCGGCCCCCC
>Ga0335069_10014709_pt1 | contig 10951 bp, 6 predicted proteins | sample Lox_Sample_11_FD_206714 | JGI IMG/M metagenome (GOLD analysis project Ga0335069, IMG submission 206714) | Soil microbial communities from Loxahatchee National Wildlife Refuge, Florida, United States - Lox_Sample_1.1 | ecosystem: Environmental > Terrestrial > Soil > Wetlands | place: USA: Florida... | reverse complement strand
GATGCGGCCGCTGTCGGTGAGCGTCATCGCCGTCGTGGTGCTCGTGAGCGCGCTGGCGACGGTGATCCGGACCCACATGCGGGGCGTCATCGTGACCGACGACTGGGTCGAGGCCCGCTACCTCTACATGACCATCCCGAAGGCACGCCGCTGGGGATGGCCTCAGGTGACGCGCATCGTGCTCGACGGGGTGCGCGCGGGCTTCGAGCTCTACGACGGCAGCTTCGAGCGCCTGCCGGAAGTGGCCGACGGCCGCGCGCTGGCGGAAGCGATCCTCCACCACGCGAGCCGGCTGAAGATCGACGTCACCGTGCTGGACCGGACCGGCCAGCCCACTCCGCGCTGACGGCCGTACGAAGGTCGCCGTCGACGAGGAATTCGGCCGCGGTGCGCGCGAGCGCCTTGGCAGCCCGCAGAGCGGCGCTAGTACCGCGATCGCTCCCCGCAGCTGCGGCAAAGCTGACCTCGTGGCAGAGGGCGGCGCCCTCGTCGACGATGGCCAGGTACGGGTGAATGGAGGGCACCACGTGGGAGACGTCGCCCATGTCGGTGCTGCCGGCGCCCACGCGTTCGTCCGTCTCGAGCGGGGAGGCCCCGAGGGACGTCAGGTGCGCGCCGAAGCGCCGCGCGAGCGTCATGTTGTTCTTCATGTCGCGGTAGCCCTGGCGCACGCCCGTCGTGAGCTTCACGTCGCTGGCGAGGGCCGCAGCCCGGGCGCATCGCTCCACGATCGCGCGAACGCGCGCGAGTTCCTCCCCGTCGCGCGCGCGCACGCTGAACTCGCAGGCCGCGTGTTCCGGGATGATGTTCACGGCCTGCCCGCCGTCGGTGATGAAGCCGTGCACGCGCACGCCATCGCGGAAGTGCACGCGCTGGCCGTCGATGAGGCGGAAGGTGTCCATGCACGCCGTGAGGGCGCTGTGACCCACGTGGGGCGCAGCGGCCGCGTGGGACGGGACGCCCTGGAACTCGAAGGTGATCCAGAGGGAAGCCAGGGCCGCGTGGGCCATGAGATCGCGATCGAACGGGTGGTACATCATCGCGGCGTCGATGCCGTCGAAGACGCGCTGCTCGATCATCTTGATCTTGCCCCCGCCACCCTCCTCGGCCGGCGTGCCGAGAAGCACCACCTCGCCTCCCGTGCGGGACACGACACGGGCGACCGCCAGGAAGGCGCCGACGCCCCCGGCCGCGATGAGGTTGTGCCCGCAGGCGTGACCGACCCCGGGGAGGGCATCGTACTCGGCGAGGATGGCAACGCGCGGAGTCCCGGTGCCGGCGCGAGCTCGGAAGGCCGTGGGCATGCCCGCGACGCCTCGCTCGACCGAGATGCCGCGGGACGAGACGAGCTCGCTCAGCCACGCGCTCGCCTGGTGCTCCTCGAAGCGCAGCTCGGGGTGAGCGTGGATGCGGGCGGCGACGGACGCGAGATCCTTCGCGTCCGCGTCGACGGCGCTGTCGATGGCTGAGGCAAGGTCGGGCGCGAGAGACATGGTGGGGTGGCATCCTGTGCTATCGAGGCTGGTGGGCGCCAATGAAATCCTCGTTGCCGCTGGCGCTGGGGCTGCTCTTCGCTGCGGGGGGATGCCGCGAGCAGGCGCCGCAGAAGGCAGCCTCGGTGGCGGTACCCACGGCCGAGGCGAGCGCGGCGCCCCTGGCTGCATCCTCGAGTGGCGCCCAAGCGGAAGCTGCGGCCTTCGCCCCGGAGAAGGTCACCGGCGAGGGCCACGCGATGGGTACGCACCTGTCTTTCGCCGCCTACACGACACCGACCATCGGCCAGGCGGCGGTCCACGCAGCCTTCGACGCGGCGACGGCCGAGATCGTGCGCATCGAGAAGCTGATGACGACGTGGGACCCGGCGAGCGAGGTCTCGCGCATCAACGCGGCGGCCGGCAAGGAGGCCGTCCACGTGGGGGACGAGACCTTCGACGTCATCAAGGAGGCGCTGCACGCGAGCGAGATCAGCGACGGCTGCTTCGACATCACCTTCGAGACGCTGCACGGCCTCTGGAAGTTCGATCAGGACCTCGACCCCCACCCGCCCGCGGCGGCCGACGTGCGCTCGCGCCTCAAGGACGTCGGGTACAAGCACGTGAAGCTCGACGCGGCGGCGCACACGGTCATGATCGACGATCCGCGCACGCACATCGGGCTGGGCGGGATTGCCAAGGGGTACGCCGTCGACAAGGCGGCCAAGGTCCTTCAGGACGCGGGGCTCACCTCGTTCTTCGTGCAGGCAGGGGGCGACCTTCTGACGCACGGCGAAAAGCCCGACGGCAAGCCCTGGCAAGCAGGCATCCGTGATCCACGCGGCCCCGAAGGCGACTACTTCGCCCTGATGCAGGTGACCGACCACGCCTTCAGCACCGCGGGCGACTACGAGCGCTCGTACATCGTCGACGGCAAGCGCTACCACCACATCATCGACCCGCACACGGGCTACCCCGCGACGGCGTCGCGCAGCGTCACGATATGGGCGCCTACTGCGCTGCAGGCGGACGAGATCGACGACGCCGTGTTCATCCTCGGCCCCGAGAAGGGCCTGGCCCTGGTCGAATCGATCGACGGCGTCGGCGCGGTGATCGTCGACGCGAAGAACAAGGTGTGGGTCAGCAAGCGCCTCGAGGGCAAGGTCTGGCCGGTGCACCCGCCGCGGGATGCGCTGTAGCTAGCGGCTGACGAGGACGCGGGCAACGCGCTCGAGATCGGCGGCGCATCGGACCTCGTAGACCGCGGTGCACTTCGGCGCATACTGCGCCATCGCGCTGTCCCCGTGGCTCCACTGACCGCGCGGCTCCGGGCAGAGCCAGAGGAGCGCGCGTGACCGCTCGCGGATGCGATCGAGCATCTCGGCGGCCGGGTCGAGATAGTTCGTACGTCCGTCGCCCAGGATGACGACCGTGGTCCGCCGATCGAGCTCGCGGCCGTAGCGGGCCTCGAAGTCCCGGAGCACGCGGCCGTAGTTCGAGTTGTCGCCAGACCGGACGACCCCGCCGCCCCAGGCGCGGGCGATCGCCTGCTTCACCGGCTCGCGTTCGAAGAGGTTCGTCGTCTCTCCGAGCTCGCTGACGAATACGAAGCTCCGGGCGCGCGAGAACAGGTCCTGCGCGGCGTAGGTGAACTCGAGGAGAAAGGCAGCGGCAGCGCGGACCGAGTCGCTCACGTCGCAGAGGAGCACGAGCTTGGGTCGATCCCGGTGTCGCTCCCTGCGCGCCGGGTCGAAGGGCACCCCTCCAGTGCGCAGAGCCCTACGCAGTGTTCGGTGTGGATCGATGCGCCCGCGAAGGGCACGCCGGGCCCGGACGCGAGCTCCCCCGCGAAGCCTCTCCGCGAAGCTGCGGACGGCGCGCCGGACCTCCTCGATCTCGCTGTCGCTCAGAGCTGCGAACGGCGTCATCTCGATGCGCCTTTCCGCCCGCTGCCGCTCGACCTCCGTGAGGCGACCTTCGTAGCTGCGCCGCACATGCGTCCGGACTTCGTCCTCTGCTGCCTCCAGCTCCTTCGACAGCGCGTCGGCGAGCGTCTCGCCGCGTGAGCCGAGGGCATCGACCAGACGCGTCCTGAGGGCGCCCAGGGCCTGCCGCGCGCGTCCCGCGCCCATGTGCCCGAGCAGACGGTGCGTCAGGAACCCGAGCTGCATGCCGCTATGCGCGTCGAGACTCTGCGCGACACCGGCGAGTGCGAGCACTCGATCGAGCTCGGCCCCTCGCTCCAGCAGCAGCCCCAAGGGGGCCATCGACTCGCCTTGGCTCACCGCGAGCTGCGCGAGAAGCTCGCGCAGGGCATCCAGCTCCGCTTCCGTGAACCCCCACGGAGCCGAAGCGAGCCGCTCCCAGAGGGTCCGTCTGTCCGGAGCGTCGGCGCCGAAGAACGCATCGAAGGCCGACTCGTAGCGCGCGCGCTCCGTTGCCCGCTGCACCACGATTGCCCCCACGGCCGTGCGCACGTTCTCCCGTTGCTCGAGCCCCACCTCACGCAAGGCGCGAGCGACGTCCAGGGCCTGAGCGGTCGACACCACGAACCCCTCGCGGCGCAAGCTCCAGAGAAGCTCGTCGATCACGCGCACCAGCGCCCGCACGTCTGCCATGGCGCCCCCGAGGCTAATTCGTGGGCGCCGGCTCGGCGAGCAGCGACCGCACCATCGCGTCGAGCCGCAAGTCCGCCGTCGGGTCGTACCCGATGGACACGTCGCGCACGACCCCGCGCTTGTCGATCACCACGAGCGTCGGCAGGCTCACGACCCCATAAGTTCGCGACGTCTGCCCGTGACGGTCGCTCGCGACGCCGTAGTGCATCGCCATGCGGTGAGCGAAGAGCGCCACGTCCTGGGTGTCCTCCGTGGAGACCCCGAGCACGCTCAGCCCCTGCGCCCCGTAGCGCGACTGCAGATCGTCGAGCTTGGGGATCACGACGCGGCAGGGCGCGCACCACGTGGCCCAGAAGTCGAGCAGCACCACGCGCCCTCGAAGATTGCTGATGCCCGGGGGGAAGGTCCCGCTCGCGACCTCGACGTCCTTCCACGTCGGCGCGAAGTTGCCGACGAGGTCCATGCGCATCATCTGATCCTGCGATGGGAAAGCGGCGAGCGTGGCGTGCGCCGTTTGCTCCTTGCCCGCACCTCCTCGCAGGAACACGAGGTCGACCGAGTCACCTACGCCGTAACCCGCGACCGTCTGAACCACGTCGGCACCGCGCGTCACGGGATTGCCTGCGACGCGCAGGACGCGATCGCCTTCGTGCAGCCCCGCCTTGTCCGCCGGCGACCCGCGCACGACGTGCCCCACTCGCACCCCCGGACCAGCCGGATGCGGCCCTTCGGCATCCATGGCAATCCCGAGCCATGGTCGCTCGAGGTTCCCTTGAGCGAGCGCGTCACCCGGGACGAACACGGCGGGAGCCGAGCCGACCGCGACCAGAAGGATCGCGGCGAGTGCCAGACGCCTCGACATGGTCCCTCCTAGCATGCGGACCCCGGGCACCCCGGGCAAGCGCCGGGGCCATGTCCATCAACTGATGGCGCACAAAACGCCGTGGCGCGCCCTCGGAGAGTCGAGGTGCGCGCCACGAAGTTCGTATCAACCCAAGCGAGCCGAGAGAGCAGTGGAAGAAAGCGCTTCCAAGGAAGGAGGCGAAGCCGACGTATGTAAGAGGAAGAAAGTCAGCCGCGCAGGGGGACCGAACCTTGGAAGGGGGAAGCAAGAGGCTGGTCCGCACCGCAGCCCACGGTGCCCGAAGCCCTACGCGCGGCGCCCTCTAGAGCAGCGGGCGTGCCGACCGCCGAAGCGCAGCCAACTACATGATATGCCTACACCTTGTTGTGGGCACGCGGCTCGGCCCGGAGGACGGAGACGGGCAATTCGGTCGCGGTAGAGCTGGCAGGATGAAATCTTTGCAGAGCTACCTGAGGCCGGTGGGATCCGCCGTTGACAGCCTGCGTTCGGCGAGTATCGTCGCGCGCCTCCGCCCTCATCGTTGGAGGGGAGCACGCGCCCATAGCTCAGCTGGATAGAGCATCGGTCTACGGAACCGAGGGTCGGAAGTTCGAATCTTCCTGGGCGCGCTACGACGCCGGTGTCGCCTCGACGTTCACCGTGACGTCGGCGTAGGGGGAAACCTTGGCAAGAAGGTCGGCCGTCCATCGGCCGACCTTGCCCTGAGCGTCACGCGGCTGCACGTCCACTTGCTTGAGGACCACCCGCATCGGGTCCTTCGACGCGATCTCGATGCGCGTGGGCCTCGAGTCGGCCGCAGCGCCGGTCGGATAGTGAAGGGTCGCCTCGACCGGGATGTCTTGCTGGACCTTGGCTCCGTGGAGGAGCAGGTCGCCGTGGATCGTCATCGCCACCTTGCGCAGGTCCTCCAACCCATTCTTGGTGGGAACGATCTTGGATACGTCGGTCGCGCTCAAACGGTCGATCGAACGGATGGCCAGCGACGCCCAGCGCATCGGCTCTTTACCTGCTTCCAGCCAGGAGCGCGCTTGCTTCGTCTGGGACGCATCGTCCTGGTTGCCGAAGGTGCTGGTCGAGAACGTGGAGAGGTCGATCATCACCGAGCCGCGCGACTGCGCCAGATCGTTGCCGACGACGTCCAGCGACCCCGTGGCCGCCGATGTGGCGCCCTGGATGTGCTGCTTTGCGCCGGGCATGTCGACGTGCGTCGTGCTCTTCTGATCCACGACGAAGCGCCACGTCATCGGCAGCTGAGGCGCTGCCGGCGCAGTCGTCTCGCTCGCGGCAGGTGACTCGTGGCTCTCCTCTTTGCTGCAGCCCACAACACACACGAGCAACGCGAAAGCGAATCGGAAGCGGCCCATCATCGGCGGGCAGGATACCCAAAGGTCCGGGGGAATGGTCAACGCGCGCGCCCTCGAATTTAGTGTGCACAAAAAACCGCGAGGCGGCCTCACGGAGAGGCCGCCTCGGCGGAGGAACGCGGCTATGCGCCGCGCGTGTGACGACTGAGGGCTAGTAGCAGCCCGCCACGAGAACGGTCGGAGGCGTTCCGCACAGGTTGTTCGCTGTGATGGTCATCGGCTGCTCCATCCAGCAGGTTCCGCCGATCACGTTCGCGTTGAAGCTCGCGCTCGAGTTCGGCGCGATCGTGGAGGCAGGGTTCGTCTGGTCGAAGTCGGCCGACCAGTACGCCGACGGGAACGAGAGCGCGACGTTCGTCGCAGACACGTTACCCGAGTTGAAGATCGTCGGATTCGCGGCGTTGTCGCACCCTACGCCGCCGCAGTTGAAGAAGTAGTACGCGGCGTTCCACGAGCAGAAGTAGTTGCCCGAGACGTCGTCGTAGCCACAGAACCCGAAGTTACTTGTGTTGTTGAAGTTCAGAATCGCGCCGTTGACGGTCATCGTAATCGGCACGTAGGTGCTCGTGCCGTTGACCACGATGACGAGCTGGTCGTCGTACTGCGAGCTACCAGGTTGATCACCCGTGAGGTTGATCGGCTGGACCGTGATACCAGCAGTACCGCCACCGGCGATCGAACCGCCCGACCCGCCCGAGGTGATCTGGTAGTACGTGTCGGACTGCGCGCCCACGCCGCCGCCGCCCAGGTACACCGTGTACGACTGGCTGGTGGAGCTACTGTTGGTCAGGGTGACCGTTTCTGCTGCAGGCGCCTGGCTGCACTGGACAGATGGGAACTGGAGGTTCGTGGGGCTCACCGTCACGACCGGGTTGTTGCTGGCACTACCGGTGAACGTGATGGTCGGTGTCTGCCAGCTGGCCGGGAGTGGCGCGCACAGAGTGAACCCAGTGGAAGGCGTCACTGCCAGCGTCGCCTGATCCGTCCAGCTACCGCTGCCTGCGGGAGGGGTGAACGTACCCGAGATCGTGGTGACCACGGGCGGGTTCGGTGCCCCCGTGCCGTTGTTGACCACGAGGGGGGTGCTCTGCGGCCCGAAGATGTTGGGGTTCGAGTAGCTGAAGCCGGACAGCGTGACCTCAGCCGGCGCGTTGCCGGCGTTTCGGATGGGCACGTTGTAGTAGCCCGTCGCACCGAAGTTCACGGTTCCGAACGCCCAGGTGGTCGATGCGAGGTTGTTCGTGATGATGACACCCTGCGCGCCCATGCCGAGCGGCACCGTGCACGTGCCGTTTACCCCGCTGCCACAGATGGGCGTCGTGACGTTGGCGTCCGTAGTGATGAGCAGCGTGTCGCTCCAGTTGGAGATGTCAGGCACCTGCCCGTTAGGCTCGGTCGCGGGGATCCCGCTGGGCGTGACCGTGATGACCACCGTGCCGCCGACGGGCACGACACCGCTCGCGGGAGACATCGAGACGGCGAACGAGCTGCTAGCTCCCTTGCCTAGCGTCAGCCCGGTGACGGTGAACGTCTGCGAGCCGTTGTTTCCGACGGTAATCTGCTGCGGCGATGCAGTCGCGCCGCAGTTGACCAGGCCGAAGTTGAGAGCCTGCGGACCGATGACCGGACCCGCCTGCGTCGCTTTGCCGCTCGCAGAAACCGCTGGAGAGGTCGGGAGTGGCGCACACAGGACGTCGCTCGTCGTGAGGTCGATGCTCGACGAGTAGTTGCCCGCGGTTGCCGGCGCGTTGAACTGAACGCTAATGTCGGCCGACTGGCCACCTGGCGCAGCGGTGGTGCCGATCGAGGCCTGCCCGTTGACGGGGAAGTCCGTACCGTCAAACGAGGTGACCGTCACGTTGGCGGTCGGCGTTCCGGCGTTCGCGCCGTTCACGACGACGAACGTCTGCGCTGTCGAGCTCGTGCTCACCGGGATCGACCCAAAGTTGAGGGAGCTCGGCTTGACCGACAGGATGTCACCCAGCGGCGTCTCGCTGAGGGAGACGGGGTGAGCGGTGTCGTTCGGGATGTCGGTCGTGATGGTGATGGTGTCGGCGAAGGCCGACGGATTCGTGTTCGCCGGGTACTGCGGCATGGCGGCCGGCGAGACGGTGATGGTCGCCGTACCGCCGTTGGCCGCGATCGTGCCGCTCGACGGCGAGAACGAGTACAGCGCGTCGCTGTTCGTTCCGTTCGGGAGCTGCGCGTTCCAGTTGAATGGTGCGTTGCCTGGGTTCGTCAGGGTGATGGTCTGGGAAGCTGCCGTCTGACCGCAGTTCACCGTGAAGGCGAGCGACTGCGACGAGAGCGATAGGCCTCCCGCCTGCCCCGTTCCCGTCAGGGTCAGCGCGGCGGGCACCGGCTTGCAGAGGTTCGTGCCGCTCATCACCAGCGGTGACGTGAACGGTCCGAATGTCTGCGGAGAGAACGTCGCCGAGTCGCTCTGGTTGCTCCCGCCACTGACGTTGAACGTAGCGGGCAACACGCTGAACGGCGTGTTCGCGGCGAGCGTCACGGATGACGACGCGTTGCCCGAGTTGACGACAGCGAACGCCTGGTTCGCGTTCGTCCCGGCGGGCACCGTGCCGAAGTTGCCGAAGTTCGGTGTGGCGGACGTATCCCACGCGAGGATGGCGCCGACTGCATGCTCGGTCAGATTGACCTGGTGCGGCGTGTCGCCGGCGACATCGGTCGTGAAGGTGACCGAGCCCCCGTAGCTGCCCGGCACCGCCGACGGGAACGGAATCGCGGGCGCCGAGAGGGAGACCGTGATCGTCCCCCCGTTTGCCGGAATCGTCTCGCCCACCGTCGCATTGGTCGCGTAGACGGTGGTCCCAGCGAACGTGATGGCCGTGATGTGCGCGGCCACCGAGCCGGAGTTCGTGAGGGTGAACTGCTGCGCGGCCGGAGCCGAGCCACCGCAATCGCCGCCTCCGAAGTCCACGGTCGTGGTCGGCCACCCGGTGACTGCACCGGTGCCGCCCTGACCCGAGAACGACAGCGACGACACGCTGCTGGCGCCGCAGACCGCGCCCGTCACCGTGAACGCCGACGTCGCCGTCGAGGCAGTCGTCGTGTTCGGGGTGAAGCCGGCCGTGAGGGTCGTGTTGCCGCCGCCGGTGATCGTCGCGCTCGACGGCGAGAGCGAGAACTGGGCGTTGGAGGGAGTACCGAATGCCACGGACGCCGAAGCGTTGCCCGTGTTCTGCAGGGTGAGCGAGATCGGCGTGGCGGCCGCGCCCTCCGGCTGCGTGCCGAAGCTGGCCGACGTCGGCGAGCTCGTGCCCCATGCGAGCGTCGCGCCGGTCGGCGTGACCGACAGCGGGATCGTCGCGCTGGCGTGTCCCGGATCATTCGTCGTCAGGGCCATCGAGCCGCTGATCGCCGAGGCGGCCGTGGACGACGCGGGAACGACGGCCTTCACCGTGATCGTCCCGGTGTTGCCCGGGGCCACGGTGAGCGACGTCGGGCTGGCCGAGAAGACGGTGCCGCCGATGCTCGCGCTGACCGTCAGGTTCGAGCAGCCGGTGTTCTTGATGCTGAAGGTCTGCGTGACGCCCGCCGAGGCGCCGCAGTTGCCGGCACCCTCGTTGATCGGGTTCGTCGAGAATTGCGCGACGGCTCCCGAGCAGCCATCGCCCGGGGCGTCGCCCGGGGCGTCCTTCGGAGCATCCGCGGGAGAGTCAGCCGGCGAGTCCACGACGACGACGTCCATGGTCGAAGGCGAGTCCTTCGGCGCATCGGGCCCCGCTTCTGGCGTGGGGCTCATCTCTTCTTGCGCGTCGCCACCCTCGAAGCCGGCCTCGCCGGCGTCGCCCCCGTCGTCACCCGGCGGGCTGGTCGAGTTGCTGCTCCCGCATCCCGCGAGACCGCCGCATGCCATCGCGGTCATCAGCGAGAGGCAGGCGAGGATGCTCGTGCTCCTCGCTTTCGTAACTCCAAGTCTACGTATCATCGCAAGTGCTCCTTCCATTGATTCGTTGGTCGGGAGCTCCCCTCCCGACAGAGACTACTGGGCGCCATCGCGCACAGTCTTAGGACCGGCCTCTAGTGTCAAGACACAGAATGCATTCGTCCCCAACTTTTTCTCTCTCGCACCGCCCCCGATCCCTCCCCGTCACGTCACCATCGTCTCCTTCGGTCCCACCCCACTCACCTGCTCGATCACATGGCAGCTCGCGCCAGGAGACGGGGTGCAGAAACTCCGACGATGGCCGCCGATGCTCTCACCGGCCGAGGTGGATGACAACCGGAAATCGTGCTTACCCAAGGCGCGTAGATGACCGCAGGCGCACCCGCACTCACTGTCACTGAGCTCGAGATGATGCGCGCCGCCCTCGCCGAGGCCGACGCCGCGGCGGCGAAGGGGGAAGTTCCGGTCGGCTGCGTAATCGTCGACGCGCACGGGCGCGAGATCGCCCGCGCACACAATGCGCGCGAAGCGCTCGCGGATCCGACGGCGCACGCGGAAACGCTGGCCCTCCGAGAGGCTGCGGCGCGTTCCCTGACGTGGCGCCTGGAAGGCGCCACGGTCTACGTGACCCTCGAACCGTGTCCGATGTGCGCGGGGGCCCTCGTGAACGCGCGCGTAGCGCGCGTCGTATACGGGTGTGCAGATCCGAAGGCCGGCGC
>Ga0335069_10014707_pt1 | contig 10952 bp, 6 predicted proteins | sample Lox_Sample_11_FD_206714 | JGI IMG/M metagenome (GOLD analysis project Ga0335069, IMG submission 206714) | Soil microbial communities from Loxahatchee National Wildlife Refuge, Florida, United States - Lox_Sample_1.1 | ecosystem: Environmental > Terrestrial > Soil > Wetlands | place: USA: Florida... | reverse complement strand
GGAACCGACGGGGCACTCAACCCTGTAGGCATCGCCGAGGTACCAGTGGAATTTCTGCAGCGACTCAATGAGCAGGAAGTTCATCGGAAACCAGATGGGCCCGCGCCAGTTTGAGTTGCCACCGAATACCCCGGTGTCCGACTCCGCCGGTTCATACTCGATTTGGTATGCAACACCTCCGACGTCGAGCACATAAGGGTGGTTGGTATGGTAACGCGAGAGCGCGCGCACACCATACGGCGAAAGAAATTCGCTTTCATCCAACATGTAGCGTAGGACGCAGCGCAAGCGGTCGCGGTTCACCAGCGACAGGAAGCGGCGCACGAGGCCGCCCGAGGAGGTCCACGTTTCGACGTTGTCGCCGAACTCCGGGCGGTTCTCGATGAACCATTGCATGCGGCGCTTGAACCCGGGGAGCTTGTCGACAATGTCGGACTCCAGCGTCTCGACCGCGAACAACGGCACCAACCCGACGATGGAACGTACACGTAGCGGCAAGTGACGGCCGTCCGGCAGGTTCAGGACATCGTAGTAGAACTGGTCGCGTGGATCCCACAGCTCGATCCCTTCGTTTGCCATGTTGTTCATGGCACGGCAGATATAGACGAAGTGCTCGAAGAATTTGCTGGCAACATCCTGATACGACGGATCATCGCCCGCCAGCTCCAACGCGATGGCCAGCATGTTCAGGCAGTACATGCCCATCCAACTGGTGGCGTCGGATTGCTCGATGCTCCCCCCGGTGGGGAGCGGCGCGCTCCGGTCAAAGATGCCGATGTTGTCCAGGCCAAGAAAACCACCCTCGAACACATTGCGGCCTGATGTGTCCTTGCGGTTCACCCACCATGTGAAGTTGAGCAGCAACTTGTGAAAGACGCGCTCCAGGAACGCCCGGTCACCGAGCCCTCGTCGGCGCTTCTCGATTCTGTAGACGCGGAGCGCCGCCCACGCGTGCACCGGCGGGTTGCAGTCACTGAACGCCCACTCGTAGGCTGGCAGCTCGCCGTTGGGGTGCATGTACCATTCCCGCAGCAGCAGAATGAGCTGCTCTTTGGCGAATGTGGAGTCGACGATCGACAGCGCGACGCAGTGGAAGGCGAGGTCCCAGGCCGCAAACCACGGGTACTCCCACTTGTCCGGCATCAGGATAACGTCGGCGTTGAAGAGGTGAGTCCAATCGTGGTTGCGCCCGCGCCTGCGTCGCGTTGGCGGCTCCGGTCCCGCCGGATCACCGCGCAGCCAACGGCTCACGTCGTAGTGATAGAACTGCTTACTCCACAGCAACCCGGCGAGCGCTTGGCGCATGACCTGGCGCCCATCCGGTGACACGTTGGCGGGAATGACCGAGGCGTAGAATTCGTCCGCTTCTCGCTCACGCTGCGCGAAGACCTCGTCGAATTGGCGATCAAATGGCTGCATCGTCCCACGGTCTCGGAAACGCAGTCGTACAGTCTCCGTCGCGCCCGGGCCAACCGATAGCGCGTAGTGCGCCGCGGCCTTGGTCCCCACGGCGGCCGGATTGACCGCATGGATGTTGCCGTGGACGATGTAGTCGTTGATGCCGTCCTTGACATACGGCGCGCCGTCGGGATCACCCCACAAGCGGCGCGTGTTGGTCTCGTTGTGTGTGAACAGCAACTCCGGCTTGCCGTCGCAGTAGAACCAGCGCTCATCGTAGTAGTCGTGTTGCAGGTGTATCACGCTGGTGTCTGCCACCGATTCCGCTTGCCGCATTCGCGGGCGTCGTTCACCGAGACCCCAGGACCACGTGTTGCGAAACCACAGGGTTGGCAGGATGTGGACCGGCGCCGTTTCTGGGCCGCGATTGGTGACCTGGATACGGATGAGGATGTCTTCCGGTGATGCCTTGGCGTACTCGACGCAAACGTCGAAGTAGCGATCGGCATCGAAGACACCCGTATCGATCAGCTCAAACTCGAGCGCGTCACGACCACGGCGGCGGTTCTCCTCGACCAGACGCGCGTAGGGGAACTCGGCCTGCGGGTACTTGTAGAGGTACCGCATGAACGAATGTGTGGGCGTCGCATCGAGATAGAAGTAGTACTCTTTGACGTCCTCGCCATGGTTGCCTTCATTGCCGGTGAGGCCAAAGAGCCGTTCCTTCAAGATCGGGTCGCGTCCGTTCCACAATGCCAGCGCGAAGCAAATGAACTGGTGGCGATCGCAGAAGCCCGCGAGCCCGTCCTCTCCCCAACGATAGGCGCGTGAGCGCGCATGGTCGTGGGGGAAGTATTCCCAGGCGGTGCCGTCGGCGCTGTAGTCCTCGCGTACCGTTCCCCATTGGCGCTCCGACATGTACGGCCCCCAACGCTTCCAATTCTGCTGGCGTTGCGCGTCTTCCTCCAGCCGTTGCGCTTCTATGCCGCTCGGTGTGTCGGTTTCAGCCATGCCTACTCCGCATTCGTGCGCAGTCGCCTGCACTCAACTCGCAGTTGGTCGTGCTTGTCAATGCGACTCGCTGTTGAGGCGGAGCGCATGAGCGAGCGACGGCACGTCGGCACGCCAGTCGGACAGCACGGCGGTGATGGCGATCTCTTCAACCTCGGCGAGGGCCAGGATGACAGTGGCGATGCGGAACAGCAACGGCGAGTCCCATCGGAACAGCAACAGCAACGCCGGGCCCATGACGATGGAGGACACTTTGGCGCCCCATGTGTGGTAGCTGGTGAATCGCCTGAACTTCATCAGTGCCACGAGCGAGGGTAGGGCATAACTGACCACTGCGACCACGACGAAGGGAGCCTCGGTGCGGATCGCTTTCGGCCATAGCCAGCACGCCCCAACGGCGAAGACTGTATACGTTACGAGGTCGCCCCAACTGTCCAGCTTCGCTCCGAGCTCGGACTTCTGGTGCAGGTGGCGTGCGAGGAAACCGTCAACCAGATCAGACGCCAGCGAAGCACAGAGGCAGATAAGAAAGGCGCGCGGCCTTTGGTCCCATGCCAGCAGCAACAGGACCGGCGCCAGCGCTAGTCGCAGGCAGCTGAGCAGGTTGGGGATGGTGACGGCGCAGGCCCGCGGCCGGCGTATTCTCATGACCCGCTCCCGTCTGGTCGCTCCCGGCTGCCACGGCCAACGGGTTGCTAGGCGCGCAGGCGCCGGTCGCGGGAAGCGTCGGCGATCGCCAGGGCGCGCTGTGCGAGCCCGCCAGCCGAACGGGTCATTCCCTCGAAGCCGTCGCCGAGCGTCTTCCCCTGCAAGTAGCGTGCGTAGATTCCTTCGCTGATCACCGCCAACTTGTACAGCGCCAGCACTTGGTAGAAATCGATCGCCTCGACGCTGCGGCCGCTGCGCTCCGCATATGCCGCGATGATCTCCGCCCGAGTGAAAAATCCCGGGCTGGCGGTGAACGCCGAGGTGGTCCCGATACCGCCAGCCGGTAGTGGGTCCCCCGCCTCGGTCCAGTAGATCAACGTGTAGCCGAGATCGGCAAGCGGGTCGCCGAGCGTGGCCATTTCCCAGTCGAAGATCGCTGCGACGCGCCCGGGATCGTTGCGGTCGAGCGCCATGTTACCCAGGCGATAGTCACCGTGGACGATGGTCGGCGCCGGTGACTCCGGCAACGCGGCGCGCAAGCGCCGTATCAGCTCGTCGATCTCTGCAAGCTCCGATGTCAGTGACCGTTGCCACTGTTCGGACCAGCGCCGCACCTGGCGCTCGAGGTAGCCCTCGGGCTTTCCGAATCCATCGAGCCCGACGGCGCGATAGTCGACGGCATGCAGGCCCACCAGGGTCTCTACGAGGGCGAGGCAGATGCGGCGGCGGTCTTCGGGAGTCGGTGCATAGCCCGGTGGAATGTTCTGGGCCAGGACGACGCCGGGGCAGTACTGCATCACGTAGAAGGGCATGTCGTTGACCCCGGGGTCCTCACACAGCGCGATGGTGCGCGGCGCCGGCACGTCGGTGCCGGCAAGCGCCGACAACACCCGGTACTCGCGCGTCATGTCGTGCGCCGTCGGCAGGACGTGACCGAGCGGTGGGCGGCGCAAGACCCATTCATGGGCTCCGCCGCGCACGAGGTAGGTGAGGTTGGAGCGTCCCCCGCTGATCAGGTCGAAGCTGAGATCGCAGTCACCGCCGGGGACGTGGTCACGAAAGAAGCGCGACACCTGCGCGTGGTGGATGCCCGGAACCGCGGTGCTCATGGACCTCACGTCACGGCTCCCCGTCTCGACGCACGCAGACCTGAGAACAGTTGCATCATTCCCACTCCTTGCTTGTGGCCCGCCGGATGCGAGGATTGACACAGGCGCCCCGGTTTCGCAATTGGCGATGCGATTGGCGGACAACCGGGCAGCTCAAAGGCGCAGTTCGACACCGTGCCCCGTATCGTCCGTCAGGATTTCGAAGGCGGCCCTGTGCTGGGTGGAGAGGGTCTCCGAAGAACCGTTGCGCTTGTCGGTCAGTGTCAACTTGCACGCAGCGAGCTTGCTGTTGAGACAGTGCTTAATGCCGCCCGGCGGGTTGAAATAGCGCAAGCCGACGAACGCCTCGCGTGGCGCACTGACCTGGGCTTGAATGCGGAATGCTTCGTCCTCCGTACGAACGTGCCAGTCGAAATAGGAGAACGACGCGCGTGCACGGAGGGATTGTCGTAGGCTGTTGAGAGCGATCTCCTTGCCGCGATGACGCAGGACGAGCAGGGTCATGAACGGTGTCCACAGCGGGCCGATCTTCAGCCGCGCCGTGCCAAGTTCGAGAAAGCTATCGGGGTGAGCGTCGAAGCCCGCGACCTGACCCCACGCGTAGTGATCGGTGTGCCTCGGGCCCCAGTTGTGATTCTGACTGCCCACCCAGTTCGTGACGTCGATCACCACGCGGTCCACCGCCAACGAGCCGCTGAAGGTGGCGGACGGCAGACTGACCAGACTCTTTGCCTTCGGCAGGCGCGCGCCGTAGAGTGCCGGCGGCAGCAGGAAGAGCGGCGCCGCGGCTCCGGCGAACGTCAGTTTCCATGAGATCGCGTGTCCGCTGGTCACCGCCGAACCCGCGAGCTTGCCGGGCCGCAGGTAGGCGTCGGCGATGTCGACGAGAAACTCGGATGCACTGAACACGCAATGGCCGATCGGAACTTCCTGCTTGACTGCGACGTGCTGCCCGCGCTCACCGTCGAAGTACACCGCCCACAGTTCGCCGATTGCATCGTCAGGGCGGCGGCGTGGGCTGAAGAGGGTGTAGCGGATCCAGAATGCCAGTGGCCGAGTCGGGTGATTGGCGCGCAGGAAGAAACTTTCGTAGTGGCCGGTTTTCGAACCGGGCTGGTAGCGGGTGAAGTTGGTGTTGGTGGAGCGAGTGCTGTCCGCGGTCATGCCGATCACATGCCACGCGGCGGCACAAATGTGGAGCAGGGGGATGCCCTCTCTTCTGTTTTCCACAAAGGTGGGAGCCTTCAGGATTGAGCGCTCGAGGCCAACGGAGTACGGGTAGCGATCCCCAGCGAGGCTCCATGACCCGCACGGAACGCAGCTACTACCTTCTCTTCGGCCTCTACTGTGTGGGCTGGTCGGTCACCAGCCCGATGTACGCGCTCTTTCTCCTCAGTCGCGGCCTCGATCTGCTGCAGATCAACTTGGTGCTGGCGACGTACCTGATCGCGGCGTTTCTCTTCGAGGTGCCCACCGGAGCAATCGCCGATCTCGTTGGGCGGCGGTTGTCATTTTTGCTGAGCTGCGGGCTGCGCGCTGCCGCCTTTGCGCTGTATGCGTTCGCTCACGGGTTTGCCGACTGTTTAGTCGCCGAGTTCATTGATGCGATCGGCACGACGCTGGCCAGTGGCGCACTCGACGCATGGGCGATCGACGGTATGCGCACCGAGGGAAATACGCGCGCCAGTGACCGCTTCTTTGCGCGCGCCCAGATGCTGGCGCGAACATTGATGATCGCTGGCGGTCTGGCAGGGGGATACCTGGCGCAACGGCGCATGGAGCTGACCTGGTTTGCGGGCACCGCTGTCTTTACGGCCACGGGCCTGGCCGCGGCCTTGCTGATGCGCGAGGCTTCCGGCGTCACGCCGCAGCCGCGCCCGCGGTGGGCCGACATGCATCGCTCCGTCTTCTTCACCGTGCACGAGGCGCTGACGATCGTGCGCGGTCATCCGGTTCTCCTCCTCCTCTGCGCCGTCACCCTCACGGCGTCGTTCGGAATCATGCCCATCCACATGCTCTGGCAGCCACGGGTGCAGGCGCTGACGGGTGAGGGCGTGTGGTTCATGGGATGGGTGTGGGCGCTGCTGAGTGTCGCATCAATCGTTGGCAGCGCGTTGATGCCACGCTTGCTCGGTCGCTTCGGGCGAGCGACGGTGCTCACCGCGGCGTCACTGTGGCGCGGTGCGATGCTGGCCGTGGCGGGTATTGCATCGAGCATCTACCCGGCCTTGATAGGTCTGATGTTGCAAGAGATGGGCTTCGGTCTGAGCGAGCCGCTGTTGCAGGCATGGATGAACGAGCACATCGGAGCCGAGCGCCGGGCGACGGTCCTTTCGGTACGCGCCATGTCGTTCACCCTCGGCGGCGGCACCGGCCTCGTCTGCATCGGCCTCGTCGCCCGCGACTTCGGAGCGCAAGCCGCATGGCTCACGTCGGCGACTGTCGTCGGAGCGACCGCGGTTGGCTTCGTCATGCTGGCGCGAGTGGCGCGCGGGCGGAGCCCGAAGTCTCTGCTTGCAGAGCTGGTGCCTCCGGCGCTTCAATAGGTTGATCGCTACTGCTCCAGATCCTCGTAGTACGGGATCTGCACGCGTTCGTCGCCTTCCTTGAGCGCATCGGATGCCTTTGCCGAGCCCACCATTGCAATGGTCACTGGGGCGATCACGGCAGGGTCGGTCATGACGTTGACGCATGCCGGCTTGCCGGCGGCGAGCGCACGCTGCAACGCGGGGGCGAGGTCGCGCGGGCGTTCGACGTGTTCGGCGTGGCAGCCGAAGCCGGCGGCGGCGAGGTCGTAGCGCGTCGGCGACAGCTCGGTCACCATGCGGTGGCCTTCGCCGTAGATCAGATCCTGCCCGTGCGCCGACATGCCCCATTGCTGGTCGTTGTTGACGACGGTGACGATCGGCAGGTTGTGGCGCACCATGGTATCGAACTCGGCGAAATTGAGCCCGACCGAGCCGTCACCGACGACGCAGATTACGCGCCGCTCTGGGTGTGCAACTTGTGCTGCAATCGCGAAGGGCATGCCCGTGCCGAGACAACCGAGGTAGCCGTGTGACAGCCAGCGACCACCGCCGCACACGTCGGCAGCCGTGTCCATCCAACTGGCTGTTTCACCACCATCAGCGACGATCACCGCTTCGGGTCCGCCGGCGCGCGCTACTTCGTGCGCCATGCGGAACGGATGCATGGGAGTGGCGTCCCCCTCCAACGTCTGCGCAAACATTTGCTGAGGCAGCGCTCTGGCTTGGTGTACCGCCTGTTGCCATGCGGAGCGGTCGGGCCAGCGCTGCGCACGTGCGGCGGCGTCGAGCGCACGCAGCGTCTCACGGCAGTCGGCGACGATGCCAAGTTGGACGTCGCGGTTGCGGCCGATTTCTTCGCCTTCGATGTCGACTTGGATGAGGCGCCGCGTCGGTGCCAGAAAGCCGCCGCCTCGGCCGCCGGTGAACAAGCCGAGTCGCGTTCCGAGGAGCAGGGCGACATCGGGCGGTGTCCCGCCGCTCGTCAGGATGGCCAGCGTTGCGGCGCTGCGCCCGCAGAGTGGATGCGTGGCGGGAACCAGCCCCTGCGCCTTCCCGTTGGCGAAGACCGGGATCCCTGTACGTTCGGCGAAGGCCAGCAGCTCCGTACCGGCGTGCGCAAACCACGCACCGCCACCGGCGAGGATCACTGGACGCTCCGCGTCTCGGAGCCACTCGATCGCCCGTTCGACTGCGGCCGATGCCGGCGCCGGCGCGCTGTCCGGACGTACGGACTTCGGAAAGACGACCTTGGCCTCGTCGACGCGTGAGAAGAGGACATCGATCGGCAACTCGAGGAACACCGGGCCCGGGCGTCCGGTGGTCGCCGTGCGCAGCCCCTGCGTGACGATGTCGGGAATACGATGCGTGTGAGTGACGCGATGCGCCCACTTGGTGATCGGCTTCATCAGCGCGAGTTGATCGAAGCCGCCCTGCAGCGGCAGCGTCTCGGCATCACGCAACGGTGCGGCGCCGCCGATGAACAGCGTCGGTATACAGTCGAGGTAGGCGTTGGTGACGGCGGTCACGACATCGGTCACGCCGGGGCCGGCGGTGACGATGGCGACGCCGATGCGCCCGGTCGTACGTGCCCAGCCGTCGGCGGCATGTCCCGCTGCCTGCTCGTGGCGCGTGTCGATCCAGCGCAGATTGCGTCCGCGGGCTGCCTGATAAATAGCGTCAAGGTGCCCGCCGTGCAGCGTGAAGACCTCGCGGATGCCTTCCTGCTCCAGCACCCGCACCAGCATTTCTCCGCCATCGATGCGCGCCATGCGTATCCCTCCCACGACAGTGTCTCGCGTGTACGCCAACGAGAGCTTGCCCGCAATGACCTACGGCAGCGTTGGGAGCACGGCATGCCGCGCCCCCTGGCAGCGTGTCGGACCTGGCAGCCAGCAGCGACCCAAGGGGGAGCGGGCCACAGAAATCACGCGGCCCGCAGGCCTCAGGGATAGAGACTGAGGAACCCGGCAACCCGGCGCACCCGGCCGTTGAACGTATCCGAAATCCACAGCGAGCCGTCGCTGTCGAAGTTCAGACCGGATGGCCGGTTGAGCTTGCAGGTGTGTGCATCGTTGCCGTCGCCGGCGAATCCACCGACGCCAATTCCGACCACCGTCGTCACCGTGCCATTGTGGACACGGCGGATGACGTTGTTGCCGGTGTCGGCAATGTAGAGATCGCCGTTCGGTGCGAGGCGGAGGTCGTACGGGGTGTGGAACTGTGCTGCAGTCGCGGCACCGGTGTCGCCGGAGTAGCCGACCACGCCGTTGCCGGCGACCGTCGTGACGATGCCGTTCTTGTCGATCTTGCGGATCACGTTGTCGTTGGTATCGCAGAAGTACAGGTTGCCGTTGCCGTCGAGACGCGCGCGTGTTGGGCTGTTGAGCTGTGCGGCGGTCGCGGCGCCGTTGTCCCCGGCGTAGCCACGGGTGCCGTTGCCGGCAACGGTGCTGATGCTGCCGTCGGCGCCAACGAAGCGAATGACTTCGGCGTCGACATCGACGATGTAGAAGCCGCCATCGCCGTTGGGTTCCACGCCGAACGGGGTGGTCAGCTCAGCGGCTACGGCTGGTCCGCCATCACCCGTGTTTCCCGGAGTGCCATTGCCCGCGAGGATCTTCACTCGGCTATCCGTGCCGACACGGAATGCATACGGCACGTGATCGCCGGCGACATAGAGGTTGCCAGCCGCGTCGGTTTGAAGATCGCTGGCGTGGTGCAACGGCGTGTCGACTGCGAGTGCGCCGTCGACTGGAGCCGCTTCGAAATCCTTGCCCATGATCGTTTGGATCGTGCCGTCGGTGTTCAGTCGCCGCACACGCTGATTGTTGAAGTCCAGAATCAGCGGGCGGTCGACGAGGTCGAAGGCGACCTCGAACGGGTAGTAGAAGGTCGTCTGCAGTGCCGGCTTGCCGTCGCCGTTGAATGCCGACTGCCCGGTGCCGGCGACGGTACAGATGACACCCGCGTTGCTACATGCTGCCGCGGTTGGATTCGTGATTGGGGTGGGAGCTGGGGTCTGTGTCGGCGTTGGAGTTTGCGACGCATCGTTTTGAGCGCCTTCGAGTATCCATGTCCGAATCAAGTTTATGTCGCTCACACCAAGTGCCGGTAAGGTCTCGGGCATTTGTACGCCGACGCGTGGGCGGGAGCCGAGCTTCTCGACGAGGTAACTCTGGTCAGGCGCACCCGGCACGACGTTGCAGGCGTGCAAACTGAGGGCCTCGCCCCCGGACCAAAGGTGCTGAGGTAGGTGCGCAGATCGTAACCGGAGGTGGGGAACGTGCCGCCGTGGCAACTGATGTTCATGCACCCGGCGCGCGTGAACAGCGGGACGATGTCGCGCGTGTAGCTCACGGTCATGGGGCCGCCGGAAGCTCCCGGGACGCATTGGTCACCCGAGATGATCGTCGTTCCAATTGCTGCCGGCCCGCCGTAGGCGATCATGCCGCGGTCGAGGTTGAAGGAGACGTCGCCACCGACCGCCCAGACGCCGCCATCTGGATCAACCCAGGCGCCGTGGAAGTCGAGGGCGGTGTTGATTCCCGGCCGCTGCAGCTGCCAGCCGGTACCGTTACGGAACGCGACCGCGCCGCCGACACCCACCGCGAGGCCGCTGCCGTCGGGTCGCATGAAAACGCCGTTGATCTGTGGCGTACCTGGTGTGGCGAGGTCTTCGAACGAGGTACCCTGCAACTCGAAGATTGTCCCGTCGAGGAACCCGCCGACGGCAACCGTTCGCGTGGCGTTGCCATGCAGGGTGAATAAGGGCACGTCCTCCGGCGCGGCGCCGCCGAGGTCGACGTTCACCTGTGTCCAGTGAACGCCGTCGAAGTGGAACACCAAGCCCAAGCGCCCAACGACCCATACGTCGGTGCTGCTGCGGCCCCAGACTTTGTAGAGTGTGGGGATGCCGGCTGCCCGCACGCGTGTCCACTGCGTGCCGTCGAAGTGCCATACGACGCCGGTATCCTCATTCGACAGGTCGCCGCCGACTGCCCAGATATCGTTGACGGCGGTGCCCCAGATACCGAAGAGCAGCTGTGTGCCGGGGACGTTCGCCGGCGATCGCACCGGCCAGGTGGTCGGTGTCGGTGTACGCGTTTGGAACCCACCCGACGGCGTTGGCGTCGGCGTTGGCGGTGTGCCGGTGACCGTCGGCGTCGCGGTGGGTGGCGTGCCAGTTTCGGTCGGTATTGGGTTGTTGTCGGCGACGGTGCACATGTGGTCGCGAACCAAACAGTCGGGTGCCGTGTGG
>Ga0335069_10014706_pt1 | contig 10952 bp, 8 predicted proteins | sample Lox_Sample_11_FD_206714 | JGI IMG/M metagenome (GOLD analysis project Ga0335069, IMG submission 206714) | Soil microbial communities from Loxahatchee National Wildlife Refuge, Florida, United States - Lox_Sample_1.1 | ecosystem: Environmental > Terrestrial > Soil > Wetlands | place: USA: Florida... | reverse complement strand
GAACGGAGGCTGAACTCCTGGGGGCCGGTCCGTGGGAAGCGGCGGGATCGGGCGCGGAGCGTCGCTGACCGGGCAACTGGATCTGACGGTGGCGGGTCATCCGCTGACCACGCTGCGCATTCCTGTGGGGCCGGTGTCGCCGAGTCCGCTGCAGGTGGTTGTTTCGCACGCGGCTGCCGGTGGTTCGACCTCCGGAGGCAGCAATCGCGTGGATGTGTTTGTGGAGATCATGCAGGCGGGAGCCCTGACCGATGGCATGCAGAGCATGTATGCGCAGGGGCAGGGGCCGGGGAGCATCGAGACCATGGCTCCTTCCCCGGGACAGTACTGGGTGCACACCGTGGTGGCGAAGCCGGGGCTCTGCGAGGGGTCGTTCACGGCGGGCGGAGCGAACCTGGGGCGCGAGCCCCTGGTGGTGGGACCGGCGGGGACCACGGCGCCGCTGACGCTGACGTTGCGCGACGATTGCGCCTCACTCAAGCTGAGCCTGCCGGGCTCAGTGGCGGGCATGGCGGCGGGCGAGGAGACGGGCTACACGGTGTACGTGGTTCCGGATTTCGATTTCACGACGGAGGCCAGGTCGATCACGCTGCGGGCGTCGACGGGCGGCATGTTTACTATCGGCAGCCTTACGCCGGGCAGCTATCACGTGTACACGTTTGCCGCGCCGGTGGAGCTGGAGTATCACAATCGCGAGGCGCTGGCAGCGCTGCCCTCGCAGGCGATTACGCTTACCCCCGGAGAGACCGCGGACCTGGTGCTGGAGGCGCCGGCCCAGTGAGGGTGAGGGGTGGAGCCGGGTTGAGCAGTGTCGCGAGCCAGGCGGCGTTGGCGGCGCTGATACTGTGGCCTTGCTGCGTGGCGCGCGGGCAGGCGGCCGCGGCGCAGGGCTACCGCATTGCCGGGCAGGTGGTGGACGCGGAGAGCGGCGAGCCGGTGCCGCGGGTGACCGTGAGCGTGCTGAACGAAGAGGACTATCACCTGATGACTTCAGCGGTCACGGATGGGGAAGGGCATTTCGCGTTCGAGCATTTGCCTGCCGGCAAGTATCCGCTGACGGCGGCCAAGCGCGGATTTCGCACTTCGTATTACGACGAGCATGACGACTTCAACAGCGCCATTGTGACCGGTGACGGCCTGGAGACGGGGCATCTCGTATTCCGCATCGAGCCGGGAGCGGTATTGCGGGGCGTGGTGACCGGTGACGGCGGCGACGCGGTGGAGAACGCGCAGGTGATGCTGTTCCGGAAGCCGTCGACGGGAGCGCCGGGCGGACGAATGGAGCAGGCGGGCAACACGGAGACCGACGACACCGGCGCGTATGAGTTCGCCGGACTGCCGCCGGGCGAGTACCTGCTGGCGGTGAAGGGTGAGCCATGGTTTGCGCAGCATGGAGTGCGGATGGCCGAGGCGGGGCCGGTGGCGTCGCCGCTGGATGTGGCGTATCCGGTCACGTACTACGACTCGGTGACGGAGGAAGGCGCGGCGACACCGATCCCGCTGACGGCGGGCAGCCGCGAGGAGGCTGACATTAGCCTGCACGGGGTTCCGGCGCTGCGCTTCACGATCGCCATTGCGCCGGGGCGGCGCCATGAGATGCCGCGGGTGACGCTGCAGCAGAGGGTGTTCGGCAACGCAGTGAGTTCGGAGACCATGGAAGTGGGGCGGCAGGGAAACGGCAAGCTCGACGTGGCCGGCATCGCTCCGGGGAATTACGAGCTGGAGTTTGGTGATCCGCCGCGCACCATGACGGTGAATGCGGCGTCGAACCTGGAACTTGACGCGGACGCGGGGACGCCGGCGCTGAGCGTGACCGGAACCCTGAAGATGGCGGGCGGCGGGCCGGTGCCGGCGGATGTGAGCCTGACGCTGTCGTCCGCGGACGAACAGCAAGCCGGCATCGAGGCGATCGCGCGCCGGGGACAGTTTGAATTCACGGCAGTGCGGCCGGGGACATGGAGCCTGAGCGCGGGCGGGGGGAGCACCGGCCTGGCGCTGGCCGTGGTGGCGACGGCAGTGGGCGGAGCGGCGGCCGCCGGGGACCAGATCGTGGTGCGGGACCGGCCGGTGACCGCGGTGGTGACGCTAAGCCGTGCGCAGGTGCGGGTGAAGGGGTTTGCGCGCAAGGACGGCAAGGCCGCCGCGGGGGTGATGATTCTGCTGGCGCCCAGGGAGCCGGGCGCGTATCCGGCGCTGGCGCGCCGAGACCAGTCGGATTCGGACGGGAGCTTTGAGCTGCGCGATGTTCCGGCGGGGCAGTACACGGCGATCGCGATCGAGGACGGGTGGAAGCTGGACTGGCAGCGGCGCGAGGTGATTGCGCCGTATCTGCGCGGCGGAGTGGCGGTGAAGGTGACGGAACAGTCGGGGCCGGTGGTTTCGGTTCCGCAGGCGGTGCCCGTGGCAGGGCGCTGATGGCATTTGCAGAGCCGGAGCGGTTTCGCGGGGCTTCATGGAAGCGGGGGTGAAAGGATAGTCTATGGAAGTACCGAAAGCCATGCATGCGTGTGTGCCCGACGCAGACCGAAGCCGGGTTCGCCGGGTCATGAGGAGAGTTGCACATTGATGAGGAAGTGGTTGGTTTCGATTCTGGCGGTTCCGGCCGCTGTGTTGCCGCTGGCAGCCGTGGCGCAGGTGGCGCCGGAGCGTGCTCCGCGCGTGCAGTCCGATATGCCCAGGTACCAGGTGTATGCCGGATTCAGCTACACCAGCCTGAACCAGGTGAACCAGTCGCGTTACGGCCTGGTGGGAGCCAATTTTGAGGTGAGCCGGAACCTGGGCCGCTTCTTCGCGGTGGTTGCGGACGGCGGATTCTATCCGGGCTCGCTGCAGTCGGGGAATCCCGGCAACCCTTCGGTGAGCATGGTGCTGGGCGGGATGGAACTGCACGGCAACATTTTCGAGAAGTGGGCAGTGTTTGGGCGCGGCCTGATCGGCGGCGAGCACACGGGAGGCACCGGGCAGACGCCGAGCGTCTCGTTTGCGGGCGGGCTGGGGATTGGCGTGGAACGCACGTTGAACAGACGCTTCGCGATTCGCGCCTCCGGCGACACGATTGGTTCGTCGTTTTCGGTCACGAATAACACGTCGGAACAGGGCGGTTCGCCGCACCTGCGGTGGAATGCGCGGGCGGGGGCCGGCGTGGTGTACCGGTTCTGAGAGCCGGACGAAAGTCGGAGATGAGGGCCGCTCGGGCAATTGCCTGAGCGGCCTTTCGCTGTTGGTCCGCCGGTGCGAGGGGCTGCGGAGCGGGCGGGACTTCACTTGCGGTGCGTGCCCCTGAGTCGATAGAGTTTGAGCCACACGGTACTCCTCACGCGCGCGCCTTGAGACCAGTCGCGCGTGGGGTCTTTCTTCCCCTAAAGGACGTTTTCGCATGTCTTCTATTCCCGTCGTTGGCCCGCAGAACCAGGATCTCGATTCCACTCTTCGAGAAGACCGCGTATTTCCGGCGCTGCCGGAGTTCAGCGCGCAGGCTCATATCAAGTCGCGTGAGGAGTACGAGCGGCTTTACCAGCAGTCGATCGAGGATCCCGAGGGGTTCTGGGCAGGGGTGGCGAAGGATCTGCACTGGTTCAAGGAATGGGATACGGTCCTGGAGTGGGATCTGCCCTGGGCGAAGTGGTTCGTGGGGGGGCAGACAAACCTCTGCTACAACTGCGTGGACCGGCACGCGCTGGGCGAGCGCCGCGACAAGACGGCGCTGATCTGGGAGGGGGAGCCGGGCGAGGTGAGGCGCCTGACCTATGTCGAACTGCACGTGGAGGTGCAGAAGTTTGCCAATGGGCTGAAGGCGCTGGGCATCCGCAAAGGCGATCGCGTGGCGGTGTACATGGGCATGACGCCGGAGCTTGCGATTGCGCTGCTGGCCTGCGCGCGCATCGGCGCGGTGCATTCGGTGATCTTTGGCGGATTCGCGGCCAATGCGATTGCCGATCGCGTGAACGATTCGGGCTGCGTGGCGATCATCACCCAGGACACGAGCTACCGGCGCGGCAACGAGATCCAGCTCAAGCGCACCGTGGACGAGGCCATGCCCGCCTGCCACACCGTCAAGAACGTGATCGTCTACCGGCGCACGGGTTCGCCGGTGCACATGGTGACGGGCCGCGACCGGTGGTGGCATGACCTGGTGGCCAATGCGCCGACCGAGTGCCCGGCGGAGCCGCTCGACTCCGAGCATCCGCTGTATGTGCTTTATACGTCGGGGACCACGGGCAAGCCCAAGGGCCTGGTGCACACCACGGGCGGCTACGCGGTGCAGACCTACCTGACGTCGAAATATGTTTTCGACCTGAAAGAAGAGGATATCTACTGGTGCACCGCGGATGTCGGCTGGGTGACGGGGCATTCCTACGTGGTGTACGGGCCGCTGCAGAACGGGGCCACGGTGCTGATGTATGAGGGCGCGCCGAACTTTCCGGATTTCTCGCGCTTCTGGAAGATCATCGACGATCACCGGGTGACGATCTTCTACACGGCGCCCACAGCGATCCGCGCGTTCATCAAGTGGGGCAACCAGCACGTGGAGAAGCACAAGCTGGATTCGCTGCGGCTGCTGGGAACGGTGGGTGAGCCGATCAATCCCGAGGCGTGGATGTGGTACCGGGAGAAGATCGGGCACAACCGCTGCCCGATTGTGGATACGTGGTGGCAGACGGAGACGGGCGCGATTCTGATTGCGCCGATTCCTGGCGCGGTGGCGACGAAGCCCGGATCGGCGACGCGGCCGTTCTTCGGGATTCAGCCGGAGGTGGTGACGCGGGAAGGGAATCCGGTACCGGCGGGTCATGGCGGACTGCTGGTGATCCGGCGGCCGTGGCCCTCGATGGCGCGGACGGTGTATGGAGATCCGGAGCGCTATCGGAAGACCTACTGGAGCGATGTGCCGGGGTGCTACTTCACGGGGGACGGCGCGCGGCGGGACGCGGACGGCTATTTCTGGCTGATGGGCCGCGTGGACGATGTGATCAACGTGAGCGGGCACCGGCTGGGCACCATGGAAGTGGAGTCGGCGCTGGTGGCGCATCCCAAAGTGGCCGAGGCCGCGGTGGTGGGCAGGCCGGATGAGTTGAAGGGCCAGGCCATCTCCGCGTTCGTCACGCTGGAGAGCGGCCACGCGCCGAGCGACGCGCTGAAGGACGAATTGAGGAAGTGGGTGGCCAAGGAGATCGGGTCGCTGGCGCGTCCGGATGATATCCGGTTTACCGAGGCGCTGCCCAAGACGCGGTCGGGCAAGATCATGCGCCGGCTGCTGCGGGAACTGGCCACTCATGGCGAGATCAAAGGCGACACGACGACGCTGGAAGACTTCACGGTGATTGCGCGGCTGCGCGAGGCGGAAGAGGGCTGAGGCCGAGAACGAGTCATTACTCGCGACGCACTACGGCGTACAATCGATCCACGAGGGCGTTGGCATGGCCACGGCGGTTTCCCAGGTGTCGGTCCAGGATTACCTGAAGATGACGAGCGACCCGGACTGCGAGTTCGTGGAAGGTGTCGTGGAGGAGCGGACCGTGGGCGAGTACGATCATGCGACCTGGCAAACGATCATCGCGGGATTCTTTACATTCAACAAACCAGATTGGGGCGTGAGAGCACGCTCGGAGTTGCGGGTTCAGGTTGCTCCTAATCGATTCAGGGTTCCGGATGTCACCATCCTCAGCCGCGAAGCTCCCCGCGAGCAGATCATCACGCATCCACCGCTGGCGGTGTTCGAGATTCTCTCCCCCGAGGACAGCATGACGCGCATGCTCGAAAAGCTAGCCGATTACGAGAGTATGGGCATCAAGGCTATCTGGGTCATCGAACCGAAGAAGCCGTCTTATTTCCAGTTCTCCCAGGGCAAGTTAATTCCAGCCGTGGTGTTCGATCTGCCCGGAACGCCGTTCCGTGTGCCGATGGGTGAGATCGAAAAGCTGATCGACTGAACCCACAGGTTCGATCAGCCGGACGCAACGTTCACACTCACAATCCGTCAAGGTCATCGAAGCTCGCTTCCCCGGCATTCGAGGCCCTTCCTTCTGTGCGAGGCGGGAGTGAATCCACTCGACCTGCCGAAATACAATAAAGCACGTGATGCAGTGGAAAGAGCTGATTGCGGAAATCACGTGTGTGGGCGCTTCGGGCGATGCCGGGGAGCCTGTCGCGAGCATTGAATACGACTCGCGGCGCGTGCAGCGCGGCGCGGTGTTTGTGGCGATGAAGGGCGGATCGACGGACGGCAATCGTTTTGTCGAAAAGGCGATTGCGGCGGGCGCGGCCGGGATTATCACCGACTCATCGCAGACCTTCGACCACCTGGTGGTCTACAACCCCGAGGTTGCGCTGGCGGAGGTAGAGCACGGAAGGCGCGCGCTGGCGGAGGCGAGCGCGGCATGGTTCGGCCATCCCGAGAAGAAGCTTGCGGCCACCGGCATCACGGGCACGAACGGCAAGACGACGACTTCGTTTCTGACCGAGTCGCTGTTGAACATCGCCGCGCGCAAGACAGTGCTGGTGGGCACGATCGAGTATCACGTGGCGGGCGAGGTGCGTCCGTCGATTCACACCACGCCGGAGTCGCGCGATCTGTTCGAACTGATGGCCGAAGGGGCGGCGCGAGGAGCCACGGAACTGGTGACCGAGGTGTCGAGCCACGCGCTCGAACAGGGCCGTGCCGCAGGCATCGGATTCGATGTGGCGGTATTCACCAACCTCACGCGCGATCACCTCGACTATCACGGCACGATGGACAAGTATTATGCGGCCAAGCGGCTGCTGTTCGACGGCAGCGTGTATCCCGCGCCGCGGGTGGCGGTGATCAACGCGCACGATGAGCGCGCGCGGCAACTGGCCGCGGCGGCGCGGCGCGCCGGCGCGGAGGTGCGCACGTACGGCATTGGAGCGGGGGAGTGGCGCGCGGCGGACCACAAGCTCACGCCGGGCGGAGCGGTGTTCCTGCTGGAGACGCCGGCGGGTTCGGCTGAGGTGAGATCGCGGCTGGCGGGGGAAGTGAACATTCTCAATCTGCTTGCCGCCGCGACGGCGGCGCATGCGCGCGGCGTGGCGTTCGAGCAGATTGTGGCGGCGGTTCCGCAACTTGAGCCGGTGCCGGGACGCTTTCAGCCGGTCGATGCGGGCCAGCCGTTCACGGTGATTGTGGACTATGCGCACACCGATGATGCCCTGCGCAACCTGACGGGACTGGCGCGGCAGATGACATCGAGTTCCGGTGGGCGCGTGATCACGGTCTTTGGATGCGGCGGCGATCGCGATCGCACCAAGCGGCCGAAGATGGGCCAGGCCGCGGGCGAGGGGAGCGATTTCGTGGTGGCGACGAGCGACAATCCGCGCTCAGAGGATCCGCTGGCGATTCTCGCGGAGATTGAGCCGGGGCTGAAGGCGACGGGCACGCGTTACACGGTGGAGCCTGATCGCGCGGCGGCGATCCGTCTCGCAGTACGGGAAGCGCATGAGGGAGACGTGGTGCTGATTGCGGGCAAGGGACATGAAAAAGAGCAGATTCTCGCCAGCAGCACGATTCCTTTCGACGATGCAGAGGTGGCGCGCGCGGCGTTGTCCGGGCTGGCTCGGGAATGAGATAGGCTAGGGAGCAATGAAGCTTTCACTTGCAGAAGCAGCGATGGGCGCCGGCGCGGTTCTTGAAGCTGTTCCCTCGATCTCCAATGCCGGCGCCATCGCTGTGCAGGGCTACTCCATTGATTCGCGCACCATCGCCCCAGGTGAGTTGTTCTTTGCGGTGCGCGGGGAGCGCTTCGACGGGCACGACTTTGTGTCCGCGGCAATAGAGCGGGGCGCAGCCGCGGCCGTGGTCTCCCGCGCGCGTGTGGCGTCTTTGCCGGATACGGCGCTTTCAATTCCGCTGCTGGTGACGGAAGATCCGCTTGCCGCATTGCAGTCGCTGGGCGCGCATGTGCGCCGCCGCTGGGGAAAGCGCGTGATTGCGGTTACGGGATCGGCGGGCAAGACGACCACCAAGGATGCCATCGCCGCGGCGCTGGGCACGAAGTTCAGCGTGCTGAAGTCGATTGGCAATCTCAACAACAACTACGGGCTGCCGCTGCAGTTGTTGCGCATTGAGCCGGAGCACGAGTTTGCCGTGATCGAGATGGGGATGAATCACATGGGCGAGATCGCCGCGCTGGCGCGCATCGCCAATCCGGATTGGGGCGTGGTGACCAATGTGGGCATGGCCCACGCGGAGAACTTCAGCGGCGGACAGGCAGGCATTGCGCGCGCCAAGTTCGAACTGGTGGAGTCACTGCCCGCGAGCGGGGTGGCGTTTCTGAATTGCGACGATGCGTATGTGTCGCAGTTCGGGCGCGATTTTGCGGGGCGTGCAGTGTACTTCGGCAGGGGTCCGTGCGCCGATCCGCAGATTGAGGACGTGGAGGAAGATGAAGGCGGATTGCGGATCCGCTATCGTGCCGGCGACAGTGAACGCCGTCTCGCGCTCAGGCTGCTGGGCGGGCACAACGCGCTGAACGCGATGGCCGCGCTGGCGGTGGCGCGCGAAGCGGGGGTGGACGTGGAGGCGGCGGAGGCGGCGCTGGAGACGCTCACTCCCGGCGACAAGCGCGGCGAGACGCTGGCGATTGCGGGGGCAACGATTCTGAACGACAGCTACAACTCCAACCCGGAGGCGTTGCGCTCGATGATCCGCACTCTGGCCGCGCGGCCGGCGCAGCGGCGCATCCTGGTGGCCGGCGAGATGCTGGAGCTGGGTGAGTATGGTCCGCGCCTTCATGCCGAGTGCGGGCGGGCCGCGGCCGAAGCGGGGCTGGACATGGTGGTGGGGGTGCGCGGAAACGCGGAACACCTGGCCGCCGCGGCATGTGCCGGCGGAGTGGCGAGCTTGTTTCTGCCGGATGCGGAGGCGGCGGGGCGCTGGCTGGCAGAGAACCTGCGGACGGGCGACGTGGTGCTGGTGAAAGGCTCGCGCGGCGTGCGCCTGGAGCGGGCCGTTGAAGCGCTCAAGGGGAACACCGCACCGGCGGAGGGACATTGAGAAAGAACCTGGCCCGCACTGCAGTGATTGCCTGGCTCGCGGTGGCCTGCGCGATGCATGCGCTCGGCGCGAATCCGGAATGGACACGTGCGTTTCCGCCGTTCCGGATTGCAGGCAATCTCTACTATGTGGGCAGCGAGGACCTGGCTGCATTCCTGATCGTCACACCGCAGGGCGACATTCTCATCAATGGCAACCTGGCTTCGTCGCCGCCGCAGATCCGGCAGAGCGTGGAGAAGCTCGGGTTCCACTACAGCGACATCAAAGTCCTGCTCATCAGCCACGGGCACTTCGATCACGCCGCGGGCAGCGCGCAGATTCTGGGGGAGACAGGCGCGAAGTACGAGGTGATGGATGCGGACGTGCCGGTGATCGAGTCGGGCGGCCGCAAGGACTTCGCTCTGGGCGGCGACAAGCAGTACTGGTTTCAGCCCACGCACGTGGATCGCGTGCTGCACGACGGCGACACGGTGGCGCTGGGCGGCACGGTTCTGACGGCGCACAAGACCGCGGGCCACACCAAAGGAACCACGACCTGGACCATGGACTTGAACGAGGCAGGGAAGACGTTGCACGTGGTGATTGTGGGCAGCCCCAACGTGCTGGACAGTTACAAACTGGTGGGGAACACGGCGTATCCGGAGATCGCGGACGACTTCCGCCATCAGTTTGCGGTGCTGAAGTCACTGCCGTGCGATATCTTTCTCGGCGCGCACGGGGTGTACTTCGGGCTGAGGGAGAAGTACGCGCGGTTCAAGGCTGGCGATAAAAATGCGTTTGTCGATCCGGTGGGCTACCGGCGGTATGTGGAGGAGAAGGAACGGGAGTTTGATGTGGCGTTGAGGAAGCAGTCGGCGGGTCGGCAATAAAACACACGTTCCACAGCGAACCTCCGTGCCGCCCTGTAAAATCAAGCCTGAATCCCGCCCGAGGCCGGCTCTGGAGGCCACTTGCTCTACTGGCTGCTCTATCAAAAGCTGTACCCGTTCTTTCATCCATTTCGTATTTTTCGTTATCTTACGTTTCGCACCGCGTTTGCCTCCGGCACGGCGCTGCTGATCGCCCTCCTGATCGGCCCCTATGTGATTCAGAAGCTGCGCGAATTCCAGATCGGCCAGTACATCCGCGAAGAGGGTCCCAAGTCGCACCAGAAGAAGTCCGGCACGCCAACCATGGGCGGGGTGCTGATCGCGATTGCCATTCTGCTGCCCACGGTGCTGTGGTCTGACCCGGCAAATCCCTTTGTGTGGATTGCCGTGTTCTCCACGCTGGCCTTTGGCGCGGTGGGCTTTGCGGACGACTACATCAAGGTGGTCAAGCGCCGCAACCTGGGCCTGACCGCGCGCGCCAAGCTGCTCGGGCAGGCCATCGCGGCCGTCCTGGTGGCGAGCGCGCTGGCGGTGCTGCAGCAGTTCAAGATGTTCTCCACTTCGCTCTCGGTCCCCTTCGCCAAGAGCCTGCGCCCGGATTTGCTGTGGCATGCCCCGATGCACATCCCGCATCTGGGGTTCCTGGCGTTTCTGCCTTTCGTGGCGTGGGTGGTCTTCGTGCTGATGGGTTCTTCGAACGCGGTCAACCTCACCGACGGTCTCGACGGCCTCGCCATTGGCTGCACCATTATTGCGGCCGCCGCGCTGGCAGTGCTCACCTATGTCAGCGGGCACGTGGTCTTCGCCGATTACCTGGAACTGCAGCGTATGCCCAACGTGGGCGAGTTGACCGTGTTCTGCGGGTCGATGGTGGGCGCGTCCATCGGATTTCTCTGGTACAACGCGCACCCGGCCGAGATCTTCATGGGCGATGTGGGCTCACTGGCGCTGGGCGGGGCCATCGGGACGGTGGCGGTGATCGTCCGCCAGGAACTGCTGCTGCCCTTTATCGGCGGCATCTTCATCCTGGAAGCGGTTTCGGTGATGCTGCAGGTGGGCAGCTACAAGCTCAG
>Ga0335069_10014704_pt1 | contig 10953 bp, 10 predicted proteins | sample Lox_Sample_11_FD_206714 | JGI IMG/M metagenome (GOLD analysis project Ga0335069, IMG submission 206714) | Soil microbial communities from Loxahatchee National Wildlife Refuge, Florida, United States - Lox_Sample_1.1 | ecosystem: Environmental > Terrestrial > Soil > Wetlands | place: USA... | reverse complement strand
GGCGCCGCGCGCGGGGCGGCGCCCCCCCCGGGGGGGCCGCCCCACACCGGGCCGCCCCGCCCACTTCTCGATTGTGTCCACAGACCTCAACCCGCGCACCAACTTCATCTGGTCGGGCCGAACTCATACAACGATGATCCGATCGCTGTTCTCATCGAGCACATCGACCAGAGCAAACCTCACCGCGGCGACCTCGCGGACACTCACCGGTCCGTGCATCTCCTCCGATGCATCGGCGCATCCAGGCCGTGACGGACGTGAGGACAAAGACGCCGCTGGACTTCTCTAGGCCAGACTAGACCCGCCACTGAACCCTGTCGGCGTCGAACTCAGCGAAGCTACCCCGCTTCCATCTCGGCCAGTGCTCGTCCGCGCACCCTCCGCACCTGATCAGACTCTGTCCATTGGTCGCCGATCGGACACGTCACGATCGACGGCTCTAACCAGTGACAACGAACGAGCTCGAGCCGAGCAGCTTCCCAAATCGGTGCGCGCTCCGGGATCCCAGGCCCGGCCATACGAACCACGTGTAGCGGCCCGGCAGTAGCCGGTAGACGCGATCGAGGTACGACCAGCTACCGGGGACGTGAAAACCTAACCCAGAAGGCCACACCGACAACACCTTCGCGCCCCGATACCACAACTGGACGTTGTAATACCCCGCGTGCGTCACAGACCGCCAGCGCAGCATCACCGAGCCACGTACGCGTGCCTCCTGGCGCGGCGAGATCAGCGGCGCCGACGGAGATACCCTCGCTCTCGCCGTTACCGCGTTTCCGGCATCGTCGGTCGCGACGACCGTATACGAGTAGGTCGTCCCGTTCCTAAGACCCTTGTCGACGAGCGCCGTGATCCGCTTGCCGGAGTAGACAGTTTTCGGCGACGAACTGTCGGCGCTGCGGGTTACGGTCACTGCAGCGACGTCGGCCGACGGCTTAAAGGCGAGGGCGACGGCGCCGTTCTCTGCGTCGGCGGTCAGGCCGGTCAGCTTCGGCGGCGTCGAGTCGTACTTGAACGCAAACGGCAACGGTGCCGATGTGTTGCCAGCGTTGTCGTGGCAGACGCCCGTCACCTTCGCCGGGGCCGAGTCCGGCTTGTCATAGGGGACGACGTCGCAGGAGGCGACTCCCGACGTCGCGTCGGAGCCGGCGAAGGTGACCGTGACCTTGTGGTTGTAGAAGCCGCCCGAATCCGGCGGCCTGTCCGCGGTCGCGCCGGTCACGGTCGGCGGTGTCGCGTCGTACTTGAGCGCGAACGACGCGGTTCCCGTGTTGCCCGCCTGGTCGGTGCAGCTGCCCGTCACCGAGGCATTGCCGTTATCCGGCCCTGAGTAGCTCGCCGAGGTGCAGCCGACGATCCCGGACGTCGAGTCGCTGCCCTTGAAGGCAAGATCGACTTCGTGGCTGTACCAGCCGTTCGCGTCGGGACTCCTCGACGGGCTCGACGTCACCGACGGCGCGGTCGCGTCGTACTTGAGCGACACCGACACCGGCGCCGACACATTGCCGGCGTTGTCGGTACAAGTGCCGTTGACGGTCGCTGAGGAGGTGTCTGGGCCGCTGTAGGTCGTCGTAGTGCAGCTTGCGATTCCCGATGTCGCGTCGGTGCCGGACACACTCAAACCGACAGGGTGGTTGTACCAACCGTTTGCATCGGGCGCGCGCGCGGACACGATTCCCGAAGCCGATGGGGGCGTGGTATCGCGCTCGATCGACCCGATGAGATCAGGATTGGAGACCTTGGCTCCTGTCCCGTCCTGGAGCGTGACGACGCAGTCATAGCCCTCACCCTTGGTGTCTGCGGTAACTCTGAAGCCGTTACATCCGGTCTCGCTATAGAAGCTCTCTCCTGGCGGTGTCGTCCACGAGAACGTGACCGTAACGTCCGTCTTGAACCACCCGCTGCAGCCGCCGCCTGGGCCGGCGGGAGAGCAGTTTACGGTGACGGTCGGAGGAACGAGGCCGTCCGCTCGAGCTTCGGCGGGGACGAACACCAGGCACGCCGTGAGCGCAGTCAGCATTACTGCGTACCGGGCGCGCCTCATGCTTCGGCCTTCCGTGCGGCGCCAGTCACGAACAGGGCGCTCACGATCGCAAACAGCGCCACTGCCAGCGCAACCGCAGCCGAGACCTGTCTCGAGGCAGCCGTCTCGCCGGCAACCGTCACGAGCCTCGGCGCTGCATGATCTGGGATCGCGAACACACCGACGCTAAGGGCGGTGGCGACCGAGGTCCTGGCCGCCTTAGGCTGATGCCTGCCGTACTTGTGCGCAGCGCTGCTCTTGCCCGTCGTCGTGCCATTCGAACGTGTCCGCACCGGCACAGATGCCGATGCACCCTCCGGCAGGGACGTCCTCTGCGGTGCAGTCGGGAGAGAGACGGCCGGCCGATTCTGAGTCGGCGGCCCAGACGGGTACGGGTCGGGCTGCACAAGCGTCGGTGCCGACGCAGGCGCCGGGTCGGGTGTGCGGGCTTCGCGACCGCCCGCCAGTGCGGAAGCACATGCGAGGAGCGCGATCAGGGCCACGCCGACGCTGACGATCGGCTTCGCCGGCGGCCGCAGCAACGATGAGTTTCCGGCTCTCCGCATCCGGCTCCCCTTCGTTGCCAGCGCTCGGGTCGAACGCTGTCCGCCCAGGATAGGACTATGAGCACCGTTTTCACCTGCCCGGGGCTTCGAACTAGCCGATCGGGGAGGCGTGCCGGACAGGGTTCATGCGGGAGGGGTCCTGGAGGCTGCGGCACCCTCACGGGACCCCTCCCGCTGTTGGGACGCCTAGATCATCACCGGCGCCCCAATCATGGCCTGGCGTGCGTTCTGGCCGGTCGTCGTCGTGTTCGGCGCCGACGACTGGCTCCACGAGCCGTTCGACTGGCCCGTCATGCCGCCGCCGCCGAAGCTCCACACCCTGACCGGATCTGATGCGTTGGAGGCGCCGATCTGCCAGGCGGAGCTCAGCGCCTCGGACAGCTGAGCCGTGAACGCCTCCTGCCCGAGCGCCTGGACGGCAGGGCCGGCGCAGCCGCATGGGCTGCCTGACTGGGTCTGGGCTGTGGTCTGGCCTGTCGTCGCAGTGTTCGGAGCAAGTGCCGTGGAACCAGCCGAGTTCGACTGTGTCACGTCACCGTTCGAGCCGCCGGAGCCGATCCGGATGGGACCGGCCTCGTTGCCGAACGAGCCGGAGCCGCCTTCGCAGCCGCACCGCTTCTCCGCGGGGAGCTGCGCCGCCGAGGAGAGCGCGAACGCGGCCTGCAGCGTCCCGGCCTTCTGCGCGAGCGCCTGCACGCCGCTCCCGGACTGGCTCTGCGTCCCCTGTTGGGTTGTCGTCGCCAAGTTCGGGGCGGACGCGGTCGAGTAGGCCGAGTTCGACTGCGTCACATCGCCACCCGACCCATCGCTCCAGACGCGCACTGGGTCGTCGGTGTTGGCGGCGCCGACCTGCTGTGCCGACGACGCCGCGCCCGCGAGCTGGCCGATGAACGACTCCTGTCCGAGCGCCTGCACGGCGGGACCGCCGCACCCGCACGAAGAGCCGCCGCCCTGAGCCTGCGTCCCGGACTGCATCACCGGAGCGCTGTTGGAGGCGGTCGCCGTCGAGGTGTCGGCGTTCGACTGGCTGACCGAGCCGCCGCCGCCGTCGCTCCAGACCCGAACCGGGTCGTTGGAGTTGGAGGCGCCGGTCTGCTCGGCCGACGACTCGGCGATGGACAGCTGGCCCACCTTGCTTTGCTGCCCGAGCGCCTGCACGGCAGGATCGGTCGAGCCGTAGCAGCCGCACGGCGAGCCGGATTGCGTCTGCGTTCCCATCTGGGTCACCGGTGCGCTGTTCGAGGCGGTCGCCGTCGACGTGTCCGTGTTCGATTGGTTCACGTCGTCGCCGCCGCCCCAGCTGCCGATCCGCACGGGATCGTTCGAGTTGCTCGGGCTCTCCTGCTGGGCCGACGAGGCAGCGTCGGAGAGCTGGCCGATCCAGCTCGACTGGTCGGCCGACTGGACGTCGGAACCGGAGCCGGCGCAGCCGCAACGCCCGCCGGACGGATCCTGGGTCGCGGTCTGCGTCACCGCAGCGGTGTTCGTCGCCGACGCCGCCGACGTGGCGGCGTTCGATTGCGTCACGTTGCCTTCGCTGCCAGGGCTGAGGACGCGCACCGAGATGTTCGAGTTCGATGGCTTGTCCTGCTCGGCAGAGGAGGCCGCGTTCGCGTACTGGCCGGTGTTCGCGTCCTGGGTGGAGGACTGAACGCCGGAGCCGGATCCGCTCTGGGCCTGCTGGCCGTTCTGCGTCGTCGTGGCGCTGTTCGTCGCGGTGGCCGTCGAGGCCGCCGTGTTCGACTGCGTCACATCACCGTCCGAGCCGGGGCTGAGCACGCGAACGGAGATATTCGAGTTGCTCGGATCGACCTGCTTGGCCGACGAGGCAGCCTGCGCCGCCTGGTCGGTCTGAGCGTCCTGCTGTGACGCCTGCACGCCGTCGCCGCCCTGGCTCTGGGAAGAGCTCTGAGCGGTCGGCGCGGTGTTCGTCGCGGTGCCCGTCGAGGTCGCACCGTTCGACTGGGTCGTCGAGCCGGCGGCGGCGGACGGAGTGGCGGTGCCCGGCGTGGCGCTGCTCGGCTGCGAGGTCGGGATCTCGCTCGCCGAGGGGCCGGCCGTCGTCTGTGCAGTGCTGCTCGGCTGCACGGAGGGGTCCGCGCCGCCGGACGCGCCGGTCTGTGCCGGCGCCGCGGTGTTCGAGGCTCCGAGCTGCTGCGCGGCGGAGAGGATCCCGCCGAGCTGCCCGTTGGCCGTGTCCTGCAGGATCTGCTGCAGCGGCGAGAGCTGGCAGCCGCAGCCGCCACCCTGAGTCTGGGTTGCGGTCTGTTGCGTGCCGGCGGTGTTCGCCGCGCTGCCCGTGGAAGAGGCGGTGTTCGACTGCGTGACGTTGCCGTCGCTTCCAGGGCTTAACACGCGAACCGAGATGTTCTGGTTCGACGGGTTGACCTGGGTGGCGCTCGAGGCGGCGATCGCGGCCTGGTCGGTGCCCGACGACTGTGTCGCCGACTGCACCGGTGACCCGGCTGCGAACGCCGAGCCTGCGCTCACCGCGAGAGCGGCGAGCGAGGCTGCGAGCGTCGTAGTGAGTCGTTTCATCGGTGATAGCTCCTTGGTATCGCTGGTATCGCGCGCGGTGGCGCGCGAGAATCCCCGACCGTGTGCTCGCCGGGGAGCGCTACCCGGGACGCGTCAGGATCTCGCCGGCACGCGAGCGCGGACCCCGCCGCCCCGTGGGCAGGATGCGGCCCGGCGTGAAGCCGGGGAGTAGGAACAGGAGCCAAATCGCGACCGCGGCCGCGACACCGCCGACCGAGCCGCCGGCCGGGGAGGCGGCCGCGCCCGGAGCCGTCAAGCCGTCGAAGCCGGGAGACGGCGGGAACGGCAACTGCGGCTGTGGACCGGCGTCCGGCGCTCGAGCGGTCGTGTGCGTCCGGCGGCCGCCTGGGGCCGAAGCAGGCCCGGCCGGAGCGAGCGACGTCGTGGTCGCCGGCAGCTCGGCCGGCGGCGGCAGCCGCGGCGGAGCCGGGGTCGACCGGAAGGGCAACCCGGCTCCGTGCGTGACGGTGTCCAGGGGCGGTGCGACAGCAGGTTCGAGGAGAAGCGGAAGCGGCGCAGCCGGCAGCAGGATCATCGGCTCGCTCGGCGGAAGCAACGCCGGCGGCGTCGGCGTCTCCGGTTCCGTCGGAGCCTGCGGTGTCACCGGTGGAAGCGGCGTGGGCACGATCGGCGGCGCGATCGCCGATGGCGTCGGCGGGGTTACCGGCGCTGAGCCGACATCTCCCAGTATTTGTGACGGAATTTGCATTCCAATATCGGAAGCGCTTTGCATGTCCGCTGAACACGATCCGCCGATGTTCCAGTTCCATACCCATCCTAGCGTTCCGATATCAGCCGGCTGGGTGATACTGGGGACGGCAGTATCGCCGCACCACGTCCAATTCCACGTCCAGCTCGCCGGCGCACCGACGGAGGGCGTGGGCGACGACCCGATGGGAGAGGCGGGATCGGGGCTCTGCACGGCCGAAGGTGAGACGGTTGCGGTCGTCGGCTGAGCCGCCGTGTCCGCCGGGGAAACCACCGCGGTGTCGGTTCCGGGGCTCGCCTGCTCGTCCTGATACTGCGCCGTCGACGGCTGATACTGCGCGGCCCCGGAGGCTGCGCTGCTCTGCTGGACGACCGAGCCGTCGGAGCCGGGACTGGCGATGCGAATCGAGACGTTCAGATTGGAGGCGCCCGCCTGGATTGCGGAAGCTGCAGCACCGCCGCTCGAATTCGAGGTATCCGTGCTGGACGCGGGTTGCGTCGTCGGCCCGACCGCCGCGGCGCCTGCCGCGATCGCCTGCGTCACCGGCCCGTTCTCGCCCGGACTGCCGATCCTGACCGAGACGTTGACACTGCTCACGCCGCTCTGAAGGGCGACGGCGCTCGTCGCGGGCGGTGTCGGCGGCGTCGGTGCAACGACGGCGGACGGGACGGAAACGTCCGCGGGCGCCGGGGTGGGAGGATCGCTGTCGGCGCGGGCGGGTACGGCGACGCCGAGATAGAGGGCCGAGACGGCACTCGCCGCAACACCTGCGCGCAGCAGCCGCGGCAGAGACCATGCCGTTCGCGCTCGCAGCTGCGCCGCAGAAGCGTGCGTCATGCAAGAGAAATACCCCGAGAACAATCGGACTATGCATCCGGATAGAATTACTTGCGTCTGCCGATCGCACCGTTCATGATCGCTTCGTGATTCCCGCTAGGTACAAGGCCGTAGATCCCGACGTCGAGCATCTCGTCTGCATGCACCTCCACCTTGTTCGGGCGCTCGCGTCGCGCTATCTCGGGCGCGGCGAGTCGTTCGACGACCTCGTCCAAGTCGCGTCGCTAGCGCTCGTGGGAGCGGCGCGACGGTTCGATCCGGGTCGCGGTGTCCCGTTCGGCGCCTACGCGGTTCCAACGATCGACGGCGAGCTCCGCCGGCACCTCCGCGATCGGGTCGGCCCGCTCCGCGTGCCAAGACGAGAACAGCAGTCGACCGCTCGCCTTCGACGCGCATCGGCCGAGATCTCACATCGACTCGGTCGCGAGGCGACCGTCGCGGAGGCGGCGGCCGCGACCGGCATGGCTCTCGGCGAGGCGCAGCGGGCACTCGCGCTCCGACGCAGGTCGACCCCGTGGTCGGAGCTCGAGCTACACGCCTCCGGGACCGCCGACGAGGAGATCGATGCCTGCGAGGTTCGGGCGCTCGTTCAGGCCGGGCTGCAGCGTCTCGACTCTCGAGAGCGCGAGGCGGTCAGGCTTCGCTTCGCCGTCGATCTCTCACAAGCCGAGATAGGTCGCCGTCTGCACATCTCCCAAAGCCAGGCCTCGCGTCTGCTCGCAACGGCGCTCGGAAAGCTGCGACGGGAGCTTGGGCCCGTCGTCGACCGCGCAGCCTGATTTGTCAGTGTCGGCGGCGCGACCTAGACTCGAGCCCGTGGACGCCGCGGATGCTCCGCGTGAGCACGGCGCTTCTGGGAGGGAGAGCCGCTCGGGGAAGTCGGACGAGTACAGCGGCCGCCTGCTGCTGCGCATGCCGAAGTCGCTGCACGCCGCGCTCGCCCGCGCATCTGAGGCGAGGAACGTCAGCTTGAACGCCTTCATCAACGACGCGCTCGAGCAGGCCGTCGACCCAAAGAGACGCGGTGCAGACACGCGGAAGCAGAGCAGCACCGAGGAGCGAAACCGGCCTCGCACAATCCACCGGCTCCTTGTCGCCAACCTCCTCGTCGTCGCGATCGTCGGGCTCCTCGCGGTTGCCCTCCTCATCGAGGCACTGCGCTGACGCCGGACGGCGGTTTCCTCGACTCGCAGTCGCACATATCGCCACCCGGTCATCGCGCCAGCTCCGTAGGATCAGCACCGTGCCCGAGTACCGCTACGAGCTGCGGCGCGGCGACGAGGTGGTCGCGACCGGCCATCTGACCCGCGAGGAACCGCTCGAAGTCGGAGAGCGCGTGGAGATAGGCGTTCGAACCGGGATCGTTCGTACGATCGAGCCGCTGCTGGGCGAGACGGAGCTGCGCTTGGTCGCGCAGCTGCTCCGTGAGGATCTGTCGGAGCCGTAGCCGACCGGCGACGGCGCGTCGGGCCGTCGCTGTGCTCCTCGGCTAGGGCTTAGCCAGTCCGGTTGGGGTGACAAGCGCATCGACGGTACCGCTGAGCGGTCGCACCGCGCCATTCACCGTGATCACAAGGCGGGCGGCCGCACCGAAACGCACCCACAAGCGCGGGGCCTGAAGATCGATCGCCTTCCCACCCTTGACGACGCCGGAGAAGAGCACGCGTCCACGGGCGGAGTCCCTCCGCACCTCGACCCAACTTCCGTCGCCGATCCCCTTCACCGCCAGGCGGGCGCTGGGCGAAGCAGGCGTGCTCTCCGCAACCGCAGACGCTCTCTCCGCAACGGCGGACGTTGTCGACGAGACACGTGCATGCGGTCGGACGACCGGTTGCGTCAGCTTGGTCGCGGCATCAATATGGGCCGGCCGGCCGGCGACGATCCACCCACCAGCGGCAAGCGTCGCGATAAGGGCAACCCCGATCGAGAAAAGGCCGAGTCGACGCCGTCCCCGCCGGTCGCCGTGGGCCTTGGCAGGCGACTCCGTCAATGGGTGCGCAACGCGATCGTCGACATCGGCCGGCGGCTGCACCGGCTCGCTCACGGAAGGGCGGATCACGCCGGAGGGACCGGCCGGCGCAGGCGGTGCGGCGGCGACGACGACCGGCCATCGCTCAACGATCGTCGCTGTCGGCTGTGGTGCTGCCGGAGTCGGCTCGGTCGTCGCTGCCGCATCGATCGCGTGGCCGGGAAGCTCGCGAGCGAAGCGCCGCTCGTACCAGGCGGAACCTCGGCCGCTCTCTTCCCAACCCTCCGCGTTGAGCCGCGTCGTCAGCCGCTCATACGCCTCCCGCGCTCTGCCGCGGTCGGGCGGCGGTGCGGACTTGCGCCAGCGGAACGCGCCCGAGGTGGCGAGCACCTCCCCGCCCGGGGACCTGCGCGCGTAGAACTCGCAGGTGACATATCCGCGCCAGCGAACGATCTCGCAGACCTCGAGCCCTCGCCCCTCCCGAGCGCTCAGTCGCGTGAGCGCATCACCGGCCGCCCCTCGATGCTGCGATTCCGCGGCGTCTGAATCGTCGGGCGAGCTCGCCACAGACGGACAGTAGCCTCGGAGCAGTCCAGGAAACAGCCGTCGGATCGAGGACTAGCCGATCGGCTAGCGACCCCGGCGGAAGCGCGCCGCGTCAGCCGTCGGCGACTCGGAATCCACAGAATCCACAGAATCCACAGCCATTCGCACGGACCGCGACCGCATGGAATACTCGCCGCCGGGCGGGCGGCCCGGTCTCCACCCCCCTGGAGGAGCGAATGAGCGAACCGCCGTACCAGCTCGTCGCAACCGAGGTCAAGTGCATCGAGTGCCAGAGGACCTGGCTGCTTCCCTCCGAGCGCTGGCGCATCTATCTCACCGACGAGGAGCAACCTAGGCCGGTGGCCTACTGCCCCGACTGCGCGGAGCGAGAGTTCGGTTAGAGACGGGAGATGCCCGGGCGATGTACGGCCGCCGTACAGAGCTCGGGCATCGATGCGCGAATCGGCTAGAGCCGTAGACCCCAGCATGTGGCTGGACGCGCCAGACGCGCCGCTCGGTCGCAGGCCTCGGCCTTGGCACACCAATGCCCAGCACCCGGTCCAACCCGACGGGGAGCGCAGCATCTTGAGTCGAGTGGTTACCTCAGACACATGAACTCGAAACGGCACGCCTGCCTCATCATCGGCCATCGCTACCAGTACGCTGGGTTCCAGCTCGGTGCTCGTGTCGAGCGCTGCACCCGCTGCCGCCGGACGCGGATAGCCAGACCACTCCTGACGCGGCCAGCGCGCTAGCCGCGCACCCCCGCTGTCGTCCCGCTCTATGCACCTGTTCGAATCGTGCCGAGGTGGCGATCTCCGTTCGACGCAGCCTTGCCGAACGGCGGGTTCGGATGGTGAAGGAACTGAGCTTTAGACGGTCGCGGTTCAAGAGCAGCGCGCCTAAAAGAAGCCGAGGAAGAAGTTCGGAGTAAGAAGTTCGGGGGTTAAGGGGGTCGGCCTGATGTCAGCTGTGTCGTCTCGCAGGTCCGCGTGGGCCGTTCTGAAGCATGTCGCACGGCTGGCGGTTGTCTTCGTCGCCGGCGCTTCTGCGCCGCTCCTGCTAGGCAGCCATCGGGCCACCGCCGCACCGCAGTGCCCGTGCTCGCTTCTTGGCTCGGCCGCACCATCGTTGGTTGACCTCCCAGCGGCGGATGGCCGCTCCGGGGACGGGTTGACAGACGAAGTGGGGGTGCGCATCGCGGTAACCGCTCCTGCACACCTAACCGCTATCCGCTTCTACAAGGACCCTCTCGAGGCGGGAACACACACCGGCCGCCTTTGGGACGCATCCGGTCACGAACTGGCCGAAGCCTCATTCGACTCAGAGACGCCGTCCGGATGGCAGTCGGCACCACTCGCCGCCCCCTTCGATCTCGAACCTGGGGTGATCTACACCGTGTCGGTCAACATCAACGCCTACTTCGTGGACCAGTACGACGCACTCGGCAGCGAAATTGTCTCCGGCCCGATTCGCTCAGTCGCTGACGGCAACAACGGCGTCTTCGCGCGAGCCGCAGGCGAGTACCCCACCTCAAGCTACCGCTCCAGCAACTACTTCGTCGACGTGGTCGTGGACGATGCACCCGACAACAGCGACGCCACCACTACCGCAGCGACGGCAACCGACACGACCACTACCGACACGACGCCCACGGCAACGGATACGACCACGAACGAAACCAGCACCGGGACGACCGCCGACGCGGGCACCACCGGCACGACCACCTACACGAACACGACAGCTACGAGCACGGATCCGACTG
>Ga0335069_10014702_pt1 | contig 10954 bp, 8 predicted proteins | sample Lox_Sample_11_FD_206714 | JGI IMG/M metagenome (GOLD analysis project Ga0335069, IMG submission 206714) | Soil microbial communities from Loxahatchee National Wildlife Refuge, Florida, United States - Lox_Sample_1.1 | ecosystem: Environmental > Terrestrial > Soil > Wetlands | place: USA: Florida... | reverse complement strand
ATCGGTGGGCTGGTCGGAGGCGGCAGCTGTGGTTTCGGGAGGCGCACCGAGCGAGGGCATGGCGCGCGACGGATCGGGCCACGGTCCGGCGGATGGCGCCTGTGCAGTGGCGACTTGCGGCACGCCGCCCGCAACGCCTGCCGCGGTGCGCGGAGTTGCGGCCGTGACTTCCGGACGTGTGGGCCATTCGGCGCGTGCGTCGGCGATCGAGCGGGGAGCGAGCATCTCGGCATTGCGCGAAGGCTCGGCATTGCGCGAAGACGCTTTGGCAATCGCTGTGGGGTCCGGTGCGGTCGCCCGCGCCGGTTCATCCTCGCCACGCAGGTACCAGCAATGGCGACCGGTGCCGCGTTCGATGCGATAATACCAATGCTTGCCTTGTGACGTCGGGCCATTCGGCTCCGACAGGCAGTCGTCGGCCGCGCGGGCGGGGCCGGCAAACGCCATCGATAAGGGGAGGGCAAGAGCGCCGACGAAAATCGCCGATGCGAACTTTGCTTGAACGCCTGACATACGCACCCCCGATTACGCCACGCAACACTCTACGAATGCGAGGACTTTCGACGAAAACTTGGGTCGCAATAGGCCGCAAATCCGGAAAGGATTAGGCTTAATTCGGGCTCGCCTCCTGGGGCGTTTTGGGAGGTATCAACGACGGTATCGGCGTAATTGCGTGCCCGAAAATCGCCCGAAGTTCGTCACCGCGCAGCCGCATCAACGCGGCGAAGGGCGGCGCAAACGGCGCCGTTGCAAAACCGGCTGACAAGGCGGTGAACAATCGCGCGTGCGAAAATCACTCGCTGGCCAGGACGTCGCTGAACAGGACGTAGCGCTGGCCGTCAAAACGCACCAACCGCATCTGCTTGATCGGGCGCAAATCTGTCGGCGTGGTCTTGAGCTTGATGCCCGGCAGCAGCAGCGGCAGTTCCATGTCCAGATGGGACGCCTGCTTCATGATGTTTTCGCGGGTGAGATTGTCGCCGCATTGCTTGAGCAACTGCACAACGGCTGCCCCGATATTGTAGCCGTAAGGCGCATAGTAATCGCTCTTGTCGACATGGGGATTGTACTTGTCCATCCATGAGTTCCAGGCCTTCATGTCGGGATCGTCGCGCCACTGCGGATCCGCCGGGTCCTTCTGGTAAGCCGCCGAGATAATTCCCTTGGCGGCCTCGAAGCCGGCGGGCCGGATCGCGCCTGCGATTGAGGAGCCGACGCTGGAGACGAATTCCTGCGGATGCCAGTCGATGTCGTAGGCCTTGCGGATCGCCTGCGCCGCGAATTTCGGCACCGAGAAGATGACGAACACATCGGCACCGGAAGCCTTCAGCGACACGACCTGCGAATCCACCGTGGGATCGCTGGTGTTGTAGGTCAGCGCCGAGACGATCATGGTCGACGCCTTCTCGCCGAGGCCGCGCTTGAGGCCCAGCATATAGTCGCGCCCGAGATCGTCGTTCTGCGACAGGACGCCGATCTTAGCATCGGGTTTCGCCGACAGGATGTATTTGGCGTAGATCTCGGCTTCCGACGCGTAGTGCGGCGTCCAGCTCATCGTCCACGGATAGTGCTCGGGATCGTTGAAGACGGTCGCGCCGGAACCTACGAAGATGTGGGGCACCTGCTTCTGGTTGATGTATTTGACCACAGCCATGTTGGTCGCAGTACCGACCGGATTGACCAGGAACAGCACGTCTTCGCTTTCGATCAAGCGGCGGATCTGCTCGACAGTCTTGGGCGGGCTATAGGCGTCGTCGAGACTGATGTAGTTGATCTTGCGCCCGTTGACTCCACCTTGTTCGTTGATCATCGCAAAGTAGGCGGTGGCGGAGACCGCGCCGGCCGAATAGGCCGAAGCCGGGCCGCTATAAGGCGTGGTGGTGCCGATCTTGATTTCGGTGTCGGTGACGCCGGGACCGTATCGCTTCTGCGCCGGTGCCGGCGCCGGCGCCGCCGCAAGCATCGTCAGCAGCGCGGCGATCGCGCCTAACCCGGGCTTCCTCCTGACCATCCTGTCCTCCCGCTTTTTTTCGGTGAGGCCGGCCGAGACCAACGTTGTTCTAGTTTTTCAAGACGATGCGTCCCACGACCTTGCCGGCTCTCAATGCGTCAATCCATTTTTGCACGTCGCCCATCGGTTCTTCCCGCATCGGCGTCGGCTTGATCTTGCCGGCGCGCGCGAGCGCCATCAGCTCGTGCCCCTCGGCCAGCGTCCCCACCATGAATCCTTCGATGGTCATGCGCTTGTAGATCCATTGCACCATCGGCAGGCTGAAATTTCCGCCCATCAGGCCGGACACCACGATTTTGCCGCCGCGCGCGATCACCGAGACCGCAAACGCCATGGATTTCTCGTTGCCTGCGAAATCGACGATTTCATCAAAGCCGCCCTCGGTCTCCCTGACAATTCGTTTGGCGATGTCGGGCTCGCTTGGATCGTAGGCGACCGCGGCGCCATTGCGCAGCGCGCTTTCGCGCGCGGCGGGATTGATGTCGGCGACCGAAATTCTCTGCTTGAACATCGCCTGTGCGAACGAAAGGCCCATCATGCCGACACCGCCGAGCCCGATCAGCAGCAGATTGCGCTGCCGCGGCCGGTCGACCAGCCGCTTCAGCGCGCCATAGGCGGTGACACCAGAGCACATCAAGGTCGCGGCCTGGTTGACCGGCAGGGGATCGTAATCCAGGAGATATTTGGCATCGGGCACCAGCACATGACTGGAAAAGCCGCCATCGATGGATACGCCGAGAAAGCGCTGCTTGAGACAGAGATTCTCGTCGCCATTGAGGCAGTCGCGACACTGTCCGCAGCCGATCCATGGGAAGACCGCTTTCTTGGCGCCTATCAGCTTTTGGTCGACCTCGGGTCCCACTTCTTCCACGACGCCCGCAATCTCGTGGCCGAGCGTGAAGGGCAATGTCATGCCGCGCGTGGTGTCGAGCCGCTTGCCGCCGCCGAGATCGGCATAGCCATCCTGGATATGCAAATCGGAATGACAAAGGCCGCAACGCTCGATGCGGACCAGAACTTCCCGGCCCTGCGGCCTGGGCGTATCGACGACGGTCTCGCAGAGAGGGGCATCGAACTTGACCAACGATTGCCTGCGCATCAGGGCCATTCTTTTTCTCCGTCAGGCTTATTTTCTCAGGGCGTGCCCTGTTTCTCCCTGCGTATATTGGCCAATTCGCGGGCCATGGCAACAAATCCGGAGACAGGAACGGTTTCGGCGCGCCGCGTCGGATCGACCGCCGCGGCGGCAGCAAGGCGCGCGGGATCGGCGGGCAGCGATTTCAGGCTCTGCCGCAACATTTTTCGCCGCTGGCCGAAGGCTGCCGCTGTGACCTGTTCCAGCGTCCGGCGGTCGCAGGCGTCCGGCTTCGGCCGGGGCACCAGCCGCACGACGGACGAGGTGACCTTTGGCTGCGGCACGAAGGCGGCCGGAGAAATGTCGAACAGGATTTTCGTCTCGGCGCGCCAATTCGCGAGCACGCCAAGCCGGCCATAGGCGTCGTCATTCTCGCGCGCGACAATGCGTTCTGCGACCTCGCGCTGAAACATCAACACCATCATGTCGTACCAGGGCGGCCAGGGCTCGATCGAGAGCCAGCCGATCAGGAGCGTGGTGGCGATGTGATAGGGCAGGTTGGCGACAATCTTTGCCTTGTTGGAGCCGAGATAGGGCCGGGGGTCGAAGCTCAACGCATCCGCGTTGACGATCTCGATCCGCCCCGGGTAGCGCCTTGCAATCTCATCGAGCGCGGGAATGGCGCGCTCGTCGCGCTCGACCGCGATGACATGCGCAGCCCCCAAGGCAAGCAGCGCGCGCGTCAACCCGCCAGGACCCGGACCGATCTCGACCACCGTTGCTCCCTCGAGCGGACCAGCGGCGCGGGCAATGCGCGCGGTGAGGTTGAGGTCGAGCAGGAAGTTCTGGCCCAGCGATTTGCGTGCCGACAGGGCGTGCTCGCGAATGACCTCGCGCAGCGGCGGCAAGTCGTCGATCGCGCTCACGGAGATCTTGAGTCTGGCGCAGCCTGGCTTGACATGCGCGCGGCGAGCCGCAGCGCTGCGATCAGGCTCGCCGGGTTGGCGCGTCCCGTGCCGGCGATGTCGAATGCCGTACCGTGATCGGGCGAGGTACGGACGAAGGGTAGCCCGAGCGTGACATTGACGGCATCGTCGAAGGCGAGCGTCTTGATCGGGATCAGCGCCTGGTCGTGATACATGCAGACCGCGCAGTCATAGGTTTTTCGCGCGGCTTCATGAAACAGCGTATCCGCCGGCAGCGGTCCCCTTGCGGCGATACCCTCGGCCTGCAGCGCGGCTACGGCCGGTGCCACGATGGTCTGGTCCTCGGTGCCGAGCGTGCCGTCTTCGCCGGCATGCGGGTTAAGGCCGGACACCGCAAGCCGCGGCTGTTCGATGCCGAAGCGGTTCTTCAAGGCCGACGCCACGATGCGCGCGGTGCTGACAATCAAATCGGTCGTGAGCTGGCCGATCGCTTCGCGCAACGATGCGTGGATCGTCACCGGCACCACGGCGAGCAGCGGCGACCACAGCATCATTACCGGCTGCGGCGTCCGCCCGTTGTCGGCGGCAAGCTCGGCGAGATATTCGGTGTGCCCGGGATGACGAAAGCCCGCGCGATAGAGCACGCTTTTGGCGATCGGGTTGGTGACAACGGCTGCGGCGCGTTGCGCCCGCACATCGGCGACGGCCTGCCGAATGGACGACAGCGCCGCCTCCGCACTGTGCCCGTCCGGTCGCGCGGGGTCGGCCGTTGCAACATGCCCGGTCGAGACCACCGGCAGCGCGTCGGCAAATGTCGCGGCGGCGTGCTCTGCGTCGGCGTCCGCAAGCTTGACGTCAAGGCCGAGTGCCCTGGCGCGCCGGTCGAGAAACGCGATGTCGCCAAGCAGATAGAACGGTGGAAGCTGCAGCTCGACCCGGCGCAGCCAGGCCAAGATGGCGACGTCGGGCCCGATTCCTGCGGGCTCGCCGAGAGTCAGGGCGAGCGGTTTTTCCATGACTCAGGTTCGATCATCGCTGCTTTGCGGATGTCATCCAGATAGCCGTTCGACGTTTTCAGGAATTTCTCGGCATAGATCTTGTCGCGCATTTCCTTTTTCTTCGGCGTGTCGATGGTGGTCGGCTTCCGCGCGCACAGCGCGACCATCTCGACTCCCTGTTTGGTGATCTCGGGCGGGGTCAGATGTCCGATCGGCGTGTCGTCGAGCACCTTGCGCAAATTCGCCGGGATGTCCGCCGATGTTCTGATCACCTGGTCGCGGATGGTACCGTTGGTAATCGACCTGAAATAGGTGTTGGCCTCGTCGCAGCTTTGGATGCGGGCGCGCAACGTCTCGGCTTCCTTCTGGCGGAGTTCGATCGCGCTCGGCGCCGCGCCGTGGGGAACGACCAGCACGACCGGCTGCATCCTGTATTCGAAGGCTTCGGTCTGCTGCTGGGCATCGCCGCCCTCGGCCTTCACCCGTTCGGCGACGTCCTTCTCGCCGACCTGCAGGCGCTCCTTGTATCGTCCTCGCACCAGGCTGCCCCAAACCATGTCGGCCTTGATCCGCGATTTCAGCGTATCGGGACGGATGCCCTGAGTCTCGAGCGACTTTGTCAGTTGATCGGTGGTGATCCGCATGCGGCCGGCCATTTGCGAATAGGCTTGCTCGATGTCGGTGTAGCTGGGGTCGACGCCGAATTTCTTGCCTTCCTTGATCTTCACCTTTTCGTCGATCAGTTCGCTGACCACCTCATTGCGCGGTGACTGCTTGTGCGTGGTCAGGAAGTTCAGCTTGGCGCGCTGATCGATATCGTACTCGGTGATGGGCTCGCCATTCACCATCACGACGACGGTTTGCGCGCGCGCGGGCGAGGCGCAGGCAAGCAGCGTCGCCGCGAGGCAACTCACGGCCAGGGACAGCAGGCGATGAGAGAATGGAACAGTCATGATCGTGATCGCCGCAACAACCGCTCCGATTCGAGACGCTGGGTCACAAGCTTACACCTCCGGTCTGGTGCAGGCGGGTTCTATTGAATGCCCGCTCCCGCTCCCGACGAGGTCGAATTGGCAAGCGTCCTCAGGCCGATCTGGAGCATATAGGCATGGCCCAGCACGGGAGGCGTCGTGCCGGCGGAGTAATTATAGGATGTGACATAGTTGGCGGCCAGCACGAAGCAATCGTCCACGTAACCTGCGCCTACCACATATTGGTTGATGTTGTTGTTGACGAGGTCCCAACGGGCCGCGCCGGTGGCGACCCAATTCGCCGCGATCTTGACCGACCCGTTGGCCAGGAGGCCTTCGCGGCGGCTCAGATAGCCGAGCTGGGGCTGCGGGGCGTAGTTGCCGTAGATCACGCCGATCGACCAGCGATCGAAATTCGCCTTCGCCTCGGCCTCGAAACGCTGAATGTTCCAGGTCTGCTCGTCCATGCGCGAACGCACGCTGAACGTGTAGGTCCGGTTCGGCGAATAGCTCACGCTGGAGACGTAGTCGGAATAGACCTTGGCGAGTCCCGAATCGAGACCGGTATTGGTTGCGTCCTTGACTGAGTAAGAGTTCAGGCCAAACAGCTGATAGGACTGGCCGAACACCGCCTTGACCGCGCCACCCTGGTCGAATTGCGTCGTCGATTGCACGCCGACATTGGCGCGGCCGCCACCCTCGACGCGATCGTAGCCCGAGAACTTGTCCACGCTGAACAGATTGCTGGCGTCGTAAACCAGGCTCTGGGCATCTTCGTTCGGAAGCTGGCCCGCATAGGTCTCATTCGGCCGAATGATGACCTGCGCGATCGGCTCGACCGTCGTCGAGCCCCACGGCTGTACGTTGATGAAGGGATAGCGATATTCGAGCCCGACCGTCGGCATCGGGCGTATCGCCTGAGTGTCGCCGACGGGCAGGAAGTTGGAAACGCCGGGCTGGTTGGAAACGTCGGCATTGATTGCATCCGCGCGGAAGCTCACGAACGGCGTCCAGATTTCGCCCACGGAGTCCGTGAACGAGCGTCGCCACTGACCTTCCACCGAGAGCCGCGTGTAGGTCCCGGGGAAGCCGCGCAGGAGGCACTGCGACGGAGTTCGCGCGAGCGGATCAGCAGAGGTGAGCGTGCACAGACCATTGGTGCTCGCAAGCGTGGTGATCGGGTCGAACACCGCATCGTTGCGCGTCAGGTTGGTAAAGTTGGTCTTGTAGGAGACCTCGCCACCCAGGATCGGATAGTTGAAGACGTTCGAATAATCGAACACCGGATAGACGACCGGTACCTGCTGCTGATTACCGGAATAGCTCAGGTAATAGATCGAACGCAGGTCGAAGAAGCTGCGGTTGCCGACGCCGGTCAGATAGAGCTGTGAGATTGCTTCCGTCGGCAAACTCAGGAAGGAGCTCATGGGATCGCGGTATTGCGCGAGCCGATAGTCGTTGAAGAAGGCGTAGTCCGTGAGCACCACGCCGTCCCAGCCCCAGACCCATTTGTCGTTCGGTGCAAACTGACCCTTGGTGTCGATGCCGCCGCGGAATTGGCGGTCGCCGGGCTGGCCGGCAAAGGCTCCGGGATCGAGCTGGTCGATGCCATAGGCACGAATCTGGTAGGCACCGTCGATCAGCCGTTGACGGAATTCGCCCTGCATCATCACACCCTGTCGGGTCATGATGCGCGGCGTGATGGTCGCGTCATAATCCGGTGCGATCGCCCAATAATAGGGAGCTTCCATGCCGAAGCCGGTGGCGGCGGTCCCGGGGAAATAGCCCGGCATCAGGAATCCGCTCTTGCGCTTCACGGTCGGATCGGGCGTCGAGAAATACGGCATGTAGGCAACCGGCACGCCAAAGAATTCGAGCTGCGCGGTCTCGAAATACAGCATCTTCTCGGTCTGGTCGTGGATGATGCGCGCGCCCTTGACCTGCCACAGCGGCGGCTTCTTCGGATCGTCCGCGCAGGGTGCGCAGGCGGTATAGACGCCGTTTTCGAATACCGTGTAGTTGCCGCTGGAACGATCGGCGCGCGTTGCCGCCATGCGCGTGGAGTCGGCTGTATCGACGCGCAGCGAATCGACAAATCCGTCGCGGTAGTCGTCGCTCAGATCCATGGTGTTGGCGTAGGTGATCTTGCCGTCCGCATCCGTCATGCGGATGTTGCCCTCGGCATAGAGCCGCTTGGTCTTCTGGTCATAGACGACCTTGTCGGCCTCGACGCTGGTGCCGTTGTAGAACATCTGCACGTTGCCGACCGCCGACACCCGATTGTTGTTGTAGTCGTAGTCGACCTCGACGGCCTGAACGAGCATCTGCCCGTCACTTGCTACCTTCGGCGGACGCGGATGCGGAGGCCGCGGATTGTAGTTGAAGCTTTGGGCCGATGCGGCTTGCGTGGTCGCCAGCTCGCAGGCCGCGGCTGCAAGCAGCACAAGCACCAGCGTGAACAGCGGCCTTGCGATAGCCAAACGCAACCGTTTGCGGCACACGCAGGCGCGCCGCGACGACGAAGGCAGGTGCTGGAGGGCGGTGACCACGGCCACTAGCCGTCCTCCTGGTACAACAAGGCCAAAAAGCCGGTGAGGCCGCCCACACACACAGGCAGCCACGCCGCAGCAATCGGATGCATCAGCTCGGCCTTGCTCAAATCCTCGGTAACTTTGGACAACACATAGAGCAGAAAGCCCGCGCCCACGCCACTCAAAACCATCTTTTGCACGCCGCCGAATCGGAAGAACCGCAGACTGACAGATGCGGCCAACATGACCATGGCCGCCAGCAAAAACGGAAGCGCGAGAAGTTTGTGGTACTGAAGACGATAGCCCGCAGTCGCAAAACCGGAGCTTTCGGACGAGCGGATGTAGCCCGGAAGTTGCCAAAAAGACACAGTCTCCGGTGTCGAAAAGCTGTTGCGCACCTGCGCCGGCGTTAGCTGGGTCGGAAGCTCAAAGCTGTCCTGGTCGAGGGGCGGCGCTTCGAGCGAATAGCGCCGAACCGACTTGAACAGCCAGTGTCCATCCTCGAGCGTTGCCGAGCGCGCCTCGATGCGCTCCTTGAACCGATACTCCGTGTCGAATCGAAACAGCGTCAGCCCGGTCAGGCGAGCCCCCTGCTGCTCGCTGCGCGCGGCGTTGATGATGACCTGGCCGTCGGGATTGACCTGATTGATCCAGAAACCAGCGGCATCTTGCACGCCACCGCCTGGCGTGCCGCCGAACAATTCCGCTTCCATGCGCTTGGAGAGCTCGCGCAAGTTCGCCGACATCGGATTGTAGCCGACGGTTGCGAGTATCCCGAGCACAAGGGCGCTTGCGAGCGCCGGAGAGATGAATTGCCAGGCCGAGACGCCGGCGGCGCGCGCGACCACGAGCTCCAGCCGCCGCGACAGCGCGAGGTAGCAGGTCATGGCGCCGATCAGCACGCAGAACGGCATCATCTTCTCGAGCAGCTGCGGCACGCGAAACAGCGATGTCTCCGCCACCATGATCGGAGAGGCGGAAACGAGCCCCGAGGTTTTGCGCACCATCTCGATGTAGTCGACCAGCACAAGCAGCATAAAAATGCTGGCGAACACGCCGAGCGCCGAGACCACGAAGCGGCCTGCGAAATAGCGCCCAAGCGTGTTGGTGACCATGCTCATGCTGCGGCCGGGCGTCCGAACAGCCGCAGCAGGCGGGCGTTCATCGTGTTGAAGGTTTCAAGCAGTGCAGCTGGCGGTTCGATCACCACGCCGGCGACGATAATCCACAGCCCGAGGCCGATCGCACCCGCAAGCAGCAGATACTGGACAAGCGCTGCAAGCGGCGACTTGACCGTCATGACCGAGCAGGCGAAGCCCGCCATGCGCAGGCCAAACACGGCAAGGATCGAGCCGCCGATCGAGAAATTGCGGCTTTGGCGCGTGGTGCGCGGCGCGCCGAGGAAGGCGAATGTGAGGGCGGCGAACGCAAACGGATAGATCGGTGCCAGGAAGCGGTCGTGCAACTCCGCACGGAACTGGCCGGACAGCTGCCTGGATACGGGTTCATTCGCGTCCGGCCACAGCAATTCCCAGACATAGCGCTCGCGGATGCCGAGCGAGGTGTCGTGGCCTTGCGAGAATTTCGACATGTCGAAGGCGTAGCGGCCGAATGCCACCAGCGCGGGATCGCGCTTGCCCACCTCGAAGCGCTGCAAATTGCCGTCCTCAAGCACCAGGAACGAGCCGTCGCCGTTTTTGACCACGGTGCCATGATTGGCGACGATGCTGACGCGTTCCTTGGGATCGCGGCGGTCGTCGATGAAGATGCCGAGCAGCATGCCTCCGGGCTGCCGCTCGCGGATGCGGATCGTGAGATTCTGGTCGAGTTGCGCAAAGCGTCCGGGCTGCAGAATGTTGGTGAGCACGTCGGCCGTGATCTCGGCATCCCATTGCTTGATCCGCCGCATGCCGTCTGGCGCGAGATAGGCGGCGATAAAGGCAACCAGCAGTGCCACCACGATGGTTGCGTGGACGAACGGGCGGAACAACCGGAACGGCGAGAAGCCCGCGGCATTCATGACGATGATCTCGGAATCGGTCGCGAGCTTGTTCAGCGTGTGCGAGATCGCGATCATCAGCGCGATCGGCGCGATGATCAGAACAAGCGCAGGGATGACGAGGCTGGTGAGACCGAGGAATGTCGCGACGGTCTGACCCTGACTGGTCATCAGGTCGATGCCGCGCAACGCCTGCGTAATCCAGATCACGCCCGTGAGGCTGACCAGGACCAGCGCGAACGACGCGAGCGTCGTGCGGAAGATATACCTGTCGATCGACCCCATCGCTTACCGTACGATCCCCGCCCAGCCACCGACGCGATTGCTGGCTGCAACCGTCCCCGGAACAGGGGCTCCCATCGGTTGTGCCAGCATTTGTCCCACAGGCTTATTGTTTCACCACCATCCCCTTGATCCGTCAACAAAATGGCCGCGAAATGGCG
>Ga0335069_10014701_pt1 | contig 10954 bp, 12 predicted proteins | sample Lox_Sample_11_FD_206714 | JGI IMG/M metagenome (GOLD analysis project Ga0335069, IMG submission 206714) | Soil microbial communities from Loxahatchee National Wildlife Refuge, Florida, United States - Lox_Sample_1.1 | ecosystem: Environmental > Terrestrial > Soil > Wetlands | place: USA... | reverse complement strand
CAAAGGATTTCGTAATTGTATTGGTTTTTCGCATATGCCGTCACCTGGTATTCATAGCCATACGTCGGGATACCAACGATGAGTTTCTTTGGATTGATGCTCTGTTTTGCCAGATCGACGACTGCTTCTACCCACGCAGGATCGGCAACCGGCGCATAGAGCTGCGATGAAGATGCGGCGGCGGCGGCGAGCTGCTGATCGACGCTCTGCTGATCGTAGGTCATAAGGTGCACGCGATCGCAGTACTTATTGATCTGCGTGTAGTCGTTTGCATACTCTCCCGCTCCATCGGGCATCTGGAGGCCATAGTATTGTGCTGAAAGCGGTGTGCGCGCCTCGATATCACAGGTCACAAGCTTCTCACCCATGCGTTCGTAGAGCCCTTTGAGGAAAAGTGAGAAATAATTCTTCGTCTGTGCTTCCTTTCCCTCAAAATCAATATCGATCCCATCGAATTTGTTTTGTTTTGCAAGATTGGCAACCGCCGTTTCGAGCGCCTGACGCTTTTTTGTATCTGAGAGAATAGCTTGTTCTTGCACGCCGTTGCTCCACATGACCGTCGGGACAATACGCACATGGTCGGCACGCGCCTGCGCAAAGAGTTCCGGCCAGCCGTTTTGCGTGATATCGCTATGGACCACGATCGTCCCCGTCGAACTGACGCCATAGATGAACGGGTTGATTTCGGTAACTTCATTCAGGTGCGGCATTACATCGGCAGTGCTCGTTGCTGCGGTCCAATACGGTAGCCAGCCGGAAACTTCGAAAGTCGTTGCGGCAGAGGTTGAAAGCGGCGCAAGAAAAAGCGCCACGCAGGCAATGATAGAAAGATATCGTATCCGCATATGTTGTATCTTACACGAGCATCTGTCGAAGGAAAACTTGCCTTTGTGGAACACTATGATCCATTCGAGTCTAGAGCATGTTCAATGATTTTATCCTACTTATGCATAAGAGACGTGGCGTCTGTCTCCTTCTTACCGAACGTATACATACGTTCGTTTGTGCTTATTTAAACATCGTGCTCGCCTGTTCCTGTATCATTTTCTGAATACGTCCCTCGAAGAGTCTCAGTGTGAGCGGAAGCTTTGCATAGAGCTCAAAGAGCTTGTCTTTGACAGTAAGCGTGCCGGTGATACGGTACCCTTGTGCGGTAAAAGCGTAGTGGAGCACGTTGCCCTCCCATTTCTCTTCTACATCGGTGACGTGTGCGGCAAGCTTGGAGCGCGATTCGTTCAATACTTTTTTAACCTTGGTGATCGCGGCGATTTCGGAATCTTTATGCGGTATCGTGACTTGCATGGGACCGTTGTACTACATTTTTACTCAAAAAGCGAACTGCAGGAACTGGAACAGTCTGACTGTCGCAGCTTCATTAAGAGACGATCGCAACAATGAAGATGAAGTCTTGAGGGCATCTCGCCACAGCCTATTTTGGGGTCGCTGTCTCTCTAATACCAAGTGCTCGTACCGGAGCCGGTAAGCGGAAACGGCGTGCCGAGGTATTGCGGCAGACGATTGATCATAATGTCCCACAATGCCTTGTCGGAAGCAGGAATCTCGCGCATGTAATCGAGCGGTGTTCCCTGTCCATTTGCTACAACCCCGTATGCCTGGAGTCCGAGATGCCTCGCAAGAAAGAGTGAGCGCGGAAGATGAAAATCTTGCGTGACGATCGTCGCGGATGTCGCATGAAAAACGGCAATAGCGCGATACATGCTGCTGTAGGTATCGAAACCGGCATGATCAAGAAAAATATCCTGCGGAGGAATGCCTGCGGCCAGGAGGTAGCGTTGCACGGGATTAACTTCGTCATGCGACAAGGTACCATTGTCGCCAGTGACGAGAATTTTCGAGACTTTTCCCATTTCGTAGAGCTCAATTGCTGCGTCTGTCCGCGCGGCGAGAATTGGCGAGGGTTTTCCATTTACAACGGAAGCACCGAGAACGATCGCGACCTGCGTCTTAGGGACGTCTTGAAACGATGTATAGGTGAATGAACGCATATCAAGACGCATCCAGATCGGGATCGAAATACAAAGGAGCGCGAAAGCCAACAGCGCAATGATAACAATGCGAAACTCTCGGCGCACGATGTACATCGCCTTATTATGCATGAACTTCACCGACGTACTCGGTATTTTCTAGAGAACCTGGAACGAGAGCACATTGCTCGTTCCGTACGAATTCATGACAGAGACGTTGTAGCTGCCGGGCGTGATTTGCTCCGCGTATGTTGGACAAGCGTAACCGGAAGCACAGAACGGCGTGACGTACGAAGGAATCGTAAAAGTGACTTGCGAACCGCTGCCGGAGACATTTTGAATTGCGCCGTTCCCGAAATAGATTGTGTCGCTCGACCCCAAATTTGAGCCGTAGATCGTTACCTGCTGACCCACATAACCGCTATTTGGCGAGAGGTATGAGATCGAAGGAGCAACATTTGAAGTTCCATTTGCACTCAGAGAGGTAACCGTGAACGGTACGGAATTCGTTGAGTAACCATTGCCATTGGTCACTGAAACACTGTAGGAGCTCAGCCCGACATTTTGCTCTCCATAGCCCACGAGCTGCGAGGGAACTTGGAACGAGACAGATCTGCCGTCTGTCGAGATAAGGTTTGCGATGACGCCGGCACCGAAGTGCACGCTGTTACCCGTTTGCGTAAATCCAGTACCCATAACCGTTACCGTCGTCCCGACCGCGCCTGAATTTGGCGTAAGGTAGACAATAGTCGGCGCTGAAGTGTCGGAATTCGGATAATAGTAAGATCCGCAGTTGGAATAGCTGTTCGTCGTGTAGGAATAGGGATAAGTGCCGTACGAGCAGCCACATTGATTGTAGCCGTTATATCCATAGAAGTAATTATCGCCGCATACAGAGTATGAATATACCGTAAAGGTGAGTGTATTGCTGGTGCCGAGACTGTTGGTGACCGTCAGATTAACCGTGCCCGAGCTCTGATAGAATGGCACCGTAAACGTGAGCGATGTGCCGTTGCTCGTGAGTCCGGGAAGCGAGATGGGGCCGAAGTTGACGGTGTTATTTACCGCGTCGAAACCTGTGCCATAGATGGTTACCTGCTCGCCCGGGGAGCCGGTGTTTTGCGAAAGTCCAGTGAGATTGAGGCTTACCAATACATTGGGCGGATAGTTCGTTCCTGATTGATTCGTATTCCACGAGTTTCCGTACTGATTCCACGGGATAGCAGGATAACTCGGAGCACTGGGTGGTACATATCCGAGGATACTGCTGGGACCGCACGAGAGTTGCGAGATTTCTGAGCGTGTCAGTGCATCGGCGATACCCGTTTGTGGGAGTCCGTACTCTTGCTGGAAATCCTTTACTGCCGCAACTGTCGCCGCGCCGTAATACCCCGTTTCCATCCAGCTGCCGCCGCCCGGAAAATTCTCGTTAACGAGGAACTGCTGGAGATGCAGTACGTCACTTCCCCGTGCTCCAGCGGAGAGGTTGGTTGAGAGATTAACGCACACTGGCGCGGTAAGGGTCGGATAAATCGACTGCGCGCGGGCAGTTGAAACCGTTGCGGTCGAGAGTACCGCGATGAGTGAGATTGCCCCTAAAGCGCTCTTATAGGAAGGTTGCATAGGCTCAATAAATGGCTTAAAACAATGATTTCTTCTGGCTTTCCGTGCTAATATATTATTTATGCATCAAATTCGCGTTTGACGCAAGTCTTTTATATTGTAGAAAAAGAAGCGCTATTTCCCATGAACGCCTCTGTTTTGAGCGTCTGTTGTTTAGTGAAACGTGCGCAATGGATAATGGTGAGCTGTTGGAGGACTTTTTGGCTCAATTTTTATTACAACGCCGCTCTCGAGTCATGCGATATCGCGTACGTTATCAGGAAAATACGCGGCCATCATTACATGATCGCCGTCTGAGCTATCTTGCGCATGCCAGCGCGATTCAAAAGCTCCGTTACTCAGAGAAACATCGGGGCCAACGAACGGATCGATGAGCGAAATCTCCGTATCTGTGAGGTCTTTTACAATTGCGTAGTGATCACGCGTGCCGTCTTCGCTTCTGTAGCCTATGACGACCGTTGCGCCCGAGACAAGCCCGTCCATAATGTCGTGAAGTGTCGCATGATTCTTTTGCGCCGTTGCAAAGCCCGATGATTGCAAGAGTGTTTCGATCGCGCCGATCTTTGTGCCGCTTTTGGTGGTGTCGAGTATGACGGAGAGTTCTTTCTGAGAACGCTCATGGCCAATTGCCTTCAAAAGCATTTGTGCAATAGCAGGGCCAGCATCATTCATTTGAGAATCGACCGCGCAGTAAGAAATTTCTGTATTCATTGCACTCTATTATGCACTAAAAAACAAAACGCGCCCATTGTGGGCGCATTTTGTGTGCGTATAGAGGATTTGTTACTGCACGGTAGCATTGGCTTCAGCGGAAACCGCCGTACTCGTTGCGCTTCCCCCACCGAGCGATTTCAAATCTTTCAGGAGCGTCGTTATATCCTTCCGCGCTGCCTGAAGATCTTGCGTTGCGGTTTTGATATTGCCACGAGCTGCGACGAGTGCGGCTTTGTTTGACGCGGCGACCGTCGCATTGCCCTGATCAGGCTTCAAATCCGAGACGCCTGATTGCGCGGAACTGGACTGTGAATTGGCGTCGGAGATCTTTGCGTTCATGTCGTTCAGCACCGAGGTGAGCGCAGAAACATCCTTACCGGCGGCCTGATCGGCGTTAATGCGCGATTGGATTTGCGTGCCCATATTCGACATGAGGGAGGTAATAGTCATAACGCGGTCAGCGGCTGCGAGAATGTAGCCTTGCGGCATGACGAGCGCGTAGATGCGGAATGTGCCAAAAATCTGCTTCGCATCGCTTAGCGCCGTGGTGACGTCGGTATCGGCATCGATTTTACTCTGCAAGGCTTGGAGGCCCGAAATATTGGTCTGCACGTCGGAAGAAATACTGGCTTTTTCAGTATCCGACACATGAACCATCGCCTGGACGCGGGTATTCAGATTATTGAGCGCCGTAATGCGTGCAGCGATATCTGAATTTGCTTTTGTAATGATGGCTTGCAAGCGAGTTGCCGCATTTGCACCCGAGCGGGAGCTCGTAGCTGAAACCATTGCGGAACCGTTTAGCGTGAGGGCAAACGCAGGTGCGGCTCCGGCGACAAGAACTGCGACCGAGACACCTGTAATAACCATTGTGTGTACTGTTTTTTTAAGTGACATACTGCTTTAATGTAACCATAATAATTCCCCTACCCAACCTGAGACGTCGTACTGTCCGCGATCTTACTGGCTGCTGAGGCTGTTGTCGGCACTCGCGTTATCAGAGTTGAGACCGTTCATCTGTGCATCGATTTGCGAAGCATCCTGACTTAAATCGCTGTCCGACGCACCGCTTGAAACCGGTACGGGTTCGACATTCGGCTGTGGTTCTGGTTGTCCTTGCGTTGGCACCTGTCCGCCTTGCGGTTGTGCTGTTTGAGCTCCCGTCCCTTGAGATTGCGGTTCATTTCCCATTTGCGCCATCTCCTCTGGCGTCATGTTGTCTGATGAAGAAGGAGTAGCGGGAGTCGAATTTGAACTGCTCCAATACCACCACCCTCCGGCAAGAATAATGACGACCACTACAATTCCCCCGATGACCATCGTTTTTGACATACGTAAAAAGCTTTACCAATAAAGGCCCCGATGCGAGATAGTATAGTATGTCAATGGCAAAAACGATATTGTGCCGTCGTGGATATCTATGCACATACCTCCACGGCCTACAATATTCTCAATATCCGTTTAAATCCGTGTTTAAACCATTGAGTGAGCTTTGGATTGCATCGGTAATCCACACGTAGATGAGCCAGAAGGTGACGATTGATGAGAGAACGAGCAACGTAATAGCAACGATCCCTATCTGGTGCACTTTTGCTTCCTTTGATTTGTAATATTTCCATCCCGGCCATTTAGAAATTAAAAGGTAACAGAGGCTCGGCAAGATGATACTAAACGCATAGATCATGATTTGCGTCGAGATCGACGTCGAGAGATGGGCTTCGCTGAGCTTTACGCCGCAGTTGGGGCAAAAATAATACGTTGGCAAGATCGGCTGATGGCAATAGGGGCAGATGTTCTGAGGAGAAGCGGATTGCGGCGCATCCAGTGCTACTGATGTCTCTCTCATAAAGTAATCGTACCACGTTGAGAGAAAATCAATTGGCGTGCATTTTTCTTGCGAATTATGACAATAGCGGCGAAAGTGCAAGAATAATTGAAAAAAGGAGTATCACGATGAGCGAAAAGAAAAAAACATGGCGTGCCCACTGCTCATCGCTCTCTTGTCTGAAGCCTTGGAGGGCAAGTATGAGCCATGCGAAACTGACGGCAAACATCATAATCAAGTAGACAGAGCCGGCAAAGCCGAAAAGCGCGAGCGAGCAGGTGATGATGAGGAACGCGATGATATAGAGAATGATTTCAATCTTCGTTCGCTTGACTCCTTTCACGATCGGGAGCACCGGAATTCCCGCCTCACGATAGTCCCTGATTCGATAGATGGCGATCGCATAAAAATGCGGCATTTGCCAAACCGCTAAAATAATAAGCAACAAAATGGAGACGGTATCCAGCCTGTCGGCGACTGCAGTGTAGCCCGCAATGATCGGCATCGCTCCCGATATGGATCCTATGAGAGTGCTCCAATGCGTTACGCGTTTTGAAAAAGTATAGATTAATACATAAAAGAAAAAACCGATGGTCGCGAAAAGCGTGGTAAGAAGATTTACAAATGCAAACAGAAATGCAACGCCGAAAATTAATAAGATTGCTCCGTATATAAGAGCAGCCGTATTTGAAATCTTTCCGGACACAAGTGCCCTTTTCTTCGTCCGGTTCATTTTCGCGTCGATATCACGATCAAAATAATTATTGAAGATGCAGGCGGAAGCTATAATGAGGGCCATCCCGAGAATCGTCGCGATCAGGAGTTCCCACTTAAAAGTCCATCCTGAAGCATATAAAAAAGCGGCAAGCGTCGTGAGTACGTTCCCATACACAATGCCGGGTTTTGCGAGACGGTAGTATTCTTTAATCATATCAATACCCTTCAGGTGGCTTCACTTTTTATCAAGAAGACTGAGATTGGGTCTCTTACTCTTCTCATCAATATACCGGATCGTACCGCACAAACATGCGCCTTCCGGCAATAGATCCGTCATATCCCCTCCTGATTACTCATGTACTCCTCCATTTGTTCCGGACTCGGCATCATACGACCATTGAGGGTAAACATGATCCAGAGCGATCCTGAGACGAGAATGAGGATGACAGTACAGGCGCCCGCGAGAATAAAGAGTCGCTCGCGCGAGACGGATGCAGTATCGAGGTGGAGGAAACACACAATTTGCACGATGAATTGCACGAGTGCGAGAAGAATGAGACAGATCAGTGCGCTCTGATATGGCAATTGACCGGTTGTTGCGAGATAGTAGGCAACGAAGGTGAGAACGAGCGAGAGGATAAATCCAATAATATAGGATCGCACGACTTTTTGTTTACCGTGCGGCCAGATGCCGATTTCTTCAAAATAATCGCGTGTGTTCATACAGCTCCCATTAAATAAACGATAGTGAAAATGAAAATCCAGACGATATCAAGGAAGTGCCAAAAGAGCGACCACAGCACGAGCTTCCTCATATTTGCGCGCGTGAGGCCCCGCATCGCAATTGAAATAATGAGTGCAATAAGCCAGAGCAAGCCAATGGTGACATGCAAACCGTGCGTACCGACGAGCGTGAAGTAGGATGAAAGAAAACCGCTGCGCGTCGGTCCGTTTCCCGAAGCAACGAGCCGCGTAAATTCAGAAATTTCCATTCCTATGAAGGCGGCGCCGAGCGCTCCGGCGAGCACAAGCCATGTCATGAGACTTCGGACACTATTCGCACGGGCAGCAAGAAGCGCCATACCTGCGAGAAAACTGCTCGTGAGGAGCAGGATGGTTTCAACAAGCGCAAACGAAAGATTGGCATTCAAGGTGGGACCTTGAACAGTATTGGTACGCAAGACGAGAAATGTTGCAAAGAGTCCCGCGAAAAGAATGAAGTCGGTCATCAGATAAATCCAAAAGCCGAGGACTACCGTTGAGTCAGTCACCTTTTCATCGTGCGTAAGTACTGTGTCGCTCATAGATGAATAACGCGTTCGGTATCTTCTTCAAACGTTCGCGCAATGACGGTGATGACGGCACCAAGCAATCCTAAAGCCGCGAGCCACCATATGTGCCAGACGATACCGAAACCCATCAAAAATACGAGCGCGCCAATGATGGCACCTTTGCCAGAGTTTTTCGGCAGGGAGATTTCTTCATTATGACGGCCTGAGGCCGATCCTCCTTTAGCTGATGCCCACCATGCATCGCGCGCGTGCACGATCGGGAGCGAAGCAAAATTATACTCGGGCGGCGGTGAAGCGACTGACCACTCAAGCGTGCGTCCGTCCCAAGGGTCATTACCCACCTTATTGTGCCGTCGTACACGAACACTATGCACGAGATTGGCGACCTGGAAAATAAAACCGAGCACTATCACGGCCACGCCTATGCCTGCAATGATAAAAAACGGTTGCCAACCTAAATTTGCCGAATAGTGATCGAGTCGCCGCGTCGCACCCATCAATCCCAAAATATAGAGCGGGCCGAAGGCAAGAATAAATCCGATAAGCCAGCACCAGAAAGCTGCAGTACCGTAGCGCTTGTCCAGTTTGAAGCCAAAGAATTTTGGAAACCAGTACCAGATGCCCGCGAAAAATCCAAAGAGCACGCCCGAAACGATCATTGTGTGAAAATGCGCGACGAGAAAGAGGCTGTTGTGCAGTTGATAATCCGCCGGCGGCTCTGCCATTACGACTCCCGCCACTCCGCCGAGCGTAAAGAGCACGACGAATCCCATAAACCAGAGCATCGGCAATTCAAAACGAATGCGCCCGCGGTACATCGTAAAAAGCCAGTTGAATATTTTGACACCGGTTGGTACCGCAATAACGGCTGTCATGATACCAAAAAACGTATTTACATCTGCGCCAGCTCCCATGGTAAAGAAGTGGTGCAGCCACACGAAAAATGAAAGAAAGACGATCGCCCACACTGAAACCACCATCGAGGTGTACCCTGCGAGTTTCTTTCCGGAGAAAACCGGTACTACTTCAGAAAAAATTCCAAAGGCTGGCAAAATGAGAATGTAGACCTCCGGATGCCCCCACGCCCAGATGAGATTCACATACATCATCATATTGCCGCCACCGTCTGCGGTGAAAAAGTGCATGCCGAGCGTGCGATCGAATGCGAGAAGCGCAAGCGTGACGGTAAGAATGGGAAACGCAAAGACAACGAGCGACATTGAGCCGAGCACCGTCCAGCTAAACATCGGGAGGCGCATCCATGTCATGCCTTTTGCGCGCATTTTGACAATCGTTGTAATGAAATTGACGCCCGAGAGAAGCGAGCCGAGTCCCGATATTTGCAAACTCCAAAGCCAGTAATCAACGCCTGCGGTTGGAGAATAGGCGAGTTCGGAGAGCGGCGGATACGCGAGCCACCCTGCCATTGAAAAATCCCCGATGAGGAGCGAAAAGTTGACGAGCGCGGCACCCGCACAAAAGAGCCAGAAGCTCACGGAATTGAGAAAGGGAAACGCGACGTCGCGACTTCCGATTTGGAGCGGTACCACGAGATTTACAAAGCCAAAGAGAAATCCCATCGCGACGAAAAAGATCATGATTGTCCCGTGCGCCGAGAAGATCTGCTGAAAATGACTGGCACTCACTATTCCCGATGAAGAACCGACAGAGGTGGCTTGCTGCATGCGCATGAGAATTGCATCGACTCCACCGCGCACAAGCATTACTCCAGCAACCGTAATATACATAATACCGATCCGCTTTGGATCGAGCGAGGTGATCCATTCTCTCCAGAGCCACTCCCATCGCCTGTAATACGTAATCCCAAATAAAATCAAAAGTCCGGCGCACACCATGAAAATTGCGCCACCCCAGGCAATCGGACTTTGAGGTAACACCGACCAATTGAGCTTGCCAAAAATGAGCGATGTCATATTCATAATCACATCTGCATGCCAGACATTGAACCTTGCATCGGTATGGGTGCTGACATATATCTCATGCTTATTCCGATATACAGATGGGGATCAACAGAAGAATAATACGTAACGGCATTATAACTGCTCGGAGCAGCGAGGGCTGCGTATGAATCAGCCGTAAGCGGCATGTTTGTTTGCTTAATCGCCTGCACCCACGAGTTGAAATCGGTTTGCGGCACGCTCTCCACGGTGAAATTCATGCCGGCAAAGCCTTCTCCGCTGATATTTCCCGATAGCCCGTTGAACGCACCGACACGGTCCGCTTCGAGGTTGAGTTGCGTAGTCATGCCGGGCATCACCATGATTTGGCCGCCGAGACTCGGCACCCAGAAAGAATTCATGGGCGCATCAGCGGTGAGATAAAAATGCACAGGTGTATCTTCAGGAATCTCAAGCATATTAACGCTCGCAATCCCCTCCCTCGGATAAATAAAGAGCCACTTCCAGTCGAGCGCGACGACATCGACTTCCATCGACTGTCCGGGCAGAGGAATATAAGGATCAAGCGCGTGAGAACTTTTCCACGCAAGTATTCCGAGAATAAAAATGATGATCATCGGCGGAATCCACCACAAAAACTCTGAGACTCCGCTGAAGTGATCCCATTCTGCATGATGCGAACATGCACTTTTTGGATTGCTCGCGCGGTACGTCCACGCAAACACAAAAAGCATTACAAAAACAGGCACCACAATAACAGCACAGAGCGCAAGCGTCGTTATGATCACGGCCTTTTCTCCATAGGCAATCGGCCCGGCGGGATCGAGAACCACCAGCCGCGCGCGGTCGGCATACGCGAGTATCCCGAGTCCGAATACA
>Ga0335069_10014700_pt1 | contig 10954 bp, 8 predicted proteins | sample Lox_Sample_11_FD_206714 | JGI IMG/M metagenome (GOLD analysis project Ga0335069, IMG submission 206714) | Soil microbial communities from Loxahatchee National Wildlife Refuge, Florida, United States - Lox_Sample_1.1 | ecosystem: Environmental > Terrestrial > Soil > Wetlands | place: USA: Florida... | reverse complement strand
GGGCCGCCTGGGACGCTGCGGGGCAGCCGGTTCTGTTCCGGTGTCGTTCATGCGTCGCCTCCGCCGCCGCTTTGCGGGTTTCCCGGCATTTCGAGCGTGGGATCGAGGATCTCCACGTCGCCCTGCTTGCGCAGGTTCTCCAGCCACTCGCCGAACATGTTGTTCACCTTTTGCTGCAGCAGGATCTCTTCGATGCGCTGCGACACGTTGTCCAGCGGGGGCGCGGGCTGCCCCGCGGGATACTGCGGCAGCAGAGTCTTTTGGTAGTAGGTCTCAATCTCCTCCTGCGAAACGCGGATTCCCTGGCGGAAGCGGCTCTCGATAAACGAGAGAATCTCCAGGCGCAGGCGGAAGTAGCGGACCACCTGCTCCTCCGTCAGGTGATTGGCGGAGAGAAACGCGGCCCACCCCTCGTCGGTAGCGCAGTTGGCGCGGACGCAGGCTGGAAGCTGGTGCCGCAACCCCTGAATGCGCGCTTGAACCTGTTCGTCGGAGGGCACGGCGGCCTGCTCTTCTTCGCGGCGAACCTGCTGCTGAATCAGGACGCGGCTGATCAGTCGCGCCAGGGCGCTGCTGCGGTCGGGCGTCTCCCCGGCCGGGCGTGGCTCCAGCACCTCCACGCGCATCTCGTCCTCAATGTCGCTTCCCAGGATGGCGCGATCGTTTACCACCGCCACCACGCGGTCCACCACCACCGGTTCGCTGGCGGCGGGCTGGCTTTGCCCCGCGCAGACCAGACCGCCGCAGAGCAGAGCAAAGCTCACCATGGCCGGCCGGATTGTTCCCCCGAAGCGCATCAGAATGTCTGTCCCAGGCTGAAGAAGAAGTTGAAGTGGATGGCCTCGCCCACGTGTTGGTTTTCGAAGGGTTTGGTCTTTGAATAATCGACGTTGATGGGATAAATCGGCGGGTTGAGGTTATAGCTGAAGTCGAGGCGGATGGGACCAACGGGAGTATGGTAGCGCAGGCCCAGACCCGGCGCATGCGCGAAGAAGTTGAAGCTGCAGTTGCGCGTCGGACCGGTCGAGTAGGTGGGTCCGTCCGGATAGGGAAGCGTCTCCTTGCCGGTCGTGGGATCGACGATCGGAGGGGTCAGCTGTTTGCAGGCATCGCGGTTGGGCTGGCGTACGCGCAGCGCGCTGGACCAGATGTCGCCGGCGTTGTTAAAGATGTTTCCCATGTCGTGAAACAGCACCACGCTCAGGGCATTGCCGAGGAGGGGCAGCGACGGCGGCGGAAGGCGCAGTTCGACGCTGTTGACCAGCGCGCCCGCTCCGCCGATGGGAAACCCGGTATCGGGATCGCGCGGCCCGGCAGCATTGACTGAGAAGCCCCGCAGCGACGTGGCGCCGCCCGCGTACAGGCGCTCCGGCAGGGGCAGCAGTTCGCTGTTTCCTGACCCGAAGGCGCGCTCCTGCCCATAACGGGTATTGCGCGCCAGCACCCACTTGCCCTTGTCGAAGCCGTAATAACTGGAATAAGTCGTATCGATGCGGTGGAAGAACGCCTCGGCGCCGAACGGCGCGGCGGAAACAAAGTCCTGAAAGCTGGTGTAGCTGCCGCGATGCGAGTCCACCGGGCTGTCGCGGGTGTCGCGCAGCCACGTGAAGCTTGGGCCGCCCACGCGCACCGCCGCGGCCAGCACGGGAACAAAGTCGGGAAACACCTGCAGGCTTTCTTCCGCCACCTTCACGCGGCGGAAGTCGTACGCGTAGATGAACGTGCTGCCATGCAATAACCTGTTCCCGGCTCCGCTATAGCTCTGCTTCAGCCGGAATCCGGCTACCAGGCGCGATGCTACATACGTGGTCACGTCCTGGCTGTTGGCATAACCGCCGGTGAACGTGAGACCGAACTTGCGGTTCCCGAAGAGGCGCTGATTCTGGTACACCAGGTCCACCTTCTGCTCCAGGAGGCCGTAGTTGCCCAGCACCGACGCCGACTGCTCGCGGCCGAACAGGTTGTTGCGCGTCAGGGCCGCCAGCAGGCGCGGGCTGATGCCGGTCCTGCCGCTCGGCGTGCATGCCACGCCGCTGGCGATGTATCCCTGGCATCCGTTCACCGGGGTGCCGGTCTGCACCTCGAAGCCGCCGCCATAGGTGAACGTCCACCGGCGCGCTTCCGCAGCCTGCAGCAGAACCGTCTTGCGGGCCTCCGTCCCATTGGGATTCTGCACCGCGAGGTTGATTTCGTTAAACAGCGCAAACTCATAAAGATTGCGCTGCGTCTGCTCGAGTTCGGTCTGGCTCAGCGGGTCCCCTGGGTGCAGCGTGATGGCGGGCTCTACGGTCTTGGTCCGCGTATAGTGCAGCCCCGTCATCAGCACGTTGCGTACAAAGAACTGCGTCCCTTCGGTGATGTGGAAGACCACATCCGCCGTGGCCGGATCGCCCGCGCTGGTCTTCTCCTCCACCTCGACACGCACCTGGGAGAAGCCGCGGCCCAGGTAATCGGTGGCCAGTGCGTCGCGGTCGCCGGCCAGGTTGCGGGGCGACAACAACTGCCCGGGTTCGGTGTTGATCAGCCGCTGCAGGGCCTCCGCGCTCGCATGGTCATTGCCTTCGAATCGCACGGATCCCACCCTCTGCTGCCGGCCTTCGTCCACGTGATACACGACTACGACAGGCGCCGAGAGGCGGCCTGCGCCGGCCACGCCGCCGGATGACGGGTCCGTCGCCCCGGAGGAGACTTCCGGCGTGACCTTGACCTCGGAGAAGCCGTTGTTCTGGTAGGCGGCCTCCAGAGCCGCCACGTCAGCCGCCACCAGCGCCTGGCTGTAAATTCCATTGCGGTCGAGCGTAGAAGACGCTTGCACGTTCAGCATTTCCTTGAGGGTGCTGGAATTGAAGTATTTGTTGCCGGCCACCGACACCCGCTCGACCTTGCGGCGGTTCCCCAGGTTCACGTGGTAGGCAACCAGTACGTCGCCGGGATTCGACGAGGTAGTCTGGTGTTCCACCTTGACATCAAAGTAGCCCAGGCTCTGGAAGTAGTCGCGGATGCGCCGGTTGCCCTCATTGAGCAGATCGTCATCCACGGCGCCTTCTTCAAAGACCGGAACCAGGTGCTTGATGCGTTCCTCGCTCAGGCTGGCGCCCTCCACGGCCACCTTCACCACCGGACCCCGATTGGCGGTGAAGCGGTAGTTGACTTTGTGGGCCGCGTAGTCCTCCGCGTCCACTTTGATTTCGGCCTCCAGCCGCTTCTCTTTGCGATAGTGCTTGAGCACCCCCGCGAGCGCGCGGCTGGCGGTTTCGCGATCGACTGCCGCTCCCGGCCGCAGGTGCGCCAGCCGGCGAAACTCCTCCAGACTCAATCCCGAGTCCCCGCTCACCACAACGGTCCCGACGCGCGCCTTCGGCCCGGACACCACCTGGAAGGCAATATCGCTCAGCATATCCTCCGGATGCGGCGTGATGGTGGGCCCGATCTTTGGCTCGTAGTAGCCATTCTGCTCCAGCACCTGCTTCATCGCGGCGAGAGCCTGCTTCATCCTGGCGTCGGTCAGGCGGAGTCCGGGGATGAGGCGGGTGGCGCGTTCCAACTGCGTGTTGATCGTCGCTCCCTTGGCGCCGGTCACTGAGACAGTCCCAATGAACATCCGGGCCGTGCCCCGGAAGACCACAGTGATTCCGTCCGGGTCGCGCCGGACCGCGGCTTCCACGGTCGCAAACAGACCTGTGGAATACAACTGGCGCAGGCTCGCCGCCAGGTTCTCGCGGTCCAGGGGTTTGCCTGCCGTCTGGGGCAGCTTCAGCGTGGAGAGCCGCCCGGCGGCGATGCCTTCATAGGTAATATGACGCACCATCTGGCCCTGGAACTGTGCGACTGCGTCCTGATACTGTGCCACAGGATCCGTTGCAGCCTGCGATGGGACGCCCGGCGCCGCGGCGCATCGAAGGGAGCAGCCAATGAACGCGGCTGACCACAGCCACACCATCCCCATCATGCGAACCCCGCCGCATCTCCGCCCGACTTCGAACCTCAAATCCTTGCTCCCACCCGGAAACCGGATCAACACATGTCAGAAAAGCTGCATCCAACCTGGATATCAGCGAGGCTACGATCACGGCCATTCAGCCGGTCTTCCGCCACTCCAAACCGCTGCCCCCTATACTAACGAGGAATGATGAGCGGTGCAGCCCTTCGCGGTCTTTCCCTCGGTTCCCCAAGGAAACGAATGACGCCAAGCAGGTTTACCATGCACACACCTGAAACCGGTCTTCCCCGGGTGGTTGCCGCCGCTGCGGAGCCCGCGGGGGCGAGTTCGCCAGTTGCCGCTCCAGAAAGCGGTACGCCCACTGTGCCCGACCGCCCCGCGCCCGTCAATCCCCCCACACCGGGCAGCGATACCGATGTTCTGGCCCGTGCCCAGGCCGGCGACCATTACGCCTTTGCCCAGCTCTATTCGCTGCACAAGCGGCGCATCTACTCCCTCTGCCTCCGCATGGTCGGCAACGTGGCGGAAGCCGAAGACCTGACCCAGGAAGCCTTTCTCCAGCTGCACCGCAAAATTGCCACTTTTCGCGGCGACTCCGCCTTCTCCACCTGGCTGCACCGCCTGGCCATCAACGTTGTCCTTATGCACCTGCGCAAGAAAGGCCTGTCGGTCATCAGCCTCGACGAAGCCATGGAGCCCACACCTGAGGAGGGTCCCGGCCGCAGCTTCGGCGCTCCCGATCTGTCTTTGGCCGGTTCCATCGATCGCCTGGCCCTGGAACGCGCCATAGGCGACTTGCCGGCGGGGTATCGATTAATCTTTGTGCTGCACGATATCGAGGGCTACGAGCACAATGAAATCGCCACTATGCTCGACTGCTCCATCGGCAACAGCAAATCCCAACTGCACAAGGCCCGCCTGAAGTTGCGCGATGCCATGCGCACGATGCCCCGAAGGGAGGGGCGGCGATGAAAGACGATCCCAGGAACATGACATGCGAGGAGTTCACCGCCAGGATGGCTCAGCTGGTCGCCTCGGGGGAGGACATCTTCGCCCACCCGCACGTGAAGAACTGCAAGGTGCACCGGGCGCTTCTCGAAGACCTCGAGGCGATTGCCCGGGCGGCCCGGCAACTCTTCCCCGGCGTGGATCCTTCCGACCGCTTGTGGGAAAGGATCAAAGATAAGATCGCGCCGAAGCGCGAGAGCGGTAAACTGGTCTCCGACCCGTTTCCGGGGTTCCGCCTGATGGTGCGAACCCGGGTGATGGACAAGCATGACCTGCAGCACAATGCCATGGACGGCCACCGGGACGTCGGCGGGATCGATTCTCCCATTCATGGAACCCGAGTGAGGTTCGGCGGCACCCCTCGGTCCTGCCCCGGGGAGGAGGGGCGACGATGAATGACAATCCCAGGAACATGACATGCGAGGAGTTTCAGGCACACATGCCGGAACTGATTGGTTCCGGCGAAAATGCCGCCGCCCATCCTCACGTGCAGAACTGCGCTCTTTGCCGGGCCCTGCTCGCCGATCTGGAAACCATTGCCGAGGCAGCGCGCCAACTGTTCCCGATCGAGGACCCGCCCGATCACCTGTGGAACCAGATTGAGTCGGCCATCCGCCAGGAAGAATAGCCCATCAGGGGGTAGTCAGCCCCTCCGGCGTGTTCCGCGTCCGTTGTCAAGCCTGCTTACGGAGGAACCACACATGGCGCCGGCCCCGATTCTCCCCTACAGCCTCGATCGTCTTTCCCGGCCACGTTCACCTTCCAGGGGGCGTGGCCGATAACGCATGGGGGCAGTTTCTCTGAGCCGCTTTCGGACCGGCTTCCGGCCCCGGTGCATCGCCTGGAATCCGTCGCAGATCCAATGGCAACTCCAAAGGCGGGAGAAAGCGGTCTAAGGAACAGGGGACTCGCTCGCGGCGTATACCGAGGAAGTAGCAAGGGGAGGGTGGGCAAATCTCCGCAACTTTTTGGTATACTGCGCTTTCTAATGTAAGGGAAGTTGATAAGAGGACACTCAATGCCAAACCAAAACCCAGCACCGCCGCTTCAGAGCTCCAGCCAACCCGGCTCCGGCCGGCGGCGTGTTCCGGTTCTCCCCGTCCGGGATACCGTCCTGTTTCCTCATGCTGTGTTGCCGCTGACCGTGGGGCGCGAGAGCTCCATCCAGTTAATTGAATCCCTCGGCGACGAGCGGACCATCGCCGTGACCGCGCAGATGGACGCGCGCCTGGATGCTCCGACGCCGGGCGACATGCATGGCGTGGGCACCCTGGCCACGGTGCATAAGGTCGTCCGCATGCCCAACCAGAGCCGCTTCGTCTTCACCGAGGGCGTGGAACGGGTGCGCCTGGTGCGCTATGTGCAGACCGAGCCGTTTATGGTTGCCGAAGTTGAGCCGCTGGAGGCCGACGAGACAGAGACCAGCGCCAGCGTCGAAGCCCTGGTGCGCATCGTCATCGGCCAGTTCCAGCAGATTGTCTCCGAGTCGCCAACCCTCTCCGACGAGTTGCGCACCATTGCCAGCAATATCGATGAGCCCGGCCGCCTGGTGGACTTTGTGGCCTCTTCGCTGCCGTTCCTGACCACGGAAGACAAGCAGCAGCTTCTCGAAACTCCCGGCATCGCCGCCCGGCTGGAGCTGATCAATACCCATCTGGCCAAGGAGATCGAAGTTCAGCAGTTGCGCGCCAAGATCCAGAACGAAGTGCAGGACCAGGTGCAGCAGTCGCAGCGCGACTACTATCTGCGCGAGCAGATGAAGGCCATCCAGAAGGAACTGGGCGAGCAGGACGAAGGCCAGCGCGAGGTGGAGGACCTGCGCAAGAAGATCGACGAAGCCGGCATGCCCGAAGAAGTGAAGAAAGAGGCGATGAAAGAGCTTTCGCGCCTCGGCCGCATGTCGCCCATGGCCGCCGACTACTCGCTCACCCGCAACTACATCGAGTGGCTCGCGGTGCTGCCGTGGTCCAAGTCGTCCGGCTCCAAGATCGATATCACCAAGGCCAAGGGGATTCTCGACGAGGACCACTACGAGCTGCGCAAGGTCAAGGACCGCATCCTCGACTACCTCTCCGTACTCGAACTGAAGCCCGATATGAAGGGCCCGATCCTGTGTTTCGTCGGACCCCCCGGAGTGGGCAAGACCTCGCTGGGCCGGTCCATCGCACGTGCCCTGGGACGCAAGTTCCAGCGCATCTCTCTGGGCGGGATGCACGATGAAGCCGAGATCCGGGGCCACCGGCGCACCTATATCGGCGCGCTTCCGGGCCAGATCATTCAGAGCATCCGGCGGGCGGAGACCAACGACCCTGTGATCATGCTCGATGAGATCGACAAGCTGGGCCGCGACTTCCGCGGCGATCCGGCCTCGGCGCTGCTCGAGACGCTTGATCCGGAACAGAACAACACGTTCCGCGACAACTATCTCGACGTGCCGTTCGATCTTTCGAAGGTGCTCTTCATCTGCACCGCCAACATGCTCGATACGGTGCCGCCGCCGCTGCTGGACCGCATGGAGCTGATTCCGCTTCAAGGCTACAGCGAAGAGGAGAAGGTGCATATTGCCAACCGCTACCTAATCCCGCGGCAGATCCGCGAGAACGGCATCACGACGGAGCAGATCGAGTTTCCCGAGGAAGCGGTGCGCCACCTCATTCGCCACTTCACCCGCGAGGCCGGCGTGCGCAAGCTCGAGCAGGTGATCGGCACGGTTTGCCGCAAGCAGGCCCGCCGCGTGGTGGAAGGCAAGACCGAGAAGCTGGTGGCGAACTTCGAGATCATCAAGGAATTCCTGGGCAACATCCAGGTGCGGGTTGAAACCGAGGTTGCCGAGCGCGTCAAGCGGCCCGGCGTGGCCGTGGGACTGGCATGGACGCCGGCGGGCGGCGACATCCTCTTCATCGAGGCCAACAAGATGAAGGGGAAGGGGAACTTCACGATCACCGGCCAGATTGGCGAGGTCATGCAGGAATCCATGCAGGCCGCGCTCACGTGGGTACGTTCCAACGCCGGCCGTCTCGGCTTGCAGGAGGACTTCAACAAGGAGCTTGACATCCACATCCACGTGCCCTCGGGCGCCATCCCCAAGGATGGCCCGTCGGCCGGGGTGACCATGGCAACGGTGCTCGCCTCGCTGCTAGGCGACACGCCCGTCAAGCCGCTGACCGCGATGACCGGCGAGATCACGCTGAGCGGCAATGTGCTGCCGGTGGGCGGCATCAAGGAGAAGTTCCTGGCTGCGCGCCGGGCCGGCGTCACCACCGTGATCCTGCCCGCCGACAACCGGCAGGACGTGGAAGAGGACCTCACGCCGGAGATGACGGAAGGCGTGTTCATCCACTACGCGCGCACCATCGAGGATGTTCTCGCCGTGGCGCTACCCCAGTTCAAGGCCCAGCCGGTCGTCGTTCCCGCCGCGGCCGAAAAGCCCGCGACCGCCGCCGCCTGAGCGGCAGGGCTGTCGCTTCCTGAAGGCCGGCGAACCTGCCGGCCTTCGTTTCACGTGAGCGGTTTCAAATTCAGGGGTATGCCGAATGCCTCCCCTGCCCCATCCCTCGTGCTCGCGCGTCTAATTCCCCTGAGGCGATATTCTCAATCTGTGATGCGAGTCCACATCCTCCCCTTCGGAATCCTGAAAGACTGGCTCGGCGCGTCCACGCTGGAACTGCCCGAGGGCGCCACCGTCGGCGCTTTGCTCGACCATCTTTCTGCGGTCCGCACTCCCGTTCCCGCCTCCACCTGGACCAGCATCGCGGTCAGCGTCAACCAGGAGTACGCCCGGCCCGCGCATGTTCTCAGCGATGGCGATGAAGTGGGCCTGTTGCCGCCCGTCAGCGGAGGCTCGGCTGCCCCCGAACAGCCTTCTACCGGAGTCGTGTTCCTTACCCGCGACGTGATCGAAGCCGAAAAGCTGGTCAGCGACGCAAAGCACGGCGAAGATGGCGCGGTGGTGGTCTTCGACGGCATTGTCCGCAACCACACCCGCGGCCGCAGGACTCTGCACCTCGACTATGAAGCCTACGAAGACATGGCCCTCAAGCAGATGAACGATCTGGCTGCCCAGGCCCGCGAGCGCTTCGGCGTGCGCCATGTGACCATCGTGCATCGCCTGGGCAGGCTGCAGGTGAGCGAATCCAGCGTGCTCATCGTCGTCGCGTCGGCGCATCGCGCCCACGCCTACGAGGCCTCCCGCTGGCTCATCGACACCCTCAAGAAGACCGTGCCCATCTGGAAGAAGGAGGTCTTCGTCGACGGTGTTGTCTGGGCCGATGGCGAGCCGTTTCCGGAAGGAATCGCTGTCCGCTCGCCGGAGATGCCGCATGGGTCCTAGTTCGTCTCCTGTATCGGCTTTGAAAAGGTCTGGCTCATGCCGTGCGTCGGCCCAACCGATACGCCTCCGGGGGCGGATGCTTGCGGGCATCCTCGTCTTGCTGCTCTGCGCGACCATGGTTCGCGCGCAGCAGGACACCGGACCCACTTTCCGCCTTGAATCCAATCTGGTCAACCTCTGGGTCAACGTCACGGACCAGAACGGAGCGATCGTCGGAGGCCTGATCAAGGAGGACTTCAGAGTCACCGAGGACGGCCGCCCGCAGGAGATCGCCGTCTTCGAGCGCGAGTCCGGGCTGCCCCTCAAGATCACCCTGGCCATCGACACCAGCGCCAGCACCATGAAAGACCGCTCCCTGGAGCAGGAAGCAGGGAAGCGCTTTATCCATGCGCTGCTTCGCTCCCAGGACCAGATGAGCCTCATCGAGTTCGCCACGTATGTCCGCGAACTCGTCCCCTTCACCAACAGTCTCAGCCGGCTCGATCACGGGCTGGGATCGCTGCGCGGGGGCGAGGCCACCGCCCTCTACGACGCCATCTCTCTCGCCTCCCAGGAACTGGGCAAGAAGGATGGCCGCAAAGTCCTCGTCGTGGTCTCCGATGGCGGCGACACCGTGCACGGGACCAGCTATCCCGAGGCGCTGGAGCAGGCCCTGCGCAGCGAGGTGATGATCTACTCCATCATCGACGTGCCCATCGAGGCCAGCGCCGGCCGCGATACCGGCGGCGAGCACGCCCTCATTGCCCTCTCCGAGCAGACCGGCGGCAAAAGCTTCTACGCCGAATCCGGCAATCTCGACAAGGCCTTCGCCAAGGTCAGCGACGACCTGCGTACCCAATACCTGGTGGGCTATTATCCCCGCAACCAGGTTCCCGGACTCGCCTTTCACCGCGTCAATGTGACCGTTCCCCGCGCCTCCACCGACTCCTTCAATATCCGCTATAAGGCAGGCTACTACGCCGATACGCCGCAGGAGCCCAGGCGCCGCGTTCCGGTGGACTGACGCCCCCGGGCGATCATTTCCGGCAGCGAGACGAGGGTCGATGAGGCCGTCGCGGTTTTCGGTTTTGGGCGAATCTGACCGCCTACCACCGGGAGAGCCGCCCGCCGAGGGCAACCCCCCCCCTTAAGTAACCCAAAATGCGCAGTTTATTCACTCGAAAGTAATTGCAATCCGATTACTTTCATGGGAAGATCGCTTCAAGCTTACACGCAATCAGACTTGTCTCTTGACCGTCCTGGAGTCTTTTGCCCCGGAGTGCGCTGTTCTCTGTGTTCCTCGGTAGTGAACACAAGAACGAAAGGGCCCTCCCCCATGTCAATTCGCAAAAGCATCACCGCCATTCTTCTTCTTGCCTTGGCCGTTATCGCCGTTCCGTGTCCCAGTCAGTCCGTGTCCCCTTCGAAGTTCTCCGGAGTGGCAACGCCGGGCAGTCTGTTACGAACCCCCGTCGAGCGGGTGAGCGCTGCAAATGCCGGCGGACCTTTGTTATCTCCGTCGCCCGCGCCGGCGCCGTCCGCACTGGCCGCAGCGCCAAACATCTCGCGCGACGAGCCTGGATCTCTGTTCGATGCAGTCACAAACCTGTTCGACGCGGTCACAACCACGGTTGAAGTGAAAGCCCTGGAGTCTTCGCTGCTGACCAGTTCACCCTTCCTCGCCGGTGGGCAGGACG
>Ga0335069_10014699_pt1 | contig 10954 bp, 12 predicted proteins | sample Lox_Sample_11_FD_206714 | JGI IMG/M metagenome (GOLD analysis project Ga0335069, IMG submission 206714) | Soil microbial communities from Loxahatchee National Wildlife Refuge, Florida, United States - Lox_Sample_1.1 | ecosystem: Environmental > Terrestrial > Soil > Wetlands | place: USA... | reverse complement strand
AAGATAATCTCATGGCCATGACGGATCTGGCGCAGAAGAACGGCGTCAAGGTATTGCTCTGCTCCATCATGCCGGTGAGCGACTATCCGTACCAGCATGCGCAGGAGCAGGCGGCGCGTGGCGAGCAGCCCGCCCCGGCCCAGGGCGGACGCGGTGGGCGCGGCATGATGCGCGCAAAGCAAACCGACCAGCACCCCGCCGCGGACCTCCTCAAGATCAACGCCTGGATGAAGTCCTATGCGGCCAAAGTGGGCGCCACGTACGTCGATTATTGGTCGGCGCTGGTGGACGACCGCGGCTGGATGAAAGACGGCATCTCCGCCGACGGGCTCCATCCGAACGCCGACGGCTATAAGCTGATCGTGCCCGTCATCAACGCGGCGCTTGCGAAAGTTGTGCAGTAAAGCCGCGCCGCGGCAAAATGGCGGAAGCGCCTACGACAGGGGCGCAGGCGGTTTCGCCTGCCTCTAACTTGCTTCTCCACCCCTGTTCCGAATGGCCTTCCGGGGACCTTAGCTCACGAAAGCTCGAAGAAATACGCCGCTGCCAGGCCTCCTGGCCGGGGCCTTTCACACTCTTTTCAACCCCGATCCCCCCCGATTCCCTGCGCTCGTGTTCCGGGAATCCCATTTCGCCAAAGTCGAATCTCGGGATTCAGAGCCCGCCAGCCCCTCGTCGCTCGCGCAAGAGGACGGGCGCCCCGGGCGCGATTACTTCTTCGTCTCCAGCAGCCGGTCGTAGACTTCTCGCTTGGAGAGGCCGCGGCGCCGCGCCACCTGCTTGATTGCGTCCATCCGTGGCGCGCCCTCGCGCACCAGCGCCTCCACGGCGTCCTCCACGGGCGTCTCGTCCGGTAGCGGCTCGGTGGCTTTGCCGATCAATATGGTCATCTCGCCCTTGATCGACTCCCGCGACGCCAATTGCTCGCGAATCTCCGCCGCCGTGCCCCGCAGGCATTCCTCGTGGATCTTGGTGAGCTCACGCGCCACCACCACGGGTCTGGGCCCGAGCGTCTGCTCGATGGCTTCGAGCGCGTCCAGGACGCGGTGCGGCGCCTCATAGAAAATCAGCGTGGCATGCTGGTCCGCGAGCGCTTCCAGCGCCTTGGCGCGCTGTCCCGATTTGTGAGGCAGAAACCCGCCAAAGTAGAACGCGTCTGTCGGCAATCCCGAGGCCGAGAGCGCCGCGATGGATGCCGACGGGCCAGGCACGGCGCGCACGGGGATTCCGTTATCGATGGCGGCGCGCACCAGGCGGTAACCCGGGTCGGAGACCAGAGGCATGCCGGCGTCGGAAACCAGCGCCACCACCAGGCCGGCCAGCATCCGCGAAGCCAGTTCCGCGCTGCGTTCCGCCTCGTTGAATTCGTGGTAACTGATGGTGGGCGTCTCGATTCCGTAGTGCTCCAACAGCCGCGCCGTGTGGCGCGTATCCTCGCAGGCGATCAGCCCAGCCTCCTTGAGAATGCGAACTGCGCGATAGGTGATGTCCTCAAGATTGCCGATGGGAGTAGCCACAACATAGAGCATGCCCGGCATTCCTTGAGTATAAAGGGCAGGCGGTCCAGCGCTCTACACTGCCAAGAGGCCGGCGCCGAAACGCTCCACGCTGCCTGCCGCAAGCCCGCTATCCACTCAGATCCGCGTATCGCGCGATTTCGATTCCGCCGCGCTCCACGGCCTCGCGCACTTCCGCCGAGACCAGCGCCGCCAGTTCCTGCTCTCTGCTCTCCTTCAGGCGGGTGCGCGCCCCGCGAAGCGGCTCGCGGCAATAGCCTGGGTGGCACATCAGTTCGGTGCTTCCCTCGGGCAGTTGCCGCAGCAGATCCGCCAGGTCCCGTGCCTGAAATATGCCGGTGAGTTGAAAGCCGGTGAAGTGATCCGTTGACCGGCGCCCGTGGCGCGCCAGAGCGCCCCGGAATCTCCCACGCATCGCGCTCATTGCCCGCGCCGTCAATCGTCGTTTCAGCGGGGCAGCGCCGGAGCTGCCTCCAAAATCGAAAGGCTGCCGCACCCAGCGTACGTCGAACTCCTCGCCAATCCGCGCCACTGCTTCCAGCACCGGCGGCAGCAGGTGCGTGTGCTTGTGCGTATCGAGGTGCGAAGGCTGCAACCCGGCGCTGAGAATGCGGCGCATCTGCGCGCGCAGCTCCTCATGCGGCCGGATGGCGCCCCTCACCAGCGCGGAAGCCAGCTTGGCGACGGTCTGGGGCAGGGGCTTGCCGGTCAAAGTGGAGAGTCCGCCCGCCAATACAAGATGCGCGCCCACATCCAGCGACGGTGTCTCTTTCGCCCACCGCACGGCGTCGTCGAACGCCTCGCCATTGGCCATCAGCGTCGTGGCCGTCAGGATGCCGCGGCGGTGCGCCTCCACGATGCCTTCGTTCACATCCGGCGTGAAGCCGAAATCGTCGGCATTCACCACTAGTTGTTTTCGGGAGCTCAAAACAGCGCCAGGCGGAGCGTCAGGAACTTCTTGGGATTCTTGCGCACGTCCTGCACCAGCCCCTGAAGCTGTCCCACCGCGCCGTTCAGCGAATCGAAGAGCGCCGCGTTGGTCATCAACTGGCCCATGGTCCCTTGGCCGGAATTGATCTTGTCCAGCGTGGCGTTCAGCTTTGCGGAAAGATCGTTGAGCCGCGTATAGAGCTGGTCGTCCTTCGCCAGCTTGCCGGCCGTGCCCTTGCCCGCATTGATGTCCGACACCAGACCGTGAATCTCGGTCATGGTCTGCTTGGCTTCGTCGTAGAGCGCCGGGTCTTTCACCAGTTTTCCGGCCGTGCCCTTGCCCGCGTCAATATCCGCCAGAATGGCGTTGATGCGGTTGAGGGGCGCGCGAATCTCGTTGTAAAGCGTCGGATCGTACAGCAGCTTGCTCACCGTGCCTTGCCCGTCGCGTACGTCGCTCAGGAGCTTCTGGCCCTCGGATGCGATATCGTTCAGGCGGTCGTAGAGCTGGCGGTCCTTCACGAACAATCCGAGGTTGCCCTGGCCGTTCTCCACGCCCGCCAGCAGCTTGTCGAGCCGCGCCACAATGCCCTGGAAGCCCACCATCAGGTTGGCGGTCTGCGCCATCAGTTCCGGTATGTCCTGCGCCTGGAGGCTGAGGATCTCCGCGTCCGGCCGCACGTGCTCCGGGCTCCGCCCCTTCGTGATGTCGATGAACTTGTCTCCGAGCAGGTTGGATGCGGCAATGCCCGCGACCGAATCGACGGGAATCTGTTCTAGGAACCGCCGCTTCACTTTCATATCGAACTCGACGGCGCGGCGGGGCTCTCGCGATCCCGTCAGTTGCAGTTTATCCAGGTACCCGATGGTGATGCCGTTGAGCCGCACGGGCGTCCCTTCGGCCAGGCCCGAGGCGTCGTCCATGTAAGTGCGCAGGATGGCGTTCCTGGTGAGAATCCCCTTGGAGCTGGTGAGCAGAAACACGAGGGCGAACAGGATCAGGAAGCTGCCGCCCGCCAGGATCCCGACCTTCAACTGTGACCATTCAATCTTTCGCCGGTCCGCCATGTTATGTCCGTTGCTTTACGAATCGCGAAATGTACGGATCGTTGGAGGCTTCCAGCCGATCTTGATCGCCTTCGAAAATCAATCGGCCTTCCCGCAACACCATGAACGTCGTGCTGCCTTCGTGGCGCGCCAGCTCCAGGCGCCCCCGCTCCGAATTGTAGCGGAAATTGGCCATCAGGTTGCCGTCCTGGTAGCGGTACGTCACCATGAGCGTGGTGGTCTTGGCGGCGTCGCGCTCCTTGACGATGAGCGCCATGATGGTGTGCGCGGTAATTGGGTCCAGGCCGGCCGTGGGCGAATCGTAGAGGATCAGCGGAGGCGCTGTAACCACGGCTCTCGCAATGGCCGCGCGGCGCCGCATGCCGCCGGAGAGCTCGGCCGGAAACTTCTCCAAAGTGCCGCCCAACTCGACGAAATCCAAAGCCTCCGCCACGCGCCGCCGCACTTCCGGCTTGGGAACCTTCATGGTCTTCTGGTTGAGCAGCGGATAGGCCACGTTCTCCTCGATCGTCAGCGAGTCAAACAGAGCGCTTTCCTGAAAGAGCATGCCGATACGGGCGCGGACATCGAAGAGTTCCTTTTCGCTCAGCATGGTGAGCTCACGCCCGAAAGCGAAAATGCGGCCGGAATCCGGTTTCACCAGGCCGAGCGCGGCCTTGAGCAGCACGGTCTTGCCGCTGCCCGCGGCTCCGAGGATAGCCCGCGATTCGCCCGCATAAGCCTGAAAGCTGACGTTCGAAAGCGCCGCGACGCCGTCGAAGCTCATGGTCACGTCTTCAAACTGAAGCACCGGGCTTGTGGATGGAGTCGGCATCAGCTCGAGACGAAAACCTTGGTGATCATCAAGTCGAGAATGAATATCAGAATCGTGGCAGCCACCATGGCGTGCGTGGTGGCGCGGCCCACGCCCTGCGTGCCGCCCGAGGCGCGCAACCCGTAGAAGCATCCGATGAGCGCGATGACCATGGCGAAGACCAGAGGTTTCATCAGGCCCTGCGCCACATCATTCCATTCGAGCGCCTGCCAGGCCGTGGTCCAGAATTGGCGCGTGGTAAGGTTCAGATAACCCACCGCAATCAGCCAGCCGCCCACCATCCCGACGAAGTCGGCGATGATCGTCAACAGCGGCAGCATGAAGGCCGTGGCCAGAAGGCGCGGCGTCACCAGTTTCTGCACCGGGTCGGTACCGAGCGCCCGCATGGCGTCAATTTGCTCGGTGACTTTCATGGAGCCCAGCTCGCTGGCGATGCCCGACGCGTTGCGGCCCGCCACCATCACCGCGGTCAGCACAGGCCCCAACTCGCGCACCAGCGTGATGGAAACAATGGTGCCCGTGCGGCTCACCTGCCCGTAGTTGGCCAGCGCGCGCGACATCTGCAACGCCATCACGGCGCCGGAGAAGGCGCCGATCAGCGCCGTAATCGGGAGGCTGCCCACGCCGATGGCGTCCATCTGCAGCGCGACGTCGTCACCGTAATGGGGCTTGCGCAGAATGTTGCGGAAGGCCGCCCCGGTAAGGACGAAGAACTCCTGAATGGCTAAAACTGGCCCTTTCAGCAAGTCGAGCAATGAGGTCGGTCCTGATCTCGATGCTACCATAACAGCCAGGAAGCGGACGCTCATGAAAGGACTTACGGACATCGCCGGGATTCGCGTCGGACACATCTCCGATTTCGAAGCCATTACCGGATGTACCGCCATCCTTTGCGAGCAGGGCGCCGTGGGTGGCGTCGATATCCGCGGCTCCGCCACGGGGACTGAGGAAATCGCCACCCTTGCGCCCGGCCACGTGACGCCTCAGGTGCATGGCATCCTTCTGGCCGGCGGGAGCGCTTTCGGCCTGGAAGCGGCGTCAGGCGTGCGCCGCTACCTGGAGCGCCGTGGCTTTGGATACGAAACCGGGGCGGCCAAAGTGCCCATAGTACCCGCGGCCATCCTCTACGATCTCGGCATCGGCAAGGCGGCGGTACGCCCCACGGTGGCGATGGGAGAAGCTGCCGCGGCCGCCGCTACGGATGGCGCCGTGGCGGAGGGCTGCGTCGGAGCCGGGACCGGCGCCACGGTGGGCAAGCTCTTCGGCATGCCGCGCGCCATGAAGTCGGGCATCGGCTCGTACACGGTGGAGATGACCGCCGGCGTGATGGTGGCGGCGTTGGTCGCGGTGAACGCGCTCGGCGACGTGCGCGATCCAGCCACGGGGAAAATCGTCGCGGGCGCTCGTACGTCAACCGTCGGCCTCGATTTCGCCGATAGCAACCAACAGATGATGCGCGGCGCGGGGCCTGGCGGCGCGGGGCGGGGAAACACCACGCTGGCCGTAGTTGCAACCAACGCCCAGCTTACGAAAGTGCAGGCCAATAAGCTGGCCGAGTTCGCAAGCCTCGGCGTGGCGCGTTCCATTTATCCGGTGAACACGATGTTTGATGGCGACATCACCTTCGCACTGTCGATGGGGGCGAAGGCGGCGGACATCAACGCGCTGGGCGTGGCCGCGGCGGAAGCCGTGGCGCAGGCGGTGCTGCGCGCGGTCAAGCTGGCGGAGACTCTGGGCGGCGTGCCGGGCCTCGGCTGAAATCTCGTCCGATATTCGGTTCTTATTACCTGTTACTATTGCCTCGAGACTCTCGTGAGGCATTTCATTGCTCTCTTCGCGACGCTCGCTTTCGTTGCACTGCCGACGTTAACGGCTCAGGACAAGCAGCCGCCCGAAAAGATCGTCTTCCCCTCCAGGCAGGGTCCGGTGCCGTTCCTTCACGCCAGGCATATCGCGCGGGAGAACGGCGATTGCTCCACATGCCACGACAAGCTATGGACGCAAACCGGTGAGCCGCTCAAGAACAGCCAGGGCTGTCACACCTGCCACAAGCCCGATGGCAAGGCCTTCAGCGCGCAGGACAGGGCCAATTGCGAACGCTGTCATCCGCGCGCGGCGAATGACGGCGCCGCGGGGCGCTGATCGAAGCCCAGGCTGAGAAGGGAGGCGGGCAAGCGGCCGGCCCAACAGGGCGCGTCGAGTCCGCCCCTCCGGTGTTCTTTCTAACGGTGGAATCGCGCCGTGATGGCTGCTTTGGCGACTACATGGCCGTCCATGGCCTTCATCACCTCCGCCCGCGTAGCGTCCTGTCCGAGGTCCAGCTTCGTATCGAGTCCATAGAGTTCGAAGATGTAGTGGTGATAGGGTCCGGGAGGCGCTCCGGGCCCCATGTAGCCCACCGCGCCGCGCGAGTTCTTCGCTTGCACGGTTCCATCCGGCAGGCTGGCCGTAGCGGGCTCGCCCTCCGGGAAGCCGGTCGCGGTAGGCGGAATGTTGAAAGCCATCCAGTGCAGATAGTCTTCGGACTTGCGCTGGTCCGCCGCGTCGGCGTCGTGCATGATGAAAACCAGCGTCACCACGCTGGCGGGAACATTGGTCCATTGAATCGCGGGGGAAACGGGATGCGGGTCCTTGCTCGTGTACTTATCGGGTAGGACGCCGCCATCTTCGAAGGATGTCGACGAGAGAGTCAGCACGGGCCGCGGCCCCATCCTGGGCGCTGTCGGGGGTTGTTGCGAGATGGCCGGCGCCGCGAGGCACGCGATCATAGCCGCTGAGAGGAATCTCATGCGTCCATGCTAACAGCCAGGCATCCCTTTCCGCGAGACAAACAGGAGGCTGGAATTCGAATTACCGCACTTCCCAGTCGGCGATCGGGCCTTCGACGAGCCGCAAGATCGGGTGCGGGCGCAGCGGCGCGGCGCGGAGCGCGCGCAGTTGGGCGGGGTCGCGGCGGCTCAGCTTGCGGCTCAGATGCCGGCGCTCGTATTCCAACTGGCCGGTTGTGACCGGGATCGAGATGCGGCGCTTCTTGTCCACGATTTTCGAAGCGTCAAAGCGATAGCCGCGGGCGTCGGCCTCCCCAGCCACGGCCCACAGGTACGCGCCGACGGCCGCCACCGGATGGCTGTGCTCCTGGAAGCGCCTGAGTTGCGGGTGGCGCCGGTAGCCCTTGGTTTCGCCAAGCAATACTTTCTGCGCGAGCAGCCCTTCACGCCACAGGGCCACCAGGCCGGCGCGATCGAGCAGAGAAGGATGCAGGGACCAGAGCCGCATTCGCTTGCAGGCTAACACGAATTTGTAACACGCCGCCGCGCTAGCATGGGGGTGTGAACGACCGTGTATTTACCATGCGGCCTATTGCACGCGCGCGGAGCCCGTACCACGACGCCTCGGAGGTTCCGAAGGGTCTCGGCGCCAAGCACCCGGCCGAGGGGTATCTCGAAATCCAGAAGGACCTGGAAGCCGGGCTCACGGATATCGAAGGCTTCTCGCACCTTATCGTGATCTGGGTTTTCGACCGCTCCGAAGGGTTTGAGCTGGTGGGCGCGCCGCCGAGCGACAACCGTCCCCACGGCGTCTTCGCAACGCGCTCCCCGCGCCGGCCGAACCCCATCGCGCTGACGGTGGTGGAACTCCTGGGCCGTGACGGCCCGCGGCTCCACGTGCGAGGCCTCGATATGCTGGACGGCACGCCGATCCTGGACATCAAGCCGTACCTCTCGAACGTGCCGGAAGAGCGCCTGCGGCGCGGGTGGCTGGCCGAGGCGGAAGAACGGAAGCAAGCGAAGACAGACGACGGCGCGGACCGGCAAGGCTGACCGCCTCCGCCTTTTCAATTTTGCTCTTGACGATCACTGTATTATCACTTATAGTACACCTGTGATACCCTTCCGGGTCGAGTTTCGGCCGGGCGCTTCGCTTTGCGAACAGGTAGTTTTTTCCGCTAAGAAGGCTCTTATTTCCGGAAGATTGCGGCCGGGCGATCCGTTTCCTTCGGTGCGCGCCCTTTCCACCGCGCTGAAAATCAACCCCAACACGGCTCACAAGGTCGTCACTCACCTGTTGAACGAAGGGCTCATCGAAGTGATGCCCGGGATCGGCACCGTGGTCGCCGAACCTCCCGCGGCCTCGGCGGCGCAGCGCGCGCGCTTGCTGAATCGCGAGCTGGAGAAGGTAGTCGTACAGGCCAAAGGGCTCGGGCTGAGCTTGGATCGGGTCCGGGACGCTTTGACCGCTCATTGGGAACGCCTGGGTCCGGGCGAGGAGCCCCCGAGCGAGACGGACGGGAACGAGCGGAGCAAGCAATGACTAGCGCGATTCTTACGCAAAGATTGCAGAAGCATTTCGGGCGGACGGACGTCCTGGCCGGCCTCGATCTGGACGTGCCGCCCGGCAGCATTTACGGCCTGCTGGGGCCGAACGGCGCCGGCAAGACCACAACCATCAAGCTGATCATGAACATTTTGCAGCCGAGCGGCGGCCGCAGCGAAGCGCTAGGTATGGACTCCAGGCGCCTGAGTCCAGCTGAGTTCGCGCGTATCGGCTACGTCTCCGAAAACCAGGAGATGCCCAACTGGATGACCGTGGGCTACTTCCTGGAGTACCTTTCGGGGTTCTATCCCGCCTGGGACGCGGCGCTCGCCACGGATCTGATGCGCAAGTTCGAATTGCCGCCCGATCGCAGGCTCGGCCATCTTTCCCGCGGCATGAGAATGAAAGCCGCGCTGGCGTCTTCGCTCGCGTACCGGCCGGAGTTGATCGTGCTCGACGAGCCGTTCACCGGCTTGGACGCGCTGGTGCGCGACGAACTGATCGAAGGCCTCCTGGCGCAGGCCGATGGGGCCACCATCTTCATCTCGTCCCACGATCTGGCGGAGATCGAGAGTTTCGCCAGCCACATCGGATACCTGGACCATCGGCGCTTGCAGTTCTCGGAGGAACTGGAAACCCTGCGCGACCGATTCCGCGAGATCTCGCTCACCTTTGAGGCTCCACCCGCGCTGCCGCGCGAGTGGCCGGCGAAATGGCTCGAACCGGAAACCGCCGGACACGTCGTCCGGTTCGTGGATACGCAGTTTAGTGAAGCCGGCACGGCCGCGGAAGCTCGCCGGCTGTTCCCGGATTTCCGCGAAATGGAGGCAACGGGATTGCCGCTGCGTTCCATCTTCGTCACCTTGGCGAAAGCGAGCCGGCGCGCTGGGGGTGAAGCATGACCGCCGCGCGGCGCATCCCTGGAGGAACCCGATGACCACGTTCCACGCGGCTCTGCGGATCTTTCGTAAAGACGTGCGGCGCCTCTGGCCGCAATGCGCCCTCGCGTGCGCCGCTATTGCGTGGTCCGCCGCGTACAACCCAATGGGCGGCGATCATTATGCCGAACTGAGGCACTTACTGGCGCCGGTGCTCTGCTGGGTATTGGCAATATCGGTGATCCATGAAGAGCGGCTGGTCGGGGACAATCAGTATTGGCTCACGCGACCCTATACCTGGAGGACGCTCCTGGCCGCCAAAGCGCTCTTTCTCCTGGCCTTCATCAACCTGCCGCTGCTCGTGTTCCAGTGCGTCGGCATCGCGGCGGCCGGGTTCTCACCGCTCGCTTGGATTTCCGCGCTCTTCTGGCGCCAGGTATTCATCTCCATCTTCTTCGTGATGCCCGCGGTCGCACTGGCTGCCCTGACCAAAAGCATCGGGCAGGTCATCCTGAGCGCGGGTGCGTCCGGCCTGGCGCTCCTGATCGTAATGGGTTTGTTGGCGGAGTTGTCAGGAGATTGGTCGATTGACTGGGGCGATCTTGAATGGATCAAACAGTGCGGCGCGGCGCTGGCGGCGGCGGGAGCATCGGCCGTCATCGTTTTCCAGTACCGGCGCAGAAGGAAAGCGCTTGCGGCGGGAATGCTCGCGGGCGTATTCGCTCTTTGCATGGCGGTAGTGTTCGCGCCATTCTGGAGCGCGGCGCCCGCCATCCAACGATGGTTTTCGCGCGAACCCGCCCTCGGCGAGCAGGTGCGGCTCCAGGTCGACGAGTCGCGCATCGGCAAGCATCCGCTGAACCGCCTTCGGGGCAGCTTTGACCAGGAAGGCGTGCGGCTGGAGATTCCGCTGTCCGCCGATGTCCCTCCTGGAACGTTCCTTGGAGGGAGTCGAACCTCGGTTCGCATCGAAGCGCCGGGCCGGACGCCGCGCTCCATGCTCCAAGTCTCACGCGATTTCCATCGCGCCAGTGATGGCGCTTGGCTCACGGTCTACGTCCCGCCCGATGTTTACCAGTCGATCCAATTCACGCCCGTGCGCTTTTCCGCGACGGTCGAACTTGTTCTCTTCCGGCCCTTGGCGGTCCTATCGGACTACGACGTGAACCCAACCACCAAAGCGGCAAACGTGGCGGGCCTGGCGAGGTGCCAGTTTGCGCGGATTTGGCCCAATTGCGTATCGCCGTCCGATCGCGTTGCCATTACGGCTGAGAGCGGGGAGGAGCCTCTCATTGGATCGGCGCCGCCGCTCTCGCCGATTCCCATGGAGATGGGTTTCCAGGGACTCGCGAGGACCTTCGCGGCTTCGAACGATCCGGTTGCAGCCCCCGGGCCGCTTTCCATCAGCCGCCCTGTCGCCTATGTGGAGCGCA
>Ga0335069_10014698_pt1 | contig 10955 bp, 6 predicted proteins | sample Lox_Sample_11_FD_206714 | JGI IMG/M metagenome (GOLD analysis project Ga0335069, IMG submission 206714) | Soil microbial communities from Loxahatchee National Wildlife Refuge, Florida, United States - Lox_Sample_1.1 | ecosystem: Environmental > Terrestrial > Soil > Wetlands | place: USA: Florida... | reverse complement strand
TACTTGGTTTTCTACGTCAGTCCTTACCTGTTGGACATCCATTCCCTGACCCATGAACACCGAAGCCTGATGGATTCTCTGCAGTGGCGCCCGGAACTCGGAAGCCAACTGCAGATTTTCTCCCGCGAGAAAGCGGAACTTGTAGCGTCTGTTCCGCTACCTGGCCGGTATTGCCTCCACCTGATCAACTGCTTTGAGGAGGACCGCCGGTTGATCGTGGATGTGATCGAACTTGAGCGCCCAGTCTACGACCAGTACCAGCCACTGCCGGATTTGTTTGCCGATGTCGCTGCCGGTGGTCCGGTGCGATTGGTTGTCAACTTAGAGACGAAGGGACTTGTTTCTCGCCATGAAGTTGACTATCGTCTCGCGCCCGACTTTCCATCTGTCGATCCAACGTTGGCAACGCGGCCATATATTGAATTCTGGATGCTCGGTGTATCCAACACTGGGCACAGAGGTCGGAAGTTCTTCGATGAATTGGCCCACGCCCGCTGGGACCAGTCACAACCCGCGGGCGTCTTCAGGGCCCAGTCGGGATGCTACCTCGGTGGCGAGCCAATATTCCTGGGGAGTCCCGATTCCACCGAGGGTGCCGTGATTTGCCAGCAGTTCGACGCGAATCGCGAAGAAAGCTCCTTTCTCATTTTCAACGCACGCGACGTGGGAAACGGACCGGTAGCGACTTTACGACTGAGGGATCCGATTCATCTCGGTTTTCACGCGTCGTTCAGTTCAGGAGCGCAGAATCGTTGGTCTACTTCGCCGTGAGCAATTGCTCCTCGAGCGCGTCCGGGAGCGGCAGTTGGCTCTCAAAGTTTTGGACGTCGCGCAGACGCGAGAGGCAGTGCGCGTCAAACCCCCAGTCGTAAGGCCGGCGGTCCTTGTGGGATTTCGCCCGCTGGGAGACAAATTCCGGATTGAACTCGACGCCGCTCAAATCGAGGTTTTCTACGAACTGTTCGTTCGTAATAAGGTTGGGATCCCCTGAGACGACCGAGTAAACATGCGCCACAATGAATCGGGCAAAGCTTGTCAGATTGTGCGCCTCCCGCTTCAGAACGCTCGCGGCCTCAGTGGGCGAAAGTCCGACACGGTAAAACAGTTCGGCAGACGATTGAAGCGGCCGCAGTTCCGTAAAGTCGAAGAATTGAGGCTGGCTCGGCGCGCCTCCCCGGCTCTTCTTCCACCGATAGTAAGAAGTTATGAATCGCTGCACGTTGTGATTGAGAGCGCCCAACTTGGCAAACTCTCGCAGGAAAGGTCCCGAGAACTCAAGCTCAGTGAACAGGTCGTTGATGAAGGGAAACACGAAGAACGTGAAGTAGATGGTCAACTCCCAGGCATACTTCAGCGTGAAGCACTCTTGGTCCCCTAAGACCTCGTAGCTAACAGCGTAGCTTGGGACGTAGGCTTGGTAGAACGCCCGCATTAGGACTTCATATACTCTGACCTTCGCCTTCAGTTGCCTATCGTCGGAGGTTAGGATGCAATCGGCAATCAGAGTGTTATACAACGCAATCAGATCTCCGCCGGGGCTATATAACGGATCGCTGAAACGCCCCGCCTCGCCCGCCAGCGCCCAACGCTCGCCGCTGATTGTTTGCTGGCAGTCGTAGGAAAAGTCCGCAAACATGCCGTGGTCCAAGACTTTCCTCGCTCTAAGGTCGCGCGCGAAAAGCGGGAACTCGCGGCACACCCAGTCGGTCACTTTGTCGGGTGTAGATACGTCTTCTGCCGCGACCTTCTCCCGATCGTAGACCAATCCCAAGCTGGTCTTCCCGTGAAGCGGTATGACCCAGAACCAAAAACCTTCCCCTACAAAGTGATTCGTCGCCAGCCACACCGGCAGATGTCCGGTCATACAACGTTGTTTGTTCAGGCGCATTTGCGCCAAGGAACGCCCGGTCAGTTTTTCGATGTTCATGAGCCCGTCAACCCATAAGAAACTCGATCCATGGCGGATCGCGTTCTTTTTCTGCAACCCCAGTTGTCGTGCCAGGAATCTCGATCTTCCGGTTGTGTCGACTACCCACAGACCTTCGGCTTCGTGGGCCGTTCCGTCGCAAGTGTAATGCACGCGATGAGCGGCGCTCTGCGAGAGGCTGATAGACAGGCCGCTGATGCCGGTTTCCACGGTGACGTTTGGAGAATGCCGGATTTGCCGCAGCAACTCCTCCTCAATTTTATTGCGGTCCAGTTGGTAGCTCGCGATGTTCGAGAGGTTTCGAATGTAGGACTGGCTGTAATCTTCGTACGAGTCATCACTCCGACCGGGCACTTTCCAGTAAAAGCGAAGGTTGTACTTCATCAAGTGCTCTTGCAGAAGGTGCTCTTCAAGATCCAACACTTTGGAGAAGTAATATCCACTGAGTTGCACCGTCGCTTCCCCTACTTTCTGGCGCGCAGGAGGGATTCGCGGACGCTTTTCTAGCAGAAGAACGGTCTTATCGGACCGAAGAGTGAGCTGCCGCGCCAGCGACAGACCGGCCAAACCGCAGCCGAGAATGACCACGTCAACTTTTCGCGGGACAGGTTCGTTGCGACTAGGCGATGCAGGATCCAGTGCCGCGTAGTCATCGAGCATTTACGAGGCGCGCTCCAGCACCGGAACAGGTCTTCTCTCGCGCATGAAGTCCGACTGCAGGAAGGGCGCTTGCAGGTTGGACGACAGCACCAACCGCCTCAACACGGGAGCGGTCAGGAAAGTCGTGATCACGGCCATCATCACGAGCATGAAGAAAACATCTTTGGGAATGATTCCGAGATCAAGCCCGAGGTTGACCGCCACCAACTCCATCAAGGCTCGCGTATTCATCAGGATTCCTACCGTACAGGAATCTGCGAGTGAGAACCCGGTTAGGCGCGCGGCGATTGCACAGCCTCCGAATTTACCCACCACCGCCGCCGATAACACCAGACCGAACAGCCACCACGCTTGGGTTCCCTGCATAGAGCCCCAATCGGTGCGCAGCCCCGTGTAGGTGAAAAACAGAGGCAAGAAGAATACGGTCGTAAAATCCTTAAGCCTCTGAGCTATGGCGGCGCGAAACTCCGCCTGGTCATAGAGGATCGCGCCCATAATGAAGCCCCCAAAGATCGAGAACACGCCAATCAAGTTCGTAATGACTGCCGAGACAAACACAATCACCAGCAAAATTGTGAAATTGGTTAGCGAGAACCCCGTGCGCGACAACAGATGCATCTTGCGCACCCAGCGCAGCAGGAGTGGACGCGCCACCAAAATCATGAATGCCGCGTACGCGCCGACCTCCAAGACCATCAGCCCGGTGCGCACTGGCTGAAGGTTCGAGCGCACGACGGCGGTCACGATCGCAAGGATGATCCATCCGGCAGCATCGTCCACGGCTGCAGCGGTGATCGCCAGCGCGCCCAGTTGCGTACGATGCAAATTGAACTCAATCAGGATTCGACCAAGGATCGGCAACGCGGTGATAGAGATGGCAGTTGCAAGAAACAACGAAAATCCCCGTTCATCGATCCCCTCACCCACATACGGGAACAGGATCCGGGCCGTGGCCAATCCCAGTCCGAATGGAAGAACAATCCCGGTCAGCGAGATAGAAAGTGCCTTCTTGCCATGGGTTCGGACATGGCTGAAGTCGAACTCCAAGCCAATCAAGAACAACAGCAAAATCAGCCCGACCTGGCTGAACATGGAGAAGACGAGGCCAACTTGAGGCTTAAACACCAAATGAAACAAGTGCGGGGAGAGACGTCCGAAAAGCGATGGACCCAGAATTAGGCCTGCGGCAATCTCGCCACAGACCTGGGGTTGTCCCAGCCGACGAAAAAGCAGCCCGAAAAGCCGGGCGGCGAACAGGATTACAATCAGCTGAGTCAGCACTGCCAGCAGCGTCTGCTCGGCCGGGGGACCGGAGGGATTCATTCAACCTCTGTTCAGAGTGTCAGCACGATTCTGAATTCTCACGATTCCTTTTGACAGCCACAATGGCACCCGGTTCCGTGATTGCACCCGGGGCCTGTGTTGAAATGGACAAAAGGATCACAGCGATTTGCGTGGCGGGTGGATTGCCCGGGAAACTCGTGGCCTTTGCGTGCGTTGATGTAAACCCTCTCTGGTCAGTAAAATGGCTGCTGGATGGGCGGTCCGTCCCAAAGGGATCGAACTGTTGAATAACGGGTGTTAAGGCAGAGCATCCGCCTCATTCATTGGCTTGGTATTGACGTTAGAGACGTCACCTGAAGCGATCTGAATTCCTATGTAGGGCTTTTCTGTCGAGGTCGAAATCTGCACCGTTGCTTGTTGCAGAGTCCTCGCTCCGGCACTGCTCCAGACGCCAAACCCTGAAAATGTCACCGTGTCGCAGCCACCATCGCTATCAGCCCCGCTTTGAGAATCGGAAAATCCCACCCAAGCCAGACTATGCAAACGAAAATGGCCTCCCTGAGTATGGTTTACATATTCGAAGACCGGAGCCTCGTGCGAGGTTTGCCGGGGGATGCTGTAGCGGCACGAAAATTCATCGCCGGTCGAAGCGCGGACATGCTCGAGCAGGCCCGCTTTAACGCCATCTTCGAAGTTGACGTCCTGCAACGCATGGAACCACAGAAACGGATCCAACCGCGAACCCGGTCCCACGACAAAACCAGTAGCAAAATCGGGATGGGGGAACCGGAAGCCTTCCGGGTAGGGAATTCCCACGATTCCCTCGAACCGGAATACTAAGCCACCGTGCCTTCCTTTTTGCAGTAACGCGGGGCCACGAAAGAAGAAGGAATCCTTGGGTGTTCTTGGCTCGACCCGAAGCAACGCAAACATCAAATCTTGACTGATGAACGCTCGGTGCAACAATTGGTTGACGGAGCGGCCGGTGCGAAGATCGAGGGCGCCAACGCAGATGTCGAAGGGATCATCCAGAATCGACAGATCATCCAGGGGATAGGTGCGCTGTGGGAATCGAAGGTTCTCGTTGAATCCCTGAGGGCCGGGCCAAAGGCGTCCGGGAAAGACTTGAGTAATTGGAGAATCGGGAAGCTCTGTCATGATTCCCCCGGGAGCGAGTGCCCAAATCACAAAGGGAACAGTGTTTCCTGTTCTCTCTCCGAACTGCACTTGAAGTCGGCCGAGCAACTCCGAGCGTCCCTTCGCAGGTCCTCCGACCGCCGGAATGTTCAAGTGAAAGGCGTCTCCAAAGCTGCTGTTGTGTGCGTAGAGAGTGAATTCCTGTATGGAATTTAGGGGGATGTCCGCTATGTTGACGTAGGAATCACCCGCGGCGACATCCTTGGTGCTCAGATGAAGGTGCGGATGCATGACCGTGCCGTTCGCCGGTATCGTCGCGAAGTCTCCACTCGGTCCGACAAAGTTTAGTGGCCATACGATGCCCAACCCAAGCGGAACAAAGGTGGACCCATAGAAGATGAAATCCAGTTTCCCGTCCGCGCGTTGTTCAAACTTGGCCCATGCGGAACCGTATTGGCCAGGAAAACTCAACGGTTGTTTGGGAAACGTGGGATTCACGCCGATCAGAGCCATGAGCGCCGTGCTGCGATAGGCGGCGTACATGGTTAGATCGGAGACCTCTCCGGTTAACAGGTTCAAACTACCTTTGGAAACTGCGCCCGGCACTGCATCAATACGGCTCTGCTGAAATGCCATCTTGAAAAATTGCGGAGCGACCAATACCGAGTCCTCGCCTGAGAAGCCATCGGTAAATGAAACTTCGAATTGCGTGATGTTGTCGACTGGAGGCGAGAACTTGATGCGCAGGTTGCCGCTCAAATGGCTGTCAACCATCGCCAGCCCGCCAAACAGAAAGTTCCCGGAGCTTCCCCACTGGATGTCGCGAGGCGTTCGAGCGTTGATCGCCGTGATCCCATCGCCGAAATAGCTTGATTCTTTGTTCAGCGGCAATACCTGCTCCAGGCCTGGTGGAAGCTGGAGCGGTCCCGCTTGCGTACCATTGGGCAACGTGATTGGCTTCCAGGTGTTCTGCGCGTCTGGCGTCACTACGCTCGAATCGACAATCACGGGTTCGCAAGGTGTCGCCTTGTATTCTGCGAAACGGCGCTCTAACTCCGACGAACTCCAATTCGGGCCTGCAGCCTGTTTGTAGGCAGCGACCGGATCGGATACCAGCACCGAAGGCAACTCGATCAGGGGAAACTCCGCATTGTAATTCCGGTTTAGAGTTTGCAGAATCTCGTTTGCAATGATTGCCTGTCCGGTTGCTCCGGGATAAAACCCATTCAGGCAGTAAAACCCACCCAGATACTCGGCGGTGATTCTGCGGTTTCCGACGGACATGCCTGGTTGCTTCACATGCCGCAGCAGGGCTTGCAGATCGTACACCCCGATCTTTTGAGTTTGTGCCAGGGAAACAAGCGCCGCGTTTAATCTCGCGACGCGGGAGCGAATCTCCTCAGCCACGTTCGCTTTAATTACTGAGCCCGTCGGCAGGGGTTGAATCGATCGCGCAAAGATCTGAAAACTAATCTCGTTCAGTCCGTTGACCGTAATTAAGTCGCTTTGCTCAATGACATAGTTGGCAAGCAGAAACTCCGGCTCGACCTTCAGAATCGCCGATGCGATGTCGAGGGTGGAGCAATATGCAGTGTCGAGCGGATCGGGCACGGTCACCACAAGTACCTCCGAGCCCCTCCCCTTCAACGCGTTGACGATTTGTGTGTATTGCGCGATGCTGCACTCAACTTCGCCCATAAGTCCCGGTTTGCTGTGAACCAAAGCTTGAATCGCTTCGTAATAACCCAACTCAACGATCGTTAGTGTTGGCGACAGTCGCAGGGCGTATTCCAATTGCGTGGGCAGCTCTTTGACGAATCCCTGGGCAATTGGGAGAATTCCCCAAGTCAGATTGACCGCAGTCTGCTTCTGATCAAAACGGTGAATCAGAGGCTGCTCAGGACGGAGTTCGAGCGCGTCCAAGAGAGTGAAGCCCGGAACGGAGAGATTCGACACTGGAGCAGGAGGAAGTTGTTCCAGAACCGTGGACTGGAGGGGAGCTGGAATCAAGACTGGCAAATTTGCAAACCCCTCAAGTCCGTGGATGCCAGGCGACTGCAACAGTGCCTGCGCAAATCTTGCGCCCATTTGTGCTGCCATCAACGCGGGAAAGCTAGTGCCCTGACTGTCGCTACTTAGATTAAAATCACCCATCCCTGCCCCGAGACCTTCGCCCATCACCACAAAGCGGGAGAGATTCAAGCGGCCGCACTTAGCTGGTGTTTCTTCCGTCGACCCCTCCGCCCCACGTGGTGTCTGAGCACGCTTCTCCGAGGATGTGTCAAACCGGCTCACAGTTGAGACGATGTCACGACCGCTGTTACTTCGCGCCTCAGGCATTTGTTTCCGGCCAGACAATCGCCATCCGGCTGGCACAATGATGCGCAAGAGCTCTCTGAGTCCGAACTCTGAGAAATCCCACGAAAAGCGGATCAGTGATCGAATAAGTTCGGTCATGCAAATCTCAGGAGCACCGTCCCGCGTCCGATCAACCAGACTGAGCGCTCGGCGCAAGAGCTCACTGGCTCAAGCCTGCTCCTGCAGCAAGCAGCCATTGACAGCGCAGTCGTGTCGAAGAGCATCTTCAAACCCCTGCGTTATTAGTTTCTCCAAGCGAGATCGCTCGAAACTTAGCCATCCTCCCTCAAGCGTGCCGTAAGGATGATGGAGATGCATCGGCAGATGCCGATGTGGCTCACCATCCGCACCGACCTCCAGAGTTGAAGGCACCATTGACTTGTCACCCGGCGAAGCTTTAAGCACGCCGCCTCTCCTGGTTCCGGCGGTTGCGACCGCAAGATTCACTCGACTCGCCACATCGAGATCTCTCTTGAGCGCCGCGGCAAACCCGATGAGCAATGACCGATACAGGTCATGGGGTGTGTTTGCTAGTCGTGGCAAGGGGACGTGGGCAGCGTCGGGGTCTACATATATGATGTGGAGGTTTTCAGCGCCGGCATCGATGGCCGGCTTCAGGGGTGTATTCATCACCAGTCCGCCATCGACATACGGATCGCTTGCGATCTCCACACGCGGGAAGAGACCTGGTATTGCGCTGGACGCCTGTACGATCTTGTGTCCGACGTCATCCGTCATGTCTTCGTTCTCAAACATTCTTAGTGTCCCCGTGCGCCAATTCGTGGCGGCGATTCTGACTTTTCTGGGAGACGCTCGAATCGCGTCAAGGTGAACAGCGTCGTGTAACAGGCAAATAAACCGGTCGATGGAGGCAAATGCACTCACGTTGATGGTCTCCAGCGCACGCTGTTGGATATCCAGCGGAGAAGTCATGAACTGAATTCCCCTTCTGACCAAGTCCCCTGCCAGGAAAGCGCTTCCCGCGGTCAGTTCGACCAACGGCGCCAGCGGTCCCTCGCGATAGCAGGCCGGGTTGAAGAAATCCAGCAGATTGATGCGAAATTTGAGCACTCCATTTCCGCACTTATCGGGTCCCTCGGCTATCGCATTGAGCCACACGTCCTCCATGTACTTGATGGCGATGGTCAGAGGCTCCCCCGCCACCGACATCAACAAACTGGCATTCAAGGCCCCGGCGGACGTTCCAGCAATGACACTCGGATCTATTGGCACATACTGGGTAGCCGGGGACTGGCCAGTGAACAGAGCCTTCATCACGCCGACCTCGTATGCGGCGTAAGCCCCACCTCCGGAGAGAATCAGCCCGTATTTCAGTGTGTCATTCTGAGTCATCGCGTCATAACATCCCGGCACAGGAATTTGTTACCGTGCCGTTCGGGGCAAGTCTCGACGTCGGGCCGCTTGTGGCGGTGAGGCCGCCAACTCACGCTCGATCTGGTTCTTTGTGTCTTGCAGGGATCCTTGGCGGCTGAGCGCGTGAACGGCACGGCTGAGCATGGTATCCACGATCAGTCGTGGCGTTATCTCTCGAGTCGCGATCTCAAGACTGAAAGCAAGAGCCGTACATGGGCGCCAGACGAGCTGTTCAAACCATTCCCACATCGTGTCCGTAACTCCTCGAGGTGCGTTTCAAACCGTTTCCACTCCTGGCCATACCGACGGCATCAGAAGCTTCTGCCCGAGACGACCCACTCAGGCAGTGAAGCTGCATCCAGCCAGTTGTCCACTTGCCTCCACGTAAGCAACGAGCCGACGATCGTTTCATGGTGCTGCATGAAGTGCTGCAGCAGAAAAAGCTTGTCCAATTGCTCCTTGGAGATGCAAAGGCGCTCAGCAGCATAACCGGCGCTCAGGATGTTTAGCAGCACAATGGACGAGTACATCGGATCCGGTCCTGGAACCGCCAGCGAGAATTCTTTGAATGCAGTCCTCAGTGGGCCAAGGAACTCTCTGCTCACTCCCATGGTCATGAGATCAGCAATTCCGAATGCCCAATTCAACGGATCGAACTGCAGGTTGAGAATTTTGCTGGGTTGATTCACAACAAAAGTCATACGAACGGTAATTTGGCCCTTCTCTCCAACATGAAAGTGGATCAATTCACAGGCAGCATCAAACTCGCCTGGGCCATAGGCGAGAAGGCCCTGCGACGGACTCTTAATAAACGCGTATCCCAGACCGTATCTGCCGAGCAGACCGGGTGACGGCTGGCTCTCATCCAGAACGAATTCGCGACTCAGAACAAGATAACTCTCCTCGTCGAGGCCATAGGCGATTTCGGGCCCTTTTGATCCGAACGGCACGAACTTGAGATTGAAGTCGAAGATTTTCACCTTCACGACAATCCACTCATACTTTGGGCCGATCTCACGCAGGTCAACGATCGCAAATTCGTCCTTGAATTTTCCGATCTGACCGCCATCACGTAACTTATAGTAGAGCTGGGAGAAGCCAAAACCTTCTCGCATCGGACGCGGATCAGAGCACCAACTCCAGGGCCGTGAAAATGGTGATTGACTGGGTGGGCTCGGCCCAAGGAAGCCTTCGGCGCGCCGGAACGAACTCACCCGCATAAAGTAGTGCAAAACAAATTCTCGAATCTGATCTCCTGTCCACGCAGCGCACTTCGCCAGCAGGGAGGGTGGCGCTTTTGGAGAGTCATAGAACACCTCTTGGACATTCCCCATAACGGGCATGTCCGTTCCACGAACAGTAGCCTTCCCAAAGAAACCATAGCTAGTGTTTGGACGGTGGAAAGTCCTCCCTAACGGGAAACGCTCATAATCGCGGTTGGTCCCGTTTGTTTGCTCCCACCAACGCTTGAGCGTCAAGCCATCCTGCAGGTAGCGTTCGACTTTGTCCAAGACCATTCGGTCCTGAGTAGTCAGCCCTTGGGTCGGCGCAGCGCCGGCCAATGTGCTCACCGTACACGCTCCGCGGCACTCGGCATCTCCTGCAACTGCTCGACCCGCTCCTCGAGAGTCGCGTAGTGGAAAAGCTCTCCCAGGCGGTTCGCTCTTTTCAACGCTGGGTAGTAGCGATCGATTGCGTACTGACACGGCTGGCGCACGTATCGATCCCACAATGCACTGACTACAGGATTTGGCGAATGAGGATCGAAGCTGCACAACGGCGGCGCCGACGCGCAGCCCGTGAATTCATACCAAATCGCCGCCGCGGAGCCGACCCCGTTGGAGAAACCGTCCTGAGCAACCACTTTGCGTCCGTAGCGGCACACAATATCGTCGACGACCTCCGGATGCTTTATGTTGACCAGGGTCAGGGCAAAGGCAAGACCAGCCAGCGCGTTCGCGCGTCCTGTGGCGTGAAAAGGCTCTGTTTGTGACATTTCGACTGAATCGGCGAAGCCTCTCGCAATCGGCAGGAACCGCGTCGGAGCAAAGTAGATTGCCCGCCCAACACCGTGCCAGAAATAGGAGCTCGTTTCGGGGTCCGTGAGTTGGTGATCGATCTCGTTTATCAAATTGGGATAAAGACTACGACAGACCATGCCCAGGGACTCGTATGCCGCCCCGAGATAGGCCGGATCCGAATTGTCTTGGCAGAG
>Ga0335069_10014697_pt1 | contig 10955 bp, 4 predicted proteins | sample Lox_Sample_11_FD_206714 | JGI IMG/M metagenome (GOLD analysis project Ga0335069, IMG submission 206714) | Soil microbial communities from Loxahatchee National Wildlife Refuge, Florida, United States - Lox_Sample_1.1 | ecosystem: Environmental > Terrestrial > Soil > Wetlands | place: USA: Florida... | reverse complement strand
AGGTTAAGGCACAAGCGTCAGGAGGTATCTGCTATCCGGCTGCAGTCCCTGCGGGCCAAGGATGAAAACGACGTGACGGCTCGCGGTCATTCTCAGCGGCCCGCCAGCGAGGCCACCGCCGGCAGGTCAGCCCCGGTCGCGGCGAAGGCCACTGCCATCGACAGGGCGCAAGCTCACCCGCTGACCTGGAAGACCATCATCAAACGGGCCGTGGCCATGGCCGTGGCTGGCGCGGCTATCTACCTGGCGCTGCCAGGCCTCCTCGCGGTGCTGGGTGCCTGGCCGCGCCTGTCCACGCTAAACCCGATCTGGTTCGCAGCCGCGCTCGCCGCCGAACTGGCTTCCTTCACCTGCAACTTCGCGTTGCAGCGGCTGGCCCTGCGCTCCAGGGGCTGGTTTGCCGTCGTCACCGCCGGGCTGGCCGGCAACGCGGTCACCGACAGCCTCCCCGGAGGGGACGCTGTGGGGGCCGCCGTCCAGTTCAGCATGCTGTCCACCGCAGGGTTCGACACTGACACTGCGGTCGGCGGCCTGACAGCGTTCTCCCTGCTCGGAGTGGGCGGCTTGCTGGCCCTGCCGGTCCTCGCGCTGCCGGCCATCCTGGCCGGCGCACCGGTCAGTCCGGGGCTCGTCCATACCGCCCTGCTCGGGGTAGCCGGGTTTGTTCTGTTTGCGATCTTCGGCGTGATCATCCTACGCACTGAGCGGCCGCTGGCCGCGATCGGGCGCGCCGCCCAGAGCCTGAGGAACTGGGTCACCCGCGGTCGCCGTCCGCCGATGACCGGCCTCGACCAGCGACTGCTGAACCAACGCGACACGATCAGGACGATACTGGGCAAGAGATGGTGGCAGGCGGCCCTGCTGACCGCCGGCCGCCTCGGCCTCGACTACGGCTGCCTCCTGGCCGCCCTGCGCGCCACCGGGGCCGCCCCGCGTCCCTCCCTGGTGCTGCTGGCTTACGCCGCCGCCGGGATCGTAGCGCTGTTCCCGGTGACGCCGGGAGGGCTCGGCATCGTGGAGGCCAGCCTGAGCGGCCTGCTGATCTTGGCCGGCGTCCACTCCGGCTACGCCGTCCTGGCCACCCTCGCCTACCGGGTCGCCTCGTACTGGCTCCCCATGTTCGCCGGCCCGGTGGCCTACCTGCTGTTCCGCCTCCGCTACGGACGGCTGGTCCCCCAGCCTGCCAGGCCGGATGGGGCCGGCCAATCGTCAACGGGCCGCCGGGCAACTGTTGTAGCCCGGTCACTAGCCCCGGGCCTATCGGGCGGTCAAGGCGATACCCATCACCACCGCGGCCATGGGTAGGTGCCGGGAACTTACCGGCAGTGGCCGGGCAGCAAGCCTGTGGAGCCGGGGCTGCCTGCCCGCATTGTTCCCGGAGGCCGGGCCTGCCGCGACAGTGCCGCCAGCCACAACCAGTCACCCGGCCCGGAACGGACTCCGGCCGCGCGGGTCCAGGTGAGCCCGGGGCAACCCCGAGTCGTAGATCGCGCCAGGCTGCTCGGCGTGGGCACGTCCAGGCCGAGTAGCCTGGACCAGCACCTGAATGGCACCGCGCACCGGAGCAACTTCACAAGGTGCTGACCCGCGACACCCGGCTCTGCGATGAAAGGCCGCGCTCATTTCCGGCCTTGCGCCTACCCGCCGGGCAGTCACTCCCATAGCACGAGCCGATATCACGAGAGGCACCACCGCTTTTACCACCCCAGGCTTCAGACGGACTATGGACAAGCGGCAATACCCGTCGCATCCGGCTCAGCCGGACACGCCGCTGCGCGCCTGCCAGGCCCTCAGGGAGTCGAACCGTGATGAAATGGCGTCTGATCATCGCAGTCGGCCTGACGTGTGCCGTCTTGGCGGCCATCGTCCTGTGGGCCATCCACTCCAAAAACGCCGGCCAGTGGCTCCAGGTGCATACGGGCACTATCAATGAGCCCGGCCCCTACTACGGGTTCTGGTCCGGCTTTGGCTCCGACATCGAGGAGTTCGGCATCCTCGGGGCGATCGGCGCGGGCATCTACCAGCTAGTCAAGAAGTACAACTGCCACGAGCCAGGCTGCTGGCGGATTGGGCAGCATCCCGCGGCGGGCGGCCAGTTCTTGCTCTGCTACCGCCATCATCCCGACTACCAGGGCAAGAAGCCGACCCAGGAGCTGATCCACCGGCTGCATCGCGAGCACCTGGAGCGTGAGGCAGCGATCCACGGCAAGCTTCACGACATACACCAGCACCTGCTGACCGGGCAGGGCGCCGCTCACGAGCCGCCCGGCCCTGCCATTCCCCCCGGCACCACTAAGGCTCCCGGGAATCACAGGCGGGGTTCCCCTGAAACCGTCCAGACTATGTAATACGGATCTTGCTTCTGCTCGACGTTCTCCCCTAGCCCGGTAAGAGCGCAGAGCGCAGGTGCTGCCCCGGTGGAGGCCCGAAGAGGAACGACCTGGTTGTGGGCCGAGCACCGGCTATCCCGCAGGGCGGGATGACTGAGGTCATGACCAGGCCATCTTGTACCCCGGCGCTGAGCCGCTGCTCGTAGGCTACGGGCGGCATCATCTGGCAGACGGAGCGCCGGCGCCTGGTGCTGTAGTCCTTGATCCAGGCGGCTACGGCAATGTGAGTCTGTTCCTTGGTGGTGAAGTGAACGATCCTGCGCAGCTCGAACTCCAGGGTGGAACGCCATGATTCGATGACAGCGTTGCCCAGCCCAGCGCCGAGAGGCGGGGCGTCCATCGACTGGGCGATGCCCGCCCGCTGGCAGGCGGCCTGGAATGCCCGGGCGGTGAGTCCGCGTTCGCTGCCCTACGAGAGGAGATCGCTCAGCTCGTTCTGTAGTCTACCCCCAAGCCTGCTGGGGCAATGCGATGCTAGCTGTGGTGCTATCGACCTGCGCTATGGGAGGTGGTGGCTGGGACCTCAGGTGGCACCATAAACGTAACGATCATTTGCGGACACCCAGACCCTGGCCGGAGTTTCCCTGGAGCCGACGACCCCATGCCGCGTCCGTGCCTTTGTAAAGGCGAAAGGTGGCTGACCCGACATGCATCCATATCTGGTTCACCTGTGCCGGGGAGCGCGAATCTGCTACTCACCCGGCTGGCCAAATATCCGGCGTTATGGACTGTTGGGGTATCGCTGACGCTGTCGCTGTGATTACTTCGTGTGACTGCCAGGCGGCGTCATCCTGCAGGCTGTTCTGTGGTGACCCGTCCTGATCGGGCGGCGGCGGCGAGGGCGTTGTAGTCCTGCTGGTTCTGGTCGGCGTAGGCGGCGGCGAACTGGGTGATCGCCTGGTCGAACACGCTGGAGCTGCCGAGGTAGGCGGCGATGGCGATCCGGTCCCCGGAGCGGGCGTGCGCCCGCGCCAGCGTCCAGCCGCACACCTCCCCGTACAGGCACAGTGCTTGCGGCTTCATGGCGGCGGTGTCGAACGAGTACTTCCAGTCCCGCAGCTGGCGCACGTAGAAGTCGCGCTGCTGCCCGTCGAGGCCGACCTCGGCCCGGTGCCAGCCCAGGAAGATGTCGCTGGAGGCCTGCATCTGCCGCTGGCCGACGACGACCCGCTCGCCCTGGTTCTTGTACCTGCTGGCGCCGGCGAACCGGCTGAGCACCGACTTGTCAGCTTCTTTCACCTGCAGGAACAGCGGATCGTTGTTGTCGCGCCCGAGCATCAGTGCGATCCAGCAGCGGGTCCCGACGCTGCCCACCCCGACGACCTTGCGGGCCATGTCGCAGAACTGGAACTGGTCGAGCAGGAACCGGCGGTCGGTCACCAGAGTCCGCTGGTACTGGGTGATGACGCCCCCGAGCTGAGCGGCGAAGGCGGCCAGCTGGCCGGGCCCGGACATCAGCTCGGCGGCCGGCACCAGCAGCGGCGGGTCTGAGATGATCCGGGGGCGGCCGTCGACGGTGCGGGTCAGCTTGCCCAGCTCCTGCATGCTGTCATGGGTCCGGGCCTTGGTCAGGTCCTTGTCCATCCGCTTCCGCTGTGATGCCTGGTGGGCATCGAGCTGGGCACGCAGCCGGTCCATGTCGGCCTGGGCATACCAGACGTCCAGGTTGGTCATCGCGGCGAAGCTGCGCATCGCCTTCCGGTAGCTGGTGACGGCGGCCCTGACCAGGGTGCGCCGTCTTTTCCCAGAGCAGCCGTTGTCGCGCGCCACCACCTCTAGGCTAGCGGCCAGCCGCTTGACGTCCCACTCCCACGGACCGGGCAGTGTCTCGTCGAAGTCGTTGACGTCGAAGACCAGGTGCCGCTCCGCCGACCCGAAGATGCCGAAGTTGTTCAGGTGCGCGTCGCCGCATGCCTGCACCGCCAGGCCGGTAACCGGGGTATAGGCCAGGTCGCTGGCCATCGGCAGGGCCGCGCCGCGGAAATAGCTGAACGGGCCCTCCAGCATCCGGCCGTAGCGGATCGGGACCAGCTCCGGCACCCGCGACGACGCCTGCTCCTCCAGCAGGCTGACCGGATCGGGCCGGCCGGCTGGCGGGTCGAAGGCGGCATGACTTTCCCGCGGGACGGCGGCCCGGGCGGCCTTGCCCCGGCCGGCCCGCTCATCCGGTGTCAGCCCCACGGCGGCGTCCAGCCGGTACAGGTGAGCGCGCGGACGCCTGGCCGTCATCCCGGTCCCCCGCTCATCACCCGCTTACTCCTGCCTGCGGAGTTCGGCTAGGCGGGATGGCAGCCTCGGGGACGTCGAGTTCGGTGCGGCGAGTGGCAACTCCGCGCGCAGGCTGGTGCCCGCCCCCGGAGGACTGTCGAGGAAGATCCGGCCGCCGAGCGCCTCCACGCGGTCCTTGAGGCCGACCAGCCCGGTGCCGCGGCTGAAATCGGCGCCGCCGGCGCCGTCGTCGCCGACCGCGACGCGCAGCACGGCGCCTGCGGCGTCGGCTTCGACTGTGACCGTGATGGCCGAGGCGCGCGCGTGTTTGGACGCGTTGGTCAGCGCCTCGGCGATCACGTAGTACGCGCTGATCTCGACCTGCCCTGGCAGCTGCCCCTCGGCGCGGGTGTCCAGGTCGACCCGGACCGGCGAGCGGCGGGCGAGCGCCTTGAGGGCCGGGCGCAGGCCGCCGCGCGCCAGGACCGCCGGGTGGATACCGCGGGCGATCTCCCGCATCTCGCGCAGCGCATCTTCGGCCTCGGCGGCGGCCCGGTCCAGCTGCGCGCCGAACTCGCCGGATTCGGGCGTTACCGCCGCCCGCGTTGCCCGCAAGAACAACGCTAGGGAGACCAGCCGCTGCTGGGCGCCGTCGTGCAGGTCCCGCTGGATCCGCCTGCGGGCGTCGTCGGCGGCCGCCCGTCGGGCGGCGTCAAAGGCCAGGGCGGCGGCGCGGAAATCCCCGGCCGCCCAGGCCCGCTCGGCTTCGAGCAGCCGCAGCAGGTGCAGGAAGTTGTCCGGCGCATCCGCGGCGCGGACGGCCAGCCACCCGGTCACCTCCTCCAACTCGGCCAGCAGGCCGGCCCGCTTCCCGCCGTCGGCGGCGCGGGCCTGCCCGGCCAGCGCCAGCCCGTGCAGCAGCCGGGCCACGGCTGTTGGGTAAAGGCCTAGGGCGGCAGGCAGCAGCGGCATCCCGGCAGCGGTGTGCCGCACGAGGCCTGCCAGATCACCGAAGATGGTGGCGGCGAGCGCGCCGGCACAATGCGCGTGGAAGAGCGCCGCCGGGATCGCCGCGTAGTCCTCGACGGGGACCGGCTCATCCGCGACGGAGCGTTCGCCCCGCAGCACATCAGCCAGCCAGCGGTAGCTCTTGAGCAACTGGCCAGTCTGTTCGTTGCCGGTACGCCGCAAGAAAGCCAGCCCAGCCTCCACCTCGGCGGCGTAGTTGTCGAGTGTCGGCTCGCAGTCGAGCAGCAGATACACAGTCGTGTAATAGGTGTATGCCGCGTTGGCCAGGTCACATGCGGCGATCAGCCCATCCCGGGCCTGACGCGCGTGCTGGACACCGCTTTCGATCGGCTCAACCCAGCAGCTCAGGAGAGCGAACAGGAAGCGCACCTCTGAGGTGTCGGGCTCGTAGCCGCGGGCTTCGCCCAGCGCCAGGAGCCGCCGCCTGCAGCGATACCCCGCAAGGTAGTCGCCGCGCAGCACTACAGCGGAGAAAGCCGCCTGGCATGCCGGACCGATCAGGGCACGGCCCGGCCCGTGCTCGATCAAGATCCGGAGCGCCTCCAGGCTCAGCCATGCATGCATCGAGAGGTCCTGGCCGAAGTAGGCCGGCACCAGCGTCGCGTTGATCAGACCGGAGGCGGCGATCATCGCCGGGTCGGAGATGGCAGGCCGGGCCAGATCGTCGGCGGCGGCGGTGTGGTCCAGCCACCGGTACAGCAGATCGGATTGGTGATCGAGCGCAGCGGGCAGGCTGTCCGCCGTCGGGACAGCGGTGCCGAGCTCGCGCAGCGACTCAATACCGAGCCGCAGCGCCTCGGAGTGACGATTGCGATGGGTCAGGCTTCTCACCTGCACCGCGGTCGCCTCCGCGCGCTGCAGCACGGCCGGGCAGAGTTCCCCGATGGCGCGATAGTCCTCGTCGGCCTCCTCCAGTCGCCCCAGGCTGAACAGCGCGGCGTGCCGGGCGGTGCGCGCCTCGATCAGCGCGTCGGTTTCGTCCGGGCCGATCAACCGCAGCGCGGCGGTCAGCAGCGCGTCCACCAGCGGGTAGTCGCCGATCAGCGCCGCCTGGTTGGCGGCGCGCCGCAGCAACCCCGCCACCTGACGCCGCTCCGCAGTCTCCTCGACCACATCGGCCACCGGCAGGTACTGTCCGGCCGCGACCGCGAACAGCTCCGGCACGGCGGCCAGCCGCCGCGCCATGCCCAGCCGCAATGTCTGCCGCCGAGGCGGGTCGATCCCGGCGAGGACCGCCTCGCGGACCCGGTCGTGGCGGAACCGCACCGCCTCCCCCGCCCCGGGCTCGGCCAGCAGGACACCTTCCTCCAGGGCGGGTACCAGCGCCTGCTCCATGACGGTGGCGGGCGTGCCGGTGGCGGCCTGCAGCACGCTCACCTCGGCCCGCCCGCCCAGGCACGCCATCACCTCAACCAGTCGCCGGCAGCCCGGCGGCAGCGCCTCGACCTGAGCGGTCACCAGCCCGGCCACCTCGGCCTGGCCCAGGTGCGCCCGCACCACCGCCGCATCCCACCGCCACCGGCCGCCCGCCGCGGTCAATACCCCGTCGCGGCGCAGCGCATTGAGCAGCTCCACCGTCTCATACGGATTGCCGGAGGTCTGCGGCTCGATCACCCCGGCCAGCCCCGCCGCCGCGGAAGGGTCCACCCGCAGCATCTCCGCCACCATGGCCCCCAGCTCCGCAGAGGGCAGATTCCCCAGCCCCAGGTGCCGCACCCCGGGTATCTCGCGCCACCGGGTCAGCAGCGGCGTCAGAGGCTGCGCGCCGTCCACCCCACCGTCCCGGTACGCGGCCACCAGCAGCAAGCCCGCAGCGGGCTCCTCACCCAGTACCAAGTCCACGAACCCCAGCGCGGGACGCCCGGCCCACTGCAGGTCATCCACGAACACCACCAGCGGCCGGCCCGGCGACGCCACCGCCCGCATCACCCCGACCGCCGCATGCTGCGCCCGGGTCTGCGCGGTCAGCGAATCCCCCGCCTCCGGCGCCACTCCCAGCAGCGCGGCGAACTCCGGCACCGCCGCGGCCAGCAGCCCCGCGTTCGGCCCCGCCGCCGCCAGAACCCGCCCGCGAATCTGGGTCAGGTCCTCCTCCGGCTCGGCCAGCAGCAGCCGGCCCAGCGCACGCAGCGCCTGATTGACTGGGTCGAACTCCAGATCCCGCCGGAACGGATCGGACTTGCCCGCCACGAACCAGCCCCCCCGGGCCGCCACCACCGGGCGCAGCCAGCCGGCCAGCGCCGTCTTGCCCACCCCCGGCACCCCGCCGACCAGCACCCCCGCACACCGGCCCGCCACCGCCTCGGCCAGCGCCGACTGCAGTGCCGCGACCTGCTCCGCGCGTCCGGCCAGCCGCGCCGGCGCCAGCAGCCGCCGCGGCACATCCCGCTCCCCGGGCCGCCACCCGGCCCCCGGCCGCCCCCCGGCGTCCCGCACCCGCTCCAGGTCAGCCACCAGCCCGTCGCCCGTCTGGTAGCGGCGGTCCGGGTCCTTCTCCAGCAGGTGCTTGATCACCTGCGACAGCCCCGTCGGGACCGCCGGGTTCACCTGGTCCGGCGGCACCGGCACCCGGGCCAGGTGATCATGGGCCAGCCGCAGCGGATCCCCCGACCCGAACGGCGGCTCCCCAGTAGCCAGCTCATACAGCACCGCGCCCAGCGCATACAGATCCGCCCGCGCATCCACCGCCCTGCCGGTCCGCCCGGTTGCCTCCGGCGCCAGGTACGCAAGCGTCCCCACCAACTCGCCTGGGCCGGTGCCCTCCGGGCCGGCCTCCACCAGCGGTGCCGCTACCGCGAAATCCACCAGGCACGGGGTGCCGTCGCCGGAGACCACGAAGTTCGCCGGGGTGATGTCGCGATGCATGATGCCGCGGCGGTGCATCCCGGCCACCGCTCGCGCCAGCCCCAACGCCAGCCCCACCAGATCATCGGCCGGCAGCGGCTTCGCCAGCCCGGCGAGGCTCGTCCCGCCGACGTCCGCCAGCACGATCGACCCCGGGTACCGCGGCGTGTCCGCCAACTGCGCGATTCTCGGGACGTCGCGCAGCCGCTCCAGGATCGCCGCCTCATGCCGCGCCCGCCGCTCGGCATCCGGCCCCAGCGGCTCCTTGCGGATCACCGTTCCCCCGGGCAGGAACAGGCGGGTAACGCGAGTGCGGTCGCTCTCGTGCACAATTTCGGCCCGGACGGGTGGATCCCGGCCTGGCCCCACCTCGCCTGGCCCCATCCGCCACCTCCACGCACCCCCGGACCTACCTCGCAATCTACCTATAACCCAAGCGAGGGCGGTTGTGCTCGCTGTGCCGGCCGAAAATGTTGTCCATGGTCCTGACCAGCAGGGTTGCCTCCCGGCCATCGGGTGGCGATGATCACCGATCATGTGCCGGCGACATGAACCCCCACGGTCCAGTCCCCGGCCATATTGGACTGGCAGACAGCAGGTGACCCCACCAAATTGGCCACGGCAGGTTCTCGGAAGCCCAGGAAATCTGCGCAGGCCACCGTCCGCAGCCCAGCCGCGCGGCACGGGCACTGCGTCCTGCCCGGCCAAGAGACCTCTTCGCACGCGCGGGGTCTGGTGCCCATGCCAGATGAGATCCACTGCCAGCAGGGATCACGTACCGTGACGGCGGCTCCGCCGGGCTCCGGGCACGGCTGACGTGAATTTCGTTGATCGTCCGGGCCGCAGTGGTCTAGACCTTTCCGCAGCCATGTTCGCTCCATGTTCGCTCGGATGTCGCGGTACGGGCTGGTAGCAGGCGGCACCACGCGGCAGCGCCTCTCCCGGTTTGCCGTACAGCCCGGCACGTCATAGCATGGCCCGGCACGACGCGCCGCTAGCTCAACTGGCAGAGCAGCAGACTCTTAATCTGCGGGTTCGGGGTTCGAGTCCCTGGCGGCGCACCAGCTCCCCTCCAGATCACAGGCAGCCGGCCACGCGCACCGGCTGCCTGTTTCCATGAGTGAGCAGCCACGGTCATGCTGGCTGAGACGCTAGCCGCCAGGCAAGTCCCGGGAAGAAGCAGCTAGGCGGCACGCCAGATGGTGTGCCGCGGTTGCGGATCACCATGGCCAGTGGTCCGTGTGAGCATCGCGGCCTGAACCCCGAGCTCAAACAGGTGCTGCTCCTCGCCCGGCGGAGCCATACCGGAACGCTCATCGGCGAACTGGCGCGCCATCCGATCCCGTATCCCGGGATCCAGGACATGGCTGGCTACCCCGCTCAGGTAGAAGGCGTCCTCGTTGTCCTCAAGAGGGAACGAGTGCATCGCATAGCGCCCATCGCGGTGCAGGTCTCGCTGCTTAGGCGAGGGGACGATGAACGCGTACAGCCCGGTGCCGGTGAGCAGTGGGCACATCGGATGCAGTCGTGGCCCCCCGTCCGCTCGCACTGTGCCGAGAAAGGCCAGGCCGACGCCGAAGTGGTACAGCAGGTCGGCTCCTTCGCGAGCCAGGTCCGGCTGCTGGTCCTTGAAGTCCCGCCACGAGATCACGCCTAACGAGCGTGGCCATTTCAAACAGATCTGTCAACGGCCGCCGTGGACCAAGGCTGCCCAGCGGTGCGCCCCAGCGCACGCTCGGGTCACGGGCACAGCACCGAAGCTGTGCCAAGGCGTCTTCCCCGCCCGCAGCTAAGCCTGCCTCTTTAATCTGCGGGTTCGGGGTCCGGTCCCTGGCGGCGGTCCAGAGAGCCAGCAGGCCGTGCATCCCGGTCAAGGTCAGCCAGAGCACCTCCCGCGGGGGATGGGCTACGGACGGCCGGCCATCGCGCGGGCTCCCGCCTCAAGTAGGGGCAGACTGGGGCAGAGAACAGCCGCCGTCCAGGAGGAGCAGGCGATGTGCGACGCCCATGATGATGGCCCGGTCATGCCGGTGGACGCGGTACCGGAGGGCGCCGAGTGGCCCGGTGAGGTGCTGCCGCTGGAGCCAGTGGACGAGCTGTCCGTGCTGACGGTCTGCGACAACACGGTGGACATGCTGCTGGCGGATCAGGGGCCGGCCACCCGGCTCTCGATAGCCAGGCTGCAGGACGGGCCGAAGCTGCCCGCCCCGACGCTGCTGAACGGCAAGGCGGTGGACGCCCCGCTGGCCCAGCACGGGTTCTCCGCGCTGGTCGAGGTGCGCAAGGGCGGCCAGGTGCACCGGCTGCTGTTCGACACCGGCGTGACCCCGACCGGGTGCGTGGACAACCTGCGCCGCCTCGGCCGTGACCCGGCGGACATCGAGGCCATCGTGTGCAGCCATGGTCACTTCGACCACACCACCGGGCTGTCCGGCCTCATCGGCCAGCTCGGCCGGGCCAACCTGCCGGTGCTGCTGCACCCTG
>Ga0335069_10014695_pt1 | contig 10956 bp, 11 predicted proteins | sample Lox_Sample_11_FD_206714 | JGI IMG/M metagenome (GOLD analysis project Ga0335069, IMG submission 206714) | Soil microbial communities from Loxahatchee National Wildlife Refuge, Florida, United States - Lox_Sample_1.1 | ecosystem: Environmental > Terrestrial > Soil > Wetlands | place: USA... | reverse complement strand
GCAACGGGTTCGCTGGGTATCGCGGCCTGTTACCCACCCCATCAACGGATGGCTCGTATTCTGTCGGGCATGCCTTCTGCCGCCCGGTCGCGCCGCTGCATGCGGTTCCCCGTCGTGCTGTGCTGCTGCGCGCTGGCCGCCGTGGCGCTGGCTGGCTGCAGCATGTTCACCCCGACCGGCCAGCAGAACGTGGCGCTGAAGTCAGGCGAGAAGTCGCAGTCCGCGTCGCCGACGCCGAGCCCGACCCCGAGCCCCAAGCCCAAGCACTGCGCCAAGATCGCGCCCGGCTTCTCCTGCGTGATGCGCAACCGGATTCACGCGGTGCAGCGCTACCTGCGGAAATCAGGCGCACCCGGCTCACTCGCCATCGTGCTCGACGACCGGGTCAGCGGGGCGGTGTACGCGAACGCGAACGCGGCCGTGGCCTACCCGGCAGCGTCCACGATGAAGCTGGCCATGATGACCGACATCCTGCAGCGCGCCCAGGCTGGCTCCATCACGCTGACCCCGGCCGATAAAGAGGAAATGTTCCAGGCGCTGTACACCAGCAACGACGACGACGCCAACGACCTGTGGGACCAGTTCGAGGACGGCAGCTTCCTGCCGCGCATCCAGGCCATGGGCATGAACACGGCCACGTTCACCTCGTCCGAGCCCAACTGGGGCTTCATGTACTGCTCGGCCGAGGACCTGGACAACCTCATGAACTACGTGCTGGACAAGGCCCCGGCCAGTGTCCGCAGCTACCTCGTCTACCGGCTGCAGCACGTCAGCTCGATCGACCAGCAGTGGGGCGTGTGGGGCGCCGGGCCGCAGAACCAGCCCGGCAACAAGGACGGCTGGGAGTACGACCCGCCGTGGATCACCAACACCGTCGGCTTCGCCGGGCCGCACCAGGAGTACACCCTGGCCATCATGTACAACCTGGAAGGCTACGGGGACGCCGATGACGTCGGGTTCAACTACGGCATCAACACGCTGACCCAGATCGCGTCCATCCTGTTCCAGGGCCATCAGACCCAGCAGCCGACCGCACAGGCCTCCGCCGTACCCTGATCAGCATGACCGGACCCGCCGCCTTCGCGGATCCCGCAGCGCTGCGCAACTGCTGGCACCCGGTCGCGTTCAGCGCCGGCCTCACCGACCAGCCGGCCCGCGCCGACCTGCTCGGCGAGCCACTCGTGCTGTGGCGCGGCGCGGGCGGCCAGCCCCGGGCCAGCCAGGACCTGTGCGTGCACCGGGGCACCGCGCTGTCGCTGGGCTGGATCAGCGGCGACGAGCTGGTCTGCCCGTATCACGGCTGGCGCTACGGGGCTGACGGCCGCTGCGTGGCCATCCCGCAGCTCGAAGACCCCACCCGGGTGCCGGCCAAGGCCCGCATCCCCGCGTTCCGCTGCCAGGAACGGTACGGCCTGATCTGGGTGGCCCTGGACGAGCCGCGCTGGCCGCTGCCCGAGATCCCGGAACTGGAGAACGGCGACTGGGCCGTGCTGACCGCGGGCCCGTACCGGTGGCACTGCGACGCGGCCCGCCAGGTGGAGAACTTCACCGACTTCGGGCACTTCCCGTGGGTGCACCCGGGGCTGCTCGGCGACCCGGAACGGCCGGTGGTGCCGCGGCACGAGGTGCGCACCGAGGACCACGTGCTGCACTACACGATCACCCGGCCCGAGGCGCCGAACAGCGACGACTTCCCGGTCTTCAGCAACGAGCAGGCTGGCCCGCCCGAGCGGACCAGCCGGTACGAGCTGCACCTGCCGTACACGATCGTGCTCCGGCTGGGCTGGGGCGGCGAGCGCGGCATGGTGTACTTCTTCGCGTCCCAGCCGACCGCGACCGAGGAGTCCGCGGGCTACGTGGTCATCGCCCGCAACTACAACCTGGACCAGCCGGACCGGGTGCTGCAGGAGTTCGAGGACACCATCTTCGGCCAGGATCAGGTGGTGGTGGAGTCGCAGCGGCCAGACCGGGTGCCGTTCGACCTGGCCGCCGAGCTGCACCTGAAGTTCGACGCGGTGGCGGTGGCGTACCGCAAGGCCATGCGGGCCTGCGGGCTCACCCGGTCATGAGGCGGCGCGCTGCCCCAGCTCGATGAGCGTGTGCTCGGCCGGGGCGCAGTCGCAGCCGACCTCCGCGCAGGAGATCACGAACAGGTGCAGGCCGGCAGGCAGCCGGCAGCCCGGGTCATCCGAGCAGTCGGCAGCGCCGTCGCAGTGCTCGATCGCGGTCCCATGACAGTGCTCCAGGTCCTCGCGGCACTCCGGGCACATTCCGGTGATCACGGCAGGCTCGGGCATCTCGGCTCCCTCCGAGACTGGCCTATCACCCGGAACCGACAGCAGGCGCGGCGACAGGCCGGCCAGCGGCCAGATTGCTAGGAAATCTTCTGCGAGCGCCGCTTGGCCGGCCCGGCCGCAGCGGCGCCGATCGCCGCGATGAGCTCCGGTTTGGACATCTTCGAGCGCCCGGGGATGTCCAGCTCGGCCGCCCGGGCCAGCAGGTCCGCCTTGGACAGCGCGCCGAGCTCCGGCGCCGCCGCCCCCGGTGGCTGGGCCTCGCCCGGGGGCTCCGCCGTGGCCCCACTCTGCCCCATCCGGGCCAGCGACCCCTCCAGCGCGGACATCAGGTCGATCACGTTGGACTTGGGCCGCTCGGCCTCGAACACGACCGCGTGCCCCTCCCGCTTCTGGTCGATCAGCTCCATGACCCGGGACCGGTAGGTGTTGTGGTAGTCCTCCGGGTGCCACGGCACGGTGAGCGACTCGACCAGCTTCTTGGCCACGTCCAGTTCGCGGCCCTGGAAGCTGGCCTCCTCAGGCAGGCTGTCCAGTTCCTCGCTCGCCGTCCGGATCTCGTCGGCGAAGTACATCGTCTCCAGGATCAGCACGTCGGCTCCGGGCCGGACGGCGACCAGGTGCTCCTTGTCCCGCAGCACCATGGTCGCGATGCCCACTTTGCTGGTTTCGTCCATGGCCTGCCGGAGCAGCGCGTAGGCCCGGTCGGCCCCTTTGCCGCGCGGCGCCAGGTAGTACGTGGTCCGGAAGAACACCGGGTCGATCTCGTCGAGGTCGACGAAGTCGCTGATCTCGATGGTCTCCGACTTGCCCGGCGCCGCCTCCTTGAGCTCCTCCCGGGTGATCACGACGTACTCGCCGCCGCCCAGGTCATAGCCGCTCACAATGTCGGACGTGGCCACCTCTTCCCCGGTGACCTCATCGACCTTCTTGTACCGGATCCGGTGCGAGGTGCCCTTGTGCAGCTGATTGAAGTGGACTGTCTGGTCAGCGGTGGCTGGATACAGCCCCACCGGGACGCTGACCAGCCCAAAGCTGAGGAAACCCGACCAGATCGACCGCGCCATGCTCTATCTCCCAGTCCCAGCCCTGCGGCTGGCCGCCAGCCGCTCCCCGCGCGCCGTTGATCTTGATTCTATGCAACGGCTGGGCTCCGGGCGCGCGCTGAGGCCGACCTGACCGCCCGCAAAACCCGAGGTCAGCCTCCATAACGCCAGCACGTCGCACGGTGCCTCGGCCGTGCCGCAGGCTACTGTGGCGGCTCGCTGTAGCGCCGCTCCTCGTACGGCTCGCGGTACCGGCGCTGCTCATACACCTCGGTCGGCCCGGACATGGTCCGGCGCCGCCGCGCAGTCATGAAGGCCAGCGAGATGATCAGCCCGATCACTCCGCCGATCATCAGGATCAGGCCGATGAGCTGCACGTTGATGTAGGCCGGTGACCAGCTGATGGCGAACCGGAGGATCGCGCCGATCACGATGAGCGCGATGCTGCCGCCGATGGTCATAACCAATTACCTCCTGTCGGCTGGGGCCAGGGGGACGGCTCCGGGCGGGGCGCGGGGGGACGGCCCCGCCCGGAGCACGCTGGGTCGCCTGGCCGACTGGGGGCAGCCAGGACCTCGGCCCTCCCTGCTTCCCGCGAGACGCCCGGCTACACATACCCAGGTGACTCACCCGGCCCGTGGTACTGGCCACCCTGGCCGGGACCGGCAGCGGACCGCGTACTGGCGGCCGGGTTCTGGCCCTTTACGCCAGCGAACCAGACGAAAACGGTCCATTGTTGATAAATTTCTTCGCCGTCCCGGCGGCCATCCCCCCGCAATCGGGGATAGCGGCCAGCCCGCCTAGGGAGTACATTCACACCATAGTCAGCGCCAGTCGCGGCTGACCGGGAGATGGGAATCCCGCCGACTGGCCCGCAGCCGCCTTCCAGGGCAGGCGGGCCGCTATCCCCGGGGGGGATCGTGAATGGTTTTGAGCATTACCGGGAGCTAATTTCCTCCGCGCAGTATGTGGACGAGATACTCCCGCTGCTGCGGCCCATAGCCCGGACTCCCGAGACTCGGGATCTTGCCCGAAGCCTGATCGGCGAGCTGATCAGCGGGGACCTTTCTGCACTGCACGGATCCGCGAATGAATGGTTCAATCTTATTACCTACGCCAGTCAGGTTGACTTTACCACCGCGGAGCGTTTTCTTTTCGAGGCCGCCCTGCTGGCACACCCTTCTGACGTGGACATCCTGTGTCAGTGGTTCCAGTTCCAGTACGGACATGGGACGATACAGGATGGCCTGGAAGTGTGGCAGCGAATCGAGGAGCTGGGCGAAGATGAAACCGCGCCGTACTGGCGGTACTGGGCCTACCGGGCGATGTTCCTGGCAAATTACTTAAACGATAAGATCCACGCCGTCGAATTTCTGGACCGGGGCCTGACGCACGTGGTTCCCGAAGGGCTGCTGAACATATACCGGCAGTACCGGGTCGTGCTGATCGACGGCGGCGTCCGGCCCTCGGCGGCGGCGGACACGTCCTTCAATGACTACGACAAGCTGGCCGAGCGGGTAGAAGAGAAGTTCCGCGAGGGCCTCCACAAGGGGATCGAAAACGGGTACGTGCTGGCCCGGGAACTGGCCCGGCTGCTACGCGAGCGGTCAGCGGGCAAGTCGGACGAGCAGGCGGCCCAGGTCCTGGACGAAGCGCTGGACCTGCTCGACCTGGCGGAGCGGACATACACCGCCAATCCGAATCACCCCATTGAAGACATTTACGTGGAAAAGGCGGTCACCTTCATGGCGCGCCGCCGGTATGCGGACGCCCTGCAGATCTTCCGGAGCCTGCCCAGCTACCGGCTGGACGAATCCCTGGCCGTCATGGCCCGCTACGCCGCAAACATGACCGGGCAGCGATTCGAATCCGACACCCAGGCCAGGACGGCCGAGATGGAGGATCTCAGCAGCCGGCTGTCCCGCCTGGAGAACCTCCTGTCCGCGCTCCTGTCCAGCGCCGACGCTGCCACGGAAACCCCATGATGGGCACCGGCGCATGACGGCCCGACCGGAGTTCGACCACCGGATCGACCCGCTGTCGGCCCACGGCGCCCGCGAGCCCGTGGACCAGCTGAACCGGGGGGCGGTCGCCCGGCTCCTGGTCCGGAAGCTGCTCGAGGAACGCGAAACGGTTATCGGCGTTTATGGCACCTGGGGATCCGGCAAGTCCTTCGTGCTGGACCTGGCCATCCGTGAGTTGTTCCGGGCCAACCTGAGCGTCCGGCCTATCGTGTGCTATTTCCAGCCCTGGAGTTACGAGCCCGATGTTTCCCTCGCGCCTGGGATGATCATGGCGCTCCGCTCGGTCGAAGAGCAGTTCCCCGGGGACAATCCCCGGCTGGCGGCCGGGGACATCGAGGAAATACACAAGGTGGGCGAGAACCTGTGGCGGCTGATCCGCCGCGCGGTCAGCTGGCTCAAGCCGGTCGCCCAGGGCGCCGCCGCGGGATTGTCCAGCCTGCCCCAGGGCTCGTTCGCGGGCCAGGTCGGGGTGGTCGCCGCGGCCAGCGCACTGGGCGCGGCCCTGCCCGGCGCCCCGCCGCCGGAGCCCGCCGCGGCCTGGGACCCGGAGCAGATCAGGCTGGAGATGGCAGAACTCATCGCGGCGCTGCGCCGCGCGGCGGAGCACGGCTCGGGTGGCGCAGCCGCGGATTACCGGGTGGTCGTGGTGGTTGACGACCTGGACCGGTGCGCCCCCGACCTGATGGTGGACATGCTGAACTGGCTCAAGGTCCACCTCTCGGTCGAGGGCTGCTCCTTCCTGCTCGCACTGGATCATGAAGCCGCCGCCCGGGCGATCGTGGGCCGCTACCGGGAGTACCTCGGCGATGCCGCCGATGTCGCCTACGGGCTCCGCTACCTGGAGAAGATCGTTGATTTCGAGGTGGAGCTGGGCCGGTCGGACCTGGTCGAGCGGATGGCCGCCCGGGCGCTGGAGCTGCAGCCCCGGACCACGCGGGTCGAGGAGTTTGTGGAGCGGGCCCTGGACCGGCAGGGCGTGCGATCAGACGAGATCAACCAGCTGATGCGGTTGCCGACCCTCCAGTCACCCCGCACGATGCTCAAGGTGGTCAATCGCTTTCATGATGTGCTCACCGCCGTCACGGCGCAGCAGGAAGAGCAGCTGCAGGGCATGCCGCGCGGCGCGCAGCTCCCGGTGGACTACCCCTTCTGGCTGCTGCTCCTGGTCGCGATGTACTACCGGCTGGCCCCGGGCTACATCGAGGCCTTCTGCTACGGCCGCAGGCCGCTGGCGGGTGCGCTGCCAGGCCACGGCACGGACGAGATCCCGCAGCCGGTACGCGAGTTCGACGATTTCCTGGACTCGGTAGCGCCCGAGGGCGGGAAAGGTACCCCCGCGCCCAGCCCGGCCACGCTCATCGAGCTGTACTCGGCCGTGCGCCAACTAGCCGTCAGCTGACCTCCCTGCGTCAGATCGAGCAGCGCGGTTGACGCGTTACGACCGGAGGAGTTCGACGACGCGGGGGAGGTGGTGCAGGTCGGTGCTGACCGCGAACGTGGTGAGCAGGGTCTGGGTCCAGCGCGGGAGCTCGTCGATGATCTTGGGCCAGGGGCCGATGAGCGCGACGTCCTCGACCATCCGGGTGGGCACCGCGGCGATGGCCCCGGCCCGGTCGCCAGCCAGGTAGCGGTCCTGGATGACCTTGGCCTCGTCCGGGTAACCCATCCGGACGAAGACCTCGTGGTGGAAGTTGACCCCGCGGGCGCCCATCCCGCCGATGTACAGCGCGAGCGAGGGCCGGATCTGGTCGGCGGCGCGCTCGACGTCGTCGTCCACGATGATCCGCATCGGCCCGCCGACCACGTCGAACGTGTCCGCCGTGTGCCGGGCGCCGGGCCGGGCGAACCCCTCGGCCAGCGCCCCGGCGTAGAAGTCGTTCATGGCCGGCGAGAAGAAGATCATGTTCCAGCCGTCCGCGATCTCCGCGGCGAGGGCCACGTTCTTCGGCCCCTCAGCGCCCAGGTAGATCGGGATCTCGGTGCGGTACGGATGCAGGATCGAGCGGAGCGGCTTGCCCAGCCCGGTCCCGCCGGGCAGCGGCAGCTGGTAGTGCTTGCCGTCGTAGCGGACCGGCTCCTGGCGCGCGATGACCGCGCGCATGATCTCGATGTACTCCCGGGTCCGCTCCAGCGGCCGCGGGTAGGGCTGGCCGTACCAGCCCTCGACCACCTGCGGGTTGCTGGTCCCGACGCCCACGATGAGCCGGCCCCCGGTGAGGTGGTCCATGGTCATCGCCGTCATGGCCAGCGTGACCGGTGGCCGGGCGGAGATCTGCGACACCGCCGTACCCAGCGTGACCCGCGAGGTGCGCGACCCCCACCAGGCCAGCGGGGTCCAGGCGTCGCTGCCGTACGCCTCCGCGGTCCAGATCTGGTCGATGCCCAGCCGGTCGGCCGCCGCGAACAGCTCCGGAGCGTCCGCAGGCGGCCCGGCACTCCAGTACCCGACAGTGGTGGAGATCCGCATGGCGTGATGATCGCATGGGCGGAGCACACCGTCACCCGAGGGAGTGCACGACCTCGGGGGTGAGGTCGGTGAGGCTGGTGAGGACCACGCGGGCCAGGCTGAGCGCCTGCTCACCGGGTGGGTAGCGCGGGTGCGGGACTGCGATCACCTGGCAGCCCGCGGCGGCGGCCGAGCGCAGCCCGTTGGCCGAGTCCTCCACGGCGGCGCAGTCCGCTGCGCGGTGGCCCAGCTTGGCCGCGACCGCCAGGTAGATGTCCGGGGCCGGCTTGCCGGCCGTGACTTGCTCGGTGGACATGGTGGTGGCGAAGCACGGTTTCAGGCCACTGGCGTTAAGCACGGTGTCGATCAGTGAAGGCGGTGCGGAGCTGGCCAGACCGAGCGGCCAGTTCGCGGCCAGGGCCCGGACCGCCTCCGTGGCGCCGGGCAGGAGCGGCAGGTGCTCGCGGTACCGGGCCGCCATCTGGCCGACGACCAGCTTCGCCACCTGATCCGGGGGGAGCTGGACGCCGAGCCCGGTGCTGAGGTACTCGGCCCACTCCCCGGTGCTCATGCCCATCAGCCGCTGCTGGGTGTCCGCGGCCCACTGCCCGCCGTGCCCGGCCACCACCTGGCGGCGGACCTCCTCCCAGACCGGCTCGGAGTCGATCAGCACGCCGTCCAGGTCGAAGATGACAGCCTCGATCATGCCTCCACCCTGCCCAGCGGTGACCCCGCTGGGCAAGGACGGCGCTGTTACGCTTCCAGGCCGAAGTCGCGCAGCAGCGCGGACCTGGACCTGGCCCCGACGACCTGGTGGACGACCTCGCCGCCGCGGTACAGGTTCAGCGTGGGCGCGAGCATGATCGCGTAGCGCTGCACGGTCTGCGGGTTCTCGTCGATGTTGACCTTCACCACGTCCACCTGGCCGGCCAGGTCGGCGGCCAGCGCGTCGAGCACCGGGGCGAGCTGCCGGCACGGCGGGCACCACACCGCCCAGAACTCCACCAGCACCGGCCGGGGATTCTCCAGCACAGCGGCCGCGAACGTCTCGTCCGTTACAGTGCTGACCCGGGGGGCCGACCCCCCGGAGCCCCCCGATCGCCGCTCCGCGCCGAGGCCCCTGCCGGGGCCGACCGGGCCCGCGCTAGTCATACTCATGACGTCAGTTCCTCCGGTGGTTCGGTGATGTGCAGGGCGATGCAGTCGTCGCTGTCGCCGTGCTCGCACACCTGGACCAGGCGGCGCAGCCGACACTGGGCCTGGGCGAGCTCGCGCATCTGGGCGGCGTTGGCGGCCAGCTTCAGCTCGGCCGCCCGGATGATCTCCGTGGTAGACCGGGCCTGGGCCGGGCCAAGCAGGTCCCGGATCTCGCCCAGGCTGAAGCCGAGCGCGCGGGCCCGGCGGATGAAGGCCAGCCGCCACCGGTCGTCCTCGGAGTACTCGCGGAACCCGGAGCGGCCGCGGGCGGGCTGGGCCAGCAGGCCGCGCCGCTGGTAGAACCGCACGGTCTCGACGCCGACACCCTCGGCGGCGGCGAATTTGCCGATCGTCAACGCAGCCATGCTGGCGACGCTAACAGCCGTACCGGGGTACGCAGTCAACCCCCGGGCGGGCACGAGAAGGTGGTGATCAGCGGGCGTTCCCACCACAATGTCGGCATGAATGCCACCGCGAGCTACGCCGATTCGGCCACATCGGCGCAGCTCGCGGTGTCCGGGCTTGGTGTCCGGTTCGGCCCGCTGACCGCGCTGGACTCGGTCGACCTCACGGTGCGGGCGGGCGAAGTGGTCGCGCTGGCCGGCGAGAACGGCGCGGGCAAGAGCACGCTGGTCCGGTGCATCGCCGGGGACATCGCGCCGACGTCCGGGGTCATCTCGCTGGACGGCCGCCCGGTGCCCGCCGACCCGATCACGGCCAAGCGCCGCGGCATCTCGGTGGTCTGGCAGGACCTGTCGCTGTGCGAGAACCTCGACGTGGCGTCCAACGTGCTGCTCGGCCGGGAGCGGCGAAGCCAGCTGCTGTCGGATGTCCGGTTGCGCACGGACGCAGCCCGCATCCTCGAACGGCTGGGGGTGCCGCTGCGCGACCCGGCACGCTCGGTCCGGTCGCTGTCCGGCGGGCAGCGGCAACTGGTCGCGGTGGCCCGGGCCATGGTGCACCAGCCGCGGCTGCTGCTGCTCGACGAGCCGACCGCCTCGCTGGGTGTGCAGGAGTCCAGGCTGGTCGAGGAGCTCATCATGCGGGCGCGCGAGCAGGGCACCACGGTGCTGCTCGCCTGTCATGACACGGCCCAGATGTTCCGGCTGGCCGACCGCATCGTGGTGCTGCGGCAGGGCCGGGTCGCCGCCGAGGTCGCGCCCAGCGAGGTGCACCCGGACGACGTGGTGGCGCTGGTGTCCGGCCAGGAGGTGGACTCCTCCGCCCGGCGGCAGCTCATCCGGCTGCACGGGCTGACCGGCAGGCTGGTGTCCGCCGACCCGTCCAGCAGCCTGTCGCTGATCCTTTCCGCGCTGGGCGCCGCGCTGGGCAGCGAGCGGCTGTGCATCCACCTGCTGGCGGACCCGGCCCAGGCCGGGGCAGACTCGGCGCTGCTCTGCGCGGCCTCGCTCGGCCTGGCCCCGCGGCTGCTGCACGCCTGGTCCCGGCTGCCGTGCGGCCCGGCGGGTGGCCCGGTCGGGCTGGCCGCCTGGGGGCAGACGCCGGTCGTGGAGGAGAACGTGCGGGCCGGCTCCACCTGGGGGCCGTTCTCCGAGCTGGCCCGGTCGGCCAAGGTGGCCAGTTCGTGGTCGGTGCCGGTACTGGGCCCGGGCGGGCTGCTCGGCGTCATCACCGTGTTCCGCGCGACGGCCGGCCCGCCGCGCCGCGACGACCTGGACCTGGCCACGCTCTACGCCGGGTTCGTCGCCAGCGCGGTGGAGCGGGACCGGCTGCTGGACCAGGTCACCGCGCGGAACCGGGTGCTGGAGACGATCCGGGAGATGCTGCAGATCCTGGGCGGGCCGGTGCCGGTGGCCGAGGGCCTGGGTGCGGCCCTGCAGGCCATGCGCCGGGGCCTGGAGGCGGGCGAGGTGGCGCTGCTGGCCCAGCCGCCGGACGGGCCGGTCGCCTGCCGGGCGGCAGCGTCCGACGCGGACGGGGAGCAGGCA
>Ga0335069_10014694_pt1 | contig 10957 bp, 8 predicted proteins | sample Lox_Sample_11_FD_206714 | JGI IMG/M metagenome (GOLD analysis project Ga0335069, IMG submission 206714) | Soil microbial communities from Loxahatchee National Wildlife Refuge, Florida, United States - Lox_Sample_1.1 | ecosystem: Environmental > Terrestrial > Soil > Wetlands | place: USA: Florida... | reverse complement strand
GCGACCCAGCCCTCGCCGCGGTCAGCCGAGCGCAATGACGTGCACCTCGTCGAAGCCCTCGGAGCGCAGGCGCTCCTCCAGCTCGGGCGGCGCAGCGGTGTCGATCGAGAGCGCCATCAGCGCCTTCCCACCCTGGCGCGAGCGCGAGACGGCCATGTTCGCGATGTTGATCCCGGCCCCGCCGAACAGCGTGCCGACGCGGCCGATCACCCCGGGAATGTCGTCGTAGGCGAGGAAGACCATCAGCGGCGAGAGCTCCATGTCGACCTCGAAGCCGACTGCGCTCACGAGCCAGAGCCGGTTCTCGGTGCCGATCGTCGTCCCCGCCACGCGCAGCTCCTCGCCGTCGGTGACGATGCCGACGCGGATCAGGTTTGTGAAGTCGCGAGAGACGGCGCGGCGCTCCTCGCGCACCTCGATTCCGCGCTCCGCAGCGACGAGCGGCGCGTTGACGAAGTTGACCGCCTGGTCGACCCGGCCCTGGAAGGCGCCGTTCAGCGCCGCGACGGTGAGCAGCCGCGTGTCCCGCTCGGCCAGGCCTCCGAAGTAGGTGAGCGAGAGCTCCTCCGCGCGGCCCGCGGCAAGCTCCATCGCGAGGCGGCCGAGCTTCGACGCGAGCGGGATGTACGGCCCGAGCGCCTCGAGATCCTCGGCGCCGATCACCGGAATGTTGACCGCGTTCGTGACGAGCCCGCCTTCGAGCGCGGCCACGACCTGCTCGGCCACGATCACGCCGGCGCGGTCCTGCGCCTCGCCGGTCGAGGCCGCGAGGTGCGGGGTCGCGACGACGTTCTCGAGCTCGAGCAGCGGCCCCGCGTACGGCTCCGTCGAGAAGACGTCGAGCGCCGCGCCGGCGACCTTGCCGGACACGAGCGCGTCGTAGAGCGCCTGCTCGTCGACGAGCTCGCCGCGCGCCGCGTTGACGATCCGCACGCCGTCGCGCATCCGGGCAATCGCGGCCGCGTCGATGCTCCCGCGCGTCTCGTCGTTCAGCGGCAGGTGGAGCGTGACGAAGTCGGCGGCGGCAAGCACCTCCTCCGGCGTCTCGACACGGTCGACGCCGAGCTCGCGGAAGCGCTCGCGCGAGACGAAGGGGTCGTAGGCGGTGACGTGCATCCCGAGGCCGAGCGCACGGCGCGCGACCTGCTGGCCGATGCGGCCGAAGCCGAGCACACCGAGCGTCTTGTCGGCGAGCTCGATGCCGCCGAAGCGCGAGCGCTCCCAGCGGCCCTGCTTCAGCGCCGCGTGCGCCTGCGGGATGTTGCGGGAGAGCGCCACGAGCAGGCCGACGGTGTGCTCGGCCGCCGAGGTCACGGTCGACTCGGGCGCGTTCGCGACCACGATCCCGCGCCGTGTCGCAGCCTCGACGTCGACGTTGTCGATCCCGACGCCGGCGCGGCCGATCACCTTCAGGCTCGTCGCCCGGTCGATCAGCTCCGCGGTCAGCTTCGTCGCGGAGCGGATCACGATCGCGTCGTAGGCGCCGATCAGCTCGGCGAGGTCGCCGCCCGTCTCGACGTCGACGTCGAACTTCGAGCGCAGGAGCTCGACGCCCGCGTCGGCGATCGTCTCGCGGACGAGGACCTTCACACGCGCGCGCGGTCGGCGTACGTCTCGAGCGCGCGGGTGACCCCGACGCCGCGCTCGATCTCGGCCCCCAGCTCGGCCAGCGCGAGCTCCACCGCCCCGAGCTGCGTGGCGATGTCGAACACGTCGAACCAGCCGATGTGGCCGAGCCGGAAGATCTTCCCCATCAGCGGCCCCTGGCCGTTCGCGATCGTGATCCCGTAGCGGTCGCGGAGCAGGCGGACGACGTCCTTGCCGTCGATCCCCTCCGGCGCGCGGATCGCGGTGACGACCGCGGAGCGGTCCTCGTCCGGCGAGAAGAGCTCGAGGCCCATCGCCTTCGCGCCCTCCCGGCAGGCGCGCCCGAGGCGGAGATGGCGGTCGTAGCACGCATCGAGGCCCTCCTCGAGCAGCAGGCCGAGCGCGACGTTCAGGCCGGCCACAAGCGGCACCGCCGGCGTGAACGGCGCGTCGAGCTTGTGCTGCGCGGCGCGCGTCCGCTCCCAGTCGAAGTAGAAGCGCGGCGAGGCAGCCGCCGCCGCCGCTTCGAGCGCGGCGGGCGAGACCGAGGCGAGCGCAAGCCCGGGCGGCGTCATCAGCGCCTTCTGCGAGCCGGAGACGACGACGTCGACTCCCCAGGCGTCGGTCTCCAGCGGCACCGCACCGAGGCTCGAGACCGCGTCGACGACGACGATCGCGCCGGCATCCTTCGCGACCGCGGTGAGCGCCTGGAGGTCCGAGACGACTCCGGTGGAGGTCTCGGAATGGACGAGGTAGACGACCTTCGCGCCGCCGGCCTCCTCGAGCTTGGCGCGTAACTCGGCCGGCTCGGGCGTCGCGCCCCACTCCAGCTTGAGATGCACGAGGTCGGCGCCGTACCCGGCGACCATCGTCGCCCAGCGCTCGCCGAAGCTCCCCGCGGAGACGACGAGCGCGCGATCGCCGGGCGAGGTGAGGTTCGCAACGGCGGACTCGAACCCGCCCGTGCCCGAAGCGGTGAAGAGGAGCACGTCGTGCTCGGTGCGGACGACCTGCTTGAGGCGCGCGAGGCACTCCTCGTAGACCGGCCGGAAGTCGGGACTGCGGTGGTGGACGACGGGCGCCGCGAGCGCGGCGAGCACCTCGGGCGGCACCGGAGTGGGCCCGGGAGTCATCAGATGCCGCTTTCCCGCCACTGCGGCCTAGCGTAGCGAACCGGTCCGCGTGCACCGGGAGGGGGCGCACGCACCCCCTCCCGGTCGATGGACGGTCAGTCGTCCGGGCCGCCGATGGGCTGGAAGTTCCGCTTCATCGTCCAGTCGGCGACGGCGGTCCCGAGCTTGACGCCCTGCTTGCCGGAGTAGCGGAAGTGGAGCCCGGCCCAGACCCGTGCGTCGACGATCTGGTCTCGCAGGTCCTGCACCGTCGCGTAGTGGCGCATGACGGTCAGGGTCGTAAGGCCGCCCGTCGCACCCCAGAAGTCGACGTTGATGTCAGTCGTGCCGAGCAGGTGCGCGGCGACCTCGGCGTCCGATCCAGTGATACAGCCGTGCGCTGCCGGATACTCGGGGTGATTCGGAGTCGTGAGCAGCGGCGTCCAGGACGGATCGGCCGTCGTCCCGGGGTTCCCGTCGATGTCGGCATTGCGGATCGCGGTGACGGGACGCCAGAACGTGTAGTGGTACTTCGAGTCCCAGCACGCGATCCCGGCGTCGCTGTCGACCAGGTTCCCCATCGCGAGCGCACGCGCGGTCTCGACGAGATCGAAGCCGTGTGCGGTCGAGAGATCACGGAGGAACTGCTGCGTCTGGCTTGTCACGTTCGCGTTCCAGAACTGCCCGATCGCCGTCTCCTCCGGAGTTCGCACCGGGCTGTTGGACGCTCCGAACGCCCTGAGCTCCTCGAGCTGCACCATGTACTTGTGGCTCGTGATGTCGAGCGGCGGCCCCACCCGGAACTGGGACGGGCTCTTGAGCATGAACGGCTGCATGAACGCCGCCCACGGGATCTGCGCCGACTGGAGCGACGGCGGCGGGGCGAAGATCCAGACACCTGCCGTTTGCTCGGTCGGTGGGTTCGGCCCCTGTCCGTACGGGGTCGTGATCACCGCGTTGCGGCCGTCGTTGGCCCTCAGCGCGATGATGTCGTTCGCCGAGGCCTGCCCGATCAGGACACCCGCAGCCTGGCCCGCCACCGGGAGCCCTGCGAGGTAGGACTGGTACGTCGCGGTCAGCGACGTCGCCTTGTCCGGGAAGTAGTGGACGAGGGCCGTGTAGGCGGCCGCGGCGACCGCCGCGTCGGGTGACGCGCCGTTCGTCGAGACCGGTGCGTGGAAGTTGTGGTACGGCTTGTACCTTCCCTCGATCTTGACCACGGCGTCGTACACCGACGCCTGGACGTACGACATGTAGATCAGTCCCTCGAGCTGGACCAGCGCCGGCGACTCGCCTCGCACCGTGCCGATCGCGATGTTGTTCCAGTCGATGGCGGCCGTCGCCGGGAGGCTGGCATCCCGTGGCGCCGACGTCGCGGTGGAGGCGACCACGGCGAACACGGCGATGACGGCGGCGAATGTTGCGGCCAGCACCCACCGTTTTCTGCGGATTCTCATCGAGCGACTCCTTCCGAGTCTTGTGGTGCCGCCTACACTCGACCGCCGGCCGCGTTCTCTCAATCGGACATTTGTCGTATCGCTTTCGGCCATCCGCGAGGCCGGGCGATGTTCGCCGACTTCCCACGGGCGGACAATCGTCGTATCGTTCCCCGAAATGTGAGCGAGCGCCGACTCGCCCACGTTGGGTCGTTCAGCACCATCATCGGGAGGGGGATGGTGTTCGAGATCGTCGCCCGGGAGGAGGAGCTCGCAACCCTTCGCGCCTTCATCGGGGAGGCGGAGGAGGGACCCGCCGCGCTGGTGCTCGAGGGAGAGGCGGGCATCGGCAAGTCCACGCTCTGGCTCGCGGGCGTCGAGCAGGCGCTCGAGGCGGGATTCCGCGTGCTCTCGGCGCGGCCGGCCGAGGCCGAGCGCGCCCTTGCCCACGCCGGGCTGGGCGATCTGTTCGACGGCGTCCTCGAGGACGTGCTGCCGGCGCTCACGCCGCCGAGTCGGCGCGCGCTCGACGGCGCGCTCCTCCTCGAGGAGCCTGCGGGCGGCCGCGTGGACCCCCGTGCGCTCGGGATGGCGATTCGCAGCTCGCTGCAGCTTCTCGCCGCGGACGGGCGGGTCATGGTCGCGATCGACGACGTCCAGTGGCTCGACGATGCGACGTCGGGCGCGCTCCAGTTCGCGCTGCGGCGGCTCGGCGCGGCCGACGTCCTCCTGCTGCTCGCCAGGCGCGTCGGCGACGGCTCGCAGCCGCCGGGGCTCGAGCAGGCGCTCGATGTGGAGAGGGTCCGGCGGCTGCCGGTGGGGCCGCTCAGCGTCGGCGCTCTCCACCGGTTCCTGCGCGACCGGCTCGGCAGGCCCTTCGCGCGCCAGACGCTGCTGCGCATCCACGAGAGGTCCGGCGGCAATCCGTTCTTCGCGCTCGAGCTGGCCCACGTGCTCGACGCGGACGTCGACCCGATTCAACCGCTGCCGGTCCCCGAGACGCTCGAAGAGCTCGTGCGCGCTCGGATCTCGGGGCTCCCCGCATCCACACGCGAGGCCCTCGCGCTCGCCTCGGCGATCGGCACCACCTCGCAGGCTCTCCTGCAGCGGGCCGGCGTCTCGGCGGATGCTCTCGAGCCGGCCCTCGCCTCGCGCGTGATCGAGCGCGAGAACGGGACGATCCGCTTCAGCCACCCCCTCCTCTCGTCGGTGCTCTACCAGGATCTCGGCGAGGAGCGGCGGCTCGTCCACGGACGCATCGCCCGTGTCGTCGACGACCCGCTGCTCCACGCTCGTCACCTCGCGCTCTCCCGGGACGCGCCCGATGACGGGATCGCGGCGGTGCTCGACGACGCCGCGGCGCTGGCGGCCGATCGCGGTGCCTCCTGGGTCTCGGCGGAGCTCGCCGAGCAGGCGCTCCGGCTGACGCCGCCGGACAGGCGGGACGAGCGCCGCCGACGGGCACTGGCCGCGGCCCGGGCGCATCGCGCCGCCGGCGAGTGGACGCACGCCCGGGCGATTGCGACCGCCCTGCTGGGCGACCCGGAGATCGGTCTGCTGCGCGCGGAGTGCCTCATCCTCCTCGCCGAGCTGGAGACCACCGATCGCGCAGCCGGGCTGCTCGAGGAGGCACTGCAGGCGGCGGCCTCGCACCCGGAGCTCCAGTCGGCGATCCACTGCCGGCTCGCGTGGGCGACGCGCTTCCGGAAAGGGTACGTGCGGGCGCTCGAGCACGCCGATGCGGCGCTCGAGCTCGCCGAGCGGCTCGACGACGACGTACTCCGGGCGCAAGCCCGCGCGGTGCAGTTCGTGCTCGGGTGGATGGTCGGCGACGCACCGCCGTGGCTCCCATCGCAGGCGCACGACTTCGCGACCGCGGTCGGCGGCGACCAGCTCGTCCAGGAGGCGACGCTCGCCGTCGCGAACACCCTCGCGCCGTCCACGAGGAGGGAGACGGCCCGTGCCCTGTTCGAGCGCGAGCATCGGGAGTGGCAGGAGCGCGACGAGCCGCGAAGCGCACGCGCCGTCTGGGGCCTGGCCTGGGTCGAGCTCTGGGCCGGCCGCTGGGAGCTGGCGGCAGACTACGCCGCGCGTGCCCGCGAGATCTCGATCCAGTACGGCCTCGAGGTGTCGCAGGATCTCCTCCCGCTCGCTGTGATCGCCGTGCATCGGGGCCAGCTCGGGCCGGCCCGCGAGCACGCGGAGCGTGGGCTCGAGCTGGCTCGGGAGCAGTACGGGCTCCACCCGCCGCAGCTCCTCGCGGTGCTCGGGCTCGCCGCGCTCTGGGGCGGGGACGCATCCACCGCCGCCGAGCGGCTCGACGAGGCCGACCGCCAGGCCGCGAAGCTCGGCTGGGGAGAGCCGAGCGTCCGCTGGTGGAGCGCCGACCACGTGGACCTGCTGCTCGAGCACGGCCGGGTCGACGACGCGGTGCGCGTGCTGGACGCCTGGGAGGCCGACGCGGCGCGGGTCGGCCGCGCATGGGTGCTCGCGCACGCGACCCGGTGCCGCGGCCTCGTCGCCGCCGCGGAGGGCAGCGTCGAGCAGGCCGCCGACCTCCTGCAGCGGGCGGTCGCCCAGCACGAGGAGGTCGGAGATCCCTTCGGGCGGGCCCGTGCGCTGCTCGCACTCGGCATCGTCCGCAGGCGGTCGCGGCAGAAGCGGGCCGCCCGCGACGCGATCCGCGAGGCGCTCGCCGGCTTCGAGGAGCTCGGAGCGGCGACCTGGGCCGAGAAGGCGCGGGACGAGCTCGGGAGCATCGGCGGGCGCACGCGGGAAGAGGGCCTGACCGCCGCCGAGCGCCGCGTCGCCGCCCTCGTCGCCGAAGGGCGGACGAACCGGGAGGTCGCGGCGGCGCTGTTCCTCGGCGAGCGGACGGTGGCCAGCCACCTGACGCACGTCTACGCCAAGCTCGGCGTCCGCTCCCGCACCGAGCTCGCGCGCAAAGTTCAGACGTTCTGACGTTTCCACGCCGTCGGCCGCCCAATATCGTCGGGAACGTGCCGAGCTATCTCGTCGAGACCTATCTCGCGCGCAACCAGGCGGGAGAGCGCGCCGCCCGCGAGGAGCGCGCGCGCTCGGCCACCGAAGAGCGGACGAGCGTCCGCTTCGACCGTTCGATCTACGTTCCCGAGGACGAGCTGTGCTTCTTCGTCTTCGACGCCCCCTCGGGCCGAGAGGCCGCGCTCGCCGCGCAGCGCGCCGGGCTCGAGCCCATCCGCGTCGTCGAGGCAGTACCGTCGGAAAGGGAGGGGAAATGACAACGAGGTGGGCCCCTCGAATCACGCTGAACACTCTCGTGCCGCTCGAGGACACCGGCACGCGCCTCACCCCGCGCGAGACCGAGGTGCTCTGCTGGGTCGCGCGAGGGCACACGAACAAGGAGGTCGCCGCGATCCTCGGCGTCTCGCATCACACGATCCGCACCCAACTCGAGCACGTGTTCGAGAAGCTGGGAGTCCATACGCGCACCGGCGCCGTGGCCCGGGCGCAGGCCGTGCTCAGCGAGGGCGGTGGCCCGAGAACGTGACGACCTGCTGGAAGGTCGGCCGGTTCGTCCAGCGCATCGTCGTCGAGAGGATCCCGGAGGTGAACCGGATCCGCTCCGCGATCGCGCCGGCGCGCCACGCGGCAGGGTCCGGGCCCTGGGCCGAGGCTAGCTCGGCGCCGGCCGCGTCGAGCGCCGCCCAGAGCGACGCGCGGCAGGCCGCGAGGTCGCCCGAGCCGCAGTAGTGCGTCGAGAACGCGCCCTTCACGGGCTTGCCGAGCAGCGTGCGGAGGTCCTTGTCGACGTAGCCGTACCAGCCGTCGATGTACGACGAGCCCCCGGAGTTCGCGTCGTCGCTGCGGATGTGGAGGGCGGCGAGCCGCGAGACGAGCGCCGGCCCGAGCACCGGGGTCATCACCGCGTCGGCCCACCGGTTCCAGACGGCGTCCATGATCGCTGCGCCCGGATCGTCGATCTTCCCGTCGAGGTCGAGGTCGAGCCGGCTCGCGCCCTTCGCCGCCCAGGCCTCGAGGATCTCCAGCATCTGGGCGGCGCGCGGGTCGGGCGCCGGCCCGGTCCTCAGCACGGCGTCGACGTCCGGGAGCAGGAGCACGCCGCGCAGGTCTTGGGTCGCGGCGCCGTTCATCGCCGAGGCGACGCCCGCGAGCGTGAGCTTGCCCTTCTGCGCATCGAGCTTGCGCTGGAGGAGCTGGACGCGCTGGATCGGCCCGAAGCTCCAGTTGTCGTCCGAGGCGCCCACGTTCGCGGCCGGCTTGTTGTTCCAGTTCACGATCTCGCCGCTCTTCGGGTCGATCGCCTGCGCGTGCTGCGCAGGCGTGAGGAAGCCGCGCCAGTCGTAGGCGCCGGAGCCGTCGGTCGGCAGCGCCGGGTCGGTGCCGGGCGCGCGCACGGGGAGGCGACCGCTCGAGTACATCGCGATGTCCTTGTCGTCCGCGTAGAACCAGTTGAACGAGAACTCGACGCCGGCCATCGCCTTCACGAAGCTCTGCGCCGAGTTCACGTGGTTCGTGTCGAGCTGGAAGAACGGCTTCGTCGAGAGCAGCTCGCGGCCGCGGGTCGAGCGCTCGAGCGAGATTGCGACTCGCGTCCCGTCGACGGTCGCGTAGCCCTCGACCGGCCCGTGGACCGTCTCGCGGAAGATCACCGGCTGGTCGGGCGAGCCCGACGCGCTGAGCACGCCTGCGTCGAACGTCGTCATCGCGCGGCAGGCGCCCTTGAACATGTAGTGCGTGTCGTCGCCGCAGAGGGTCTCGACGAAGACGTCGGTGTTGTCGGACTGCGACGAGGTCGCGCTCCACACGTCGTCGATCCCGCGCCCGATCACGACGAACGGCACTCCGGGGAACAGCGCGCCGCGTGTCCCGAAGCCGCCGCCCTCCATGTCGACCTCCATGAAGAACTCGGGGAAGAAGTACCCGACCTGCGGGCCGGCGACGAAGAGCGGGTGCCCGGTCGCCGAGCGGCTCGCGCCGACGAGCAGCGCGTTCGACATCGTCGTCGATGCGGGCGCGATCTGCGGCACCTCGAGCGGGACCGGCTGGAAGCTGCCGTCGTCGACGATCACGCTGCCGTCTGCGGTCGAGGCGGGCAGCTCCTGCGGGAAGCTGCCCGGCACCGAAACGGGCGCCTCGGGGTCGTTCGCCGAGCGGAGGTCGGCGAACACCTGCTCGCCCTTCGCGGCGCCGAGCTTCTTCTGGAGCGCCGAGAGGAGCATCGAGCGGCTCACCTCGGTGCCGCCGTTGGCACCGAAGCGCGCGGCGATCAGCGCCGCGGCGGCGATCACGTCGTTCGGCGTGTACGGCTGGATCGGCGTCCGGACCGACTTGTAGTACGCGTTGATCCCGGCCACGTACGCCTGGAGCAGGGTCACGAAGTGGCGCCCGAGCGGCCCGTGCGCCCGCAGGAGGTCGAGCTGCTTCGCGAGGAAGGCCTCGGTCTGCGGGCTCGGCACGAAGGTCTTGCCGGAGAGCGCGAGCGAGATCGGGTCGATCCCGGGGATGTCGAGCGCGGCGGCCCGCGCGGGGCCGCGGATCAGCCCGAGCAGGAGGCCGCGGTCCTCGGCGGTCGCCCAGCCGGTGCCGTACTCGACGTCGGCCTGGGTCTTCCCGGACACATAGGGCACGTCCCACTTGTCCCGTCGGATGACCACCCCGGTGCGCGGCAGCTTCTCGGTGCGGACGGCCTTCGCGCCGCCGAGCCCGAGCGTCTCGGGCTTGAACCAGCGCTGGAGGTCGGCGTTCCCGACCTTGTCGCCGAGCGGCGTGAGCCCGTCGTAGAGCGCCGCCTGGTCGGTCGTGTTGCCGTTGAACGCGACGCCTCCGTTCTCTCCCGGCGGGAGGACGTCGAGCGCCACGGCGGCGTAGTCGTGCGGGGGCGCGGCGGCGGCCGAGATCGCTCCGAGCAGGAGCGCCGCCAGCGCGAGAAGGAGGGCGAGCCGCTTCATCGGGGCGGCAAGCCTACTACGCTCCGCCCATGGAGGCCTTGCTCGCATTCGGCGCCGCCCTGCTCTCGCTCCGCCTCGCCGGCGGGCTCTGGGGACGCTGGCGCGAGCGCCGCTCGCCCGAGCTCGCCGCGTGGGCCTGCGCATTGCTCGCCTACGCGCTCGCGTGCGCCGCGCTGGCGTGGGGAGCCGCGCACGGCTGGGACGCACGCTCCTTCCGTGCCTACTACCTCTTCGGCGGGCTGCTGACGGCGCCGCTCCTCGGCGCGGGCTCGCTGCTGCTCGTTCGGCGGCGCTGGGCCGCGCCGGCCGCCTTCCTGTGGACCGGGCTCGCGTTCGGCGTGATGGTGGCCGTCCCGGTGCACGGCGTCTTCGTGGGGACGGGGATCCCGAGCGCGCAGGCGCACCTCGACTTCGTCCCCGCACGGCTGCTCGCGGTGGTCGGGAACACCGCCGGGACGATCGCCGTCGTCGTGGTCGCCCTGCTCGGGATCCGCAGGCGGCCGCTCGGCAACGCACTCATCCTCGCAGGCGTTGGAACGGCCGCCGTCGGCAGCGCCCTTGCGGGCCTCGGCGAGGCCGCCACGGCACTCTTCATCGCCGCCGCCGCGGTGCTGCTGTACCTCGGCTTCGTCACGCCGACCCGTTGGGGGGACCGGCGCGTGGCGTCCGAGGGCTCTGCTAGCTTGCCCGGGTAGCCACAACTACGACGCTGCATGGCCTCTGGTCGTGCCGGCCCGGACGGCTGCGGCTCCATTCCCCGTCCCGGTGCGTCGGCCCGTGTTCCCGTTGCAAGGGGTGCTGTTTGAAACAAGCGACTCTCCTTGCGCTGGTCCTCGCCGCGCTCGCGGCGTCAGGTTCCGGCGCAACAATC
>Ga0335069_10014693_pt1 | contig 10957 bp, 6 predicted proteins | sample Lox_Sample_11_FD_206714 | JGI IMG/M metagenome (GOLD analysis project Ga0335069, IMG submission 206714) | Soil microbial communities from Loxahatchee National Wildlife Refuge, Florida, United States - Lox_Sample_1.1 | ecosystem: Environmental > Terrestrial > Soil > Wetlands | place: USA: Florida... | reverse complement strand
GCTTTTACGGATGGCCCGAGGACGCGAGGTTCTTGGTACCCGCCGGGGTCTACGATCACTTCGCCGCTGGGATCGGCGCGCGCGGGGTGCAGGCGCGGCGCCAGTGGACGGAAAGCTTCGACGAATACCGGGCCAAGTACCCGGAGCTAGCGACCGAAATCGAGTTGATGCAAACGCGCGAACTCCCGAGCGGGTGGGATCGTAATCTTCCTGTCTTCCCGGCCGACCCCAAGGGCATTGCGGGGCGGGAGGCGTCCGGCAAAGTGCTGAATGTGCTCGGCCAGAATATCCCTTGGTTCTTCGGTGGTTCGGCTGATCTGGGGCCTTCGACCAAGACCCTCCTGAATTACGAAGGCGCAGGAGAATTCCAGGCCGACAGCCCTAGAGGGAAGAACCTGCATTACGGCATCCGGGAGCACGCTATGGGGGCGATTCTGAATGGGCTCTCGCTTTCGAAGCTCCGGGCCTTTGGCGCGACCTTCTTTATCTTCAGCGATTACGCGCGGCCCGCCATTAGACTGTCTGCCTTGATGGAGTTGCCCACTCTCTTGATCTTCACGCACGACGCAATGGGCGACGGAGAGGACGGCCCGACTCACCAGCCGGTAGAACAACTGGCGTCGTTACGCGCCATTCCAGGGCTGGTGACGCTGCGGCCGGCCGATGCCAACGAGGTCGTGGAAGCATATCGTTACATCATGCAACTACGCCACGAGCCTGCCGTGCTGGCGCTGTCTCGCCAGCCTCTCCCGACTCTGGACCGGACAAGGTACGCACCCGCTTCAGGACTGGCACACGGCGCATATGTTCTCGCCGACGTCCCCGGCGGAAACCCCGAGGTAATCCTGATCGCCACGGGTAGTGAAGTGAGTCTAGCGGTGGATGCCCATGAGAAATTGGTCGCCGAGGGCATCCGCTCGCGAGTCGTATCGATGCCATCCTGGGACATCTTTGACCATCAGACACAAGAATACCGGGACGGTGTGCTGCCGGCGGACGTGAAGGCGCGCGTCGCGATAGAGGAAGCTTCGACCCTCGGATGGGAGCGATATGTCGGTGCGTCGGGCCGTATCATCGGTATGAAGACGTTCGGCGCCTCGGCGCCGCTCAAAGAACTCCAAAGGCACTTCGGATTCGAACAGGACCAGGTGGTTGCGGCGGCCAAAGAACTGCTTGGCAGGAAGTGACCATGTCTGTCATTACCGACAGTAACCCGGTCCCTCTCGAACCGCCAACACCGGCCGACGTGAAGCCCATTGAAGGCGTAGGCCGAAGCTCTCCTCTTGGCGCGACGGTCCTTTCCGGCGGGGTGAATTTCAGTTTGTTTTCCGGTAGTGCTTCAGGTGTGGAGTTGCTATTGTTTGATCAGGAAGATGACGCCCGACCGGCGCGCATGATCCGTCTCGATAACACAGTCAATCGCACCGACCATTACTGGCACCTGTTCGTACCCGGCGTGCAACCGGGCCAGATTTATGGCTACCGGGTTCACGGGCCGTCCCTTCCGGCAAACGGGCTGCGGTTTGATTCGAGTAAAGTGCTTCTTGACCCATACGGCCGTGGTGTCGTGGTTCCCAGAAATTATAGCCGTCAGGCTGCCCGTGAGGAAGGCGACAACACTGCGACGGCGATGAAGAGTGTGGTTGTGGATCCCCGCGCCTATGACTGGGAAGGCGATCAACCTCTGCGCCGGCCGTCCTCACGGACGATCATCTACGAGATGCATGTGGCGGGCTTCACTCGTCACCCAAACTCCGGGGTTCCCGAGAGGGTCCGTGGCAAGTACGCCGGCCTGATCGAGAAGATACCATATCTCCGCGATCTCGGAGTCACTGCCGTTGAACTCCTGCCGGTCTTCCAGTTCGATGCCCAGGATTGCCCACCCGGACGGGTAAACTACTGGGGATATGCACCGGTCTCGTTTTTTGCGCCGCACCACAGCTACAGTTCACGCGAGGATCCACTCGGGCCGGTGGATGAGTTTCGCGATATGGTCAAGGCGCTGCACCGTGCCGATATCGAGGTGATTCTCGACGTTGTTTTCAATCACACCGCGGAAGGCGATTATCGGGGACCCACCCTGTGTTTCCGCGGGTTGGAGAATGACGCTTATTACATTCTCGAGCAGGACCGCTCCCGCTATGCCAATTACAGCGGCACGGGGAACACGCTCAATGCGAACCATCCGGTTGTCCGCCGCATGATTGTGGACAGTCTCCGCTACTGGGTTGAGGAGATGCACGTGGATGGCTTCCGATTCGATCTGGCGTCGATCCTCGCGCGCGATTCGTCGGGCCAACCGATGGCTAACCCGCCGGTGCTGTGGGACATCGATTCGGACCCAGAGTTAGCGGGTACGAAGATCATCGCCGAGGCCTGGGATGCGGCCGGTTTGTATCAAGTGGGCAGTTTCGTCGGAGATCGTTGGAACGAGTGGAACGGACGGTTTCGCGATGATGTCCGTAGCTTCTTTCGCGGCGACGATGGTTCGGTTCCGCGAATTGCCGACAGGCTACTCGGTAGTCCGGAGCTTTACAGTCACAGGCAACGCGAAGCAGAGCAGAGCATCAATTTCGTGACCTGTCACGATGGTTTCACTCTCAACGACATCGTCTCCTATGACTACAAGCACAACGACGCCAATGGTGAAGGAAACCGCGACGGGTCGGGCGAGAACCGAAGCTGGAACTGTGGCGTTGAGGGCCCATCGGACGATCCCGCGGTCGAGACACTACGAAACCGGCAGGTCAAGAACTTCTTGACTGTCACCATGCTCGCTCTGGGCGTTCCCATGATTCTGATGGGCGACGAACTGCGGCGTTCCCAGCACGGTAACAACAACGCCTACTGCCAGGATAACGAGACCAGTTGGTTCGACTGGACGCTGATCGATAGGCGTGCCGACTTGCTCCGATTCACGAAACTCCTCATTGCGCGGCGGCTGCAGCGCGACCTGTATCCTGAACATCGGCGCGTGAGCCTGAACCAGCTGCTCCGCCAGGCGAATAAAGCCTGGCATGGCGTTAAACTCGGACAGCCGGACTGGCACCCCTGGTCGCACAGCATCGCATTCAGCGCAGAGCACCGAGCAGAGAACCTCCTCTTCTACGCGATTTTGAATGCGTACTGGGAGCCGCTTGAATTTGAACTGTCGCCGGTTGGCAATCGCGGCGGAGATTCGTGGCACCGCTGGATCGACACTGCGCTTGATTCGCCGCATGACATAGTCGAATGGAAGAATGCACCGCCAGTTTCGGCCCGGAGCTATCGGGCCGGACCGCGCTCTGTGGTAGTCCTCTTCGCGGGCTTCGGAGCTGTCGTCCCTAAATTAGAGTACCTGCAGCAATTGCGGCCTGTTGAGCAGTTCTGAGGCTGGCGCCGATACGCCGAACTGTGTCTTGCCAGAGGCGCTTCTGGCTAGACATTTTGGACCTCAGACCGGCCGTCATTGCAAACGGCAAAGGCCCACTCTATGAGTTACCGACACAGCACCGAGGTCGATCGCTGAATGAGAAGTCCGCCGAGTCGCCAAGGGGCTTCACAAATTGGGGCTAAGGCCAAGACACAGAAGGTTACGAGAGCCGCCTCCCAGCAAGTTAGTAAGAGACCGGGTACCGCACCGAGCGGTTAAGAGAGCTCAACGATTCCTGGGGTTATAGAGATGATGATGGGCCGGTTTTCAGGTGTCCGCCGAGGGATGGGTACAAAGCCCTAATCTAAAACTGTCACCACCAAGATACATCGAAAAAGCGTGCCCTCCTGCGCCCTGGATCGACAAGCCTTCGTCCCAACTCTAGACGTTCAGTAACAAATGTAAAGGAAGTTGGCTTGGGACGCATAATGTTGCCAAAGCGGCAACTTTATGGGCCCAGCCACAACAACCACCGGGCTCTTCTTCTGCCAACCAACCCGTCGATTCTGGCCTTGCACTCGCTCCCGTCATCGAGATGAACGTTCGCCACATCGGCCGCACGCACAGCCAGAGAAGCTGACTGGAGGCGAAACGCCGGAAGGCTGGCTCAAGAAGATTGACCGACCGCGCGAAGGCAAGGCCTGGGTCGGCTTTTTCCATCTCTACGTCAGGGACCCCTCCCGGCAGGAAGGAAAAAACACTGCGTCCCGTCACCATGCCGAAGCGCGAGGCGCAGCAGACTGGCCGACCACATCGGGGAGTACACAGGCAAGCTCAGGCTCCCCGCTTCTGGCCAGCGCTGAGATTCTCAGCTAGATCGTTCGCTCTCTTCAGCTGCAATCTCTTCAGCAAGAGAGCTCGCCAACCGGTCGATTTCACGCACCAACGCGAGGAACGAATGAAGAGGTGCTTGAGGCAATGGTTCAGGTTCCGGCGCGCAACACGCTCGAACCGCCTGTTCCAGATCCTCGAAGGAGCTTCCCCGCACGGGCCCTATTTGTCGCACCCCTCGTTCGATCCGAACCGCCAAATCCTCCAGCACCCCGGCAAAGCGATCATCATAAGCCTGCTGGGCAAGACGCACGGCTTGCGGCAATTCGAAGCCCGGCAATTGGAGGCGGTATTTCAAGGAGGCAAGCCGCATTAAGAAGAGTGCTCGCAATTGCGGTTGCCATCGACGGATGTGGTCGCGCAAAGCAAGATCCTGCGGCCTCGACGGACCGAATTCGAAAAGAACGCCGTCCGCTAGCGATCTCACCTTGTCGAATTGCGCATTGATCGTCTCGCGAAGAACATAGCCGCGCTCGATCGTGAACGGGATCTCCCTTGAAACCGGACTCCTGGCAAGCTGAGCGAGCAATCGCAAGGTGGAGATGAACGCTTTCCTCATCTCGAAACCGGTCCGGGCGCCCCAGAGCTGGTCGAATACCAGCCACATCATGAACAGCCCGAGCAAGACGCCGACGACGCGGTCCCTTGCCACGGAGAGCGACGTTTGCATCGCGAACTCCTGCAGGTTGATAAGGTAGAAAGCAAGAGCGACCTGCAACCCGAAGTAGGACAATCGAGGACTAGACGTCATAAACCAGGAAGCGAGGGCTGTGACCAGCACGAAAAGAAGGGTAAATCCGCCAATCGAATCCAGGTAAGGCAGAATAAAGATCTGCGAACCCATGCCGATGACAAAACCACCCACCAGGGCGCCCGCGAGACGCAGGATCTGTTTCTGTCGGGACGCGCCGATCGTGGAAAGCCCGGTTAGAAGGCAGGTGGTCACTGCCGTACTGATGCCGGGCCAGGCGATCGAGTTGTAGATGATATAACACCCGCTCGCTGCCAGCCCCCCCTTCAGCGCAAACTTAAAGTGCTCAGGGTTGACAAACGCGTCCGGGGCGATAAACGAATGCGGCATGTCGTGTGAGGACGGCAGACATTCCTCTGTCGATCGAGCATCCGCAAACGCCTGAGGGATGAGCGCAACGGTGTTCTCCATTTCGTACAGCAAAGGAGCACGACCCGAGGGATCTTGATCGGTATGAAACTGAATCAAGCCTGGAATTCGTCGATTCAGCAGATCGCTGCGAATACTTGCGACGGCGGCGGCCAGGTTACGAAATGCTGCCTGATTCTGGGGGGAAGGCTCGAAGCTGAGCTGCGTCAGAGTTGCCGCAGTGTCCACCAGCCGGCCAACGAGGGCTACAACAGCACCCATCTGCGCACCGTACCGGGCCGAATACCCGGAGCGTCGTAAGATCCGCCTCAATGTAGATGTTCCACGTATTCCCAGCCTGACGACAGTCTCTTCCGTCGATGGCTCTGCGGGGCGGCCTTCCGCGTAGCAGGCTAACAGACTCTGGACAGCAGTCAAGCGCTCGGTAATCGGTAAGACGATATCGTCTCCGGGTGTCATATGCGCGAACGCCAGTTCTACACCCGCGGTAACGATGACCCCTATTGCTGATGCCAGCAAAAGCCAGAGTATATCTTCGACATTAGTCTCGGCTGGCACCTGGCGGTCCCACACCGGAACTCCGACCGCGATCATAATAATAAACGTAGAGGCTGCACCGTAATTGGTTATGACGCTGAGCGCATAAAATCCGAGGAAGAACGAACCGATATTCCAGAGAAAATGGTAGAGTGGAACGCCGATCACGAACCACGCTGCGACCAGGAGATACACTGCACCTAGGCCAGAAACGAGGAATATCGTTCCCGCTGACTGCAACGTCGCTCGAGGTGTCTCACGAGAAATCAGAAGCGCATAAATCGCTCCTTGAAATGCGTACGGGACACGAAATGTCATGCAGAGGATCATCACGAGAGTCGCGGAAATGACCATGCGCGTAACTGTTCCTGCCCGGCGCGGGTATGGAGCGAGTTCCTGTTTGAGGAATTCCCACAACCACGATAATGGTGGGCCCGACTGCTGCACGTTCTGTGCAAGCGAGGCCATCTTCAACGCCCCCGAATCACGACGACCGACGATTCGCTCACGCGAAACAACTCAGGCGGAGGATTTTCCACACGGACGCGAACCGGGAACCGGGTGGCCAGATGAACCCAGTTCAGGTTTCTCTGCACGTCCGGCAGGCCCGTGGTGAGACGACCGACCACGTCTGGATTCGGAGTCACGCCGAAACCAATGCTCTCCACTACGCCCGAAAAACGCACATTCGGTCTGGACAGGACGTAGACGTCGGCCCGCATTCCGGGACTGATACGCTTCAACTGGCCTTCACGGAAGTTCGCGGCCGCCCACCACGTGCGCACATCAATCAGCGTGAACACCTGCTGGCCGATGTGCGCGTAGGCACCTTCCGAAATCGTAAGATTGGTCACCCGAGCATCAAATGGAGCATAAACCCGGCAGTTATTGAGGTTATATTGGGCGCTCCTTACCGCGGATGCTCTTGCGCCGCGCTGGTTGAGCAAGGGCTCTAGAGTGGTCACGGCGTGTTGCGCCTGTTCATGCTGGGCCTTGCTTTCCTGCAGCATGGCCCGGGAACGCTGCTCTTGTGCAATGGCAGCCTGCAATCCTGCCTGCGCGAGGTTCAGCTGCGACTGCGCCTGCTTCAGGAATTGCGCCTCTGCTACCTCCGTGGTCCTCGCCCTGTCTACCTGATCGACGGTGACAAATTGCTTGGCGAGCAGCGGCTCGATTCGATGCAGGTTGTTGTTCGCATACGCCCATTCCGCCCTTGCCCGGCTGACGCCCTGTTCTGCGTTTGTCACATCAGCCCGTGCCTGATCCACCGCGGCCGCCCATCTCTCCAGGTCCGCCTCCATGCTGTGGATATTGGCCTGCGCAACTGAGACGGCGCTTACCAGAGCCGCGATTCTTCGGCTCTCGTCTGAGATCTGTCCTTCAAGAGTCGCCTGCTCCGAGACGGCTCTCTCCAGTGCATACCGATAGGGTCGGTCATCGATCTCGAAAAGCAGGCCTCCCTGCTTTACGAGCTGGTTGTCGCGCACATTTAGATGGAGAATCGGGCCTTCCACTTGAGGCGCGATTCCAATGAAGTTGGCAACGATCTCGGAGTCGTCGGTTCGCGGATAACGGTTCGCGTGATAGAGCACAATCAGTCCCATCGCGACGGCACCACTTACAATGGCAAGGCTGAGAACCTTGCCAAGCATCTTTCCTATCGTTGTATCGGGCCTGGGTGTCATGAGTAGTTCCTTCGCTATCGAAAGAAGGCGAGCCACAGCGCAAATGTAATCAGCGCCGTCAGACACGGATAGGTCAAAACCGGGAGCGCAATCACAATGTGAAGGTGCAACAGGATCCATCGGGCTCCCACGGTGAACAGCAGCGCGAATGCCAGACACACAAGCCAGGCCGGAAAGAACGAGCCTAAAACATCGAAGGAAGGGGCCCGGCCGCAGCTCGTCAACAGCCCGAGCGCCAACCCAGAGCCCACAATGCGCCGGAATCCATTTGTGCTCATGGGTGAGGTCGCCTCGCGGTGGGTTGGATCGCATCCCCGGTGCGGAACGCCAGGTCCGCCAGCGTCGATAGCACTTGAGTGCGCGCCAGTACGTCAGCCGAGCGGGCTTGCGCGAGGACCTTTTGGGCCGCGGTCACGTCCACCAAGTTACGAACACCAAAGCCGTAGGATTCAAGGGCGGCAGCATAGGACTGGTTGGCCGCTTCCAATAGCGAGGTAGCAGCCTCGCGCTGACGAAAGGCCGTGACCAAATGTGAATAGGCAGTCCAAACCTCGTTTTCGATGCGATCCTGAGTCGCGCTGACCTGCGCTTCGGCGGACCGGATCCGAGCCTCAGCTTCGGCGAGACGACTCCTCCGCGCACCTCCGTCAAACATGTTCCAGGTCAGACTCATGGCCAACCCGCCGGTCAAGGCAGCCGTGTGTCCCCAGGGAAGCTGTTGCTGTAGCATATATGACGACTGGGCGTTTGTGGTGAGACCGAGACTCAAGCTGGGATAGAACGCAGCCAGCGCCTCCTTGCGCTGTGCGTTTGCGAGGCGGACACCGGTAACGTCCGCCAGGAGATCGGGCCGCTGATCGAGGCCACGATAAATCGCCTGCTCGACGTTCTCGCTGATCGACCCAGGATTAGGTACTTCGCTCAGCGGCTGAACGCGAATCACAGTCGTTGCGGAGGTTCCCATAGCTGTCGCCAAGTCGCCCCGAGCAATTTCCTCAGTTCCCAATATGGCCTGGAGCTCATAGAGTGCCTGAGCGGATGCACTGCGCGCTTCCAGCACATCCGGCAGAGTTGCCAAACCGTTGCGAAGCCGCTCCTCAGCCGCCTGTTGTACTGCCTGGGCGTTGGCCAGACTTGCCCTGGCGGCGACTTCCTGACCAGACGCATTCAACAGGCGGTAATAGGCCTGTTGAACCTGGTAAATGACCCTCCTGTGGACGTCGTTAAAAAGGAAATTCGCTGCGAGCAGACGAGCGCTTGCCGCGTCGATACGGCCGCGGCGGGCACCGAAGTCGAAGATTGTATAGTTCAGATCCAGTGACGCCTGGAATGCAGGTAGCGTCTGGCGGTAGAACTGACTCCCGAACGGAACTTCCACGCGATCCACGCCGGAGAGCGCCACGGCAGATAAGGTCGGAAATAGTTCGCTGCGCGCGACTCCGAGGGCTGCCGCCTGGGCGCGAGCGTTTTCCCAACTCACCATGGTCTCGGGATTGTGGGACTCGGCCAGATCGATCAGTTCCGGTAAGGAATAGACTCTGTCGGGTTCAATACGAAAGGGCACCTGACGGAGACGTCTTCCATCATTTGCAACTCGTTGTTCCTCAGGAGAGTGCCACGGGCGATCCGGCGTCGATGGGGGCCCTTGGGCGCACAAGGGAAGAAGGGCCGTCAGAATCAAAAGCGTGCGGCGAGGAGTCTCCCACGTCATAGAGTGTTACGCGGGCTCCGTCAGAGTTGTTTGACTTCCGCTATATGCAAAACGCACCGCTCCCTTTCGAACGACCAAGACTAAGATTCTAGCCACGTGCTTGAAGTTCTAATTAATCGGTCCTTGGCGTTGGGTGAGGGTCCGTACAATCGAATCAGCGGCACCCCTGGAATTGTCTCAAGAGCAATACGTGACGCCGTCAGCCCAAAAAAAGAAGAACAATTAACTACCGCGTGCATCTCCTCCGGGGTCGAATTGGTTAATCCGACCTTTGTCGGACTGCGAGGCTGACAGTGGGTTCCAGGATTCGGATCATCGGACTGCGGGCAACTGCTCTCCACGGTGGGGCAGCGCTCGCTGCGTTGGCACAGCCGCGAGCGCCTCTGAGTCCAACCAATATCTTCGCGCCGGTGTCGACGCCGTCCCAGTGGATCATTGAGCTGTCTCGTCTTGTGCTGATGGTGACCGGCGCGATATTCATCGTCGTTTTCACCTTGCTTGCATATGCAGTTGTGAAGTTCAGGAAGAGAAGGGCTAGCGACGTGCGTGAGCCCGCACAGGTTTACGGAAGCACTCAACTGGAACTTGCGTGGACGGTCATTCCTATCCTCATAGTTGTGGTCCTGTTCCTGGCGACAGCACGCGTAATCGCCGACATCCAGGGCGCAGTACGGCCAAGCAACGCCATTGAAGTCACCGTGATCGGACACCAGTTCTGGTGGGAGTATCGATATCCATCACTAAAAGTGGTAACCGCGAATGAACTGCATATCCCGGTAAGCGATCCAACGCATCCAACCCCGACTTTTCTCACGCTCCTTTCCGCAGACACCGATCACAGCTTCTGGGTCCCCCGCCTCGCGGGCAAAACGGACCTCATACCGAATCACCCCAACCTTATGTGGGTGGACCCCCACGAGACCGGATTGTACTTGGGGCAATGCGCGCAGTACTGCGGAACGCAGCATGCGATGATGCTTCTGCGCGTCTATGTACAGACGCGTGATGAGTTCAACCGCTGGATTCAGCAGCAGAGCCGGCCGGCTCAGTTTAACGGTGCCGTTTCCGAAGGGCAGCGAATTTTCGAACGGACCGCGTGCATCAACTGCCATGCCGTGGCGGGAACCGCGGCAAATGGAACCTTCGGCCCCGACCTGACACATCTGATGAGCCGCGACACGATTGCATCCGGCGCGGTGACAAATACGCCGGAAAATCTGCGGCGCTGGATTCAAGATCCCGGCGTCATCAAACCGGGCTGCAAAATGCCGGCTATGGGGTTGAGCGGCCCGGAAGTGAATGCACTGACTCAATTTCTGGAGACCCTTCACTGATGGCCGCCGAATCGATCGCTTTGCCGCCTTCCGATGCGTCACCGCCGCCCCTGGTGGAACGGCTTCATCAATGGGTGACGACCGTCGATCACAAACGGCTGGGCATAATGTATATCATTTATGCGCTGATCTTTCTCATTGTCGGGGGCGTGGAGGCAACGATAATGCGGATCCAACTCATTCGGCCGCATAACGATTTCGTTTCGCCTCAGGTCTTCAACCGAATGTTCACAATGCATGGCACGACCATGATTTTCTTCGTCGCCATGCCGATTCTGTTTGGGTTCGCGAACTACCTCATCCCCCTGATGATTGGCGCGCGCGACA
>Ga0335069_10014692_pt1 | contig 10958 bp, 9 predicted proteins | sample Lox_Sample_11_FD_206714 | JGI IMG/M metagenome (GOLD analysis project Ga0335069, IMG submission 206714) | Soil microbial communities from Loxahatchee National Wildlife Refuge, Florida, United States - Lox_Sample_1.1 | ecosystem: Environmental > Terrestrial > Soil > Wetlands | place: USA: Florida... | reverse complement strand
ACCCGGAACACCGTCAGGAAGTCACGTCTCCCGAAGTGCGATAATGACCGAGCCAGCAGGTGTAAATTTGAGCGCGTTGAGTGCGAGATTCGTGATGGTCGAGACGATCACGCGGCGCGGTCCGCGAATCACCGGCGGTGCATCCTTGAAATCAAAGATCAGCTTCAAGCCCTTCGCCCGATTCGCCGCGTCAAGCGTTGGGCCAATATCGGCGAGGATACTCTTGGCCGAAAGGCCCTCATCGACCAGCGATGGCTTCCCGGCTTGCGCGATCGCGAAGGTCATCAAGTTATCGAGCGTCTGGCCCAATTCGAGCGCATTCACGTTCATCCGCTCGATTATCGTTCGCTCCTGATCGTCCATTTGCTCGACATACTCGTCCTGCAGAATATCGAGCAGTCCGAGAATCACCTGGATCGGTGTGCGCAGTTCGTGTGCGAGATTACCCAAGGCATCGGCGCTCATACTCGTGCTCCACGCCACCGGACTACCTATCGTCGCGGCGCCCTTAGCCTCTTTTGCTAACAGTCTGTCCACGAATGCCCCCTCCCGATCTGGATCGTGCTGCGCCAGAGCGATCAGGAGCGAAATCGGCACGAAACAGACCAACCCGAGGCTAGCGGAGGGTTGGGGATTACCCAATTGGAATAGTCAATAAAACGAATGGAAAAAACAGTTAGATCACTGCGGAAAACACCTAGATTTCTTGACCCCGTGTACGACCTTGAGACATGCGCCTCAGCAACATCGATTCGGCGTCCGATATCGGAGCATCAAGTTTTCTTTGAAACGACGCGATGCTTCACGTCGCGAGAGCTGATCCTGCTGTGGCTGCGGCGGCTCATAGCAATTCAGATGCTGGAGTGCCCGCACAATCTCACGCATCGCCCGGAGCATGCGATTCTTTTTCATGCGGCTCGCTCCGTTGCCTCGGATGAGATCGCGTCGCGCCCCATCAATCGCAGCCAGACGCGCAACGAATCACTCACGACGATGGCCACGATTATCAGGAAGCAGATCGTCATGAAGGTGTCGACGCGATCGTTCCATATAAGACGCGCGATCTCGGCGGCTCGCGCCGGAGTAGTCGCCGGAAGTGCCAACTCGGACTCCAGATGGCGTGCGTGTGCGACGAATCCGATATTGACCGCAGGGCTCAGGATCTTTTCGAGACCGGCGGTCGTCGTCACCGCGAGTAGCCATCCGAGCGGCAGCATCGTGACCCATACGTAGCGCCCTTTGCCGCTGCGAATCAGGGCGCTGGTAGCGACGCATAACGCGATCGTCGCGAGCATCTGATTGGCGATACCGAACAGCGGCCAGAGCGAGTTGATCCCACCGAGCGGATCGATTGTGCCCGAGTAGAGAAAGTAGCCCCACGCCGCGACAACGATCGACGAGCTCAGCAGGATATTGAGGTAGGAAGCGCTATCAGCGAGAGACCGCGCAATCGAGCCGAGCAGATCCTGCAGCATGAAGCGGGCAACGCGGGTTCCGGCGTCGAGCGTACTCAGAATAAAGAGCGCCTCGAACATGATCGCGAAGTGGTACCAGAGAGCGGCGACCGCGCCGCCTCCCATCGCACCGGCAAAGATTTGCGCCATTCCGACCGCGAGTGACGGGGCGCCGCCGGTGCGTGAGAAGAGCGACGTCTCGCCGACCGCCGCGGCCAGTTTCTGCATCTCGTCGAGGCCGACTGGAAAGCCCCAGGAAGAAACCTTGGCGCAGGCCGCAGCGCCCGCACCGATAACTCCGGCGGGGGCGTTGATCGCGAAGTAGATACCCGGCTTGAGCATCACCGCCGCGATCAGGGCCATCACGGCCACGAACGATTCCATCAGCATGCTGCCGTAACCGACCATCCGGGCGTCCCGTTCATGCTCGATCATCTTGGGTGTCGTGCCCGAGGCGATGAGCGAATGGAATCCAGAGATTGCACCGCAGGCCACCGTGATGAACGCGAAAGGGAAAACCTTGCCGCCAAAGACCGGGCCAGTGCCGTCGATAAAGCGCGTTAGCGCCGGCATCTGCGCCATCGGATGCGTCGCGAGGATGCCGATTGCCAGCGCAACGATCGTCCCGATCTTGATATAGGCCGAGAGATAATCGCGCGGTGCGAGCAGCAACCAGATCGGAAGGACGGAGGCGAAAAAACCGTAGGCGATAACCGCTATCGCGAGCTTCGGGGCATCGTGATCGAACCATCCGCCGAACCCGAGCGCGGTTACGTATTGCCCACCTACGACGGCCAGCAGGACCAGGACGACGCCGATAACCGAGGCTTCCAGCACCTGTCCCGGGCGGATGTGGGTCATATAGATGCCGACGATCATCGCGATCGGAATCGTGGCGGCGACCGTCGAAGTCGCCCAGACGCTATGCTTCATCGCGTTCACGACGACCAGACCGAGCACGGCGATCAGAATCACCATGATCAGCAGCACGCCGGCGAGCGCCGTGAAGCCTCCCACCGGACCGATTTCCTCGCGCGCCATCCGCCCGAGTGAGCGGCCATCGCGCCGCAGCGAGCATCCGAGAATCACGAAATCCTGCACGCATCCGCCGAGCACTGCGCCAAAGATGATCCAGATCGTCGAAGGCAGATAGCCGAACTGGGCGGCCAGTACCGGACCAACCAAGGGACCAGGACCAGCGATCGCAGCGAAGTGATGGCCGAACGTGATCCAACGTGGCGTGGGAACGTAGTCACGACCGTTGCTCAGGCGGATTGCGGGGGTCAGACGGGAATCATCGAGTTCGAGCACCCGCTCCGCGATAAAGCGCGAATAGAAGCGGTAGCCGATCGCATAGACACCGAGCGCCGCAACGGTAAACCACAGTACCGAGGGCTGCTCGCCCCGGTTAAAGGCGACAAGCCACAAAGCGTAGGCGGCTAGCAGGGCCGCCGCCAGCCATCCGGCGCGTCGCAGGAGTATCATTTCGAGAAGGAAGAGGGGTCAGTCGCCTCCCACTGGACTGGAACTAAATCAGATCGGGCAAGGAGCGCGGACCGTCGCGGATTAAGCAGGATTGATTGGCTTTTCGCCTGTCGACTGATCAGAAGCAACAGTCTTCGGCGGTGTGCTCGGGGGCGTATCGTCGTTCATCGCGCGCTTGAAATCCTTGATCGCGCGACCCATCGCCCCACCAACGTCACCGAGTTTGCTCGGGCCGAAGATTACCAGAATGATCAGTAGCAATATAATCAGATGAGACGGTGCAAAAAGGTCCATAATTGCTTGGCTCCAGACCGGGAAAACTAATTCGCAGGGCAGAGCCCCGCGCCGGTTCGTTATTCGAAGACTAACGGGTGTCGGCCGAAATTGCTACGGGCGGAAAAAGCACCTCGACCAAAAGCGGAGCCAATATAGCCCCCAGCGCCGGGTGAGGGCGAAAATATCTCGTAGTGTTAAGTCTGACCGCCACTTAGTATCGGCCCAAACCGGACTACTAAAGGGGGATTGGAGACGATGCGAGGTTCGGCCAGGAGCACCTTCGGGATTCCACCCGGATTGATCATGCGATGGCTCTTGCCATTGGCGGTCGCGGCGACAGGAACAATCGGAGCGTTACCAGCTTCTGCGGCGACGCCGGAGACGGCTGGAGTTTTCGTACCGCATTCTTTCTCCTTGCATCTGCAGAATCAGACCGCGACGTTGCTGAATAACGGCACCGTGCTCATCGCCGGCGGCGTTGATGGCTCCGGAACAGTTCAAAGCGCGGCAACGATCTACGATCCGGCAACTGGCACCACAACCGCGCTTGCCAACCATATGACCGCTGCGCGACAGGGCCATACAGCGACTCTACTTAGCGACGGGCGGGTTTTGATCGCTGGAGGCAGTTCGACCACCAACCGGACTGCGACGGCTCTGGCCTCTGCCGAGATCTACGACCCGGTAGCCCAGACCTTTACGTCAGTCGGGGCCATGACACTCGCACACGCGCTACACACTGCGACCCTGTTAGTGGACGGTACCGTCTTGATAGCAGGAGGCTATTGCGCGAGCACCTGCACCACCGGTGGTGGCGGTAACTCGCAAGCTGGCATCTCGCTGGTCGCTGAGATCTTCGACCCCTCTACTTCAAACTTCACGGGCGTCGGCGCGATGCGGACGACTTTGGCCGGCCAGACTGCGGTGCGGCTGGGCGACGGCACTGTGCTGCTCGCCGGTGGTATCAGCGCGGGCAACCCGGGTGGCGGCGGTGCGGCAGCAGCAACGAATGCCGCTGAATCGTACCGCCCTAATACGCAGACCTTTGCCAGCACCGGCAGCATGACCGATTCGCGCGTCTCGCACTCGGCCACTCTGCTCAATGACGGGACGGTTCTCATCGCGGGCGGTGCGTCGGGCCCCGCTCCGATGTTCCAGACGAACGCGCTGCCGAGTGCCGAAATCTATACGCCGTCGACCGGGAAGTTCGCCTTAACGACCGGCACGATGACGACCCCGCGTACCATGCACGCAGCTTCATTGATGAGTGACGGGACCGTGCTGATCGTTGGTGGCGAGGACGATACGCAGACCGCACTCACGACTGCTGAGACTTACAATCCCTCGACCCAGACCTTCATGCCAACGGCTGCTCGCATGGATAGCAGTCGCGCGCAATTCACAGCGACGACGTTGGTCGACGGAACCGTATTGATAGCCGGCGGTGCAGCCAGCGCAGCCAATAGTGTACAACTCGATCTCTTTGATGGCGCTCCGGGAACCTTCGTCGCGACCGGTTCGATGAGCGAGCCGCGTCAATTCCATACAGCAACGATGCTCTCTGACGGCAGTGGACGGGTTCTCGTCACCGGCGGCCACAACGACGTGCTGGGGGCGCTCGAATCCACCGATATCTACGACGGGGCGAGTTTCACCCCGGGTCCGACCATGACCGCACAGCGCTACCTGCATGCCGCAGCGGCCTTCCCGAACGGCAGCTCGCAACAGGCCCTGATCACTGGCGGCGTGACGTCAGGTGGTGTTAGCAGCTCGGCGGACCTTTACACGGCACAGGCCGGCGCAACCGGTACGATCGCAGCCGTTACCAGCGGTGGGCTCTCGGATTCGCGCTTCGGCCACACCGCGACCTACCTCGCGCCTATTCCGGCCAGCACCACTATCCCCAATGGCGGTGTGCTGATCGTCGGGGGTGAGGATGCCTTGGGTGTCGTTCTAAAAACCACGGACCTCTTTGTTCTCGACGGTGCCGGCGGCGGTACCTTTAACCCGGGCGGCCGCGCACCAGCTACCAAAAAGCCGAAGACTTCGAGTTCGCACGAACTTGGGACCGCTCGCGTTTATCATACGGCGACCACGCTCTGCGATGGGACCGTGCTGATCGCCGGCGGGATAGACCCGACGGGAAACTATCTGACCAGTGCTGAACTTTACGATCCGAATACCGATGGCTTCACGAATATCGCGGGCGGCAAGACCGGCGGGATGTTTACGGCCCGCGCCTTCCATACGGCGCAACTGCTATTGCCGAGCTGCAATGTTCTGATCACCGGAGGATTTAATTCCAAGGGAGTAGTGAGCGCAGCCGAGCTGTACATCCCGGGCGTTCCGTCAGGCGGCAAGCCGACCTTAGGCAAGTTCGTCGCAATCGCTTCGATGAACACCGCACGCGAAGATCATACCGCGAGCCTCCTGCCGGACGGATCGGTGCTACTCGCAGGCGGTAAGAGCGGCACAACCACGGTGGAAGGCAGCGGCGAGATATACGATCCGATTCTGCAGACCTTCTCGCCGACCGCGGGTTCCATGGTAACCCCGCGCGTCGGCCATGCTGCGGTCCCGCTGAACAGCGGCTTCGTCCTGCTGACTGGTGGCGAGGATGACTCCTTCACCGCGACTGCGGGTGCGGAGCTCTATGACCCGCCCTCAGGCCCTCACTCCACGGCCGCGATGGTCACGGCGATAGCCTCGTCAAAGAAAGCCGGTGCGGGTCGCTCGGTCAACGCAGGAACGTTCACGATCAGCAATTCGAGTGGAGCGTACGAGTCCATCAGCAGCGTCAGTGTAGCGCTGAGCAATCCCTCGCTGTTCTCCTCGATTACCGTCGGCGGGATTGGCGGTGGCGCTTCGGTCAGCAGCCCCGGCAGCTCAACCGAATTGACCTTCGATCCGCCGATCGCCCTCGCTCCCGGCAGCGCCGTCCGCTTGCAGTTCAGCGGTACCCTGGCGAAGCATCAGCACGGTGAATCCTCGGTACAGGGGGTTACCGGAGTGACCTTGAGCAGTGACGCTCCGAGCACGGTCGGTTTGCCGGCCACTCTCGGCTCGATTACCGAAAAGTAATCGGACCTAACCATAAGTAAAAAGCGGCGGCCAGGACCATACCTGTCCGCCGCTTCACTTTTTTGCGTCAGCGGAAATCTAAACGAATGATTAGCTCGGAGCGTTGGCCGCATGCTTCAGGGACACGAGCGGATCGCGCGCCGTCCCGGGCGTATAGGGGCGCGTTCCGGGTTCGCGCTCGAAAGGATCGACCAACCCAAGCTCCCGACCCATCTCACGCACTGCCGGCAGAACTTCCTGCCCAATCAGCTTGATACTCCTCATCCGATCTTCGAAGCTGACCGGACCCTGCGTCGCAAAGAAGCCAAAGACACTGGGGCGCAGCGTTTCCAGAATACGTCGAATCTTGGGCAGTACGGTCTTGGGAGTCCCGGCGATCACCGCCATGCTCTTTTTCGTCTTCTCGTAGCGACCATAAATCGCGGCCTTCGCCTCCTCGATACTCGCATCGCCGCGCTGCAGCCGCTTCTTCGTGCTTTCTCGTTTCTTTGGACCGGCGTCGCGAGCACGACCGAGTTGCTCGGCGCTGATACCCAGCGTCCCTGCTCCGCTCTCACCGGCCGTCGTGCGAGCTAAGCGACGAGTCGCCTCCTTCGAATTGTAGCCGGGCGGCAGCGTATGCTCGGGGCGCGAGAAGTTGACCTGGCCGCCGCCGAACAGATGGCACCGGCCCAGTTGATCCGCCTTTTCCTCGGTCTCAGCGCAGACTACGTGCTGCAGGTAACCGAAGTTCTCGGAGCCCGCTAGATAACCTTCACGCGCCGCGACGTCTCCGTACAGGTTCCACAACTCGACCGTCGCCTTCAGGCCGGTCCCAAGGCCGAGATAGAGATAGCGATGTTGCGCGCACCATTCGACCGTTTCAGGGCTGAGCACGCCTGGAATCCAGATCGGCGGACGCGGCTTCTGATACGGCGTCACCCACGGATTCACGAAGCGATAATTGAAGTGCTTGCCCTCCCATCGGAAGGGGCCCGGCCGCGTCCACGCCGCGAGAATGAGATCGTGCGCCTCGTTGAAGAGTTCGCGATTGTACGCGGGATTCGCGTTGTTGAAGACCTGCTCGCTGCCAGCACCTCGGACCCATCCAGGGACGAGTCGCCCGCGCGAGATACAATCGATCGTCGCGAGCTCTTCGGCCACGCGCAGCGGATTCTTGAAGGTCGGCAGCGGGTTACCCAAGAGCACAATACGCGCCTTCTTGGTGATACGAGCGAGGATCGCCGCCTCGACGTTCATCACGCCACCCATACAGAAGGGCGTCCCGTGATGCTCATTCAGCATCACCGCGTCGAAACCCATCTCTTCGGCATAGACCGCCTCGTCGAGATACTCCTGGTAGAGCTGTGCGCCCTTCTCGCGATCGAAAAATTTGTTCGACAGGCCGAAGAACGCGCCGTGCTTGATCACTTCATCTTCGGGAACGTAACGGTACGGCCGTTCCGTGAAATACATCAGTTGCATCGAGTCGCTCTCCCTTCGTTGCCAGGAAGCCGCGCCAACCGCGGCGATTCATCGACCAAACTAGGGGGTGACCCGGCGCATTTGCAAGCGCTATCGAGGCACGTCGCCGACCCCAAAGATGAGCTTTGTCTGAACGCGTGCCGCATATGGCAGAAAACGTGGCACAGGTTGATTGCTGCCAATGATGACCGCGTGCAACGATCAGCAACGATGAAGTCGGGCACAAATCGATTGGTCACCAGTCAGGGCAAACGCAAGTCTTCAGAGCCGCGTGTCGTCGCGATGATCGGCTTCGACGATGCCCAGATTCTCGATATCACGGGACCGCTCGAAGTCTTTTCACGCACCTCGCGATGGCTTACCGACGAGGGATTCATCAGCCAACCAGCGTACGTAGTGAAACTCGCGGCGCGACGCCGGGGACTCTTCGCCACCTCCTCCGGATTACAACTCTTCGCGGATACCGCCCTGCGCGACCTGCGGATGCCGATAGACACCTTGATGGTCGCCGGCGGCAGAGGGGTCAAGCACGCGATGCGTGATCGCACTTTGCTCGATACGGTCATCCGTCTCGCCCCTCGGGTACGTCGCCTCTGCTCAGTCTGCACCGGCGCGTTCGTTCTGGCTGAGGCTGGGCTGCTCGACGGACACAGTGCGACCACTCATTGGCGCGCCTGCGAGTTGCTCGCCTCCAGCTACCCGAGCATCCAAGTTCATCGCGATCCGATCTACGTCAGCGACGGTAATATCTTCACTTCGGCGGGCGTCACGGCGGGAATTGACCTCGCACTCGCGCTGCTCGAAGAGGATCACGGCCGCGGCGCTGCGCTCGCCGTCGCACGGGAGCTGGTGATGTTCCTGCGGCGACCGGGCGGACAGGCGCAATTCTCGGTTCAGCTCGCTTCTCAGTCCGCCGAGAGGGAGCCTATCCGCGAGCTCCAAGGCTGGATTGCCGATAACCCTGGAGCCGAACTGAGCGTGCCTGCGATGGCACGGCGCGCGGCGATGAGCCCGCGTAATTTCGCACGCGTCTTCCTCCGCGAGGTTGGCACAACACCTGCCGATTTTATCGAACAGACCCGCGTTGAGGCTGCTCGCCGCCGCCTCGAGGAATCACGCGAGAGTATCGAAGCTATCGCGACTAGCTGCGGTTTCGGCACGCGTGAATCGATGCGCCGGGCTTTCCTGCGTCGTCTCAATATCGCGCCGAGTGAATATCGCGGTCGTTTTTGCAAAACCGCCGCAGCCTAACTCATAGGCCGTGGCGAGAGGGAGGTCAGCCCAATGGCACTCGAACCAGAACAACAGATGGCAGCGCTGTTCGTCGGTCTGAACCGGATGCAGCGGATGGCGTTACTCAGCCGCCTCGAACGCGCGGGAGCAAATCTCTACCGGCAGTTCGCTCAGGACGAAGCCAATGCCAAGGCCCGCGAAGCGTTGCTGAAAGCGGCCACTGACGAGGAAGGCAACGGCGCACTGATGGCCTTGATGAGTACGCCCAAGGCAGCTTGCGAAAAGTGCGGCACAGCCCTCCCCGACCCGAACGACGGGCTCGCCTGCTCCTTTCAATGTACGTACTGCGCATCGTGCGCCGATGCGCTCAAGATGACCTGTCCCAATTGCAGCGGTGCCCTTGCCGTTCGCAGCGTGCTCGCTGCCCGCACCTGATTAGCAAAGGAGAACTGTTTCCATGAGTCTCGATATCGCATTCCTGATTTTCGACGGCGTGATGGCGCTCGACGCGATCGGCCCGTACGACGTCCTCTCCAATATACCCAATACCAGCATCACCTTTGTTGGTGAGACGCGCGGCCTCAAGCGTAACCAGCGCGGATCGCTCGGCTTGAGCGCCGACCGGGCGATGACCGAAGTCGATCGCGCTGACATCCTCGTCGTTCCGGGTGGTTTCGGCGAGGAGGAAGTTCGAAAGAATCCCGCGATGCTTGAGTGGGTCCGCGCGATCCATGCGACCACCCAATGGACGACCTCCGTATGCACGGGTGCGCTCATTCTGGGTGCTGCCGGAGTGCTCAAGGGTCTCGAAGCAACGACCCATTGGGCCGCTCGCGAGCAACTGCGCAGCTTCGGCGCGACGCCCGTGACGCAACGTATCGTCGAGCAGGGCAAAGTGATTACCGCTGCGGGTGTCTCCGCGGGAATCGACATGGCACTGCATCTCTCGCGGCGTATCGCCGGCGATGAGGTCGCGCAGGCGATACAGGTCGGTATCGAGTACGATCCTCAGCCGCCCTTCGATGGCGTCTACGAACGTGCCTCGGCTCCGGTAAAGACACTGCTCCAGCAGATGCTCGGGCATCGTATGCAGATGTCGCAATAGGCAGGAGAGTTCGATGCCCGACACCGCGATCTTTGGTCCCTTTTTCGCACTTATTTTTCTGACTCTGGCAGTCTGGCTCTACATGTTCGCGCGCCGGATTAGTTTCATCCGCGGTGGCGGCATCTCGCCAACCGATCTTGCCGAGCCGGGCGCATTGGCGCGTTTCTCTCCACCGGCGGTCTCGAACCCGTCCGACAATCTGAAGAATCTCTTCGAGATGCCGGTCCTCTTTTATGCACTGGTCCTCTACCTCTTCGTCACGAAGCAGGTCGATTCGGTCTATGTGCTCGCGGCCTGGGTGTTCGCAGTGTTTCGAATACTGCACAGCGCAGTGCACTGCACGATCAATATCGTGATGCTGCGTTTTTACCTGTACCTGCTCTCGAGCCTGGCAGTATGGTTTATCGCGGCCCGCGCGGCGCTCGCCTTTTGCCTGGGCTAGTCGATTACGCCCGACTTGCACGTCGGTCCGATTTGCGTTTCGCTATCTTCGATGCGCTCTTCAGATCGAGTCGGCCGCTTCCTCACAGCCATTGCCACGATAATCGCGTCCGCAATTTTAGCCACCGGATGCACCGATACGACTCAATCGACCGACGCCGGCGCCAATGCGGTTCCCGTAACCAAGGTCCAGAGCCGCCCCACCACGATGGATCCGCTGATGGACAAGGCGAAGCCGGCGCCATCCGACCATGTGATGCAACTCGAACTCGAATTCGCGATGCGTAACAAAGCCGAGTTCGATCAGTTGATGGCCGACATCAACAATCCGCATTCAAAGAACTATCAGCACTGGATGACGCCCGAGGAGATGCATCAGCGTTTCGGCGAAACGAAGTCTCAGTTCGACTCGGTGATGC
>Ga0335069_10014691_pt1 | contig 10958 bp, 5 predicted proteins | sample Lox_Sample_11_FD_206714 | JGI IMG/M metagenome (GOLD analysis project Ga0335069, IMG submission 206714) | Soil microbial communities from Loxahatchee National Wildlife Refuge, Florida, United States - Lox_Sample_1.1 | ecosystem: Environmental > Terrestrial > Soil > Wetlands | place: USA: Florida... | reverse complement strand
ACCTGCATGACGCCGATCGCGCCCACCTGGCTCTTGGCGTCCTGGTTGAGCTGCGACTCCTGGTAGCCCTGCGCCGCCATCAACAGGTAGTCGACGCCGTACTTGTCGCCGTACTTGCGGAAGATGTCCACCAGGGTCAGGAACTTCTTCCGTTCCGCCTCCGAGGTGGCCCGCTTGGCGTAGCTGGTGCTCACCAGGTAGCGCTTCTCGAGCATGTTGCCGAAGGCGGTGCCCAGTCCGAACCTGGCCAGGAACGCGTTCAGCTCGGCCTTCAGGTGAGGGCTGTTCTTGCGGATCGCCACCGCCAGGTTGGCGCCCTTGCGCAAGGCCAGGTCGTGGTGGACCGTGAGGTCGGGGAACACCTTGTCCCAGAAATCCGCCAGGTAGTCGTCCACCACCACCATCGGGATGAGGCCGGCGTTGGCCATTTCCAGCAGGTCGTCGTCTTCCAGGTTCGGCGGGGCTTCGTCGAGCACCACCGGCGGCAGGCCCTTCGCCTTCAGCTGCTCGTTGAGCGCCACCAGGCTGGCCCAGGCGCTGCCGTCCTTGCGGGCGTAGACGTCCTTGCCGGACAGGTCGTCGACGGACTTCATGGCCGGCGCGCCGGGGCCGGTCACCACCACCTCGTTGACGTTGCTGCGGGTCGGCTCGGTGAAGTCGACGAGCGCCTGCAGCTCCGGCCGGACCGTCACCTGGGCCGCCACCAGGTCGACCTTGCCCTCGGTGAGCGCCGCGCCCAGCAGGTCGCGCGGCATCGGCACGAAGAAGACGTGGATCCTGGTCGCGTTCGTGGTCTTGAGCTTCTTGTTCAGCTGCTCCTCGAACGCCTGCGCCAGCTCGTAGGAGACGCCGCGCTGTACGCCCTTGTCCACGAAGTAGAAGGTGCGGTTGAAGGTGACTCCAACGCGGATGACGCGGCGCTCGACCATCTCTTCGAGATCGCCGGTGAAGCGCTGCAGGAGGGTGGCGCGCACGGCTTCGGGCAGCGCCGCCTCGTAGGCGGGCAGCGCTTCTGCCTCGTCGCCGACCGTCGCCGGTGACGAGGCCGCAGCCGGGGTGGTCTTCTGGTCTCCCGCTGGCGTCGCCTTGGTGCCGCCGCACCCGCCAGCCGCCCAGGTCAGGCTCACGATCGAGAGCGCCATCAGCCAGGTCCGCGCTGCGCTCGTCCGGCGTCGATTCAGCATCGCTGGGTCTCCTCGTCTGGTCGCGCCTGAGCAGGCGTCTGGCCGCCCGAAGGCCGGGCGCGCCGATGCTACACCACAGCCGTCGCCGGCGCTCCAGAACATGGCCGGAGCAATCCGTCGAGCGCGCGAGCGCGGCGATCCGGCGCGGCGTTCAGCCCTGGGCGGGCCGCTCGATTCCCAGCTTCTTCATGCGGAACTGGAGCGTGCTGCGGCTCAGTCCGAGACGCTCGGCGGCGTTGCCCTTGCCCGCGACCTTCCAGCCACAGGCCGCCAGCACCGCCCGGATGTGCTCACGGTCCACCTCGGCCAGGGTGCAGGCGGCGGCGTGCGAGGGGACGGCGCCGCCGAGCGCCAGCCACTCGGTGGCGAGGGTCGGGCCCTCGGTCATGATGAGGGCCCGCTCGATGACGTTCTCCAGCTCGCGCGCGTTGCCCGGCCAGGAGTAGCTCGCGAGCGCTCGCATGAAGGCCTCGGGCACCTCGGTGACGTTCCTGCCGAGCTGTGCCTGCTTGCGGGTGATGAAGTGCCACACCAGCAGCGGGATGTCCTCCACCCGCTGCCGCAGCGGCGGCAGCGTGATCGGGAAGACGCTCAGGCGATAGAAGAGGTCCGCCCGGAAGCGGCCCTCCGACACCTCCCGCGCCAGGTCGCGGTTGGTCGAGGCGATGATCCGCGTATCCACTCGGGCCATCCGCGTCGCCCCCAGGCGCTGGAACTCGCCGCTCTGCAGGACGCGTAGCAGCTTCGGCTGGGTCTCGGGCGGCAGCTCGCCGATCTCGTCGAGCAGGATGGTCCCGCCGTCCGCCAGCTCGAAGCGGCCCGGGGTGGTCTTGAGCGCGCCGGTGAAGGCGCCCCTCTCGTAGCCGAACAGCTCGCTCTCGACCAGCCCCGCCGGCAGCGCCGCGCAGTTCACCGTCACCAGCTGCCGGTGGGCGCGGTAGCTCCGGTCGTGGATCCGCCGGGCGACCAGCTCCTTGCCGGAACCCGTCTCGCCGAGAAGGAGGACCGGACAATCCGTGGCCGCGACCTGGTCCGCCAGCGCCAGCAGCTCGGCCACCGGCCGGCTGGTTCCGACGAACTCGCTCCGGTCCTCAGCCGCTGCGGACGGCGCGAGGCCCAGGCGAGCGCGCAGCCGTTGGACCTCCTCCACCGCGTCTCGAAGGCGCTCCTGCAGGCTGGTGACGGCCACCGGCCAGGACTGGGCATCGGCGGCGCGACCCCGGGCGCCGAGCGACGGCCGGTCCGGCGGGCAGGGCTCGCCGGCTGGGGCGGCGGGGAGGGGGGTGCTCACGGGTCGCCTCTCTTCCTGGTCTCCTCGTGGACGCCCTGGTCACTGCACGGCCGATGCCGGGCCGCGCGAGGCGGGGCATGCGTCGAAGCGCACGGAGGGTCAGTGACTTGGGGCGTCTCTGGTAAACCGCTCGAGGAGCCGGTCGGGATCGGGCTGGCGACATGTCGCCAACGGCTGGCGAGCGGACTCCAATCGCCGGAGGGGCGCTACGACTCCGGATCCGAGCTGTCGATCCCCAGCTTCTCCATGCGGAACCGCAGCAGGTGTCGCGGGATCCGCAGCCAGCGCGCGGCCGCCGACTTGTTCCCGCCGTTGCGCTCCAGCGCATGGAGGAGGACGGCGCGGACGACGTCGTCGAGGGCGACGCCCGCGGCAGGCAGGCGGATGTCGATCTCGGCGGCGCTGGCGGACGAGGCCGGCGGGCCGGCGAAGTCGGCCTCGGTCAGCGGGCCGTCGCCCTCGTGCAGGGCCACGGCGGCCTCGAGCAGGTTGGCCAGCTCGCGGACGTTGCCGGCAAGCGGCCGGCGCTGCAGCTCCTCCAGCGCGCCGTCCGTGATCGCGGGAGGCTCCTCGCTGATCCGGGTGAGCAGGTAGCGCACCAGCGGGGCGAGGTCGTCCGGCCGCTCGCGCAGCGGGGGGATGTGGATGGGGACCACGGCCAGGCGGAAGTAGAGGTCCTCCCGGAAGCGGCCCTCCCGCACCATCTGGCGCAGGTCGCGATGGGTGGCGGCGACCAGGCGCACGTCCGTCTGCCGCACGCGGTTCTCGCCGATTCTCTCGAAGGCCCGGGTCTCGAGGGCACGCAGCAGCTTCGGCTGGACCTCGAGCGGCAGCTCGCCGACCTCGTCCAGGAAGAGCGTCCCGCCGTGCGCGGCCTCCAGCCTGCCCGCCCGCTCCGCCACCGCCCCGGTGAACGATCCCCTGGCGTGGCCGAACAGCTCGGCCTCGACCAGGCCGGCCGGGAGCGCCGCGCAGCTGAGGGCCACGAAGGGGCCGGCCGCCCGCCGGCCTCCGAAATGCAGCGCGCGGGCCACCAGGTCCTTGCCGGTCCCCGACTCCCCGGTGATCAGCACGGTGACGTCCGAGTGGGCGAGCTTCTCGACGGTGGCGACCACCCGGCGCATCGGCTCGGACACGGCCACGATCCGCGCCGGCGCGTACGCCTCCTGCAGCTCCCGCCGCATCCAGCGGTTCTCGTTCTCCAGCCGCCGCAGCCGCGCGAGCCCGCCCATCGCGCGGGCGAGGTCCTCCTCGCCGAGGGGCTTCTGGACGAAGTCCACCGCGCCCCTGCGCATGGCCTCGACGGCCGTCTTCACCGAGGCGTGAGAGGTCATCACGATCACGGGCAGCTCGGGCTGCCCGCGGCGGACCTCGGCCAGCAACTGCAGGCCGTCCATGCCCTCCAGACGGATGTCGGTGAGGAGGGCGTCCGGCGGTTCCCGCCCGACTTGCGCGAGCGCCTGCTCGGCGCTGGCGACGCCGACGGCCTCGTGGCCCTGCGCCGCGAGGGCGGCCTCGACGAAGCGAAGGATGTCAGGGTCGTCGTCCACGACCAGCACGCGCATGGGTGAGCGCTACTTTACTCCCGGCGGGCGAGCAGCCTGCCGAGCTCGCGTCGGAGCTCGGCGACGACCCGGCCGGCCTCGGCCTCGAGCCCCGGCAGCAGTGCCTGGGCAGAGGCGAGCTCTCCCATGCGCGCGGCCGCCTCCAGCTGGCGGGCCTGCGCCCCCAGCCCAGCGGCGCCGCAGGTCAGCGCCGTTCCCTCGAGCGCGTGCGCGGCCCGGCACACGCCCTCGGCATCCGAGGCGTCGAGCGCCAGGCGCAGCCTCGGCAGCAGCGGCGGGAGATCCTCCAGGAATCCTCGGAGAAGACCCGCGAGGACCTGCCCGGTCCCGTCGTCGAGCTGCCGCAGCTCGGCGAGGTCCGCGGCCGGTGACGACGGCGGGCTCGCAGCCTCGGCCCCGGCGCCCGCCGCGGCGACGGCTGGACGGCGGCGTCGCCCCGCCGCCGAGTGGATGACGGCCCGCAGCACGTCGAGGGTGACGGGCTTGGTCACGTAGTCGTCCATGCCGGCTGCCAGGCAGGCGTCGCGGTCCGCCTCCAGGGCGCCCGCGGTCATCGCCGTGATCACCGGTCCGCGGTCCCGCGGGCGCAGAGCGCGCAGCCGCCGCGCCGCCTCCAGGCCGTCCATTTCCGGCATCTGGATGTCCATCAGCACGAGGTCGTAGTCGCGCAGGCGGAACGCCTCGAGCACCTCCAGCCCGTTCGAGACCGCGTCCGCCGGGCAACCGATGCGCTTCAGCATCTGCAGGGCGACCCTCTGGTTCACCGCGTGGTCCTCGGCGACCAGCACTCGCAGCGACGGAAGCTCGGAGGGCTCCGTCGATCCGCGCGTCGGCTGATCCGGAGCGGTCACCCCCAGCGCGGCGAGCCAGGCCTCGCAGACGGCCGCGCGCTTCAGGGGGAGGCTCAGCGTGCCGTCGAACACGGACGACGGCGAGCGCGCCAGCAGCGGCCGCAGCGCCAGGATGGCCGTCCTCCGCCCCGCGGCCAGGCCGCGGATGCGCGCCGCGGCGGCTTCCGCTTCGCCCTCCGGCCGGCCGCAGCGCAGGAGCACGAGGTCGAACGGCCCCTCCTGCTCGAAGCGGCGGACGGCGGCCGCCGCGGCGTCGACCGTCACCACCTCGACGCCGAGCTCCCGGCCCACGGCGCCGAGGAAGGCGGAGTCGACCGGGTACGGGTCGGCCACCAGCACGCGCGTGCCGGGAGGAGCGCTGGCGGAGGTGTCCCGGTTGCTGGCGGACAGCGGTTCCGCGGGAACCGAAAAGCGGAAGGTCGATCCCGTGCCGGGAGTGCTGTCGACCAGGATCTCCCCGCCCATCAGCTCGGTCAGCCGGCGGCTGATCGAGAGCCCGAGGCCGGTTCCGCCGGCGCGCCTGGCGACGGTCGGCTCCAGCTGCACGAACGGCGTGAAGAGCTGGTGCCGGCGGTCCGGAGCGATGCCCGTGCCGGTGTCCTCCACCGCGAACCAGACCAGGGTCGCTCGACCGGAGGCGTCCGGGGCCTCGGCGACGGACACCTTCACCGTCACCTGTCCGCGGTCGGTGAACTTCACGGCGTTCGAGAGGAGGTTGACGAGCACCTGGCGGACGAGGGCCATGTCGGCCCGGAGCCGCCGGGGGACGTCGTCGGCCACCAGGTAGCCGAGGTCCAGCTGCTTCTCGGCCGCCTTGACGGCCACCAGGTCGAGCGCCGATTCCACCAGCTCGTGCACCGGGAACGGCACCGCCTCGAGGGCCACCTTGCCGGATTCGATCTTCGAGAAGTCGAGGATGTCGTTGATGACGCCCAGCAGGCCGTCTCCGCTGGTGCGGATCGTCTCCACGTACTCGCGCTGCTCGGGCGTCAGCGGCGTCTCCAGCAGAAGCCCGGTCATGCCGATCACCGCGTTCATCGGCGTGCGGATCTCGTGGCTCATGTTGGCGAGGAACTCGGCCTTCGCGCGGCCGGCGCGTTCGGCCTCCCGCCCTGCGGCGAGGGCGGCCTCCTTCGCCTCGAGCGCTTCGGAGTTGGCGCGCTGCAGCTCGACGGTCCTGGTCTCGACCCGCAGCTCCAGCTCCCGCTCGCGCGCGCGAGAGGCGCGGTCGCGGTAGCGCAAGGCGGTCCAGCCCAGGCCCACCGCCAGCAGCACGTCGGCCAGGACCGCCCACCGGGTCCTCCACCACGGAGCCGGGAGGTGGAAAGGGACGGCAATCTCGGAGGCCGCGCCCTCCGGGACTCGCGCCCGCGCCCTGAACACGTAGGCTCCCGGCGGCAGCCTGGAGTACACGGCCTCCGTCCGTCCTTCTGTCCAGGTGGTCTCGAGGCCGTCGAGCCTGAAGGAGTACTGGACCAGGTCGGGACGGTGCAGGGTGAGCGCCGCCAGGTGGAACGAGATCGCAACTTCGGAGGGCTCGAGGACGAGCGGTCGCGGGATGCCGTGGAAGGCCCGGCCGCCGACGCGCAGCTCGGTGACCGCCAGCGGCGGCGGGTTCGCCCTCGGAACGAGGGAGTCGGGGCGAAACACGGAGAAGCCGGTGGTTCCCCCGAACATCAGCTCGCCGCGCGGGGTCCGCGCGTGGGCGTGGTGGTTGAACTCCGTCGACGCCAGCCCGTCGCGCGCGTCGAAGCAGAAGAACGATCGCGTGTCCGGATCGAGGCGGCAGAGGCCGTTGTTGGTCGCCGCCCAGATCATCCCCCCGGCGTCCTCCTCGACTCCGACCACGACGTCGTTGGCCAGGCCGTCCCGGGTGGTGAAGAGCTCGAAGCGGGTCGAGCCCTTCGGCAGCAGCTGCAGCCCGTGCAGCGTTCCCAGCCAGAGCCGGCCCCTGGAATCGGCGAGCACCGAGTGCACGTTGTCGCCCGCGATCCCCGACCCGTCGCTCCGGCCGTGCGGGAAGTGCGTGATCTGTTCGGTCGCCGCATCCACTCGGTACAGCCCGTCCCCGAGGGTGCCGACCCAGAGGGCGCCGTCCAGGCCCTCGCCGAGACAGAAGACGTCGGGTGCACCGTCGCCGATTCGGACGCGCTCCACCCGGCGCCGGTCCGGCGCGATCGAGCAGAGGCCGGTCGGCCCGGCTGCGACCCAGATGCGACCGCGGCGGTCCTCCAGGAGCTGCCGGATCCGCTCGTTGCCGTCTCCCTCGTGGAGGCCGTCCGCGAGCCGCAGGTGGCGGAAGCGTCCACTGCTGCGGTCGTGGGTGGCCAGTCCGCCGCCACTCGTCCCGACCCAGAGCTCACCGCGACCGTCCTCGAGCAGAGCGCTCACCCGCCCGGCCGGCACGCTCCAGCGATCGCCCCCGCCGTGCTCGTACGCCCTGAACCGCCCCGAGCGCCGATCCAGGACCTCGAGTCCCTGAGAGGTCCCGACCCAGATCGCGCCGCGCCGGTCCTCGAGCAGCGCCCAGACCATCTCGTTCTGGAGCCCGTCGCCCGGACGCAGGCCGCGCCGGTACCGAGCGAACCGCGCGCCAATCGGGTCGAACCGGCTCGCGCCGGCGAGGCCCCCGACCCAGATTCCGCCCTCGGCGTCCTCTGCCAGGGGCAGGGCCAGGTTCGAGGCGAGGCTCTCGGGCCGTGCCGGGTCGTTGGTGAACACGTCGATGACGCCGGACGCGATGCGGACGAGGCCGGCGTTCTCGGTGCCGACCCAGAGCGCGCCTGCAGAGTCAGCGAGCAGGTTGACGAGGACGTTCGTCGGAAGCCCACCCGGCGCCCCGGGCTGGCGCTGCAAGTGGGTGAACCCGCCGCTTTCCGCGTCGAAACGGTCGAGACCCGCGTCCGCTGTCGCCACCCACAGCATGCCGTGCCCGTCCACCCGAACGTCAGCCAGGTTGTTGCTGGCCAGGCTGCCCGGTCGCCTGGGGTCGTGACGCAGCCTCCGCAGAACCGTCCGCGTGCGCGGGGCCAGCTGAATGAGCCCGTCTCTCGGTGTGGCGACCCAGATCGAGCCGTCCCTTGCCTCGGTGAGACCGACGGCCGCTTCGCGCACGGCGGTCGCCTCGAAGCTACCGCCGGGCTCGTCGACGCGGTCGATGCCGTGGGGGTGCGCCACCCAGAGCCGGCCCCCCGAGTCGCGCAGCAGCGCGAACCGATGACCGTGCGTCGGCGACACCGAGCCGCGCCAGGGGTGTCGGGCGGAGCGAGCGGTCACGGGATCCAGCAGGTCCAGCCCGCCGAAGCTGGCCACCCAGAGCCTGCCGTCCGGCAGCTCGGCGAGTGCCTGGACGTTGTCGTCGGAGAGGCTGTACGGGTCGGCCGGGTCGTGCTGGTAGACGGTGGCGCTGCGGCCGTCGTGGCGGCACAGCCCGTCCGAGGTGCCGATCCAGACGAACCCGTCGCGGGTCGCCAGCACGGTGTTGACCGTGTCGTGCGGCAGACCGTCTCTCCGGCTCAGTCGGGCGAAGAAAGCGTTCGGCTCGGCCACCGCCGGCAGGGCCGCCATGAGGAGGCACCCGGCGGTCCAGAGGAACCGGAGCGCGCGGCGACGACACGCCGTGGCGGATCGAGCGGGGGCCATGCGAGACGCCGTAGCATACCCGCGGGAGGATAACGTAGCGTTCGGGATATCGCCCCGACCGGCGAGCCATGCCTGCAGAAGACTGGAGATCCCGCCTCGCGCGCGAATACCTGGCCAGCATGCCCGAGAAGCTGACCGCGATCGAGTCGTTCCTCGTCCGTCTCCGTGCCATTCCGGACGACCGATCCGCCCTGGCCGGCCTGGCGACCGCTGTTCACCGCCTGGCCGGCTCTGCCGGCACGCACGGCCTGGCGAGCGTCAGCAAGACAGCGACCGAGTGGGAGACGTTCCTCAGGCGAGCCGAGGCGAAACTCGGTCCGGACGACCTGGCGCCGATGGAGCGATGGCTCGAGGAGATCCGTGGCCACCTCCGTTCGGACGCGGCCCTGGCCGGCACGACTCCCGGGCCGGAGCCGGCTCCAGGGCTGCCGGCCCTGGTCGTCCTCGTGGTGGACGACGTGCCATCGAACGTCCAGGTCATCCGGCTGATGCTCGACCGGCTCGGCCAAAAGGCCGACGGCGTCTCGAGCGGCACCGACGCGGTCGGGGCCGTGGAGCGCCGGGAATATGACCTCGTGCTGATGGACCTGCAGATGCCGGAGATGGACGGCCTGGAGGCAGCGCGGCGCATTCGGAGGCTCGCCGCCGTTTCGCATCAGCCGCGGCTCGTGGCGATGACAGCCGGAGATGACCCGGCCGATCTCGAGCGCTGCCGCGCCGCCGGGATGGACGGCAGGTTGACCAAGCCGGTGACCTTCGAGGACCTGCGGCGTGAGCTGGCCGCGTCGCGCCTGCGGCACTGACCTTCGCGTGGCGCGGGCGCTCGGACAAGCGATCTCCGAAAGGCGTGAGAAGGCCGCGCACTCTGGCTCGTCGTGAAACGGCGGCGGCCGAAAGCGGCGACCCTTGATCCGGAGTGCGAGATCAGCGAGGTCGGCAGCCCTGGAAGGCTTCGCCGCCGACGTGAGCGTCATGGCCCGGCGCATGGCCGAGCGCCGTCGCGAGCCGCCTTTGACGTTCTCAGGGCCATGGAACTCGTGACCCGGCTCCTGGGGACCGTCCGGGCTGGGGCTGATTTCGCTACCGGCCAGCGAATGGTGGACCTGACGGGAGTCGAACCCGTGACCTCCTGAATGCCATTCAGGCGCGCTCCCAACTGCGCTACAGGCCCACGCGGCGGAAGAGAAGACTACCAGCGGCGGGGCGGGACGGTCAACTCGCCGCCGCGAGGGGCGCGCCGCCGCGAGGGGCGCGCCGCCGCGAGGGGCCGCTGCAGGGGTCACGCCGCGCTCAGCCGGAAGGCGTGGGCGACGGCGTCGACGTCGCTCTCCGCCTCGCCCACCACCGCCAGCGTGCGGCCGGCCGAGCGCAGCATGCGGACCTGCAGCCCGTGGACCCGGCCGGACCAGCCGTCGCCGATGCGCGCCGGGCCCGACACCACGAACACCGAGACCAGGCTGCCCTGGCCGCCGTAGTACACGTGCGCCGCCACCCGGTCGGCGAGCGCGCAGTAGCGCACGCCGACGATCTCCACCTGGCCGGGATGGGCCGGGAACGGCTGCACCGGCGTCCCGCGCTCTTCGAGCCAGCCGCGGATCTCCGCGGGGTCGCTGCTCCAGAGTCTGGCGCGCAGGTGCGCCTGGCCGAAGCAGCGCTCGTGGTCGCGCGCCAGCTCCCAGGCCACGAAGGCCGGCAGCCCGCGCACCCAGCAGAGGACGGCGAGGACGACCAGGCCGGCCACGGCGGACGCGGCTCGTCGGCCGCGATGAGGCCGCCGCGGGCCGGGAGCGTCGTCGAGGGCGAGTCGGGTTTCTTCCATCGGGGCTCGTCGAGACGATTGTCCCACGCCGGCGGGCTGGATTCCCCCGTCCGTTGCGTGCTAAAAGGCGCAGCACGACGCGCTACGCCTACCTGATCGCGGCGGTGGCCGCCATCGCGGGACTGCTGTTCGGTTTCGACACCGCCGTCATCAACGGCGCGCTCATCTTCCTGCGCGCCGACCTGGGCCTGACCACCGGCGGGACCGAGGTCGCCACGTCCAGCCTGCTCGTGGGCTGCGCCCTGGGGGCGGCCGCCGCCGGCTGGCTGACCGACCGCCTGGGCCGCAGGCGCATCCTGATCGTCTCGGCGCTGCTCTTCGCCGCCTCGGCGGTGGGTGCCGCCGTGCCGAGGACGCTCGCCGAGTTCGTGGCGGCCCGGCTGGCCGGCGGCCTGGCGATCGGCGTCGGCTCGGTCCTGGCGCCGCTCTACATCGCGGAGATGTCGCCACGCGCCATCCGCGGGCGGCTGGTCGCCCTCAACCAGATGGCGATCGTCACCGGCATCCTGCTCGCCTACTTCGTCAACTGGCTGCTGTCCTTCGCCGGCCCCTCCAGCTGGCGCTTCATGTTCGCCTCCGCCGCCGTCCCCTCCGCCGTCTTCTTCG
>Ga0335069_10014690_pt1 | contig 10958 bp, 9 predicted proteins | sample Lox_Sample_11_FD_206714 | JGI IMG/M metagenome (GOLD analysis project Ga0335069, IMG submission 206714) | Soil microbial communities from Loxahatchee National Wildlife Refuge, Florida, United States - Lox_Sample_1.1 | ecosystem: Environmental > Terrestrial > Soil > Wetlands | place: USA: Florida... | reverse complement strand
CCTTCATCGAGGGGGATGGCACCGGACGCGATATCTGGAAAGCGTCAGTACGAGTATTCGATGCCGCGGTCGAGAAAGCGTACAGCGGCAGGCGCAAGGTCGCGTGGTACGAAGTGTTCGCCGGAGAGAAGGCGATGGATCGCTTCAAGACCTGGCTCCCGGATGAGACGGTGGAAGCGTTTCGCGAGTTGAGGATCGGAATCAAAGGTCCGCTGACTACGCCGGTGGGCGGCGGCATCCGGTCGTTGAACGTTGCGCTGCGGCAGATTCTCGAGCTCTATGCGTGCGTGCGACCGGTGAAGTACTACAAGGGCATTCCTTCGCCGGTGAAGCATCCGGAGCGCATGAATATCGTACTCTTCCGCGAAAACACAGAAGATGTGTACGCCGGAATTGAGTGGAAGGAGGGAACCCCGCAGGTCAAGAAGCTGATCGACTTCCTGAACAAGGAAATGCTGGCAGGGACAAACAAGCGGATCCGCGAGGATTCGGGCATCGGCATCAAGCCGATTTCTGTCACCGGGACGTCACGGCTGGTGCGCATGGCTATCAAGTACGCGTTGCACAACGATCGCAAGTCGGTGACGCTGGTACACAAGGGCAACATCCAGAAGTTCACTGAAGGCGCGTTTCGGGAGTGGGGCTATCGGGTTGCGACCCAGGAATTTCGCGACAAGGTCGTGACGGAGCGCGAGAGCTGGATCATCGACAACAAGGACAAGCATCCGGAACTGACTGTCGAAGAAAACGCCAAGATGGTCGAGCCGGGTCTGGAGTTTGCGCCGCAGGACTTCCGCGACGCACTGTGCGCGGAGGTAAAAGGCGTGCTCGACAGCATCTACTCGACGCATGGCAAGGGTGCGTGGAAGAAGAAGCTGATGGTCAATGATCGCATCGCAGACAGCATCTTTCAGCAAATCGTGACGCGTCCGGACGAGTATGCGGTGCTGGCAACGCCAAACCTGAATGGCGACTACATATCCGATGCGGCGGCGGCACAGGTTGGCGGACTGGGCATTGCGCCGGGCGCGAACATTGGAGACCAGCACGCCATCTTTGAAGCGACGCATGGGACGGCGCCGAAATATGCAGACAAGGACGTCATCAATCCCGGGTCAGTGATGTTGTCGGGCGTGATGATGTTCGACTTCATGGGCTGGCACGAGGCGGCACGACTTATCGAAGGCTCGTTGGAGCATACGATCCAACAGAAGAAAGTTACGTATGACTTTGAGCGGATGCTGGAAGGTGCTACCAAGGTGAAGACGAGCGAGTTCGCGACGCACATGATTCACAATATGGAGCCGGTGGTGGAGTTCCACGCAGAGGAAACGGAAGTTCATTAAGGACGCATGACTTCAAGAGATGGTTGTGAAAACGTTTTACAGTGATTGAAAATACAAACGTCCTAAGCGAGGCATTATGCGTAAAAAGGTAACGGTGGTTGGTTCAGGAAATGTGGGGGCTACAGCGGCCCACTGGATGGCGGCGAAGGAACTATGCGACGTCGTGCTGATCGACATCATCGAAGGCATCCCGCAAGGCAAGGGACTCGACCTGTTGGAAGCGATGCCCATCGAGAAAAGGGACTCGCATGTGATCGGCACGAACGATTACACCGACACGGCGAACTCCGACATCGTGGTCATTACGGCTGGCATTCCGCGCAAGCCGGGCATGAGCCGCGATGACCTGCTCAACACCAACTACAAGATCATGAGCGATGTAGTGGGCAAGGTTGCGCAGTACTCGCCCAACTGCATCATCATCGTCGTCTCGAACCCGCTGGATGCGATGGCGCAGGCAGCCTATAAGCTAAGCGGCTTCTCGCGCAACCGCGTCATCGGCATGGCGGGCGTGCTGGATTCGGCGCGCTTCCGGGCGTTCATCGCGGCTGAATTGAAGGTGTCGGTGGAAAATGTGACGGCGTTCGTGCTGGGCGGACACGGCGACACGATGGTTCCACTGAGCCGGTATTCGACGGTTGCCGGCATTCCGATCACCGAACTCATTGAACCGGCGAAGCTCGAGCAATTGGTACAGCGCACGCGCGACGGCGGCGCCGAGATCGTCAAGTACTTGAAGACGGGCAGCGCCTATTACGCGCCGTCGGCAGCGGCGACGGAGATGGTTGAGGCAATTATCAAGGACAAGAAGAAGATTCTGCCTTGCGCCGCCTATCTTGAGGGCGAGTACGGCATCAATGGGCTGTACGTTGGGGTGCCGTGCAAGCTGGGATCGGCGGGTATCGAGGAGATCATCCAGATTAAACTGACTCCAGACGAGCAGGCCGCGCTTGACAAGAGCGCCGCTGCCGTGAAAGAACTGGTCGGCGTCATCGGAGTGTAGGCTCCGGAGCTTGCCGGTGAAGTTGAATCGTCCCGCCCTTATGGGCGGGATTTCTTTTGCAATCATTTTGCCGGTGGCAGAATGGATTCGCTTTGGAATTCCTTAACCAGCAGCTTTGACAGGTCCTCGATGGCCTTGTGCGCAGAGGATGGATTGAACGTGTCGCTCACGCCGGTCCAGACGAGAATCCCCTCGTCGTCTCCGATGGCGTACACGTTGGTTTCTACGCGGACAGTCGTATCTTCGCGGAGGTAGTCAGGCGAATAGACAATCGGATTCACGACACCCCAGTATCCGTAAAACGACGTGTAGTAAGGGTAGGGAACCACATAGGCACTGCCCGGGATATAGGTTGTCTCTTTGTCCACCTTGACCAGGCGCGAAACGATGACGCCGTCAACGTGGAACGCCTTGATCTGGTGCTTGAGGTAGCTCAACTCGAGGTGAGTGCCCTCAGGACGAAGAAGGATCGTGTTTCCCGGTATGGCCTCAATGCCGGGGCGAGCGACCAATTTTGATAACGCGTCTTCAAAGTCGGCGCGAACGCCAGGCTTGGCGCTCAGGCCGAGTACAAGGACTTTGTGAAAGCTGGTGTGCGTGTATTCGGGGTTCTTCCAACTCGCGACAAGCTTGGTCGACTTGGCGAACGCGAAGGGCGCGATGCACAGGAACAACGCGCCCAGCAGGCTTAACTTCCTCAACTGAATCATCCTCCTTGGAACGGGCGAGTGTACAGGATGTCACTCATTTTCGTAGTAACCGAGTTGCGCCGCGAGTTGAAACGCTTTTTCCGCTTCGGCTTTCATTCCCTTGGCAAGATAGGCGTTACCCAATCCGGCGGCGGCCTGAGCATATCGAGGGTTTAGCTTTAGGGCCTGCTCGAAGGCAGGAATTGCCTGGTCGGGCTTGCGTTGCATCAGATACGCCACACCCAGCAGATAATGAGGTTCGGCGGCTTGAGGCATGGCTTCGATGGCATCCTGCAGCGGAGCGATTGCTTCGGCAGGACGATTCTGCTGCAGCGACCGCATGGCAACGGCGATTTGCTGAGTGGCGATGACCTGCGGGTTGGCTAGAAGGGACATTTGCGGATAAAGGCGGCGCACGGCGCCGTAGGAGACGAAAAGCACTATGGCCATAGTGATCCAGGCGAGGCCTGTCCAAGTGCGGCGGACTTCGGGAGGAACCAGGATGTGTTTAGCTAAAGCCGCCCCCATGACCAGACCGGCGACAAGTCCCCCAATGTGTGCGGAGTTATCGATGCCGGGCGTGAGACCCAGCAAAAGGTTGTAGCCGACGAAGGTCACCAGACTTCGCATGGTGGCTCGGAGGGCGGCCTTCGGGATCGGTAGATGGCCGAGGTAAAAGACGGCTATGGAAGCGCCAGCGAGGCCAAAGATAGCTCCCGACGCGCCTGCGCCGACGACGAGCGGATGCCACCACAAGCTGGCAATGCTGCCGGCCAGCCCGCAGATAGTATAGAGAATAACGAAGTTCAGGCGACCGAGAGTTCGTTCCGCGAGCTGGCCGAGATTCCACAGGCACCACATATTGAACGCCAGGTGGATGATGCCGACGTGAACATAATTGGACGTGAGAACTCGCCATGGTTGCGTACCGAGCGAGAGGGGACCCCAGTTGGCTCCCCAGTGTTTAAGTTGTTCGATGGTGGGGCTCAAGGGTGAACTGCCGGTGAGTACCATTGCGCCAAAGACGAGCACGTTGATGGCGACGATGATGTGGCTGGCGGAGATATCCAGCCGACGCACACCGATCGGCACGTCGGAGGGGCTTGGGGTCACAAACGGTACTGGCTCGTTGTGTGCGCCGCAATAAAGACACACTGTTCCGGCGGCAATCGCACGTCCGCAGCTGTAGCAGGCGGTCATTCAGGACTCCAGAATTCAAGCATACATGGAGGATGAGTTGCGTATTCATTGTGACGGATCGTTGGTACCAACCGAGGCCGAGCTGCGTCCAATAAATAAAGCAAAACCTGGATGGAACTAAGCGTTGGGCCATTGCGTACCGAAGAATATACGGGATTGGGTTGGCAAAAGATCGGCCCATCTGTCACTGACAACAGGGGACAGCAGGAAAGCTTGAGCGCATTAGTGCAATGCGCCGGGAAGGAGGCTCCCGCCATGGACTTCGTGTGCAGTGTTTGCGGAAGACGAGAGAGTGAGACTCAGGGATGGCGGCTGGTCATCGAGATGTGTAAGCCCGGTACGGAGATAAGGAACACGTTTTTCATCGTCGACCAGTGGGATGCGAAGTGGGCGACGGATCCGAACGCGGCGTGCCTGTGCTCTTCGGATTGCGAAGAGAGATACCTTACCGTTCGCCATCGCCAGCTTGTAGCGTAGCACGAATCAGAAGTGAGCTGCGGCTCCACCGGGTATCGCGAGATGGTTAACGCTCGAGATGAAATTGGTTCACTTAAATGCAGGCCGCGATTGCGGCCTGTTGCTGTTCTGGCCTGTGGGTTCTACATGCGTTCGATCTTCACAGAATTCAGTACTACATCCTTAAGCGGCTTGTCCTGCCGGTTACGCGGGACAGCAGTGATCTTGTCGGCGACATCCTGGCCGTCAACGACTTCTCCAAAAATCGTGTGGTTTCCGGTAAGCCAAGGCGTGGGGGCAACAGTAATAAAGAACTGCGAGCCGTTGGTGTTGGGGCCGGCGTTGGCCATCGCGAGTTTCCCAGCCTTGTCGAACTTGTGAGGCGACCCTTTGGTTTCGTCCTGGAACTTGTAGCCGGGACCGCCCTTGCCCGTGCCAGCGGGGTCTCCGCCCTGCACCATGAATTGCGGGATGACACGGTGGAAGATCGTTCCGTCGTACAAAGGAGAGTTGCTCTTTTGGCCGGATCGCGGGTCGGTCCAGTCACGCTTCCCTTCAGCCAGGTCAATGAAGTTCTTTACGGTGATTGGCGCGTCATGTTCGAACAGGCGACAAACAATGGTGCCCTCGGAAGTCGTGAATGTGGCGTAAACGCCGGGTTGGCGGGACATGGATCATCCTTTCATCAAAATCGTAGTGCGAGCGCATGGAGTGCGTCGATAGCGCGGGTGGACTGAGCTATCGCTCCATCCATTGTAGTGATTTTGTGCGCCTCGGGGAATCGGACGATAGAATAGGACAACCACATCCCGTCACATGCCAAGTAACTGGATCTTTTGGGTTCTCTTCAATCTGTTTGTATTGGCCATGTTGGCGCTCGACCTCGGCGTCTTTCATGGCAAGAAGCACGTCGTGGAATTTCGCGAAGCCATCGGCTGGACGATGGTTTGGATCGCGCTCGCGGGAGCATTTGCGGTACTGATCTACTTTTTCGGTCACACGATGACCGGTGTGCCGACCAAGCCAAATTCGGAGTTGGCGCTGGAATTCGTGACTGGGTACCTGATTGAGGAATCGCTCAGCGTCGATAACCTGTTCGTGTTTCTTGTGATCTTCCGGTATTTTGCAGTGCCGCGTCGCTATCAGCACGAGGTGTTACTTTGGGGCGTAATCGGCGCGCTCATTATGCGAGGCATCTTCATCGCCGTCGGCATCAAGCTGCTGAATGCGTTTTCGTGGACGATCTATATCTTCGGGGCGGTGCTGATCTACAGCGGCATAAAACTGTTTAGACAGGATCAGGCAGGGGTGAATCCGGAAGGAAATCTTGTTCTGCGTTGGTTTCGAAAGCTTGTTCGCATCACGAGAGAATATGAGGGCGGCCAGTTCTTCGTGAACCGCAACGGTCTGCGTTACGCGACTCCGCTGGCGGTGGTGCTGGTAATGATCGAAACGACTGACCTTCTGTTTGCTACCGACTCGATTCCGGCGGTGCTGGCCGTAACGCGAGAGCCGTTCATTGTTTTCACTTCGAACGTTTTTGCAATTCTGGGATTGAGATCGCTGTATTTCGCGCTGGCCGGAATGATCGAAGTCTTTCACCTATTGCACTACGGCCTGTCGATCATCTTGATCTTCATCGGAGTAAAGATGCTGGCGTCAGGCTTCCTGCATATTCCGATTGGCATTGCGCTGTATGTGGTAGCGGGAGTGTTGCTGCTTTCAGTCGTCCTGTCTCTGCTGTTTCCCCAAAAGTCGCATCGCGACACCTAGGGAGCGCCGACGGCTACTCAAAAGTGATCGAGTCGTCGCGAATGATGGAGTGCCTCGCAAACTTGCGGTCGTTCTTAAGCGGGAAATCCAGGCGATAGTGCGCACCCCGGCTTTCCTCGCGAGCCAGGGCCGAGCGCGCGATGAGCAGGCCCGTCTGCAAGATATTGGCGGCCTCAAAAGCTCGGCGATCGACGGGCTTTGGGGCCGCGGCTTGCATGGCTGTGAGGTCGGCGATGGCCCGCTTCAGCGCTTTGCCGTCGCGCACGACGGCGACGTGGTTCCACATGATCGCCTGCACCTTCTGAATGAACTTCGCAGTTTCCTTTGCGCTGCCGTTAGTGTGCGCCGGAGATTTTTGCGCTGAGCGCGAGGGCGCGCTGACGGCCCGCGTTTCGCCGCGCATGGTACGTGCGGCTCGAGCGCCGTAGACCAGGCCCTCGAGGAGAGAATTGCTGGCGAGCCGATTGGCCCCGTGGACGCCAGTACAGGCGACTTCACCGGCAGCGTACAGGCCCGGGATGGAAGAGCGGCCTTTGAGGTCAGTGCGAACGCCCCCCATGGCGTAGTGGGCGGCCGGGCGTATGGGTACGAGTTCCTCGGCAATGTCGATGTTGTATTGCATGCATTTGGCGTAGATGGTGGGAAAACGGTTGCGCGTCTTCTCGGGATCGAGGTGTGTCAGGTCGAGATAAACTGCGGCGTCGGGACGTCTGGTCACTTCCAATTCATGCGCGATGGCGCGCGCAACAACGTCGCGAGGTGCCAGTTCACCCATCTCATGGTACTTGTGCATGAAGCGCTGCAGATCCATGTTGCGGAGGTAAGCACCTTCGCCGCGCAGCGCCTCGGAGAGCAGGAAACGCGGGGCTCCTTTCAGAAAAAGGGCGGTGGGATGGAACTGCACGAACTCCATATCGCTGATGTCGGCGCCGGCGCGAAAGGCCATCGCGACGCCGTCACCTGTGGCGACCGCCGGATTCGTCGTGTCACTGTAAATTTGGCCGAGGCCGCCCGTTGCCAGCAGCACTGAACTGGCGTGAATTTCGTGGAGCCGGCCCTCGTTGTCGAGCACCCGCACGCCAACCACCCGCCCATCGCGGAGTACGAGCTCCGTGGTGAACTCGAATTCACGAAAGAATATGGGCTTCATGGCCAGGGCTTTGAGGTATAGCGAGCGTCCAATTTCGCGACCGGTGGAATCGCCATGAGCATGAAGAACGCGATTGCGGCTGTGAGCTCCCTCACGAGTAAACGCGATCTTCGTGCCAGCCCGATCGAATTGTGTACCCCACTCGATGAGCTCTTCGATGCGCGCCGGGCCTTCTTCGACCAGAATGCGCGCTGCGGCTTCGTTGCAGAGACCGTCGCCGGCCTTTAACGTATCATCGAGGTGGAGGCTGACTTCGTCATCATCGCTTAGGGCCACGGCGATGCCACCCTGCGCGTACTGCGTGTTCGATTCGGTGACTTCACGCTTGGCAAGGCACAGGATACGTCCGGCCGAGGCAAGTTCGATAGAGGCGCGCAAGCCGGCAATGCCTGCTCCTACTACAATGAAATCCGTCTCTAGCGGTAATGCGTCCATGAGCTGTGAGACGCACCCTGGTGCGCCGAAGCAATGCTCCAATGCTGATGGTAACACTGTCCCTGGAAGGCGAGCGGCGACAGTGAGTACGCGATTCCGTATTGGGAAGGTGATGCGTCCTCAGTAGAGAATCGTGAGCGATACGACTTCGGTACACTAGTAGCTTGACCCGAATACCTGTTCGAACTCAGCAACGAATTTACGATGTCACCGTGGAGCGAGGCTCGATCCGCTCGGCCGGAGTTGCTCTGCGCACGATTCTGTCTGCACCAGTTAAGGTCTTTCTAGTCTCTTCCGGGCCGATATTGAAGCTTTGGGGAAGTACTGTCTGTCAAAGCTTCGAACAAGCGGGCGTCGGATTTGCCGTGATGGAGATGCCGGACGGTGAAACAGCGAAGCGTCTGCCGGCGGTGGAAAAGCTCGCCGGGAAATTGCTTGCCGCTGGCGCCGATAGGCACTCCGTGGTGGTTGCTCTCGGAGGCGGAGTTGTCGGCGATGTCGCTGGGTTTCTGGCGTCAATCTACATGCGAGGGATTTCCGTGGTGCAGGTGCCCACCACGCTCGTCGCCCAGGTGGATTCTGCCATTGGCGGCAAGACCGGCGTCAATCTTCTGGCCGGCAAGAATCTGATCGGCACGTTTCACCAGCCGGCGGGAGTTCTCGCCGATCCCGAATTGTTGTCCACTTTACCTGAGCGAGAGTTTCGATCGGGTTTGTTTGAAGCGATGAAGTATGGGGTGATTCGAAATCCGGAGATCTTCGACATGATGGAGGCAAACCGCGAAGCCCTGCTGCGACGGGATTTCGAGTTGCTGGAGCGATTGGTTGTCGAGTGCGTGCGGGTGAAAGCCGACGTCGTACGCGCCGATGAGCGCGAGGGCGGCGAGCGCAGAATTCTAAACTTCGGGCATACGATTGGACATGCGCTCGAATCGGCTACGCGCTATCAGCATTTTCTACACGGCGAAGCCGTAGGCTGGGGAATGATCGCCGCTGCAGTAATCGGTCGCGAGATGGACGTTACGAATGATGACATCGTACAGAGAATCACCACACTGGTGTTAGCCTATGGAAATTTGCCGAAGGTCGAGGTAAGCGGCCGGCGTGTGCTTAAGCTGCTGCAGTCTGACAAAAAGACCGTGGGTGGGGTGCCGCATTTTGTGCTGGCGACGGAGATTGGAAAGGTGGAAGTGGTGAATACGGTGACGGCGAAAGCGGTCCTGCGGGGCGTGGACGAAGTGTCACGACTGTCTCAAGCATGATTTCATCCGACGAACAACCCGTATCTTCTGTCCCGACGGAAGACTCAGCAGCCAGAGTTGTCGGTGCGGCTCCAATTGGAGCGAACGACGAAACTTCCGCATCAGTCGTGGTGCGCGACATGTTCAGCTCGATTGCACCGCGATATGACCTGCTCAATCATGTTCTTTCAATGAATGTTGATCGCGTATGGTGGAACCGTACGGCGCGTATGTTTCGGGGCACCCTTAACAAACCCGGCGTATATGTGCTGGACCTGTGCTGTGGAACCGGCGATATGACATTTGCCCTGCGTCGGAGAATGAATGGTGCGTCAGGGCAGTTGGTGGGCGTTGATTTCGCGCATCCGATGCTGGTGCGAGCGAGCGAAAAGGCGGGCAACGATCCTATTCTTTGGCTTGAAAGCGACGCCCTCCATCTTCCTTTTGCGGAAAGCCGGTTCGACCTGATAACCGCCGCGTTCGGCTTCCGAAATCTCGCGAATTACGATCGCGGGCTGAGCGAAATCTATCGAGTTCTTGCGCCAGATGGCGAGGTCGGCATACTCGACTTCGGCGAGCCGAAGGGCGTAATTGGCGTCGTGTATGGCTTGTATTTTCGGCACGTACTGCCAGCAATCGGCACATTGATCTCCGGCGTTCGCGGCCCGTATGCATACTTGCCAAGATCCGTGATGAGGTTTCCTCCGCCGGAGCAAATGCTTGAACGCATGAAGGCAGCCGGATTTCGTGAAGTCTCCTGGACGCCCTACACGTTCGGCATCGCGGGACTCTACCGCGGAAAAAAGTAAGCCGCTGAACAAGACGCGGTGCTGCGCAGATGGAATCACAACGGACGAAAGCAGTCGCGCAGCGCCTCTTCCACCGAGTACCGGAACACTTGAGAGTGTTCACTGCCGAGGAATTCCTGCAGGCGAGTGGTGTCCATCGTGTAGGAACCGATCATGTAGGGAAGTGCCTCAGGAGGGATAGTGGACACGCGTCGCTTCCAAAGCGACTTCAGGATGACTCGGCACAAGGCTTGACTGGGAACGCGACGGAGCTTCGATTGTGCGATGGCAGCGCACTGTTCAAGTGTGAGCGGCTCGCCTGGAGCAGCAACGTTCAGAATGGTGACACCCGCGCCTCCATATGGTCGGCGGAGTACATACACCATCAGCCGGGCAACGTCATCAACATGCACAAACTGGAAGCGCTTCTCTGTGTATTTCTTGCCACTCGGCAGCAGCAGAGGAAAGCGCTCGCCGCGGGCCCGCATTCGCGCCGCGCGGCGAGCGTTGCCAAGCGCATTACCTCGCAGTGCTCCGACAATGTAATTGTCGATCGAGGCCCCGGCATAGATGTGCGGTCGCAAAATGTACGTCTGGCAATCGCCGAGACTCTCGGCACGGTAGCGCACCACCTCATCGCTTTCGCGCTTGTGAATGGCATACGGAAGGGTATGCGCCAGCAGAGGGAAGTCTTCTTTCACGGGACCGGGCGTCTCAGGCCCGTACACCGAAACGCTGCTCGGAAAGATAAATTGCCGTATATTGCCGCCCGTGCGATTGACGACGCTGATGGCTTCCATGACGCGAGCCGTTCCGGCAACGTTAATCTGCCACATGCGATCGACGTCGAGTACTTCTTCACGTTGGGGATCGACGA
>Ga0335069_10014689_pt1 | contig 10958 bp, 7 predicted proteins | sample Lox_Sample_11_FD_206714 | JGI IMG/M metagenome (GOLD analysis project Ga0335069, IMG submission 206714) | Soil microbial communities from Loxahatchee National Wildlife Refuge, Florida, United States - Lox_Sample_1.1 | ecosystem: Environmental > Terrestrial > Soil > Wetlands | place: USA: Florida... | reverse complement strand
CTGCGGCGGAAGCGGAACGGGACGGGAAGGCGGGAGGCCGGAAACCATGTGTTGGGCTTGAGTACGGCAAAGTATCCGGCGGACCCGAAGCTGAAACCACGGCGAGTCACGGAGCGAAGAATCTTCATGGCATCCCTTCTGAACGACGGGTGGTGGCTTTCGGGTCCCAGCCGCGGCGATTCCGGCGCGCGTGGGGTACGAAGGCAATCTTAGACGATACATTGAAGGACCGCGAGATGAAACTTGCGGCTGAGCGTGAATCCGAGCTGTTCGTAAAGCCGGATGGCGGGGTTGTGAGCCCAGGCGTGGAGGAAGGGTGTGCGGCCGGCCTGCTCGATCTCGTCCATCACGATCTGCATGAGAGTGCGCGCGTAGCCGCGGCCGCGGGCGTCAGGGTGTGTGCAGACGCCGCTGACTTCAATGAAGCCCGGGAGGTGCATGCGCTTTCCGGCCATGGAGACGAGCCGGCCGTCATGGAAGATGCCGTAGAAGTTGCCGAGCTCGATGGTGCGCAGGCGGAAGGGGCCGGGCTCGGTGAGTTCGGCTAACTCGACCATGGCCGGGGAGTCGGCGGGGGTGAGTTGGCGGAGTTCGGCTCCACAGTGGATACCCGGGATACCCGAATTCTCTACCGTGCGGACCATCTGCACCAGATCGCCGGCGCGGAGTTCGGTCCAGCCCGGGGAAGGGCGGATGGGGTCGAGGGAGAAGAGGACGACGGGGTATTGGCCGGCGAGCGAAGCCAGCGAGGCATACGACGCCTCTGACTGGTTGGGGATGCCGGAGAGCGGGCCGATTTCGGCCGGATAGCGGCGGGCGTGGCCGTTGCCGAGCGCGAGGGGCGCGTGGTCTGTGGTGAGCGCGTTCCAGATTGGGTTATCGAGGAGTGCGGAGTCCGAGCCGGTCATTCTTCCATTGGATGAATCAACTTACAGGAAGTACTCGAAATCTGTTTCCACCTTCATCCGGCGGTGGATGCAGAGAATGTGGCCGGAGCGCTGCGCGGGGTTCAGTTCCACGTAGTTGCGCGGGCCGCGCCACAGGTAGCGCTCGCCGTTGAGCAGGTCTTCGGCTTCGAAGGCGCGGTCGGCGGGGATCTGGAGCTCGTCGAGCGGCAGCGAGACGAATCCGGCCTGTGTGAAGTGCGGATCGAGATTCACCACCGTGACAATGAGGTCGGAGCGGTCGTCCGACTCCTTGCTGTAGCAGAGGATCTGCGCGTTGTCGGTGGGGTGGAAGCGCAGCGTCAGGTCGGTCTGCAGCGCGACGTGGGTGTTGCGGATGTGGTTGACGCGCGTGATGAGCGGGCCAAGGCTCTTCGGGCTGTCGAGGTCCCAGCTGCGGATTTCGTACTTTTCCGAGTCGAGGTACTCTTCGCTGCCGTGGCGCACGGGCCGGTTCTCCTGCAGTTCGAAGGCGGGGCCGTAGATGCCGTAGTTGGCGCCCAGCGTGGCCGCCAGCAGCAGGCGGATGACGAACGCGGGACGGCCGCCCATCTGCAGAAACTCGGTGAGGATGTCGGGCGTGTTGGGCCACTGGTTGGGGCGGAAGAAGTCAGAGACGGGCGGCTTGGTGATCTCGGTGAGATAGGCCGCGATCTCGTCCTTGCCGTTGCGCCAGGGGAAGTAGGTGTAGGACTGGCTGAAGCCCGCCTTGGCCAGCCGGTACATGATCTTGGGGCGCGTGAAGGCTTCAGCGAGGAACAGCACTTCAGGGTGGCTGCGCTTGATTTCGCCGATGCACCACTCCCAGAAAGGCAGGGCCTTGGTGTGCGGGTTATCGACGCGGAAGATGGCGACGCCCTGCTCGATCCAGTAATCGAAGACCGACTTGAGCTCGGTCCACATGCCCTGCCAGTCTTCGCTCTCGAAGTCGAAGGGGTAGATGTCCTGGTACTTCTTGGGCGGGTTCTCGGCGTACTGGATGGTGCCGTCGGGGCGCTCCCTGAACCAGTTCTTGTGTTCGATGACGTAGGGGTGGTCGGGCGCGGCCTGGAAGGCGATATCGAGGGCGACGGAGAGGTCGAGCTTGTTGGCTGCGCTCACGAAGCGGTGGAAGTCCTCAAGCGTGCCGAGCTGGGGGTGAATGGACTTGTGGCCGCCTTCGGCCGAGCCGATGGCCCAGGGGCTGCCGTCGTCGGCGGGCTGGCCGTTGGGGTTGTTGTTGGGGCCTTTGCGGAACATGCGGCCGATGGGGTGGATGGGCGGCATGTAGACCACGTTGAAGCCCATGCCGGCGATGCGCGGCAGGAGGCGTTCGCAGTCGGCAAAGGTGCCGTGCGCGCCGGGCGTCTGCGCCGTGGAGCGGGGGAAGAACTCGTACCAGGAGCTGAATCGCGCGCGGACGGGATCGACCGCGATGATGAGTTCGTGCGAGTCGGTGGCGAAGCGCTTGTCGGGGTAGTGCAGCGCGAGCTCGCGCAGCATGGCATCGGTGGCGTGGATGCGCAGGTTCTTCGGCTCGTCTCCGGAGCGCAGCACTTCCGCGCGGGCTTTGAGCCATGCGGCGTCTCCGCCTGTAGCGCGCCCGGCGGCGGCTTCCACCAGATCGGCGCCGATGAGGTAATCAACGGGCGCGTCGCTGTCGGCCTTGATGCGCTTGAGCAGGTCGCGATGCCAGGTTTCGAAGTGATCGACCCAGCCCTGCACCTTGTAGCCGTAGCGGCCGAGTTCGCCCACGCGAAAGGTCGCGAACCATCGGTCGTTCACCAGCGGCTGCATGGGGATCTCGATCCAGTGGGCAGAATGGCCGGGGCCCTCGCGATGCGCCAGCACGCTGGCGGCAATGGCGTCATGGCCGTCGGTGAAGACGTCGGCTTCCACGCGGACCAGGTCGCCCGCGGTGCGCTTGGCGGGGAAACGGCCGCAATCCACCTGCGGTGTGATGGCTTCGATGATGACGCGGCGGCGGCCTTCATTCATTTTTGAGTTCTCAGTTCCCAGTTCGTGGCTCACAGTTTTCAGTTGTCGTTCAACGCTGAAGGCTGATGGCTCAGGGCTGACGGTTAAGACTTCAGTGCGATGCGCGATCAAGGCTTCGATGCAGCTTTGCGCTGGTCGATTAACGACTTGTAAAGGGCGATGGTCTGTTGGGCGATGGCGGTCCAGCTGAAGACGTCTTCGACGCGCTTGCGGCCGGCGTCGCCGAAACGGCTGCACTTTTCCGGATCATTGAGAAGCATGGTAATCCGCACGGCGAGATCGCGGGCGAAGGAATCGGGATCGACGGGAAAGCCGGTAACGGGCTCGCCTTCAAACGCGACGAGATATCCAGTTTCGCCTTCGACAACGACCTCCTTGATGCCCCCGGTGGAGCTGGCCACAACGGGCGCGCGGCAGGCCATGGCTTCGAGGTTGATGATCCCGAACGGCTCGTAGACCGAGGGGCAGCAGAACACGCGGCAGTTGGAGTAGAGCTGGATGACCTCGGGCTTGGTGACCATCTTCTCGATCCACACAATGCGGGGATGCTTCTCGCGAGCGTGCTCCACCTTGGCGCGCAGCTCGTCGGCCAGTTCAGGGGTGTCGGGCGCGCCGGCGCAGAGGACGACCTGCGTGTCGGGGGGGAGATAGTCGATGGCGTCGACGAGGTGCGTGACGCCCTTCTGGCGCGTGATCCGGCCGACGAACAGCACGTAGGGAACGGCGGGATCGACTCCGTATTCGATGAGTGCCGTGGTGTCGGAGGTCTTCTGGTACTCGTTGAGGTCGATGCCGTTGTAGATGACGTGAATGCGGTTCTCGTCGATGTCGGGGTAGGCGCTCAGGATGTCGTGCTTCGTGCCCTGAGAGACGGCGACGATGGCGTCGGCATCGTGGATGGCGGTGCTCTCCATCCACGAGCTCATGGCGTAGCCGCTGCCGAGCTGTTCGGCCTTCCATGCGCGCAGGGGCTCCAGCGAATGGGTGGTGAGCACGAACGGCATTCCGTGGAGTTTTTTGGCGAGGTAGCCGGCCATGGACACGTACCACGTGTGGGTGTGGACGACGTCGATGCCTTCGAGTGCTTTCACCTGCGTGAGGTTGAGGCTGAAGGCCTCGAGGGCGCCCTTGAACTTGCCTTCGGTGCCGTTGGTAATCTCATCCCAGGGCTGCTGGCCGCGCACGTGCAGGTTGCCGTCGTCGGCCTGCTGGGGGCCCCAGCAGTGCACTTCAACTTCGATGTTCTTGGCCAATTCGCGGCTGAGGTATTCGACGTGGACGCCGGCGCCTCCATAGACCTGCGGCGGATATTCCCGTGTAAAGATGCCTACTCGCAAGGTTCTCTTCCTCGTCTCGATTTCCGGTCTTCCTGTGCTTCGATGCGGCTCGCGGAGACTCCGCGGGATTCTCGTCGCCTGAGGCGTGGGGCAGCAAGGATTTGCTCGGGATGAGTGTAAGGGGGCGGGGTTTCGGGGTGCAACTCGCCGGATTTGCGGCGGATGCACAGCGATCAACTCGATTAGCCTGACATTACGACAAATATTTCGAAATACTATTGACTCAAATTTGATTCATGCTATTCTTGAGTCGTCGTTCGGGAGAATCCAGGTATGGACGGATTCGCCTTTTGTCGTTGGGAATCGGGCTGCAGATTGAAGACCCGCTTCAGTCACGCCGTTCATGCGGGTGAGCGGATCAGATGCATCATCCGTTCCAGAGACGGCATTGGCGTTGCTTCACTCGCGATATATCGGTGCCGGTTTTGCATGGGATTCCACATTGGGCATCGACGCGCATCTTCAGAGAAAGGGAGGACAAGTTATGACTCAGAGTTCCGCTGCAGTTGAGGTTTCGTGTGCGGTGGAGGTCTTCATTGCGACTGCTTTGCTGCATCGCGAGCAGCCGGGGCGATCTGAATTTACGATCCAGGAGATCATCAATCGAGCTGCCAGGGAGAACATCACGGGCGAGCTTCGCTCCGGCGTAAGCGTCCACGCTTCTCAACACTGCGTGGCGAACAAAGCTCCCAACCCAGGGAAACACAAGATGCTATACGCCACTGGCAAGCACACCCGCCGATTACTCACGCCAAGTGACGAGGTGCACCCTGGACGCACGGGTAAGGTTTTTCCGGAGCCCGGAGAGATTCCGGAGCGGTTTCTTTCAGTGCTCGCATGGGCCAGGCAGCGATATGAGAGTGGAACAGTCGAATCGAACAGTCAGCATTCTCCAGATCAAAGGAACGGTGGACAACTGAAAGCTGAAGGGGTAAAGACGCCTGAGCGTTGGCTTGAATCGCTCTTCCAACTCGAGGGATTGGGAGCGGAGTACTGGAAAGATGTTGACCCGGATGAATTCGTGCGCAATTTGCGTGAGGGATGGGAATGAGCCGCATCTTTCTGGATACGAACTTTTTTATCTACCTGATCGAAGGCGTCTCACCGCAAGCAGCGAGAGCACGATACCTCGTGCGTGCATTTTCCACGAGACGAGACGATGTTTTTACCTCGGTGATGAGTCTTGGAGAAGTTTTGATGACACCGCTTCGCAACGGAGATTCTGCACTTGCTCAACGCTATCGACAGTTATTCCGTGGCAGGGGGATTTCTGTGTTGCCGTTCGTCGAGCAGGGGGCGGAAGCGTTTGCGCGCATACGGATCGGGTCAATCAAGCCGCCAGACGCGATTCAACTGGCAACAGCGGCCACTGCGGGATGTGACTTGTTTCTCACGAATGACGATCGGCTTCAGGGATTGACTGTGCCGGGCATTCATTTCATCACCACATTCGAGAAGGCGCCGATTTGAAGGGCGGCGTTGATTCGACGATAAGCGGCGGATATTCCCGTGTAAAGATGCCTACTCGCAAGGTTCTCTTCCTCGTCTCGATTTCCGGTCTTCCTGTGCTTCGATGCGGCTCGCGGAACTGGGGCAGCAGCCAAGTGCGGCGGCGTGTGAAAATCGAGGCGGGCCACTGCTCCGGTTGAGTTTACTTTTGCCGGTCCCGGGCGTGCAACTTACGTGGCACGAGTGTGAATTTCACTTGACTTTGGCGGGCGGGGGAGTGAGATTGGGGTAGACCCCCCATGTAGTGGGCCGTCGGGCTTAGGCTCTTCGTCTGTCCCCCGGTTGAACGAGACTCTGGCCACGGTAAAGGCGAAGGGTGCAACCAGGAACTGTACCCCGGGCGGAAGCGTTGAGGCGTAGGGAATGGCGCCGGAACTTCCGCCAGGCACATTGATAAATTCATTCGGATCCGGACAGCTTGCCCGCGATACGGAAGGTAGGCTGGGGGGCTGGGGACATGCGGGGCAGGAGATTCAAGAACCACGGGCAACATCGCATACTGATGTTCTCCGTGGTCTGGCTGCTTATCGGGATATTGGCGTTTGCGTTCAATCGCGCGCCCGGCCAGGTATGGAGGGTTCTTCCCGAGTGGGTGCAGGTCAACCTGCTTTCCCCGCTGGTGCAAACCCTCATGGCGCCGCTTCCTGTACTGGCCTCCACAGTTGCGGTTTCGCTGTTCGCCGTGTGGGCGCTGGGGTGTTCGCGAGAGGGCGCCCTGGCGGTGTGCAGTGCCTGGTTTCTCGTCGAATCGTGTTTCCTGCTGGAACTGCAGTGGGATGTTTCCACCTGGTTCACTCCGCTGTATCCCGGATTCCTGCGGCATATCTGGCTGGTGGAAAGCCTTGAACGACTAATCTTTGGCGGAAGATTCGACCGGAACGACCTGGTGGCGGCGGTGTTCGGCACTGTGTTGGCCTATGTAATCGCCCGGGACTCGATCCCGGCGAGAGTCTTCCGGGAGACTTCCTGAGCGCATAGCCCCGCGAGGGCGCCGACCAGATGGCGCCGCAAAGGCGCTGGTCTGTGCCGCGCCGGGCCGGACGCCCGGGGTCACCTGGCGGTGTGTGCTGGCGGGTAGATCTTGCGAAGCCACCAAAGCACCGGCAGTCCGAGCAGGATGAGCGCGGTGCCGATGAGCGATCCCTTGAGATTGCTGCTATAGCTCGAGACCAGCACCGCGGCCGCGCACACCACGAAGATGGCAGGCAGGACAGGATAGCCCCAGAGGCGATAGGGACGCGGCATCTCCGGGTGACGGCGCCGGTAGACAAAGATGGTGGTGGCCGTAAGCATGTAAAAGAGCCACTCGGCGAAGACCGCCAGCTCAAAGTGCTGCTGGAACTGGCTGAGGAACAGCAGCAGCACCGTGGCGAGCAGTCCCTGCACAAGCAGCGAGGTCGAGGGCGACTGGAAGCGCGGATGGATGTGCGCGAAGCGGCGGAAGAAGAGGCCGTCGCGGGCGGCGGCGAAGGGAATGCGGGCGCCCGACATCACGGTTCCGTTGAGCGTGACGAAGATGCTGAGGGCCATGGCGGCGGCGACAAATCCCGCGCCGCGCGGGCCGGCCACTACTGAAAGCGCGGCTACGGCGGGGCGTTCGCTGGTGGCGATCTGTGCAGCGGGCAGGATGTATTGAATGGCCGCGTTGGTGGCCATGAAGAGCGCGCCGACAATGAAGAGCCCGCCAATCAGGGCGATGGGCAGGCTGCGCTCTGGGCGGCGGACCTCACCGGCCACCATCGTGAGGTCGTTCCAGCCGTCGTAGGCCCAAAGCGTGGCGATCAGCGCCGCCATGAAGCCGTTGATGCCGCCCAGGGCGTGGGGAACGGATGTGCTGAAGTTGGACCACGAGCCGGAAGCCGAGGCGAAGCACAGCGCGGCCACGATGAGGATGAGGATCCCCTTGAGGACCGTGAAGACAAGCTGGAAGTCTCCGGCCTTCTTGATGCCGAGATAGTTGAGCCCGGTGATGAGCCAGGTGACGGCAATGGCGAAGACCTGCGACCAGTAGAGCGGCAGGCCGGGCAGGGATGCGCCGAGCCAGTGAAAGGCGGGGAAGACGCCGAGCGTGCGCGCCAGTCCGCTGGTGACGGCGGCGATGGAGGCGGGCTTGGCGACGGCGAACCACGTCCACATATAGAGAAACGCGGTGGTGTCACCGTAGGCGCCGCGCAGGTAGACATATTCGCCTCCTGCGTAGGGCATCATGGCGCCGAGTTCGGCATACGTCATGGCGCCGAACAGCGAAAGCAGGCCGCCGACGATCCAGGCCAGGTAAACGAGGGCGGAGGAGCCGACGTCCTGCATCATTTCGCGGGGTACGAGGAAGATGCCGCTGCCGATGATGGTGCCGACCACGATCGCGGTGGCCTGGCTTGCGCCCAGAACGCGGGGCAGATCGTGAAGCGCTGCGACGGGGGCTGTGTCGGCTTTCTCAGGGACGATTTGGCTCATGCCGTGATGTGAGGTTAGCACGCGGATGCGCGGCACGATCGCGGACCGGGCGGTGTCCGCATCCGCGTTATCACAATCTGGTGTGACGCGGCGGGGATGGCCCCATGTGCGCACGGCGGGCGCCGCACTGGACGAACGTTGCCCTGTATTCGGGGTCACATCTTCCCAGCCGGACTGAGCTGGAATGCCGCGCAAGAGACAGTTCGGAGTGCCAACATGCGATTCAGTCGGAACTGGAGAAAGTCCGCCAGTCTCCTGGCTGCGCTGTACGTGTGGGGCAATGTGCTCGAAATCGCAGTGGATCCAGTGCCGATGGTGCGGAGGATCCATGGGCATTGCCGAGTTCGATATGCCCGCATGCGATTGAAAAATCCCTGCCCGATGACGGCTCATGGAGAGTCATCATCGGGCAGGGTTGGATGCCGTACAGGTTGGCTGAACCGGCTTAGTCGTTGTAATTCAAGCTCTCCAGCCCCAGGAACGTCGCGCCCGAACCCAGCTCTTCTTCGATGCGGAGCAACTGGTTGTACTTGGCGATGCGGTCGGTGCGGCTTGCGGAGCCGGTCTTGATCTGGCCTACGCCGGTGGCGACGGCGAGATCGGCGATGAAGGTGTCTTCGCTTTCGCCGGAGCGGTGCGACATCACGGCGGTGTAGCCGTAGCGGCGGCCGAGGTCGATGGCTTCGAGCGTCTCGGTGAGCGTGCCGATCTGGTTCACCTTGATCAGGATCGAATTGGCCACACCCTCTTCAATGCCGCGCTGCAGGCGCTTCACGTTGGTCACGAACAGATCGTCGCCGACGAGCTGGATCTTGCTGCCCACCTTGTCTGTGAGGAGCTTCCAGCCGGCCCAGTCGTCTTCCGCAAGGCCGTCTTCGAGGGAGACGATGGGATACTGGCGGGACCAGTCGGCCCAGAAGTCGACCATCTGCTCGCTCGTGAGCTCGCGCTTGTCGCTCTTCTTGAAGACGTACTTCTGCTTTTCCTTGTCGTAGAACTCGCTCGACGCGGGATCGAGGGCGATGCAGATCTGCTCGCCGGGCTTGTAGCCGGCCGCTTCGATCGCCTCGAGAATGAGCTCGAGGGCTTCGTCGTTGGACTTGAGCGAGGGGGCGAATCCGCCTTCGTCGCCCACGGCGGTGTTGTAGCCCTTCTTCTTGAGCACGCTCTTCAGCGTGTGGAAGGTCTCGGCGGACCAGCGCAGGGCCTCGGAGAAGCGCTCGGCGCCGACGGGCATGATCATGAATTCCTGGAAGTCGACGTTGGAGTCAGCGTGCGCGCCGCCGTTGAGGACGTTGAGCATGGGCGTGGGCAGGATGCTGGCGTTGACGCCGCCGAGGTAGCGGTAGAGCGGAATCTCGAGGGTCTGAGCGACGGCGCGGGCGCAGGCCATGGAGACAGCGAGGATGGCGTTGGCGCCGAGCTTGCCCTTGTTGGGCGTGCCGTCGAGGGCGATCATGGTGGCGTCGATGAGGCGCTGGTTGGAGGCGTCCATGCCTTCCAGTTCGGGAGCAATGACGGACTCGACATTTTCAACGGCGTGGAGCACGCCCTTGCCGAGGTAGTGGCTCTTGTCGCCGTCGCGCAGTTCCACGGCCTCATGCTCGCCGGTGGAAGCGCCCGAAGGCACGATGGCGCGGCCGAGCGCGCCGCTTTCCAGGATCACGTCGGCTTCCACAGTCGGATTGCCGCGCGAATCCAAAACCTCGCGGGCGCGAATAGCAACAATTTCAGTCATGTCAGTCCTCGCAATGCGGTGCAGCAGCCGGTCGTTCAACTTGGGACGGCGATCCACGGCGAGAGCTTCTCCGGCGGCGTTCTGAATGGTAGTCAGAAGCTCCTGCACGTTGCGCATTTCGTCTCCATCCCGAACACAAAAAGGTCGGATGATTCCAAGGGGATTCTAACAAACGATACCGTGCAAGCCGGTGTGGCGACGGTCACACGGGTGCGGCTGCGGGATGCGCGGAGTGCGCGGCTCAGGGGTATCTTTCCTGATTCGTGCCGGATGAGGCACGTGCGGATGAGAGAGTGGTTTCCCCGCCTCGGAAGGCACGATAGATTTAGCGTGGGTGAATGAGCTCCAGGTCACTTTTGTCAAGGCCGGAGGCGCAACTCCTCGCCTGGAGCGGGGTCTGCACAGGCACGGCGCGTTGTGCCCCCTTCCGAAGGAGACTTATGCATCGGTCGATTTTGACGTGCGCGTTCCTTGTCTTCGCCGCTGCTGCGCTTGCGCAACAGCAGCAGCCCAATCCGTCCGATCCCTACCAGGGGCAGTCGAATCCTCCGGCGGACGACGTGATTGTGGCCACCCAGCCGGATCAGCCGACTCCCAAGCCGAGGGCGGGCAAGCGGATGCTGCCACCCGCGGCCCAGCCGCAGGCAACGCCGCCCGCCGTGGTTCCCCCGGCCAGCGCGGCGCCGCAGGCGGAAACGGCCGGGCATCCGGCTTCCGCGGATCCGGCGGTCAACTCCCCCAGTCCGGATGAGATCGGGACCGATGACGGCATTGTGCATGTGGCGCCTCCACAGCCATCCGACACGCACGCCGGCCTCGTGGCCCGCGGGGAGGGGAGCGATCCGGACGGCGACATCGTGCATCCCCATCCGCTGCGCCCCGGCGAACTGGCTGAGGGAACGACCATCCGGGTTCGCCTGTTGACGCGCCTGTCGACGGCGGACAGCCGGCAGGGCGATGTGTTTCGCACCCGCGTGGCCAGCGACGTGTTGCAAGATG
>Ga0335069_10014688_pt1 | contig 10959 bp, 8 predicted proteins | sample Lox_Sample_11_FD_206714 | JGI IMG/M metagenome (GOLD analysis project Ga0335069, IMG submission 206714) | Soil microbial communities from Loxahatchee National Wildlife Refuge, Florida, United States - Lox_Sample_1.1 | ecosystem: Environmental > Terrestrial > Soil > Wetlands | place: USA: Florida... | reverse complement strand
CCGGCGTACTGCGCTCTGAGAGAAACCGCTGAAGAAATAGGGGTGCCGCCGGAAGATGTCAGGATGCTCGGTGAGCTTGACGATTTTTATACGGTCGCGACAAATTTTCACGTAGTCCCGTTCGTCGGAGTTATCCCATATCCTTACAAATTTCGGCCGAGCACGCGAGAAATTGACCGGCTCTTGAGCGTTCCTTTGGAAGTGTTCTTCGATCCCGCTCGGAGATCTGAAACAATATGGGTTTTCAGAGACCAGCCAATCGAAGTTACATCTTACGAATGGGAAGGTTACACAATCTGGGGGGCCACTGCACGGATACTCAAGCACTTTACTGAATTGGTGGAGCAGTGGGGAGACCACCAGGGAAGCGAAGGCCCATGTCCGGAAGCGGGAGCGAAACAGCCATGAATTCCCGAGATTTCCCTGAAGATTTTCAGGCGTGTGTATGTTTTCACGGGCATGTCTGTCCAGGTCTGGCTATTGGATATGCCGCGGTGAAAGCCGGATCGCGGGTGCTCGGCTTATCGACTGCCAAGGATGAGGAGATAGTGGCCCTAGTCGAGAATAATTCTTGCGCGGTGGACGCAGTTCAGGTGCTGCTTAGCTGCACTTTCGGAAAAGGAAATCTTATCTTCCGTGATTGGGGAAAGCAGGTTTTTACTTTCCTCGATAGGCGTACCGGCCGAGCGGTGCGTGTGTCATTCAACGGGCAACTGCCCGGTCGAGATGAACGTCGCTCCTTAAAGAAGAAAATCGACGCGGGAGAGGCCACGGATGCCGAAAGGCAAACCTGGGACCAACTGCGGACTCAGGCTGTTATGGCACTTATCTCAGCAGATCCTGCGAAGTATTTCCAAGTGAAAGAGTCGCATATGGAAATGCCGCCTCATGCTCAAATTGTGGCCACGCAGCCGTGCGACATTTGCGGGGAAGCAACTGTCACCGGTCGAATGATGGAACGATGCGGCCGGCGAATCTGTCAGGAATGCTTTGCGAGCCTGAAATAGCGGGTTCGCTCAAATCATCTATCGGATGATATATCGACCGAATGAATCCCGTGGTTCCGCTTCAGCATTCCGGAAATCCAAGATATTCATGATCAACAGAAAGACGATCAAGTATGAAAGTCGCTGAACACCTCTACGTGTATCTCTGGAACGATCCTCGTGAAAACAACTGCAACACGGTATTTATAGACGGCAAAGTTCCTCTCCTAATAGACCCCGGCCATTTGCCCAGGACCCAGGATCTTTTTAGCAGAATGCGCGCTGACGGGGCTGACCCAGGCAAAATCAGGGTAGTCATATGCACACATGTCCACCCGGATCATTTTGAAGGGACGCTGGCCTTCAAGGACCCCGCTGTGAAGATAGCCATTTCGCAGCGAGAGGGAAAATATATTGAAGAGATAGAGCATGCTGGCCAGTCCGAGTACCGGGTCGATTTCTATCTTAAAGAGGGTGATCTCATTCTCGGACGCCATGAGTTCCAGATTCTTTTGACTCCGGGACACACACCGGGGGGCTTGACGATTTATTGGCCGCGTTACAAAGTGTTAATTGCCGGAGACGTAGTATTCATGCAATCCGTGGGCAGGTCGGACTTTCCGGGAGGCGATGCGGGCGAGCTGAAGCAGAGTGTGGAACGACTGTCGAATCTCTCCACAGAACTTCTGATCCCCGGCCATGGCCCTGCTATTCAGGGCGGAGCAAAGATTCGGGACAACTTTGAGTTCGTGCACCGGATGTATTTCAGATAAACATGTTCAAAAATTCGGCAGGTGGGGGCTTGAATTTGATACGTTGAAAGGGTCATGATATTCAATAATTAGAGTTTTGTATCATAAGTGTTCCAAAATTTGAACAAATTAAGGCCATCGCACGGTTGGTCCGCAGGACCAACGGATCCGGACTCCAGTATTTAACTAGATGATAAAATTGACATTAATCGAACTATTATTGCCGGACGGAAAACTGGCACAACAATTGCTTGTAAATAGGTCAAGAAAAGAATCTGTTCCTCCTACGCCAACTGCTAAATGCAAGTTGGTTTTTTTTTAAAGATTCTCGCAAGGCTCCCATGGTTCTCCGGCTTGAAATAAGAGCCGTCCTGTCACTGGCCCTCACAGTGGTCTCAGGGGTGGTTATCTATCTGAATCTGTCTTCTTGCGCATACGCGGCATCCCAACCCAAAAGAATCCTCATCCTGCCTTTTTATGTGGCAGCGGGCAATAACGAGAAAGAACTCAAAGACTTTGGTGATCACGCGTACAAGCGGCTGCGGTCAGTAATTGACCTCTTAAAGGAAGAATATGTCAGTGAGTCTCAAAAGGCCACTGACAAGATACTCGAAGGAAAGCCCGCGCCTGAAAGCGATGAGGAAGCACGCCTAATGGCCGCCAAAACAGGGACCGACCTGGTGATTTATGGATCTCTCTCCGTTGATGATTCGATGTTCCATATGAGAGGTGTGATGTGGGACCTTGCCACTGCGAGAGAGATTGCCTTGACTGACGTCAAGGTGGGCAACATTCATGGGTTGCCCGGCGTGTTGCAGTTATTTATCGGTACCATCAATAAGCGTCTTCACGGCGCTCCGCTCCTACCCCTCTATAGAGCCGAACCGTCACTTGGCGCCGGAGGCGACCAACCTGAGAGGGCCCAGACATTGGTAGCGCTTCCCCGGAATATCGGTCCTTGGCGGAGCCCGGAAATTCCCGCCGAGTATTGGGCCGTGGGTATAGGGGATCTGGATGGAGACAGGAGAAATGAAATAGTCTTCCTGGAGGAAACAGGGATAACTATCAGGCGCTTCGAGAGTGGCGGTCTCAAAACCCTTACGCAGTTCTCCCAGGCCCCTGTTCGATACATCAGCGCAGAGGTGGCTGACCTGGATGGAGAAGGTATAGCGAAGCTTGTCGTCTGCTACCAAACCCCCGAAGGAATAGAATCTGCGATCATGCAGTATAAAAACCGGAAGCTTGAAGTCACCCAAAAATTTCCGAACATTATTCTGGGAACGGTCACCGAATTACCCGGCGAGAAGAGGACGCTGTTGGGCCAGAGGACGGATACAGAGGACATCTTCAACGGCGAAATGTTGCGCTATGACATGCGGGACGGTAAAGCCGTGCTCTCCGGACAAGTGGCGCTGCCTCCCGGCACTCTATTGCTCAGCTATGCGGCAGGAGAATTCGGCAAGAACAAAAAGAATAAAGAATTCTTGAGAATCGTGCTTAATCAAGATCAGCGTGTGCTGGTCTTTGATCGAGAAAACCGTCTGCTGGCCCAGGTTTCGGACCGGATCTACGGTCTTGAGCGACGTATTCATATACCGACAAAGGACGGCTATAAAGAAGTAATATTTCCCGGCAGAATACTCATTGCCGACACAGGCGGGGCTGGCGAGAACGAGTTGCTTTTGGTCAAGCATGGCAGTGGTGGCAGCAGTGTTCAGGCTCTTGTTTGGGAAGGCGGGCACTTGGTTGACAAATGGAAAACTGTCATGAGCCCCGGCATTATCACGGATTTTAGAATTGGGGACCTGAAGAACGAACAGACGCGTTCTCTTGTCCTCATCCTCTTAGAACCAAACCCGTTCTTTGCCTTCACCGGTCCGCACAGCATTGTTTTTGCTTACGATCTCACCCCCTGATACGAGTTCGCTGTCAAACGGTAAAGATTACTTCGATCAAAATCAGCACTGACCCCGCGTCTCGCGGGGTCAGTGGCACCCAAGTGTCAATTAGTATCGGCATAGGGATGCCACGGACCCGAGCATGCTCAGGTCCGTGCTGGATCTAACGGGCTATTCACTCTTTGAACGCGACCTAGTATGAGCAGGACGCGGGCATAATAAAACCCCGAGTTCGATTCCGAGCCCGGGGTAATTATCGTGGAGAAACCGCAGGTTACAATCAGCTGCGACCGGCTCCCTCACGGCAATTCGCGTTCAAGTCTGTAAGAAGTTCCCCTCTACCCCCTTTATTAAAGGGAGGAAGGGGGGATCTTCAATACGAATTGGTATCAGGTCTATTTCAGAATAAAAGGCACAAGGAGTAGGGCGACCATATTGACCACCTTGATGACAGGGTTCAGTGCCGGACCTGCCGTATCCTTGTAAGGATCGCCGACGGTATCGCCCGTAACCGCCGCCTTATGGGCCTCGCTCCCCTTCCCGCCTAGGTTACCGTCCTCAATGTATTTCTTAGCATTGTCCCAGGTCGCACCGCCGGTTGTCATGGCTATGGCCAAGAAAAGTCCCACGACGATACTTCCTATGAGAACGCCTCCAAGAGCATCTTTACCGAGACCGGGTATAAAAGCCACTATTAAAGGTATAACCACGGGCAGCAGCGAAGGTAAGACCATCTGTTTCTGGGCCGCGGCGGTAACCAAATCAACGCATTTGCCGTATTCAGCCCTTACGCCGGGCAGGCCTTCCCTCAGTCCCTTTATTTCACGGAACTGTCGGCGGACCTCATCGACGATGGCCCCGGCAGCTTTACCGACTGCCAGCATACAGAGTGCGGCAAAGAAATATGGAATGATCCCGCCTATCATCAATCCGATCAAGATCTTCGGGTTGACGAGCGCTATAGACAGTTGACCGCCAAGCTCCTCGATTGCCCGAGTATACTCGGCAAACAGAACCAGAGCAGCCAGGGCCGCGGAACCGATGGCGTACCCCTTTGTGACGGCCTTGGTAGTGTTGCCCACCGCATCCAACGGGTCGGTTCTGTTGCGGACTTCCTCGGGAAGGTCCGCCATCTCGGCGATTCCGCCCGCGTTATCCGTAATAGGCCCGTACGAGTCGATGGCAACCACCATTCCTGTCATAGAGAGCATCGAGACAACAGTGACAGCGATGCCGTAGAGGCCCGTGGACGCGCTCCCGGAGAAGCCGCCGCCGAGGGCGTAAGCTATCATGATGGATATTGCCAGGACAATGACCGGCAGCACTGTCGAAATCATGCTGATGGCGAGCCCTGCGATGATATTGGTCCCATGACCGGTGGTGCTGGCCTGCGCGACGTACTTCACCGGACCGTACATACCGGTAAAATACTCGGTGATAACCACTATCAGACCGGTCAAAACAAGCCCAAGGAAAGCCATCAAGAAGATGCTGAACGCGGGAATCGCGTAGGGCACCTCGCCGGACGGAACGTGGGACGGTGCGCCCAAGGGCATGATGAGGGCTACTATAAAGAAGAAAATCGCCGCGAGAACTCCGGAAACGGCCAGACCTCTATACAAGGCTCCCATTATGTAGAGGTCCTTCTCGGGGGTGGTCCTGCTCAGCTTGACGAAGAATGTGCCGATTATGGAAGCGATAATCGCGGCGCCGCCTATCAAGAGGGGCATGAAGAACGCCGGGGAAGACATTCCGTATATTGTCTTTCCCAGGAGCATCGCCGCCACGATCGTGACCGTATATGTCTCGTAGAGGTCCGCAGCCATACCTGCGCAATCGCCCACGTTATCTCCAACGTTGTCTGCGATGACACCGGCATTGCGGGGATCGTCTTCAGGTAGGTCGGCTTCCACTTTTCCTACAAGGTCGGCTCCCACGTCCGCCGCCTTCGTGTAGATACCACCACCCACACGGGCGAACACACTCATGAGTGAGCTTCCAAACCCGAGGGCAACCAGAGCGCTAAAGATGGCTTTGGGATCAGGATTGTAGCCGCTCGCGATGAGGAAGAATAAGGCAACCAGGAAAAGTGCCAGACCGGTCACCACTATGCCGGTGACTGACCCGCCTTTGAATGCCACATCCATGGCATCCGGAAGACTCTTACCGGCAGCCGCGGCCACTCGCACGTTGGCGTTCACTGAGACCTTCATCCCTATGAAGCCTGCCACAGCCGAGCCGACAAGACCGAGGATAAAGCCTAGGGCCGGCATTCCTCCAAGCGAGAAAAACAGTAGGATGACGAGGATAATCGCAATAATGGCCACCACCTTGTACTGGCGGGTGAGGTACGCCATCGCCCCCTCGGCCACATAACTCGAAATCTCCTGCATCCGCTGGGTGCCCGCGTCCTGTTTGAAGACCCAGATTGCGGTCATGAGGCTGTACGCAACTCCCAGGGCGCCGCAAATCAGGGCCGCAATAACCACATAGTACATCCATCTACCTCCTTCCGTGAAAAAAGAGCATCAAGTGGAAAACACAACTAAGACAGCGTAGGTTATCGATAATTCCGCGCTAAGTCAATGACAAAGACGATCACAATTGCCGCGAAGTGAATGCGTATTTTAACCGTCCAACAGTGCAGTTTGTCATAGTAGTGCCCATGTTTAGGCTCTGGACAAGAGTTAAGGCAAGCCCTGACAATGAGGCCGTTTGATTTTATTTTCCAACGGCCACGATGAGGATCGGGCTTATTCCTTTGGGCAGTTTGATTGCCTCCATGACCAAGTTATCGTGGAATGCTCCGACTGTACCCACTCGCAATCCGAGGGCGGTTGCCTGGAGATAAATATTTTGATTCGAATTGCCGGCTTCCATGAACACATATTGAGTCCCCCGAGGTCCATACTTCGACGTGGTACGTCCAAAGTCGGCTGCGATGACTATCAGCGTCGGCGCACGAGCGAGCCACATCTGTGATAGGGCTGCTTGAGCTACCGCAGCCCTGCTGTCTCCCGAAGAGACAGTTTCAAGAGAATTTCCGACCGGATCGTACTTGTAGACCCCGGCAGTCAAGCCGGTCACGGTGTCATTTCCGGTAATCAGGAAAATCTCCAAGGGATACAAAGCTCCCGCGGAAGGCGTGACCTTCGCAGTGGCCCCGGTCGTCGCGTCGCCGGATGTGTTGCCGTTGGCCGACCAAAGTAGCTGAGAGACTTGGCCCAGAGTCAACGGGGCGGAGCCGAAGTTTCGCGCCGTCTTCTTGGCGACAATTGCCGCTTCGACCGGCATACTTCCCGTGAAGCTGGGTTTGGGGAGCTTTGTCTCCCCCCAGGCTGAACCGGACAGGACAGGCGCCACAATCAACAAAAGCACGTAAGCCGGATGCAAATAACGCTGCTGAACAGTCATGGGGGACTCCTTTGGGTATAGGGCGGTGTGCGAGTCGTATATATCATCCGGCAAGGAAATTCAACTTAGCACAGGAAATGCATAAAACTCTTTACAACTCTTACTTTTTTGTTATAACAAAAGGCCCGGGACGGCAAATGGTAACTTTTGAGCATGTGCGCGAATCGACGCAAGCAGGAATCGTGGATCCAGGAGCACGAACTCACTTCTGGTTCGATGTGCCTGTTATTTTCAGGTGTCCCGTCCTAGGCCTTTAAGTCCCTTTGCTGAGGTTCGCCGGCTTTAGGCCGGCTGGGTTTTTTGCACGAAAGGAGTTCTGAAGTGGAAGGCATTAACATCTATGTTGGAAACGTCCCGTTCCAGACCAACGAAGATCAACTTAAGGAGCTGTTTGAACAGTATGGCCGGGTAGAACAGGCCAAGATTATCGTGGACAGGGCCACAGGACGTTCCAAGGGTTTCGGCTTTGTGGAAATGAGCGAGCGCGAAGAGGGACTGAAGGCGATTGAAGAGCTTGATTCCCAAGATTTTATGGGACGAACTTTGCGTGTAAATGAAGCGAGGCCTCGCAAGGGTCGATTCTAGATTCGTTCTTCCGGAAATCCAACCATTCGCTGGTGAGACCAGGCTCACGGCCACTGAGAAGGGCTGTCCAACCTGGTCCGGCCGCCCGAAAAGGGCTCCTGAAAAGGCAATCATTGTGCCGGTCCATTCCCTGCGCATGATCTCGCGACCAGCGGGCTTTCAGCGGGCGTCCGGGCGGTCCTCATCCGAGTGAAGCAATCGGCGTGGGAACGGAATGCGTCTTCGCGACAAATTACGTTCCCTAATTTATTTGAGCGGGTTCTGTTTTAAGGAGGAAAAAATGCAGAGAACTTTGTCCATAATAAAACCTGACGGCGTCTCCAAGGGACTAATAGGAGAAGTGATCAAGATTTTCGAAAGTTCCGGTTTCAGGTTAGCGGCTGTGAAGATGAAGAACCTGAGCCGCAGAGAAGCAGAAGGGTTTTATTATGTTCATAAAGAGCGGCCGTTCTTTGGTGAACTGGTAGAATTCATGATCTCCGGTCCGGTAGTACTAATGGTACTCGAAGGCGAGAATGTAATAAAGCGCAACCGAGAAATCATGGGCGCCACCGACCCCGCCGAGGCCGCGGAAGGGACAATACGTGCTCGATGGGCGGACAACAAGCAGAACAACATAGTCCACGGCTCCGACTCGGAAGAGAGCGCGAAGTTCGAAATCGGCCACTTTTTCAGTGGAATAGAAATTTGCTGAATAATAGCGCTCGTGAGGGCCGGCTGGATCCAGGCGTTCCGGATCTGGTGGAGATGACTCTGCCGGAGCTGGAGCGCTTCATGGCCGAATTTGGTAAGGAACGCTATCGAGCCGTCCAAGTTATGAGATGGATCCATCAGGGATTGGTGGATTCATTTGATTCCATGACGAACCTATCAAAAGCCCTACGAGCAGAGCTGTCGTCTAGGGCACAGATTTCGTACCCGGTCGTAGAGGCAGTGCAGTCTTCAGAAGATGGCACAAGCAAATTTTTGCTTAGGCTGCATGACGGATCCAAGGTCGAAACTGTCCTCATTCCCGAAGTTGATCACGACACCTTGTGCGTTTCCACTCAAGTGGGATGCGCCATGGGTTGCCGTATATGCCGCACGGCAAAAATGGGTCTGGTCCGCAACTTGACTGCGGGAGAGATTGTCTCCCAGCTTTTGACCGTCAGGAGGCAAGTTCCGGAAAGCCGTGTCAGCAACCTGGTTTTTATGGGAATGGGTGAACCACTGGCCAATTTCGATGAGACGGTGCGGGCTATCTCGATTCTGACTCACCCCAATGGTCCACAGATATCTTGGAGGCGCTTGACCGTTTCTACTTCCGGGCTTGTTCCAAAAATAATCGAATTAGGCCGGTCCACCAGAGTTAAGCTGGCCGTAAGCTTAAACGCCGTCACGGATGAGCAACGAAGTATCATCATGCCGATAAACAGGACCTATCCGATTTCGGAACTGCTTGCCGCCTTGAAGAACTATCCGTTGTCCCGAGGAGACAGGATCACGATTGAATACGTCTTAATTAAAGGGCTGAATGATTCCGACACGGACGCGAGGCAGCTTGTGAGGCTTCTCAATCCCATCCGTGCAAAGGTGAACCTCATCCCGCTGAACGAAGATGACTCCGGGGAGTTCCGAAGCTCAAATGCGGAACGGGTCTTGAGGTTCCAGGAGATACTCATGTCCCGGTCGCTCTTGGCCATCGTGAGGCGGTCTCGTGGTGCAGACATCCGTGCAGCCTGCGGCCAATTGGCCTCTCCGATAAAGGTAAGCAGTTGATGGACAGACTTGAGGCCCTCATACGGGCCATGTCCGACCCACGTATATATCCTCACAAACCCGATTCGGTTCAGATCGTTCAAACACACATCTCGGTTGTCTTTGTTGCAGGGAAACTTGTCTACAAGGTGAAGAAACCGCTCAACTTGGGCTTCTTGGACTTCACGACGCTGGACAAGCGCCGGTTCTTTTGTGAACAGGAGGTCCGGTTGAATTCTCGTTTCTCCGAAGGGATTTACTTGGGGGTGGTCGGCATCTACGAGGATCGTTCCGGACTGAACTTGGCCGGAGAAGGTGAGGAAATCGAAGCTGCGGTCCTGATGACCCACATCCCCGAGGACCGGATCATGGTCAGCATGTTGAAGAAGGATTTGGTCACGCCTGATATGCTCGACCGGTTGGCCGACAGAATTGCCTATTTCCACTCCCACGCGGAGAGCGGCCCCCACATCTCAGGTTTTGGCTCCACTGAAGTTATATATCAGAACCTGAAAGAAAATTTCGACCAGGTAAGCCCGTTTGTTGGCCGTACGATCGGCGAGGACACATATGCGCAAACCTCGCGCCTGGCTTTCGATTTTTTCGATGGTCACAAGGAACTCTTCTTGCAGCGTATGAGGAACGGATTCATTCGTGACTGTCACGGCGATTTGCATCTGGACCACGTTGTCATGCTCGACGGCATAATGCTTTACGATTGCATCGAATTTAATGATCGTTTCCGCTACGGCGATACGGCCGCGGATCTGGGATTTCTCCTCATGGATTTGGACTTTCAAGGTTATCCGGCCTTTGCTGACCATTTGTCGAAGCGTTACGCTCAATCTTCCGGTGATGAAGACATACTGAAACTGCTCGGCTTTTACAAATCGTACCGTGCATTTGTAAGAGGCAAGGTCCTGGGATTTGAATTGGATGAGCCGGAGATTTCCCAGACGGACTGGGAGGCCGCCATTCGCACCGCTGGAGATTATTTCCGACTTTCGCTTTCTTACCTCAAACCGCCGCCTCCGCCGGCGCTCATAATTATGTGCGGTCTTATGGCCACCGGCAAAAGCTTCATGGCTGCGAAACTCGGAAAACGACTGGGGATCGAACCTGTGAGGTCCGACTTGGTCCGGAAAGATATTCACGGCGTGGAAAGGTTTAAACATCGACTTGACATGTACGGTGGGGGGATCTATACAGCCAATGCGACCGAGCTGACTTACGGAGCGCTCCTGGACGAGGCCCGACAGGCATTGACTCGGGGACGGTCCGTTATTCTCGATGCATCATTCATAAGCTACGAACACCGCAAGCGGGCCCGCGAGTTGGCTCATGAAGCAAAAGCCCGATTCAGAGTTATTGAATGCAGCGCGCCGGAAAAAATTATCAGGAAAAGACTTGAAGACAGGCTATCCGAGCAGCGCGAGCCTTCAGACGCAAGGTGGGAAATTTTCCACGCACAACAGGCGGCCTTCGAACCTATTCGGCCCGACGAAGGGAGAGACCACCGACTATGGGAGTCCACGAGCGACCTGGATACTTTTCTTGTCTCAGTCGTCAGGGAATTGATATCTTCTT
>Ga0335069_10014687_pt1 | contig 10959 bp, 10 predicted proteins | sample Lox_Sample_11_FD_206714 | JGI IMG/M metagenome (GOLD analysis project Ga0335069, IMG submission 206714) | Soil microbial communities from Loxahatchee National Wildlife Refuge, Florida, United States - Lox_Sample_1.1 | ecosystem: Environmental > Terrestrial > Soil > Wetlands | place: USA... | reverse complement strand
GCAATTAGGGGAGATCAGGGGCTATACTTCAATTGGCGAACGCACAAAGTGGGCGAAAGCCCACTTTTTTGTTAGGTTGCGGGTCGGATTCGCTCAGGCTGGGACCCGCCACCGGATTAGAGTGCGTAGATGCCGGAGAAGATGCCGGATCTGGAAAAAATCCGCGAGATGGCCCATCGGGTCGCAGCCTCCGAGGGTCTGCACCTCGTGGACGCCGAGATTAAAGGGGGGAACTCGAACCCCTTGCTGCGAGTTTACATCGACAAAGCGGGGGGAGTTTCTCACGCCGACTGTGCTTTGGTAAGCGAACAACTGAGCGCCCTGCTCGACGTGGAGGACCTCTTCCCCGGGCGGTACGTTTTAGAGGTTTCCTCGCCGGGATTGGACAGGATTCTGACCAAGCCGAGCGACTTCACCTATTTCGTGGGTAGGCGAGCGCGGCTGGTCCTTAAAGAAGCGGCAACGGAACAGAAGGTCTGGGAGGGGCGCCTGGCGGGATTTGAAAACGGCCGGGTGCGCCTGGACCAGGGCGAGCAAGGCGTGCAGGAATTTGACCTGGCGAACATTCGCAAAGCCCGGTTGGTGGTGGAGCTGTAAAGGGAATCGCCAACAGCCAACAGCTAACAGCTGACAGGGAATTATGACGGTGAGCTGTTAGCTCTCGGCTGTCGGCCCGTGGAGAAAAAGCTCGTGACGACAAGTCTTCTGTACCAAACGATCGACCAGTTGAGCCGCGAGAAGGGCATTGATGCCCAGATCATTATTTCCGCGGTGGAAGATGCCATCGTGGTGGCGGCGCGCAAGTACTATAAGACGGCCGAGGACCTGCAATCGCACTTCAATAAGGATACCGGCGAGGTGGAAGTTTACGCCGTGCGTAAAGTGGTGGAGTCCGTCCAGGACCCGGACCACGAGATCAGCCTTACTGATGCGCTGAAACACGATCCCGAAATAGCCGTTGAGGGTGAATTGCGAATCCGCAAACCCACCGACGTACTGGGCCGCATCGCCGCGCAGGCCGCCAAGCAGGTGATTTTTCAAAAAGTGCGTGAGGCTGAGCGCGACACCGTCTACGCGGAGTACAACCAGCGCGTGGGCGAACTCGTGAACTGCACTGTGAAGCGCATGGAGGGGCCGGATGTTATCGTGGATTTAGGGCGCGCGGAAGCCCGCATGCCGCGCAAAGAACAGTCGCGGCTGGAAACCTACCAGATCGGCGACCGCATTCGCGGCGTCATCAAGGAAGTGGACCGCGCCGCGCGGGGGCCGCAGGTGATCGTTTCCCGCGCCGACGGGCTGCTGGTTCAGAAGCTCTTTGAAATGGAAGTCCCGGAAATCTACGACTCCACGGTGGTCATCAAGGCAATTGCGCGCGAGGCGGGGGAGCGGACCAAGGTGGCGGTCTACTCCAAGGATCCGGATGTGGATTGTGTCGGCGCCTGCGTGGGCATGAAAGGGATGCGCGTACAGTCGATCATCCGCGAACTGCGCGGGGAGAAGATCGACATCATCGAGTTCAACGACGACCCGCTGGTTTTCGCCGCCAACGCGCTGAGCCCGGCGAAAATCAATCACGTTTCCGTTCTGGACATGGGGGAAAAACACCTGGAAGTCATCGTGGATGACACCCAGTTGTCGCTCGCCATCGGCAAGAAAGGGCAGAACGTGCGCCTGGCGGCCAAGCTCTTGGGGTGGCACATCGACATCAAGAGCGAAGAAGAGAAGCGGCAGGAAATCGAATCGCAGATGGCGGCCATGGCGCTGCGGGGCGCTCCCATCTCCCAACTGGCGGGGTTGGGCGACAAGACCTTGGAGAAGCTGCGTGAGCACGGTATCGAGACGGTGGAGCAGTTGGCCCAGATGACTCCCGAAGACTTGATGCAGATCCAGGGCGTGGGAGAAAAGACGGTAGATCGTATTCGCCGCGTGGTGACGGACTACTTTGAGCGCGACCAATCGGCGGGAGGGCCCACCCCTGAAGGAGGGGTCCCTCCGGGGGAGGAGGACACAGCGCAGGCGGAGGGCGCCTCTGAAGCTTCCGCCCCTGCGACCGTCTCTCCTGACTCTCCGGCCGGAGAGGGCGTTGTTGAAGAGGAACCTGCGGAGGGTGGGGAAAAGGAATTACCGGAAGAAAATGCCTCAGCTGAGCAAACCGACAAAACCGAGTCTTCAGGTGAGGGTGAGCCCGCTGCGCCGGGCGAGCCAGGTGCGACCGAAGCGGGAGGTGAAGAAAAATAAATAAGGCTGCCAGGGCTAATCTCGAACCGGCCGGCAGATTTCTGACGCCCGCATGCGGGCGGAGGCAAGGGAGAAAGAGACTTACGCATGGGCAAGATCAGAATTAACGAACTGGCGCGCGAACTGGAAATAAAGAGCAATATCCTCTTGGATTACCTTGTGGAGTTGGGGATTGAAGACAAGAAATCACACTCCAGCGCGCTCGATGATGACCTCGCCGACAAAGTCCGGGCGCATTTTCGCGCTGATGGAGAGCCCCCTGCCGAGAAGGTGGAGGAGGCGCCCCCTACGCCGGCGCGATCCACGCCGCCCGTCGAAGCACCCCACGCCCCCCCGACGTTGGATTTGAAGAAGCTGCACGACTTGAAGCTGGACATGCATCCGCTGACGCGCTCAATTGCAGATATAAAGGCGTCGGCGCGCAAGGCCGTGGTGGCTCCTCCTCCCCCGCCGCCGCCCAAGCCGGTTGTCCCGCCGGCTGCGGCCGGACCGGTCACAAGGCCCGGTGCACCCAAGTCCGCACCCCTGGTGGAACGCCCTCTGGACCGGCCTGCCCCCGTAGCGCCCGGCGTGCTCGCCGGTGCGTCCACGGGTCCGGCCGTAGCGGGGAGAACTCCATCTCCCGCTCCGACGACGCCCGTCAGTCATCCCGCTCCACTTCGCCCTGGCTCGGCAGCCTATCCGGTGAAAAGCCCAATGGAAGGGCCTGCTGTTGGTTACGCTCCGGTGGCGCGCGCCGGGGCCGCTGCAGAAGGAATGATTCCCAGCAAGCCCGCTGAGATGCCCCCACCCCCGCCGCCGGGCACGCCGCCCAAACCGGGAGTACGCCCGCAAGCCCGGACGGGGCGCCATGCGGCGCCCACGGCTAACCAGCCAATCTATCCGCAAGCCGTTATGCCCAAGCCGGCAGCAGCGCGGCCGGCTCCCCTACGTCGTCCCGGCGAGCCACGTCCCATGCATCCGACTTCAGCGCGACCCGCTCCAGGCGGAGCGGTGGCCGCGGGAGGGCATCCCGCTGCCCGCCCGCCAATGGGTCGCCCTGCACCTCCCCTGATGCGGCGCGGCCCCGCACCGTCGATGGCGCCTTCCCGTCCGGTGGTTCCGGAGGAGGTCCCGATAACCCGCAAGATCACCATCAGCGAGGGGATCGCGATCAAAGAGCTTTCTGAAAAGCTGGAAGCTCGCGCGAAGGACGTCATCAAGCGGCTCCTGGACAAGGGGATCTTTGCCACCATCAACCAGACCCTCGACGGCCCCACCGCCGTGGACATTGCGCGCACATTTGGCGCGGAAGCAACCATCGTCAGTTATGAGGAAGAAGTCCTTCAGGAGGTGGAAGAATCGGACCGCCCGGAGGACTTGCGCCCGCGGGCTCCAGTCGTCACGGTCATGGGGCATGTGGATCACGGCAAGACCTCCCTCCTGGATGCGCTGCGCGAGACTAACGTTGCCGCGCACGAAGCCGGGGGTATTACCCAGAGCATCGGCGCCTACCAAGTGGTGGGGCAGGGCCGCAGGGTGACATTCATCGACACTCCCGGCCACGAAGCCTTTACCCTGATGCGCGCGCGGGGCGCCCGGGTTACGGATGTCGTGGTCCTGGTGGTTGCGGCGGACGATGGCGTGATGCCCCAGACCCTGGAAGCCATCAATCACGCCCGGGCCGCCAAGGTGCCGATCGTGGTCGCCATTAACAAGATTGATAAACCCGAGGCCCAGCCGGAGCGCGTCAAGCGGCAATTGGCTGATCACGACCTGATGCCGGAAGAATGGGGCGGGCAGACAGTGACCGTGGAGGTCTCAGCCAAGAAGCACCAGAACCTTGACCTGCTCCTGGAAATGATCCTCCTGGTGGCGGACCTGCAGGCCCTGAAGGCCAATCCCAACCGCCTGGCAACGGGAACGGTCCTGGAAGCAAAACTCGACCGCGGGCGCGGACCCGTGGCGACCGTGCTGATCCAGAATGGCACGCTGCAGATTGGCGATTCGTTCATTGTGGGCGCGATTTACGGCAGGGTGCGCGCCTTGTTCGACGACCACGGACGCCCCGTCCTCGAGGCCCCACCTTCCACCCCGGCGGAGGTTCTCGGGTTGGAGGATGTTCCCCAGGCCGGCGACCGCCTCCAGGTGATTGAAGATACCCTCAAGGCGCGCCAGATCGCCCTGCACCGGCAGGCAAAACTCCGCGACGCGGCGTTGGCCAAATCCGCGCGCCTCACCCTGGAACAACTGCACGAGCAACTGGCGGCGGGCGACGTCAAGGAACTGCCGCTCATCATCAAGGCTGACGTGCAGGGTTCGGTGGAAGTCCTCTCTGAGACTCTGGTCAAGCTCAGCACCGACAGGGTTAAGATTAAGGTCATCCATGCGGGCGCGGGGGCTATTACCGAATCGGATGTGTTGCTGGCATCGGCATCCAACGCTGTCATCATCGGCTTCAGCGTCCGCCCGGAGCGCAAGGCGACCGAACTGGCGCAACTGGAAAACGTCGACATCCGCCTGCATACCATCATTTACAACGTAACCGAAGAGATCAAGAAAGCCATGATGGGCCTGCTGGCCGTCACCTACAAGGAAACGACGGTGGGGCGGGCGGACGTCCGCGATACGTTCCGGATTACCAAAGTTGGAACCGTGGCGGGTTGTTATATGCAGGACGGCAAGATTGCGCGGGATGCGCAGATCCGGCTGGTTCGCGACCATGTGGTGGTTTACGAAGGCAAGGTTCGGTCCCTCCGCCGGTTCAAGGATGATGTATCGGAAGTGAAGTCGGGAATGGAGTGCGGAATTTCGCTCGAGAACTTCAATGACGTCAAGGTCGGCGACACCATTGAAGCCTTTGTGAAGGAGAGAGTGGCCGAACCAGCTCTGGCCTGAAGCGGAAGCTGAGGCGAACCTTGAAGATCGAAACTCGGGCATCACGCATGATTTTCGAGCTTCGATTTTCGAACTTCGATACCGCGCCCGCAGTCCCCAGCGGCCGAGGGGGGCCTGCAACATGCCCGTCGGCGTATTGACCCTGGAAATTCAGATTCCCTACGCGCATTCCCTCAAAGAAAAGCGTGCCGTTTTGCGGAAGATTCGGGACCGCTTGCGCGCCCGCTTTAACGTCGCCGTGGCGGAACTCGACCATCAGGACGTGTGGCAGCGCGCCACGCTCGGCGTGGTTTCGATTTCCGACAGCCGTACCTTGCTGGAATCGGTCTTTCGCCAGGTCCTCGCGGAATCGGAAAGCGTGCTGGGCGACGACGTGGCGGATCACTACTTGGAATTCTTCTAAAGGGTAACGCATGAGTGTGCCCTGCCGCCGGACAGAACGCTTAGGTCATCAGTTTCGCGCGGAGTTGGCGGACCTGATCGCGCGGAAGGTTAAGGATCCGCGCATTGGGTTTGCCACGGTAACGCGCGTCGATTTGAGCCCCGACCTTCACCTCGCCCGCGTATTCGTCTCAGTCCTGGGCAGCCCGGAAGAGCAGGGAAAAAGTGTTGAAGGTCTGGCTTCCGCGGCGGGTTTTCTTCGCCACGAAGTCGGGCGGCGGCTGGCACTGCGGCGGGTACCGGAGCTGGATTTCGCCCTGGACCATGGCGCCGAGGTGAGCGAGAAGATTGAGAAGCTCTTGCAGGAAATCCGCGAGAAGGAAGGTTAAAGGCAAAAGGGTAAAGGTTGAAGGTTTGAAGACGAGAAGTAAAGCTGCATGGAACGGGAGAACCTGCATCAACCCCAGCTGAGCCTTTATCTTTTACCCTTTAACCTTTACCCTCTAAACCTCAGGTATGGAATCAGCGACTCCTCCCAAATCGGAATTCAACGGCGTTCTGGTGATCGACAAGCCGCCGGGCCTCACTTCCCACGACGTGGTGGCGAGGGTGCGCCGGATCCTCCACCAACGCCAGGTTGGCCATTTTGGCACGCTTGATCCCTTCGCGACGGGTGTGCTGCCGGTCTCTGTGGGCAAGGCCACCCGTTTCGCCCAATTTTACTTGAAGTCCCGCAAAGCTTACGAAGGTTCAATCCGCTTCGGTTTTTCCACCGACACCTACGATGCCACCGGCAAACCCACCTCGGAAGCGGTTCCGGCGGTCCTGGGGACATCCGTTTTGGAGGCGCAGTTCGGCAGGCTCACGGGGAGGCTGATGCAAACGCCTCCGCCTTTCTCCGCCAAGCGGGTGGCGGGGGTTCGCGCTTACGAACTGGCGCGGCAGCAGAAACCGGTGAACCTGGCTCCGGTGGAAGTTGAAATCTACGCCCTGGAACTGCTGGGCTGTGAGGGCGAGCGAGTGCGCTTTGCTGTGGAATGCTCGGGCGGGACCTACGTCCGATCCCTGGCGCACGACCTTGGACAGAACCTGGGTTGCGGAGCCCACCTGGCTGGCCTTCGCCGGACCGCCGTTGCGGAGTTCCGTGACAGTGGCGCGGTTACCCTCGAACGCCTGGCGGAAGCCGCGCAATGCGGCGAAGTGGGATCCTGCCTCGTCCGGTTGGAGTCCCTGCTCCCCGATTGCCCGGAACTCGTGGTGCGCGGCCGCGAAGAGACCTCGGTACGGCACGGCCACACCTTCGAACTTGCGCAGGCGCTCCGGCCCGGCCGGGGCGGAGCCGGGCCGGCCCCCGCCGTGAGCCTGCTCAAGATTCTCGGAGCGGAACGGCGCCTGATCGCCGTAGCACGACACGTCTCCGGCGCGATTTACCATCCTCATCTGGTCCTGGTTTGATCTACTGACGAATCTTCAGGATTGCTTTGGCGGAGTGCAACCCCTGCGGCTGAGAACATCCAACACCGCCAGCGCCGCGTCTCGAGCCGCATAGGGTCTCGCCAGGGAGGCGGCCTTGTGACGGAGGTCGGCCAGCCGGCCGGGGTCCGTCAGAAGAGACTCCAGCATGGGCGCGAGGTCCTCCGTTTTTTTGATCCAAACTCCCGCCCCCCACTTCTCGATCCAACGGCAGGTGCGTTCCTCGTTTCCGGGCAAGGGATCGAACGCCACCATGGGTAGGCCGCAGGCAAAACCCTCATTCAGAGTGCCGCCGCCGGGCTTGCTGATCATCAGGTCGGAAGCGACCATCCATTCATGAATGTTGTCCACCCAGCCTAGAACACGGGTATCGGGCCGGCCTTCCAATCGTTCCCGTAGCCTCTTCTCCAGGCGCCGGTTGCGGCCGGTTACCAGGACAATCTCAAGCGGGTGGCGCACCCGCGCGACTTCCGCCAGAATTCGGTCCGGGTTGCCGTGTCCCGTGCCACCAAAGAGAATCAGCAGTTGAACCGCAGACGCCTTGATTCCCAGCTTGTCGCGCGCCGAGCGGCGGTCGGGAAGGGAAGCAAACGCCGGATCGATGGGTTGGCCGGGCGTTACCACCTTGGCGGCGGATGCTCCTTCGGCCACCAACTCGGCGGCAAGGTCAACGTGGGTGGTCAGGAACAGATCGACTTCAGGCTGAATCCAGGCGCGGTTGAAGTCCATCAACTCCAGGCCGGCCAGCAGGAAGTTCGCATGCGACTCTCGCTTGTACAGGGCGGCGAGTTCGCAGGTGCCCACCTCGGTGGCGATCACCACATCGGGGGCGAAATCGGCCATGAAGCCGAACAGAGGCCGCGCACCCCGCCGGTAGACCCATCCGGGACTGGTGGATTCCGCCTGGTGCTGCCGGCTCTCGATCCATCGCCACAGGCCGGGCCAGATCGTCAGCGGAATCAGGTAGGAGTTGTAATAGGCCCGGAACCACGCCGCACAGTGCTGGAGGGTGTCGATCACCTCCACCCGCGCTTCCGGGTGTAGAGATTTGAAAGTTTCCCGCAGGGACTTGGCGGCGCGTTGATGCGCGGCACCATGGGGAAGGGACAGGATGAGTATCTTCGGTTGATTGATCATGGAATGCCGGATTTCACCGCCATCCGCTCGCAAATTGGAATAGATTCATTCTGAGTGAAACAACCCCACGAGCGCAACCGTGAAAACCGTTCTGCCGGGGGTGAGCCCAGGCGTTATGGCACTTCCTTCAGTTCACCAAACCCCGTTCAACAAACCCTTTGACGGTCTCCGCCACCCCCTGTATCCTTGCAGCACGCTTGGGACTAAGGTGTGCAACGAAAGCCGTTCCGGGGGAGCAGACCATGCTGAGACGCGTGAGTTTCGCGCTTTGTATTCTGACTTTATTCTGTGCCGTGCCGGGAGTGAAGGCGGGCGACGATCTTTACGGCTCCAAAGGCATTGTTCCCGAGGCCGTACGCCAGGGGAAACTGGGCAGTTGCTACTTTCATGCCGTGATTGCGGCCCTGGCCCAGCGCCGGGAAAGCCTGATCAGGAAGATGATCCAATCCAACCCTGACGGCAGCTATACCGTGACATTCGGAGACGGGAAAAAGGAGACGGCCTACCCGGAGGACCTTCGGTACACTCACGACAGCGGCTACGACCTTTCCGACGGGCAATGGGTGGCGGTTCTGTTTCGCGCTTATGCCCAACGCGTCCTGCGGGCATCGTTGCTGCAAGCCATTGATGCCAGCGACATCTTCGCGTTGCTGAAGCAACCGGCCGAGCAATTGGTCGCATCCAGCGATCCCCCCGTACTCGCATACGATCGCGCCATCCGCGCCCAGGTGGACCAGTACGGCAACATCGACCGCTCCAACCTGGAGGCCGGTCTTAAGAAGGAAATGGCTGCCTTCTCGGTGCCTGATTCTGTAAAAAGCTCCCTGATCAGCTTGCTGGAATCAGGCGGGTTCTTCGACAAAATGGTGACGATGATTCAGCAGAACGGCGAACTCTTCGGCGCCTACCGGGCCGTAGGACAGGGCGGCATCGCCGACCGCGTCATGGAGACGATGGCCGGGAGCCGGCGTTTCCAAGAGAACCAATCCGAAGCTGAGGCGGGGCAGGCCCTGGCTCAAGCCGTCAGCAGCGGCCTGCCCATTGTGGCCTGTACCGGAGGGAGCCTCTTTTACCAGCAGGTGGCGAAGGGACAAACCCTACCGCCCGACACCGATCCCTGGTACGTCAACGCCCACTGTTATACCGTGCTGGGATATGACTCCGGCGCCGTCAACCTGCGCAATCCCTGGGCGAAGCATCCCGACCCCGACGGAATCTTCAATTTACCCCTGCGGACCTTCGTACCCGCCTACCAGGGAATCGTGACTCCCCAATAACCTGGCGAAAATGTCGACGGCTATGCCGCAGCTTCTCCGGAGGCCCGATCGTGAGCGGGGCCTCCGGACGAAGGTCACAGGACAGGCAGTGCCTTGGGGGGGAGACGCTGACCTCAGTTTGAGGCCGAGGGCGCGGTAAGATCACCAACCTCGTGCGGCACGCCGTTCATGGCCCCCCGGGCGCCGCCAAGGGGCGCGGTGCGCCGCGCCACGGCATTGTCCAGGGCGTTCCGGACCACATAGGCAAGATCGTTGGAATTGAAGGGCGGAGCTAGAAAATCGAAGGCGCCGGTCTCAATGGCCTGGACATAGAAGCGGGTGTCCACGATCCGCGAGACGACAATGACGTTGACGGCCTTCCTGCACTTTTCGGCCACGCGCAGGACGTCTGCCCACGTGCCATCGGGCATTTGCGTGTCCGTGAAAACCAGCGGCGCCGGGTCAAACCCTCCCAGCCATCGTTTGGCCTGCGCGCAGGTGGAAACCTCCCTCACCCGTATACCTTGGCATTCCAGCGCGGCCTTCAGGGTGGTCAGGGTCATGGATTTATCGTGTACGAGCAGGGCGGTGTCTCTTTCGGTCATAATCGCTCCGTTGGATGGGGCGCGGCCCCTATTCATTGCCTGTTCAAAATTGATTTCTGCTTGTAGCTCGTGACCGCTTCAAGGTTACTTCAAGCTCGCCTTAAAGTTCTTCTTATCCTGGGAGATGTCAATTTTGCCTTCGCGTGCCAACCAGCCCAAAGCGAACCCCACGAGTTCACCCGAGCCATTCAGTTTCTTCTTGAGTTGGGCCAGGGTCTGCGGGCCGTCGTCATTGAGTGAGTGCCAGACTTTTCCAGCTGTTTCTCCTACGTGCGCATTGAGCTCCAATTTCAAATACCTCCTGTGTATTTTCGGCAAAGGGTGCCGCAAACTTTAGAGTTTTTTCCTGTTTCCCGGCCCTGCCGGTCAGGCCCCGGATTCTCTTCCTGTGGGTAAGAACTCTCAGTGCTGGTTTAAACGTGGTTATCGCCACCCACCATCATCCGGTTGCGGCGAGGTCAAGCGGTGGTACAACACGCTGCATGAGTGAATGTGTTGAAGATAGTCTTCATGCCGCCCCAATAAGCCTTACGAAACTACCATAGTCTGAAGATGGTGCATTAGCAAGGAAAAAATAGTTATAGCCCTGATAAGTGACCGAATATATCCTTATCCCCGCCCGATCAAGATTGCCACGGAAGAGTTATGGGAATGTTACGAGATGATTTCACGATGGCAAAACCCGGCGTTGGGAGCAAGACGCGCCGGCATTGTCCCGAAATCCCGGCGCCATCAACCGCCCAGGCACTTTCCCCACCCGATCAACCCTGGGGTTTGTTGCGTTCCCCCTCCCCGCGGCGCGCGGAGGCTCCCAGTCTCATCAGGCCATACACCGCCAGGCAGATCCAGAAATCAACGATGGTTCCCAGGTCGATGGCCGTCGAGTGGTGTTGCGCCGCGGGAGGCAGGTAGGGTGACAAGGCAAAATACAGGGCGTTGCCCAGCAGGATGGCCACCAGGTACCGCAGCAGCTTGGCGCGCGTCAGAGGCAT
>Ga0335069_10014686_pt1 | contig 10959 bp, 9 predicted proteins | sample Lox_Sample_11_FD_206714 | JGI IMG/M metagenome (GOLD analysis project Ga0335069, IMG submission 206714) | Soil microbial communities from Loxahatchee National Wildlife Refuge, Florida, United States - Lox_Sample_1.1 | ecosystem: Environmental > Terrestrial > Soil > Wetlands | place: USA: Florida... | reverse complement strand
CTTGCGGATCACGCGCTCGGCGTCCGCCCCCTCGGCCACGTCCTCGACGTAGCTGGACGAGACCTTGTCGCCGAGCGCCTTGTCCATCGCGCGGCGGCCCAGCTCGTGCTGGAACGTCCAGCCGGCGTCGCCGATCGGCGCGACGTAGACGAAGGCCACCCGCAGCGGCCCGTCCGCGCGTGCGCCGCGGGCGGCAAGCGCGCCGAGGGCGGGCGCCAGAAGCGAGGTGCGCAGAAGCGTGCGGCGGGTGGCGGGCATGAGCGTCTCCGTACGGCGCGGGGATCAGACGGTAGGACGGAACGGCTTGCCGAGCGCGGCGGGCGCGTTGAGGCGCAAGGCCACCGCGTCGTGCGAGATCAGCACAAGCACCACGATTGTGGCGAGATATGGCAGCGTCGCGAGCAGGTTGGGAGAGACCGAGATGCCGGCCGCCTCGGCCTCGAACTGCGCGATGGTGATGAAGCCGAACAGCCAGGCCCCCAGCGCCAGCCACCCGGGCTTCCAGGTGGAGAAAACCACCAGCGCGAGCGCGATCCAGCCGCGTCCCGCGACCATGTTCTCCACCCACATCGGCGTGTAGGCGAGCGAAAGGTAGGCACCCGCGAGCCCGCTCATCGCGCCGCCGAAAACCGTGGTCAGGTAGCGGATGCGCGGCACGGAATAGCCCAGCGCGTGCGCCACGTCGTGCGACTCGCCCACCGCCCGCACGATCAGCCCGGCGCGGGTGCGATACAGGAACCACTGCACGGCGGGCGGCAGCAGCAGCGACAGCCACACCAGCGGATCGAGCAGCAGCAGTTGTTGCCACAGCGGCGAGGCGTGCGCGAGGCCGGGCCACAGCACCGTCGCGAGCCCGGGGATCGGCGTGCCCACGAAGTTCACGCCGATCAGCGCGCTGAGGCCGGTGCCGAAGATGGTCAGCGCGAGCCCCGTCGCGACCTGATTGGCGGTCAGCGTCAGCGTCAGCACGCCGAACAGCAGCGCCATCGCGGCACCCGCCGCCATCGCGGCGAGCAGTCCGGCGGCGGCGTTGCCGGTGGTCGCAGCCGCGATGAAGCCCACCGCCGCGCCCACCAGCATCATCCCCTCCTGCCCCAGGTTCAGCACGCCGCTCTTCTCGGCGACCAGCTCGCCCATGCCGGCGATGATCAGCGGCGTCGCGGCGCGCAGCGTCGCGACCAGCACGGCCAGCACCGCGACGGCGTCCGGCAGCCGCTCAGGCATCGCGCACCACGTGGCGCGGCGTCCGCACCAGGCGCAGCCGGTAGCCCGCGAAGGCGTCGCCGGCGAGCAGGAAGAACAGCAGCATCCCCTGGATCACGCCGGTCACCGCCAGCGGCAGTTGCTGGCTCATCTGCAGCCCCTCGCCGCCCAGGTAGAGCAGCGCCATCAGCAGCGCCGCGAGCAGGATGCCCAGGGGATCGAGCCGGCCCAGGAAGGCGACGATGATCGCGGCGTAGCCGTAGCCCGGCGAGATCACCGGCTGGAGCTGCCCGATCGGCCCCGCCACCTCGCTGATCCCGGCCAGCCCCGCCAGCCCGCCGGCCAGCGGCAGCGTGAACCACACCGCGCCCGCCTCGCTGAAGCCGGCGTAGCGCGCCGCGCCCGGCGCGAGGCCCACGACGCGCAGCCGGTAGCCCGCCAGCGTGCCGCGCAGCAGCAGCGCGCCGAGCGGCACCGACAGCAGCGCGAAGACCGCGCTCATCGTCAGGCGCGTGCCGGGGACCAGCACCGGCAGCAGCGCATCGTCCCGGAACTGCCGCGTCTGCGGGAAGTTGAAGCCCTCGGGATCCTGCCAGGGCCCGTGCACCAGCCAGCCCAACAGATGGATCGCGACGTAGGAGAGCATCAGGGTGGTGAGGATCTCGTGCGCGTTGAAGCGCGTGCGCAGGAAGGCGGGGATCGCCGCCCAGGCGGCGCCGCCCGCGGCGCCGGCCGCGAGCATCGCGGGCAGCACCCACCATGCGCCGGTGGCATCGAATCCGAGCGCGACCGCGGTGCCGCAGATCGCGCCCACGGTGAACTGCCCCTCGGCGCCGATGTTCCACACATTCGCCCGCACGCCGATGGCGATGCCGACGGCGCACAGCACCAGCGGCGTCGCCTTCAGCCCGAGTTCCGCGAGCCCGTTCAACGAGGCGATGGGCTCGACGAACAGGGCATCGAGCGCCACCAGTGGATTGCGCCCCATCGCGGCGAACAAGGCCGCCGCGCCCACCGCCGACAGCGCCACCGCGAGCAGCGGCGAGAGCCAGGCCATGCCCGGCAGCGGCGCGTCGCGCGGAACCAGGCTAAGCCGCACCGGCAGGCTCCGCCGCGCGTCCGGACGGCGCTTGCGCGGCCATCCCGCCCATCAGCAGGCCGAGCTCGTCGGGCGTGGCGGAGGCGGCCGGGCGGGCGGCGGACAGACGGCCGCCATGCAGCACGGCGATGCGGTCGCAGATCTCGAACAGTTCCGCCAGATCCTCCGACACCAGCAGCACGCCCGCCCCGGCATCCGCCAGCGCGATCAGCTCGCGGCGGATCGCCTGCGCCGCGCCGGCATCGACGCCCCAGGTCGGGTGGGCCGCCACCAGCACGCGCGGCGCGGCACCCACCTCGCGGCCGATGATGAATTTCTGCATGTTGCCGCCCGACAGGCTGCCCGCCTCGGCGGAGATCCCCGCCGCGCGCACGCCGAACCTTCGCACGATGCCGGCGGCGAAGTCGCGCAGCGCGCGCCGTCGGATCAGGCCGCCGCGCACCAGGCCGGTGCCGTGGCCGGTCAGCAGCGCGTTCTCGGTCAGCGACATCTCGGCGACCGCGCCGCGCCCCAGCCGCTCCTCCGGCACGAACCCGAGGCCGAGCCGCCGCCGCGCCGCCACGCCGAGGCGCCCGGCCTCGCGCCCGGCCAGGATCACGTCGGCGGCGGCCGGCGCGCGGCGTTCGCCCGACAGCGCGGCCAGCAATTCCTTCTGCCCGTTCCCCGCCACCCCGGCGACGCCCAGGATCTCCCCCGCGCGCAGCGCCAGCGTCACCTCGCGCAGATCGGTGCCGAAGGGATCGTCGGCCGGCAGGCTCAGCGCGCACAGCTCCAGGCACACGGCCCCCGGACGTGCCGGGGCGGCGCGGCGGGTTTCGGGCAGCGCCGCGCCGATCATCATTTCCGCGAGCGCCGCCGGGGTTTCGCGGCGCGGGTCGCATTCGCCGGTCACGCGCCCGCCGCGCAGCACCGTCGCGCGGTCGCACAGCGCCGCGATCTCCTCCAGCTTGTGGCTGATGTAGAGGACGGAGCACCCCTCGGCGGCGAGGCGGCGCACCATGGCGAACAGCCCGTCGGCCTCCTGAGGGGTCAGCACGGAGGTTGGCTCGTCGAGGATCAGCAGGCGCGGCTCCTGCAGCAGGCAGCGCAGGATTTCAACCCGCTGACGCTCGCCCACCGACAGGTGATGCACGCGCCGCGTGGGATCGACCGCCAGCCCGTAACGCGCGGCGACGGCGGCGGCGCGCGCGCCCAGCGCCGCGACCGGCTCGCGCGTGCCGAGCCCGAGCGCGATGTTCTCCGCCACCGTCAGCGTCTCGAACAGGGAGAAGTGCTGGAACACCATGCCGACGCCAAGCGCGCGCGCCGCGTTCGGATCGCCGGTCGGCGCCGGCGCGCCCTCCCACAGAAGCGTACCCTCGTCGGGCGCGACCACGCCGCAGATGATCTTCACCAGCGTCGATTTGCCGGCGCCGTTCTCGCCCAGCAGCGCGTGGATCTCGCCCGCCCGCAGCGTCAGGTCGATGCGATCGTTGGCGAGGGTCGCGCCGTAGCGTTTGGTGATGCCGCGCAGCGCAAGCCGCGCGGGCGGCGCGGCCTTGGGATGCGGGGAAGCGGGCGGTGGCATGGCGGGAATCGCTCTGGCTGGCGCGGTGGGGCACGACAGTTACGCACGATCCGTGCCGGCGGGGACCGACTTTGCCGCGCAATTCCGTCGCGCGGCCAGGGAAGGCAGGACGATGCTGCGCTTGCGATGCCGCAACGCGTCATGCGCCTGCCACATGGCGGCTGCCGGGTTTTTGACGGTCCCGAAATCGTTCGGCGCTCCTAACTTTGTTGCATCGCATTACGGCGGTTCCCGCCAGTGTTCCTGCCCTTGTGGCTGGAAGGGGGCCAATGGTCCCTACGTCTCCCAGACGTGAAAGCCTCCCTGTTTACTTGCCCCCGGCCAATCTGACCGGGGGCTTTTCTTTTCACGATCTTGTCACGATCATTTGCGGCATTGTCTTGGCCACGACGACTGACTGTGTCAGAAACGTTTCATGCTGTTCCTTGTCATCAGCGAGCCCCGGCCCGAACCGCCCTCATCGGTCGCCGATTCGCGCCAACGTTTTTGGACGTGGATCGAGCCGCTGATCGCTTCCGGCGAGGTGCGGAGCGCCTACGCCAAGGTTGGACGCGGCGCGGCGGTGCTGTTTTCGGTGCCCGACAACGAGACGCTGCACGCCCGGCTGAACCAATGGGCGGACATCGTCCCCGCCCGCTTCGAGGTGTATGCCCTGATCGACCCCGAGGCTGCCCGGGGGTTCCTGGCAACGCAGGTAGTTTAGGTTTTCCCCGGGCCCCGCTCCCCGAGGGCGATCGCATTTGGCGGGAACGCGATGAAATTCGTCATGGCCGGGCCAAGCCCGACCAAGACGGCAAGAGAGTGAAATGGCCGCCAATCGCCCGATGAGTTGAACCCGATTTCGCGCACGCCCCCCTAGGCCCCCATCCCCAGCGCCTCCAGCACCCCCGGATCGAGCCGGGCCGCCGCGCCCGGACGTGCGCCGAACCCCATTGCGTCGTCGTAGCCCCACAGCGCCCAGCCCATCCCGTGGCGCTCCGCCGCCTCGCGGACCGCGCGCAGCCAGCCGAGCCGCGCCGGCCGGTTGAGCGCGGCGGACGCGCCGAACTCCCCGAGCAGCACCGGGACGCCGTGCCGATCCCCCCAGGCGGCGGCGGCGGCGAGGCGCGCGTCGATCCGCGCGGCGTCCCAGCCCATCGCGCAGACGAAGCGGACCAGATCGCGGGTCGCCAAATCGTGCGTCGCCTCGGCCGCGACGCAGCCGGACCGCTCCGCCGGAAACGGCAGCCGCGCCAGCGCCGCGCGGTCCAGTCCAGGCCGGTACGCCGCCAGCGAGGTGAGTTCCGCCGGGTCGTAGAAATGCACGCTGTAGAGCAGATCCGCACCGGGCGGCGGCCGCAGCGCCAGCAGCCCGCCGATGCTGCCCCAGTCGGCGCCGGTCAGCAGTACGCGGCTATCCGGCAGCGCGGCCCGGATCGCCGTCGCGACCCTGTCCTGCAGCGCCGCCCAGGCGGCCGGATCGGCGTGGAAAACTGGCTCGTTCAGCACCTCGGGCACGGTCAGGCGCGGATCCAGGCCACGCAGCCGGGGTGCGAAACCGGCCCAGAACCCGGCCAGCGCGGCACGGTCGGCGGCGCTTTCCTCAAGCCGCCATGCCTCTGGGTGCGGGCCAACGACCACCGCCAGGCCGTGCCGGTGCAGGCGCCCGATCGCCTCGGTCAGCACCGGGGTCCGGCGCGGATCGCCCGCCAGCAGCCCGGGCTGCACGGCGATGCGCACGAAATCGAACCCGGCGCGCCGCAGCATCGCCATCGCCGGATCGGGCAGATGGGCCGCCAGCGCCCCGGGATCGCCCGAGGGCGGGAAGCGGAACCAGTTCGTCAGGTTCACTCCGCGCCGCAGCGCCGGGGCCGGAGCAGCCTCCGCCGCCGGCAGCCCGGCGAGGTGCGCGGCGGCGAGGCCCGCGAGCACGCGCCGCCGCGGCAGGCGCACCGATGATGGGAAGGACGGGCCCGTGTCAGCTTTTCCTTAATCCTTGGCGCGCTCTGATGGCAGCACGCCCAGGTGAACGAGCGGTGAAGGCCGATGCCGCAATGCGCTATGCGCCGCCCGACGGTGTCCGTCCTCGGGGCGCTGCTGCTCGGCGTCCTCGTGCTCGGCGGCGCGGCATGGCTGCGCGGCGCGGAATACGACGAGCAGTACAGCCGATTCCTGCTGGCTGGCGATGCCCGTCCCGCCTGGCCGGCCGACATCTTCTCGGCCGCGGAGGCGCGGGAGAGGTTCGAGGGCGCGGCCTCGCCCGCCGGGATCGCCGCCGAGCTGCGCCGCACGGACGTGCATCCGCCGCTCTATTTCTGGCTTGCCGCCGCGTGGCGGGCGGCGATCGGCGGGTCGCTGCGCGATCTGCGGTTGCTGTCCGTGCTGTGCGGCGTCGGCGCGCTCGGCGCGGTCGGCATGACCGCCCGCCGCGCCGCGATTCCCCCCGCCCTCGCGATGCTGCTCACCCTGGGATGCTACGCCTTCGCCTATACCGGCGCGGTCGCGCGCGGGTTCGCCCTCGCCCAGCTTCTCGCCCTGCTCGGCGTGCTCGCCGCGCTCCACGGCGAGCGGAGCGGAGAGGACCGGGGCGCGGCGGGCGCCGGGCTGCTGCTGGGGGCGGCGGCCTTCACCAACTACCTTGCCGCCTTCCTCGCCGTGCCGGTCGTGCTCTGGCTCACCCTGCGGCGGCTGCGGCACGGCGTGGCGGCGGCGCTCGCCGCCCTGCCCTTCGCCGCCGCCGATCTGTGGTTCCTCGCCGCCCAGCACGCCAGCCGGCCCGACCAGTTCCAGACCTTCCGCCTGGCGCGGGCGGTGGCGCGGCTCGCGACGCTGGGCGCGGCAAGCATCGCGGGCGGGCTGCCGCTCTATGCGCCGCCGGCGCTCTCCGGCCCCCTCGCCGCCGCCTGCGCCTCACTCGTCGCGGCGGCGGCGATGCTGACGGCCGCGCGCTTCGGCCGCATCGGCGCGCCGCGCCCGCGCCTGCTGCTGGCCGGCCTTGCCGCCGCGCCGCCGCTGGGCCTGCTGCTGCTCGGCGCCCTGTCCGGCAACACGCCCATCGAGCTGCGCTACCTCGCCTTCGCCACCCCCTACGCCGCGCTGTTGATGGCCGGCGCGCTCGCGAGCCTGCCGCGCCCGGCGATGGCGGCCGGAGCGGGGAGCCTGCTCGCCGTGCAGGCCGCCGCAATCGCCGGGCTCATGCTGCGGCCCGAGACGATGCAGCCGATGCGCCAAGCCGCCCGCGAGGCCGCGGCGCCCGGCGGCGCCGACTCGGGCGAGCCGGCGCTCGTGCTGCTGCCGCGCGGCAACGACGGGGTGGGGATCGTCGGCGCCTTCGCGTCGGAGGCGCCCGGGGGGATGCGCCTCCTGCTGATCGATGCGGCAACCCGGCCCGATGCGCTACGCGGGCTCGCCTCCCGCATCGCGCTGGCCCGGCTCGACCGGGACGCCGACAGCGCCGCCGCCATCGCCGCCATGCAGGCGCGGCTTGCCGCGGATCCGTGCTGGCGCGAACGGCAACGCTCGGCGAGAGTCAGCTTCTACGACAACCTGTGTGGGCCAAGCGGATGGACGAGTACGACGGCGGCGAGGTGAAGGCCGAGGGCGACTATCGGATGCTGCTGGCCGAGGTGCGCGTCGCGACGCTTGCCTCGAGCGCGGGGCTTGCCGATCTGGCGGCCGAATTCGGCAACCTGCTGGTGCAGACCGAGGCGGTGGGGTTCTCCGTCACCCGGCTCGGGGCGGGCGACAACCCGGTTGCGCGCGCGCAGATCCCCGCGATCCTGGCGCGGCCCCTGGCGCGCGACTGGCAACGTCTCGCCAACGTACCGTTCCAGGCGTGGAACCGGCTGCCCTGGGCGTATAGCTACGAACCCGGGCCCGGCGTGCCGGACCTGTCCGGCTCCGTCGCCTTCGCCGAGCTGGCGGGACCCGATGCGCCGTTCGAGGCGGCGCGCACACGGATCGGGTTCACGCTGATGGCGCCGCATACCGAGTACCCGTGGCACGCCCACCCGGCCCGCGAGATCTACATCGTGGTCTCGGGGCGCGCGCGCTGGAGCCAGGACCACGAAACGGACTGGCGCGATCCCGGCGCGGTCATCTTCCATGCCCCGGGCGTGCCGCATGCGATGCGCACCGGGGACGAGCCGCTGCTGGCGTTCTACGCCTGGCGCGGCGCGATCGAGGTGCCGTCGCACTATGTCCGCGCGCCGCGGTGAGGCGGCTCAGGCCGTCGCGGCTTCCACCGGCCGGTAGGCGTCGCGCCTGATCTTGGAGACGTCGATGCCCTCGAAGCGGATCAGCTTGGTCGGGCCGTCGCGCCGCGGCGAGTGCAGGTCGCCCTCGTTGTAGACCATCGCCATGCCGGGGGTCAGGACGTAGTCGCGCACGCGGCGCACCGTGCCGGGCGTCTCGGGCGTCGCCTTCTGGACCAGCGCCCAATCGGTCATCACGGTCTCGCCCGCGGCCTGCCCGTAGATCGCCCAAGTCGGGCCGTGGTCGTGCGGCGGGCTTTCCTTCGCGCCCGTGTAGGCGTGCGCCAGGATGCAGAAGCCGAGTTGCGGATCCTGGTAGAGGATCTTCCGCTCTGGCGTGCCGTCGCCCAGGTTCGCGGCGACGAAGGCCTTGTCGGTCAGCACCTCGCGCAGCAGCGTGCAGACGCGCTCGCGCCCGGCGGGGCCGGGATCAGCGGTCAGGATGTCGTGACAGGCGGCGGCAAAGCTGTCGAGCGTGTGGGCCATGCTCATCTCCATGCAACGGACGGCGCAGCATAGACTGGCCCGCCGTCGAAGGGAAAATTGGCCCGCCATCATTTCTCCGCTGTTCTCCTTCCCGCTGTCTTCCACACATTCCGACGATGACCGACGAAACGATCCCGAACGCCAACGCGGCCCTGCCGACCGAGCAGGTGACGATCACCCGCGAGGCGCTTGCGGACGGCTCGATGCTCGCCCGGGTGCGGGCGATGCGGATGCCGGACATGGTGGTGCGCACCGACGCGGAGATCGAGGCGTCGCTCGACGCCGCGCTCGCCGACCGCGCCCGGCTGTTCCCGGACGACGCGCGCCGGACCGGCGACGTGTGGGTGTTCGGCTTCGGCTCGCTGATGTGGAACCCGGCCTTCGCCTATGCCGAGCGACGGCTCGGCACCGTCGCGGGCTGGCACCGGCGCTTCTGCCTGTGGGTGCCGCTGGGGCGCGGCACGCCCGCCAATCCGGGATTGATGCTGGCGCTCGACCGCGGCGGAACCTGCCGCGGCGTCGCCTTTCGCGTGCCCGCCCGCGAGGCGCGCGACGAACTGCTGCTGGTCTGGCGGCGCGAGATGTTCGGCCCCGCCTATCTCGCCCGCTGGGTCCGGGTGCGGATAGGCGAGGCTTCGGTGCCTGCCGTCACGTTCGTCGCCAACCGCGCCGGGCCGCGCTACGCGGGCCGCATCGGCGACGCCGAGGCCGCGCGCCACATCGCGTCCGCCGCCGGCGCGCTTGGCACCTGCCGGGAGTATCTGGAAGGCACGCTGGGCCATCTGGCCGAGCTGGGCATCCGGGACTCGGGGATGGACCGCATCGCGCGCCTGCTTCCCGCTTCTGGCCCCGGCTGACCGGACACCCCATCTCAGCGGCATGAACGCGCTGACCAGGATCCGCCCGGCCAAGATCCACCCGACCGACACGGTCGACCTCGCGATCGGCGGCATGACCTGCGCGAGCTGCGCCGGCCGCGTGGAGCGCGCGCTGCGCGCGCAGGCCGGCGTGGCGGACGCGGCGGTGAACCTCGCCACCGAACGGGCGCGCGTCACCGGCAGCGCGCTCGACGCCGCGTCGCTGAGCGAGGCGGTGCGCCGCGCGGGCTACGACGCCGAGCCGGTCGCCGAAGCCGCCGTGCCGCAGGTGCCGGCCGGCTCCCCCGACCATGACCGCGCGCTCCGCCGTCTGGCGATCGCCGCCGTGCTCGCCTCGCCGCTGCTGCTGGGGATGGCCGCGCAGCCGCTCGGCCTGCCGCTCATGCTCCCTGGCTGGGCGCAGCTGCTGCTCGCGGCACCCATCCAGTTCTGGCTCGGCGCGCGCTTCTACGCCGGGGCCTGGAAGGCGCTGCGGGCAGGCACGGGGAACATGGACCTGCTGGTCGCGCTGGGCACCTCGGCGGCGTTCCTGCTGTCGTGCTGGGAGCTGGCGCGCGGGCACGAGCACTCCCTGTATTTCGAGGGCGCGGCGCTGATCGTGGTATTCGTGCTGCTGGGCAAATGGCTGGAAGGCCGCGCCAAGGGCCGCACGGCGGCGGCGCTGCGCGCGCTGATGCGCCTCTATCCCGCCACCGCGACGCGCCGCCGGGACGGACGGGAGGAACAGGTGCCGGTCGCGGCGCTGGCGGTCGGCGACGTGGTGCTGGTCCGCCCCGGCGAGCGCATCCCCGTCGATGGCCGCGTGATCGAGGGACGCGCCGCCATCGACGCCTCGGCGCTGACCGGCGAGAGCCTGCCCGTCGAGGCCGGCCCGGGCGCCGTCGTGCGGGCCGGCACGATCGACGCCGACGGGCTGCTCGCCATCGAAGCCACCGGCGTGGGGGCGGAGACGATGCTCGCCCGCATCGTGCGCATGGTGGAGGGCGCGCAGGCCAGCAAGGCGCCGATCCAGCGCCTCGTGGACCGCGTCAGCGCGGTGTTCGTGCCGGTCATCGTCGCGCTGGCGGCGCTGACCCTGGGCGGCTGGCTGCTTGCGGGCGCGCCGGTGCAGACGGCGGTGCTGAACGCCGTCGCGGTGCTGGTGATCGCCTGCCCCTGCGCGCTCGGCCTCGCGACGCCGACCGCGATCATGGTCGGCACCGGTGCTGCCGCGCGGGCCGGCATTCTGATCCGGGACGCCGAGGCGCTGGAGCGGGCGCATCGGGTGGACGTCGTCCTCTTCGACAAGACCGGCACGCTGACCGCGGGACGGCCGCGGGTCGTCGCGATCGAGGGCATGCAGGGGATCGGCGAGGGCAAGGTGCTGCGCCTCGCTGTGTCGCTGCAGCAGGCGAGCGAGCATCCGCTGGCCCGGGCGATCCAGGCACGCGCCGCGGAGGCCGGCATCGCGGCCTCACCCGTCGAGGGCTTCCGCGCGCTGCCCGGCCGCGGCGT
>Ga0335069_10014685_pt1 | contig 10959 bp, 11 predicted proteins | sample Lox_Sample_11_FD_206714 | JGI IMG/M metagenome (GOLD analysis project Ga0335069, IMG submission 206714) | Soil microbial communities from Loxahatchee National Wildlife Refuge, Florida, United States - Lox_Sample_1.1 | ecosystem: Environmental > Terrestrial > Soil > Wetlands | place: USA... | reverse complement strand
GTGCGCACACCCGCATTGAACCATGAGGTTGAGCGGCTGAACCGCTCACAGCGCAAGACAGCGGGTGCGGTGGTGTTCGCTGCATTTTTGTTAGGGGGCGTGCAGCTTTACGTGGCAGGTGACGTGATCCCGGCAGCCGGCTTTGGCGGAGCCTCTGTGCTGGCACTGCTGTGGGTGTTGTTCGGCCGATAAGCGAACCTGCTACGAACAGTGCCAAAGAATTTTTTACCACGAACCACTCAAAATACACGAAAAGCTCTTTTAAGAATCTTCTTATCTTTATTTTCGTGTTTTTAGTGTATTCGTGGTTTAGCATTTCTGCCGTTTGCTCAAAGTATTAAACGAAGCAAGAGCATGGTCTATCATGCTCTTGCTTTTTGGGGGAACTTTCTGCTTGGCTTATTTCTCGGTATGCTCGATGGCCGCATCCAGCAGGCTGCGTAGCCCGAGCAGGAATTCTCGCCGGGCGGCGCGTCGGTTCTCTCGCACTCCCTCGGGGATCCAGGCTTCGGCAACCTTTTGCATATTCTCGTGCGCGGCGCGCATATGCTCGCGGGCTTCCTCGAGCTTGTCATCTTTCATCGTGTGGGTTGTTTTCTCAGGCATGGCTATCTCCTAGAAGTTATCCGCACTTGAATATCAATATCAGATAACTTCATCATCATTATAAAAGCCATTCATCAGCAAAGTCAAGAGGAACGAACATGAAGTGTGGTACACTACTTCCCAATGACCAAGCCTATCATTGCATTCGACATGGATGGGACGCTTCTGGATGAGAACAGCCGCATACGTCCCCGGGACAAAGAAATTTTGCTGAATTGCCGTGATGCGATCTTCGTCGTCGCTTCCGGCCGCCAGCGTTTCAGTATTCGCCAGACATTTATTGAAAATGAATTATTCGTGGACGAACCGCTGCCATTTCCTTTGGCGATGGCCAATGGCGGCGTTCTCTATCGCGGCGGCGAGGAATTAATAGAGGCTACCGGTTTCGACCTCGACATGCAGGAGAAATTGCTGCAGATCGCCGACGGGTTGGAAGGAATCCCCTACGCGGTGCATGGAGTGGATTGCGTCATGACGCCGAAACGGACCCAATTGAATGAATCCATGGAAGTGTATTACAGGATAACGGTAGCAAGAAAAGCCTTTACTGATGAAGCTCGCAAGAGGCCGCTGATCAAATTTCTGTTCTTCTCTGAGCGCCTAGCCGATCTGCAGATGGCCGAAAGAGCTTTCAGCGGTTTGCCTGTAGCTACCTGTTATAGCAGCCGGGTGCTCTTCGAAATCAACCCGTTGGGGGTGAATAAGGGTGAGGCATTGCGCCGCTTACAGAAGCGCTTGGGGATGGAAGATGCTCTATTGTTTACTGCCGGCGATGGCGGCAATGATGTGCCCATGTTGAAGGAAGCCAATGTCTCTTTTGCGCCGGCAACTGCTTCACAGGCGGCGAAAGACGCGGCTGATGAGATCATCGACGTCGATAAGACCGGCTTATTAGCTCCCATGTTAGAAAAAGCTTTGGGGCATTAAAAAGATCCGTCGACAGAAGACAACTGACTCATTCAGTTTTGTCGTCTGAACTTTGTTCGTCTGAACTGTTTCTTCTCTGAGCCATAAATGCCAGAAGGACACTCAAGAAGTACAGTGCGATCAACGGTGCCATTAGAAGCGACATGTTGACCGGGTCGGTGGTGGGGGTAATCACGGCGGCGATGATGGCAATAACCACGATGGCCACGCGCCAATATTTGAGCAGATCAGAGGCCTTAACCACGCCGAAACGGGCCAGGATGAAGATCAACAGCGGTGTTTGGAAACTGGCTCCGATCCAGAACAACAGGCTGGTAATAAAATCGAAATAGCTGGAGGGGCGGGGAGAAGTAGGAATGTTAAGGAAGTTCAACAGGAAAGGTAAAGCGTTGGGCAGCATGACAAAATAGGCAAATGCGACGCCAAGCATGAACATCAGAGTAGCAAACAGGACTCCCAGCAATAGCCAGCGCCGCTCGTTCGGCTTGAGGCCGGGAATGACGAACGCCAATAGTTCATAGAGGATGACCGGTAAGGCCAGCAAAAAGCCGCTGAGCAATGCGACCTTCAGAAAAACGTTGACGTTTTCGGTGACTTCGATAGCTTGCAATTTGCTTGGCCCCCCGATGGGTTGGGTCAGTAGAACCACGATTTTATCGGCGAAAGTAAAACTGATGGTCGTGGTGATGGCCAGCGCGACCAATGCAACGATTAATCGGCGCCGCAGTTCTTCCACATGCTCCCAAAAGCTCATTAACTTTTCTTGATTTTCCGGATTATCTGTCATAAGTAGGGTAATTTTACTCTGTATTATGGCTAACGAAGTGGAATGAAAAATGATTGAAAAATCAAACGTTTCTATAAATTTGAGTTTTTTTCTTTCGGGGATAAAATACACTGAGGCATTGTGAACGGGTGAGGTGAAATGTCATTAGCTACGGTTTCGATCGTTTCCTGTTGGGAATATGAGTTGGACGTTGTTCGTACGGCGCTAAGAGAATGCCTGGCGCCGTTAGGCGGAATGGAGCATTTTGTTCATGCCGGGATGAAGGTCTTATTGAAGCCCAACCTTCTAACGGCGGCGGAAATGGAGCAGGGGGTGACCACACATCCGGCAATCGTCCGGGCTGTGGCAGAGGCGGTGCGGGCCGCCGGCGGTGAGGTGTGGATCGGCGACTCGCCGGCGTTGTCGATCAAAGAGAACACGCGCGTCTGGCGCAAGAGCGGCATGGAAGACATAGCCGCAGCCACCAATGCACGCTTGCTTTTGTTCGAGAGCGTGGTCTGGAAACAACTCAATGGCCGGGATTATTTTATTGCCAAGCCTGTGACTGAGGCAGACCTGGTGATCGACCTGCCCAAGTTGAAAACGCACGCCTCCACGCTGTATACCGGTGCGGTGAAAAACTTGTTTGGCGTGGTGCCCGGCAAGCGCAAAACTGAGATTCACCTGCAATCCCCGGGCATGCCGGACTTCAGCCGACGGTTGGCCGACATCTTCGAGTTGGTGCGCCCCGGCCTGGCCATTATGGATGGCGTGCTGGGACTAGAAGGCAACGGCCCGGGAACCAGTGGCACACCGCATACTTATAACCTGCTGGCTGCCTCAACGGATGCCGTGGCCCTGGACACAATTCTGTCGCGTGCCATGGGCTTTCGCGCCGGTGAAGTGTTACATCTGGCAGAGGTGGGCAGACGCCATCTTGGCATCGATAGTTTACAGGATATTGCTGTAGTAGGTGATAAATCCTTGTTGAACTTTGGCCCACTGGCGCTGCCGACCGCTTCGGCCTTCTCGCGCATTCCTTCGTGGCTCAGTGCACCGGTCAGCAGCCAAATCAAGCTCCGGCCGGAGCTCGACGCGTCCAGATGTATCGGCTGCGGGAAATGTGCCCAAACCTGCCCGGCCACGGTGATCACAGCCGGCAACCCGCCCACGTTCAATTTGTCTTTGTGCATTGGCTGCATGTGCTGTGTGGAGGTGTGCCCCGAAGGAGCGCTCACCCCGCACCGCAGCTTGATTGCCAAATTGGCGGGGATAGGCGGATAGCCCCCTTTATTTTTCCAAACGATACAGAATCAAGTTCTTCAGACGAGTGTGGGTTGGCAGTCTGAAGTGGGCTTGGCGTGCCAGGGCTGCCAGTCGTTCTTCCGGTATCCGTTCTTCCAGGCCCGGCCCGAATTCCTGAACCTCATACGGCCATTCCAGGACCATCAAACGCTGCGTCACCACCCGATAAGCTTCACGCAGGGCTTGCAATGCATCGTCTGCCTCGTGCAACACCACTCCCATGAAGGCCATGTCAAAGGTGCCGTCTGTGAAAGGCAAGTGCTCGGCTTCTGACTGGCGGAAATCACCAGAGGGTACAAAATGTCGGGCGATGGCCACCATTTCAGGATTGGCATCGACGCCGTTCACTTGCAGCCCGCGTTTGGCAAATTCCTCGGCGAACAGCGCTGAACCGGTGCCGATGTCGAGTATGGTGTGCACTGTCGAAGCGTCTTGCAAGCTAAGTGTTACGACGCGCTCCACTTCCATGCGCGCCACCCGTTCCAGGCTACGTAGGCTATTTATGTCTCCATGGAAACGACGTTCATGCATGGTTTTTCTCCGCCAGGTGAATGTTTGTTCATGTAGATTGGATGAGCATGTGCTCAAAGCCCCAATTGGTGTTGGGTATCGCGCAACATGCCGGCACTCTTGCGCAGCAATTCTTCTTCCTGTTGGCTAAGTTGCAGCCGCATGAAGCTTTCCACGCCCTTCATTCCAATCACACTCGGCAGGCTGAGGTACACGTCCTCGATTCCGTAATAGCTTTGGATCAAGGTCGAGACGGAAAGCACGGTACCCTGGTCACGGATGATGGCCTCGACGATCTGCAATAACCCATTAGCCACGGCATAATAAGTGGCGCCCTTGAGTCGGATGATGTTGTAGGCGGCGTCGCGGGTTTGTTGGAAGATGTTCTCCAGGGCGTGATCCGGGCATTTTTCTCCCAGTGTGTCGCAATATTCCTGAATGTGCATACCGGCGATATTGGCCAGTGACCAGACGGGTACTTCACTGTCGCCATGCTCGCCGATGATGTACGCATGCACCGACTGGGCGTCCACATCAAAGGTTTGGCTGATGAGATAACGGAAACGGGCGGTATCCAAAATGGTGCCTGAGCCAATCACGCGCGGGGCGGGCAGGCCGGAAAGCTTCCAGGTGGCATAGGTGAGCACATCTACGGGGTTGGTGGCTACCAGTAGCAGGCCGCCGGGGTTGTATTTCACCACTTCCGGGACGATTTGTTTGAAGATGGCAATGTTGTGGCCCAACAGGTCCATGCGGGTCTCGCCGGGTTTCTGTGCCGTCCCGGCGGTGAGGACGGTTACGGCCGCGCCGGCGCAATCCCGATAGGTCCCCGACCAAATGTGGGTAGGATGGGCCAGGGGCATGGCGTGGTTCAAGTCCATCGACTCGCCTTTGGCTTTTTCTTTATTGGCGTCAATCAGCACAATTTCACCTGCCAGGCCGCTTTGCAATAAAGCGTAGGCAAATGTGGCGCCCACGTTCCCCGTGCCGACGACGGCTATTCGAATGGGATGATGAATGGTATGTGTCATGCTGCACCTTTTGGGTAAGTGATGTCTCCAGATGATTTATTGTACCCGTACTCCATAAAAAATTCACCGGGTGGTCCAGGGAGACGCCCGGTGAATTGATGTAGTAGCTGTGACAGCCGCAGATTATGCCTCCACAGGCTTGATCCTGCCATCTTTCAATGCTTTGCGGAAGATGCCCATGGTTTCCGCCACTCCTTGTTCCAGCGGGGTATAGGGCAGCGATCCGATCACTTTTTCAAGAGCGGAGCTGTCTACTTCTTCCGGGAAGGGCAGGGGAACATCGTCGAAAGTAATCTTGCCATGGGATGCAGGCTCAACTTTCTCGATGGCGTCGATGACTTGAGTTGTGCTCACCGATGGGCCACCGATATTGAACACCTCGGCGCCGTTGAAGGGTGTGCGTGCACAACGGATGAAACATTTGGCCACGTCATCGCCATATTGGAAGCAATAGCGTTTGCCGTAGCTGATGCGATAAGGCTTACCGGAAACGGCGGCCAGCATGGCGACCGTGGGTGTGGAGGTCATGCCCTGATCGCGCCCGGCGCCGTAGACCACGTAGGGGCGCAGGCCGATGCTGGCAACCTGGTCGTCCATCCAATAGATGCGCGCCGTGCCCTCGTTGGCCTGTTTATAGACTCCATAGTGGGAGCGCGGTTTGAGCTCGGCATCATGCTGTAGCGGGCCTTCCGGATATTCTTCGCTGACGCCGTAGACGGCGGTGCTGCTGGCGAACACCAATTGGTGAATGCCGGCGCGCTTGGCAGCTTCGAACATGTTGACCGTGCCAACCACGTTGACGCGAGCGCCTAATGAGGGGTCCGCTTTGCAGAAGGGGAGTTGCAGAGCAGCCAGGTGGATGATGCGGTTGGCGCCGGAATCCTTGATGGCGCTCTCCACCACGTTTAGATCCGAGATATCGCCGGTGATGAATTGGATGCGGGCGATCTCTTCGGGGCTCATAATGAGCTCGAGACGCTGGTGATTTTTACCCAAGTCCAACACGGCGACCGGTATGTCTTCGCGCACCAAGTTGCGCAGCGTCCAGGCGCCGATGCAGCCCAGTGCTCCGGTTACTAGAAAACGGTCATTCGTCATAGTTAATCCTTTGATGTCGGGAATATACCCCGTTCATTCATGTATTTCTTTCATTTCAAGTTCGGACATCCCTTTTAATTGCTGTTCTACAGAATCCAGATGATGCCGCATGGCGTCACCGGCCAGGATGGGATCATGGGCTTTGAGGGCGTTCAGGATGGTACGATGGTCATGCAGGGTTTGCCGACGCACCTCCGGCGATTCACCGGTGCGGCGACGGCTGGCCACGTTAAGCTGGTTGATGGATTCCATGAACAACGCCAGGATGTGGTTTTGGGCAGCATTGATAATGTGTTGATGGATCTCCAGATCGGCTTTGAGAAAGGCTTCGGGATCGTCAATGGTCTCGGCGGAGCGTTGCACGCAGTCTTCCAGAGCAGCGATCTCTTCAGAGGTGATGCGTGGAGCAGCCAACGATGCCAGCCCCACTTCCAGGATCTTGCGGGCCTGGAACAAGTCCATGAAGGTGGCATCATTTACTTTGAAGATGAAATCCAAATGTTCGACGAACAATTCCGGCTTCAGCGAAGTGACGAAAGTCCCAGAGCCCTGGCGATTCTCGATGACACGCATGATGGAGAGCGCCCGTAGCGCCTCGCGCAGGGAGGGTCGGCTGACGCCCATCATGATGGCCAGCTCGCGCTCGGGGGGCAGGCGGTCGCCGGGGCGCAGTTGCTTCTCGCGAATCAGCGTAAGCAGCTTGTCCACGATCTTTTCGGACAGCACATCCTTTTGAAAAGTGCCGAAATTGACGTCGAAATCTTTAGATTCCATATTCACTCAAAATGCAATAAAGCAGCATGGATTTATTTGGCCACCCAGCCGCAATCCACCAGCCAGTCGGTGCCGGTGACGAATGAAGCACCTTCGTTGGCCAGGAAATAAATTGGCTCGGCAATCTCCGCCGGGTCAGCCCAACGCTGGAACGCCTGTTCCTTCTCACGCTCTTTCTTGACTGTCTCGAAGGGCAGCCCGGTGCGCCGCGATTCCAGGTCGATGTCGCTACGTAGCATGGGCGTATCCACCGAGCCGGGGCTGATGGTGTTGACACGGATTTGATAAGGCGCCAGCTCCCAGGCCAGGGCACGCGTCATGGCAATGATAGCGCCCTTGGTGGCACCGTACATCACGTGCTCGGTCTGGCCCACGTGCCCGGAAACAGAGCCCATGTTGACGATGGCGCCGCTCTTTTGCTGTTTCATCACCGGCAGGGCGTATTTGCACATCAAAAAGGTGCCACCCAGGTTGATATCGACCGTGCGGGAATATTCCTCCCAGGTAATCTGATCGAAAGGCTTGACCAGCACCACACCGGCAATGTTGAGCAGGGCATCGATGCGGTGATATTTCGTCTCCACCGCTTTCATGCAAGCAGCAACTTGTTTTTCGTCTGATACGTCGCAGAGCATGAAAGTGCATTCTCCGCCAGCCTGGTTGACCTCGTCGGCGACCTGCTGCCCTTCTGGTAAGACGTCCAGTGCAATGACGGCGTAGCCCTCTTTAGCGAATTTGCGCACGGTGGCAGTGCCAATGCCGTGCGCTGCACCGGTGACGATAGCAATTTTTTTATCGGCCATGGATCCTCCTTTTCTTACAATGGCAGCTTGCTGATTACAATCCGATCATTTTGCGCGCTTGCTGTGCAGTAGCAATGGGGCGGCCCAGCGAGCGGGCAATATCGGCGGCTTCCTTCACCAGTTCGTGGGTGGGGGCAAGCTTTCCGGCGTGGTTGAAGGGATAATCTTCCGTGCCCACGCGCACGTGATCACCCATCAGGATGGCCGCGGTGACGATCTCGAGCTGGTGCTCTTCCATGATGCTGACGTTGCATACGCAGCCTTCCGGCATCAGCTTGCGCCGGTATTGGTATTCTTCCAGGGTAGGAGGCGACCAGGTGCCGCCCGGCCAGCCGAAGAATAACGTGGTCACGTAGGGCGGCTCGAGCAGCTTTTTGCTGATCATGTCATTCAGGTTCCAGACCGAGCCGGAATGCCATACCTCGAACTCCGGGATCACGTGGTATTGCTTGCATAACCTGGCGTACTCTGCCAGCTCCTCGCGCGAATGGAGCTGGAGGCATTCGGTCTGAGCAAAAGCTTCGTCGTGATGGTTGAGGATGATCGAGATCATGTCAGCCTTTTCCTCGTACACTTCCATGCGGTCGGGGATGGGCAGGCTGGACATGCCGCATTGGACGACGATATCGCAGCGGGCACGTACGGCATGCAACACCTGACGCCACTGTCCCTGGGCGTGGGTGTGCAGGATGGCGGCGCCGGCTTGCTGGCAGAGCGCAGCCTCTTCGGCAATGGCTTCCGGCGTGCGCGGGTAATCTACTTCGGGATGTAACCAACTGATGTTGGGGGTGGCAATAATAATCAATGGGTCCATTTTTACCTCGTGCTTATTGACTTGATGCACAATCGCGCGGACAGCTCCGCCGGTTCAGAACAGGCTTGGCAGCCTCGGCGGGTCGTCCGTTGGAGGTTATCATCATTGGAGTTATTTCACACTCTTGATAGCGCGTGGAAGCTGGGTGATCCGTTCCGAGCCGCTTGGGGTGACCACGAAAGTCTCCTCATCGCCGATGGGCTCACCGGTGCTGTGGGGTGTGTACACTTCGATGTTCATCACCATCCCCGGCTGGACCACGATGTCGCTCCCCTCGATCAGCCAGACCTCTTCGGTCTGCAGGCCGATGGTGTGACCGGCGTTCATGAAGAGTGGGATCAGGTTTTCCTGGGTGAAGCGCTCGAAGGCCATTTGGTAGATCCGCGAGAAGACGGCGCCCGGCTTGAGTGCTGCGCCCATTTCGTCGATGATGGCGCACACTTTTTCGTGCGGCTGGCGGATCTCATCGGTCACCTCACCGCTGTAAAGGATGCGGCGATTATCGGAGACGTAACCGCGCAGGCTGGCCCCCAGGTCGAGTTGCACCAGTTGGTTGGGCTCCAGCGTTTGCTCGAGCTCCACTTCGAGATTGGCAGTACCAAAACCGGCGGTCACGTGGTCGATGGCATCGGCCCCGTGCATCATCATACGGATCTTGGCATCCTGAAGGAGCTGGCGGCGGGTGATGCCCACGTGCACGGTCTCAGAGAGCTCGGACACGGCTTCTTCGGCAATGGCCGTGGAGCGTTTGATCAGCTCGATCTCGGCCGGGGACTTGATCAGGCGCAACTGCGTGATCAGCGGATCGACGTTGAAGAGCGCCGGGGTATGCCCTTCGAGGGCGGCCTTCAAGATGTCCAACACGAGCATAGGGCAAGTGGATTCCACGCCCAGCGTAGCCGGACCGCTCAGATTCTCTTTGAGCACATTGCTCAACTCTTCCAGAGCGGTGTCATGGTTGAAAAAGAAACGGCTTTCGTCGACCGCAAAGTCGACGCCGTTGAGCGCACCCATCCAGCCCACCAGGGTCACTTTGCCGTCTGCACTGATGTAAACGTAGTAGGGAAACTGGTTCTGCAAGGCAAAGATGATGGGGTTGCCGCTGCCGGGCAAGGTGGGGTAACCGGTGGTGTAATAGACATTTTCTGCTGAAGTCAGCAGCACGCCGGCGAGATGGTGTTCCTGCATCAGCTTGAGCAATGATTCTTTCTTGAAACCGGGCGGTGTTACTTTCACATTATCCATGGTTTTCCTCCCGAAGTCTAAAATGGTAGTTGACAGGTGGTGTATAATGGTATTGGACAAATGGTAATACCATTAACTCAATGGTACGCTTTTTGACACACTTTGTCAAGTACGGAGCAGTGGATGAAACCTGTCGTCACATTTGGGGAAATTATGTTACGGCTGAAGACGCCTGAGTTCCAGCGTTTTCAGCAAGCACATTCGTTCGAGGTTGTTTTCGGTGGGGGCGAAGCCAACGTGGCCGCTTCATTGGCGCAATTCGGCCTGCCGACGGAGTTCATCACACGCTTGCCGCTCAACGACCTGGGCAATGCCTGTTTGGCGTTTGTACGCCAGCAGGGTGTTGGCACGCGGCATATCTTGCGCGGCGGCGACCGGCTGGGCATTTATTTCCTGGAAAACGGTACTGCACAACGCGGCAGCAAAGTGATCTACGACCGGGCCAACTCCGGCTTTTCCACACTGCAGCCCGGCATGGTGAAGTGGGATGAGGTGCTCGAAGGCGCCGGCTGGTTCCACTGGACGGGTATCACCCCTGCGGTCTCTGGAGGTGCAGCCGATGTCTGCCGTGAGGCGGTCGAGACGGCGCATCGCATGGGACTGACCGTCTCGTGTGATTTGAACTACCGCGCCAAGCTGTGGCAATGGACGCGCACTCCCGGCGAGGTGATGGCCGGGCTGGTTAAAGATTGCGATGTGGTCATTGCCAACGAAGAAGATGCAGAGAAAGTATTCGGCATCAAGGCGCCTGAGACGGATGTGCGCGCCAGCAAGGTGAGCGGCGATCAGTATCGCTTTGTCTGCGAAGCCCTGGCGAAACACTTCCCCAACTTGAAGACGATTGCCATCACACTGCGCGGCTCACTTTCGGCCAGCCATAATACCTGGTCAGGCGTGCTGTGGGAAAGCGGTGCCTTCCACCAGGCGCCGGTGTACGACATTTTACCTATTGTCGATCGGGTGGGCGGTGGGGATGCCTTCGCCGCCGGGCTGATCTACAGCCTCTTGGCGCATCCCGGCGACGCAGCCTACGCCTTGAGCTTTGCCACGGCTGCTTCCTGTTTGAAGCATAGCATCCCG
>Ga0335069_10014684_pt1 | contig 10959 bp, 10 predicted proteins | sample Lox_Sample_11_FD_206714 | JGI IMG/M metagenome (GOLD analysis project Ga0335069, IMG submission 206714) | Soil microbial communities from Loxahatchee National Wildlife Refuge, Florida, United States - Lox_Sample_1.1 | ecosystem: Environmental > Terrestrial > Soil > Wetlands | place: USA... | reverse complement strand
CAGAGTTTCGCCGCCGTGAATGGCCCGTGGACCACGAGGTCCGGATAACCTTCCTCCTCGCGCACGTAGGCCTGGTCGTAGTGGATGCGGTGGCCGTTGTACGTCGCCGCCGAGTAGCGGAAGAGGTCGACCACGCTCGGCCGCCAGAGCTCGCCTTCGCCGCCCGCGCCCGTATCGGCCACCGCCGGCGTCGCCTCGCCGGCCTCGCGGTAGACGATGGTCTGGGTCTCGCTGAGCTTCGGCGCGCCGCCCTGGCTGAGGCGGCGCTCGACGTCGACCAGCACCAGCTCGCCGGTCCGGCCCGAGCGCCGTCGCACGTCGGCGATCGTCTGCGCGAGCTCGGCCGGCGCCCCGAGGCTCAGCGGCGCCTCGAACCGGAACTCGGCGGAGGCGAACATGCGCCTGGGCAGCGTCACCGGCGGCAGGAAGCGGCCGCGCTTGGGATGCCCGTCCGGTCCGAGCTCGGAAGGCGCCACGGCGTCGTTGAAGTAGGCCCAGTGTCCGAGCGGCGGAAAGTGCGTCTCGACCTCGAGCGGCTCGCCCATCGCCGCCGCGTAGCGCCGCGCGAGCTCCGGCTCCAGCACGGCCGCGTCGGTCCGCGTCCGCCCGATCCAAGCGGCGAGGTCGTCGGCCATCACACGCCCCCCATCGTCGCGCTTCGGCGCTGGCGCGCCTCGCCTGCGACCGAAGCGCGACGGGGGGGAGGAGTCACGATGGCCCCCGCACCAGACCAGCGTCGTGCAGGCGCGCGATCTCGGCGCTCGAAAGGCCGAGGACGTCGGCCAGCACCTCGTCGGTGTGAGTCCCGAGCTTGGGCGCCGGCGCCGGCGCCCCGCGGGCCGGGCCGATCAGCGTCGCGGCCGGGCCCGGCGCCGGGTAGTGGAGCCCGCTCGGGTGGGCCGGGTGGCCAAACACCGGATTGTCGGCGAAGAGACCGCGGTCGGCGGCAGCTTCGGTCAGCGTGCGGTACTCCGCCCAGCAGACCCCCTCCGCCTCGAACGCCGGCGCGAGCTCGACGGCGGTCCGAGAGGCGAACGCACGCTCGAAGAGCGGATAGAGCCGGTCGCGGTGCTCGTAACGCACGGCCTCGTGGGCGGCGAACGAGACGCCGAGCTCCGCCTCGAGCGCCGCGATCTCCGCTTCCAGTCCCAACGTTCCGACGATCGCCCGCCATTGCCGCGGCGTGATCGCCACCACCATCACCCGCCGCCCGCCCGCGATCGCGAAGTCGCGCCCGAACGCCGCGTAGACGTCGTTGCCGAGCCTGGGTCGTTCCTCGCCGTTGACGAGCACCTCGGCGAGCAGGCCGAAGTTGGCCAGCGACGTCGCGGCGATGTCGGAGAGCGGGATCCGCACCTCGCACCCGCCGCGCCCGGCGCGCCGCGCCCGCTCGGCCGAGACCAGCGACAGCGCCGCATAGGCGCCGGTGATAAAGTCCCAGGCTGGGAACATGTGGTTCACGGGCCGCGGATCGTCGGGAAAGCCGGTCATGAACGGCACGCCTACGGCGGCGTTGATCGTGTAGTCGAGCGCCGGCCTCCCGTCCGCCCACCCCATCACCCGCACGCAGATCACATCCTCGCGCAGCGCCTTCAGCCGCTCGTACGAGAGGAAGCCGTCCACCGGGAAGTTGGTGACGAAGAGGCCGCGGTCGTCGCCCGGCGCGGTCGCGAGCCGCTGGGCCAGCTCCCTGCCTTCGGGCCTGGCGAGGTCGATCACGATCGACTGCTTGGCCTTGTTCAGGCCCTCCCAGTAGAGGCTGTCGCCGGACGCCGCGAGCGGCCAGCGGCGGAAGTCGGGCCCGCCGCCGACCTGGTCGATGCGGATCACCCGCGCGCCGAACTGGCCGAGGTAGAGCCCGCAGGTCGGCCCCGCGATGAACGCGGCCGCCTCGACGACCGTGAGGCCCTTCAGGAGATCGTACATGCGCCGTCCTCTGGACCGGGCAAGCCTAGCCGGCAACCGTTTGTCGTCGGCTCCCCGACGTCAGTCATCAAAGCCTGTCGACAAGCGCCGCCCGCTTCCCCAAGAAGGCTCGCATTGAAGCAAAGACGAGAGGACGTTTTCGAACGATGGACCGAGTTCTTCCGGACCCCACGCCGGAGACCCAGCATTTCTGGGACGGCACGAAGGCCGGCGAGCTGCGACTGCAGCGCTGCGCCGATTGCACCCACAGCTATTTCCCGCCCCGCCCGTTCTGCCCCAAGTGCGGATCGCGCAACGTCGAGGTCTACCGGGCCAGCGGCAAGGGCGTGCTCTGGAGCTACGTGATCAACCACCGCCCTCGTCCCGACCTCGGGACCGAGCCGCACTCGATCGCGGTGGTGAAGCTGGCGGAAGGCCCGCAGATGATGACCAACATCGTCGGCTGCCCGCAAACCCCCGAGGCGCTCGTCCTCGACATGCCCGTCGAGGTGACGTTCCAGGACTTCGGCAAGGCCACCCTGCCCTTCTTCAAGCCGGCGGGAGCCTGAGAGAACCAGATGAAGCAGAAAACCGTCGCGGCCGTCGGGGCCGCGGAAACCACCGAGCTTGGCCGTATCCCGAACATGTCGGTGATCCAGCTGCACGCCGACGCCGCGCTCAACACCCTGGCCGACGCCGGGCTCAAGCCCACCGACATCGACGGCGTCGCGTGTGCGGGGCTCAGCCCGACCGAGCTCGCCTACTACCTCGGCATCACCCCGACCTGGGCCGACGGCACCAGCGTGGGCGGCTGCTCGTTCATGCTGCACGTGCGCCACGCGGCGGCGGCGATCAACGAGGGCCTCTGCAAAACCGTGTTGATCACTCACGGTGAGAGCGGCCGCTCGCGCGTCGGCGCCGGCGGCGGCTTTCGCGGCGGGGGCGGCGGCTCCAGCCTCGCCGGACAGTTCGAGGCGCCTTACGGCCCGGTCGGCCCGCCCTCGATGTTCACCGTGCCGGTCCTGCGCTACCTGAAAGTGCGCGGCTACACCGTCGAGGACCTGGCCAACGTCTGCGTGATCCAGCGCGAGTGGGCGGCGAAGAACCCCAGAGCCAGCATGAAGGACCCGATTACGGTCGACGACGTGCTGAACGCGCGGATGATCGCCTACCCGTTCACGCTGCTGATGTGCTGCCTCGTCACCGATGGCGGCGGCGCGATCATCCTGACCAGCGCCGAGCGGGCCAAGGACTTCCCGCGCAAGCCGGTCTACGTGCTCGGCACTGGCGAAAGCGTCGAAACGCCGATGGTCAGCCAGATGGAGGACTTCACCTCGTCGAAGGCGTTCCGCGTATCGGGCAAGAAGGCGTTCGACGAGGCCGGCATTGCCCACAAGGACGTCGATCACCTGATGATCTACGACGCCTTCGCCCACCTGCCGCTCTATGGCCTGGAGGATCTCGGGTTCTGCAAGCCGGGCGAGGCGGCCGCGTTCGTCCGTGAGCGCCATACGGCGATCGAGAACGCCGGCAAGCCGGGCAGCCTGGCGCTCAACACCAACGGCGGCGGTCTCTCCTACATGCACTCCGGCATGTACGGCATGTATGCGATGCAGGAGAGCATCCGGCAGCTGCGCGGGATCGCGGCGGCGCAGGTGCCGGGGGCGAAGATCTCGATCAGCCATGGCGTCGGCGGCATGTTCGGCGCGTCGGGCACGATCATCTGGTCGAACGAAGCGCCGTAACCGCGCCCGAGGTGGCGCCGTCGGGCTCCCGGCGGCGCCGGCGGTCGGCCACCCGAAGCTTGCGCGGGGCCCGCCGCCGTCAGCCGCTAAAGGCGGCGGTCCGACGTCCCGAGCGCCTCGCGGCCCGTGGACAAGGTCCCTGGCGCAATGTCGTCGGCGTCCAGATGTTCAGAAATGCCGTGGATCAGGCCCTTCACGGCCAGGATCGCGGCTACGATTGCGGGTGGCAACGACGCCAAGACGTAGATCACTTTCACCCCCCGGGTGTTCCCGACAGGAACCTGAGCGCCACTCAACTGTCAATTCTGCTCGCCTTGCACGGGAAGACTTCGCTCGATCCAGACGTCAGCGCCGTCGAAGCCCTTGCCCCTGCGCAAGACTATGGGACAGTCCGCCGAACCTGTGCAGGAGACGGGCCGTCAGCGACGAGGCGAAGCTGCCACCCCTGGTGCGGCCGATGAAGGCGCTGCCCGACTTCTCGCGCGCGGCGGGCAACGTCACGGGCGACGTTGGCGTCACCACGTGCGCCGCGCGCTGGCGTCGGCGGGGACGCCGGCCGGCCGGCGCAAAGCGCCGACCGGTTCCCGTGCGGGCTACTGCGTCAGGCGGGCGGTCGCCACCGCCTCCTTGAACAACGCGATCAGCGCGGCGGAGACGTCGCCGTTCGTGCTGACCTGGTAGAACAGGCCGGGCGAGGCGCAGTTCTGCGCGGCCGTCTGCATCTGGTCGGTCCCGTTCTGCAGCGGCGCGATGTGGCTATCGTACCAGTTCTCGCCCGTCATCGGCTCGTAGGTCGTGTAGAGCACGGCGATCCGGATGCCGCGATTCTTGATGGCCGTGCAGCGCGTGCCGTTCTGGTCCATGGGCAAGTATTTGCGGCTGCCGCTGACGTTCTCGTCGTTCAGCGCATCGGTGACGATGAAGAGCACCTCTTGCGGCGTGTCGCCGTTGTTGTTGGTGCCGGCGCCGGGAGTCGGCAGATACGTGCTGTTGATCGTCGTCAGGTCGGTGTCGAGGTAGGTGTCCTCGTCCTGATTGCTGTCGCCGCTCTTCAGGTGGTTGTTCTGGTACATCTCCAGCGGCGCCACCGTGGCGGCCTGGTTCTTCGCCGCCGTCAGGTCGGACGTCAGCGCCTGAAGCTGGTAGAGCGTCAGGTCGTTCGCCGTGTTCACCTGGTTGGTGTCGGACTCGTACATCGCCATGCGGTAGGTCGCATGGTCGGTCGTGGCGGTCGTGGCGGCCTCGGTCATCAGGTTCTGGGCCGCCTGGTTGAGCAGGTCGATCCGCAGCGTCACGCCCACGCACCGCGAGAGGTCGTAATTGTCGCGGCCGGTGGTCGGGAACTTGCTGCCCGCGCTGAAGGAGGTTCCGTCCGCATACTTGCCGGCGGCCGGGCAGGTGATGTTGTTCGGGAAGGTGCCCAGGTCACTCGGCGCACTCTCGTGGCAACCGAACGCGCAGCCGCTCTCCTGCTGCGGCGTGTCCGCCTGCATCGTCGTGATGCCGGACGAGGTGGCGGCGATCTCCATCGAGGGCGACGTGTCGAGCAGCAGATAGAAGTCGATGTTCGGCGCGGTGCTCGACTTGGCCTGCGACGAGCCGTGGATCGGAAACGTGTCCATGCCGAGCAGCTTGGCGAACACGTTCTGCGAAGCGGCCTGGAAGTTGATGGTCAGCACGCGGCTGACGCTCGTGCCCGACGAGGCGTCGTTGGCCGTGATGTTCACGTTGTTGCTGTTGTAGGTCACGCCGCTGATCGTGTTCACCTGGCTCAGAAACAGCGTGCGGGCGGTGTTGACCGCCGTGGCGTTGTTCTGGGCCATCATCGTCGGCGTCACGCCGCCGAGCGCGGCGACGTCGGCCATCCCGTCGATCTGGTCGGTCCGGCTCTGCGCGAGCGTGAAGTCGAAGGCCATGCCGAGCGCAAAGCAGAGCGGAATCATCAGCATCGCGGTGATCAGCGCGATGTTGCCGGAGCGGCTGTTCCAGAGGCTTGTCGGATCGGTTCCGCCGCGGCGGCGGAGGGCCGTGAGAAGACGTTGCATCACGGATCCTCAGCAATCACTGCAAGGGATGGAGGAAGACTGCCTCGGCACCATGAAGATCTGGTTCGTCATCGGGATCGAGCTGACGAACGCCGAGCCAATCGTGGGCGTGTAGGTGTAAGACGTCTGGACGAGGATGTAGTACGAGCTGGGCGTCGCGAACCCGGTCGGCATGGTGACGGGCGCGCCGACCGCCAGCCCGGAGCCGCTCGGATACTTCTGGCTCCATTGCACGGTCGCGGCGCCCGCGGCGTCGGTGCCGACCTCGGAGACCACGATCGTCAGGCTGCTCGTGGAGTACGGCGCCATGATCTGGGACGAGGCTGACGAGATCGTGCTCAGATCTGACTTGGCGACCTGCGTGTATTGGCTGGTCACGTTCGCCAGCTGCACCGTCGTGTCGGTGAGCTTGCGATAGACCGTCGCCGCCTGGGCGATCTCGAATCCGCCCGCGTAGACGATGATCACGACCGGGACCAGCAGGGCGAACTCGAGCGCGGCCACGCCGCGATTGTCGCGGCGCAGTCTCGACCACCACCGGGATGCGAGGGCGCGCGGCGTCATTGATAGGGCTCGTTCTTGAAGACGCTGACGCCGACCAGCAGGTGATCGCCGTTGGGCTGGTTGGCCATGCCCACCATCAGGGGGCTCGCCACCACCGGCCAGTTGTACATCACCCGCAAGATGACGACGTCGCCGGGACTGCCGGGCGAGTAGGACCAGGTGTTGGTGACGTTGCCGTGCACGTCGTAGGTCAGCGTGATCGGCGTGGTGTTGATCTTCGAGTATTGAGACGCCGACTGCACGTCCACCATCAGGCCGTTGCAGCTGAAGAGGATCGGCGCGCTGTTGCAGACCACCTGGTGGTACTGCGACTGCGTGTCGCCCGCGTCCTGGGCCTGGCCGGTCATCAGCGTGCGGCCGGCCGTGACGGCCACCGATTGCAGCGCCTGGCCGGCGTAGAAGATCAGCGACAGCTGCAGCGACGCCAGGATCAGGGTCACCAGCGGCGTGATCAGCAACGCGAACTCCACCGCCGTCGCGGCGCGCTCGTCCTTGCCAAGCTTCAGCAGTCGGCGTCGAAGCCCGATGGCCATCTCAGCGTCCGGTCCTTGCCCTCTGCGCCCCACGCGCAGCCCTGCTCAGGGCATGCGAGTTCCATGCCAGCGTCACCTTACGCAGGGATGGTTTAGAGATCGTATGCTTCGAAAGCTAAAAAGTTGCAGGGCGGTTAATCCGGTGATCCGCAGCTGGCTCGCGGACTGATAGGAATTGTACCGTTTTGACAACTGATAAAGTGAACCCGTGTTCACCCTTTTCCTACATATATTGTTGGCCTTCACCTGTCAGGTTGCACCCATCGAAATGGGGCAGTCGATATATTCCGTGCTTCTATTGGATAAAATCGCTGTCGCGCGGTCGGCTGTGCGGATGTCGCGGCGCTGTGCGAGGCGGGCGCGCCCTGGCGCGGCCGCATCGCGATGGTCTGGACCGCGCCTTGGCTCGAACGCCGAGTGACCGTGACATGCTGACGAGCATCCGCCATCGCCTGCGGGCATTCGCGAAGGACGAGAGCGCCGCCGCGGCGGTGGAGTTCTCCCTCGTCGCCTTGCCGCTCCTGGGGTTCCTGCTCGCGGCGCTGCAGCTCTCGGTGATCTTCTTCGCCGGTCAGATGCTGCAGTCGGCGGCCACCAACGCCGGTCGGGAGCTCATGACCGGCCAGGCCCAGAAAGGCGGCATGACGGCGTCGCAGTTCGGGCAGCTGGTCTGCAACCCTGTCTCGACCCTGTTCGACTGCAGCGGCATGATGGTCGACGTGGCGTCGGCCGGGACGTTCTCGGCTGTCAACACGTCGCCCCCCACGATCACCCGAGACGCCAACGGCAAGGTGACGAACAAGTGGTCGTGGAGCCCCGGCGGGCCCGGCGACGTCGTCATCGTCAAGGTCATGTACGACTGGCCGGTGTTCGGCCCCTCGGTGCTTGGCCTCTCGAACCAGCCGGACGGCGGCCACCTGCTGGTGGCCGTCAGCGTCTTCAAGAACGAACCGTTCCCCTCGTCATGACGCGCGGTCCCCTCCATCGACGTTGGCGAGGCGCGCTCGCGGACATCCGCGGCGGCGCCGCCCTGGAGTTCGCCCTGCTGCTGCCGATCCTCGTCACGCTCTACGCGGTTGGGTTCGAGGTCTGCCAGGCGGCGACGGTGAAGCGGAAGCTGACCGACACGACGGTTCAGCTCGCCAACCTGACGTCGCAGTACACGAAGGTCACCAAGGCCGACATCTCGACGATCATGAACGCGTCGTCGGAGACCATGTCGCCTTTTCCGAACAGCTCGCTCTCACTCGTCGTCTCTGAAATAAGCGTCGACGCCAACAGCCACGCGACGGTCACTTGGAGCGAAGCCTATCTCAACGGCGTCGCCTTCAAGGGCACGCCGTTGACGACGCCGCCAACGGCCCCCGCATCGTTCGTGACGCCGAACTCGAGCTACATCGTCGTCCAGTCGAGCTTCTCCTACACGCCGATCGTCGCCGGCGGCCTGGTCTCGCCCATCACCATGACCAATCAAAGCTTCATGCTGCCGAGGGACTCCGGCTCGATCCCCTGCAGCGACTGCTGAGGCCCAAGATGAAACGCGCCCTCGACCATGGCCTGCGCGTCGCGCTGATGCGACTGCGCCACTGGCGTCACGACGGCGGCAATGTCGCCATCATCACCACGCTGATGATCATCCCTCTGACCTTCGCGCTGGGCCTCGCCTACGACTACACCATGGCCTCGCAGCGCAAGGATCAGATCGACGGCATGGCCGACGCGGCGGCTCTGGGCGCGGTGACGCCCGCCGAGATGGCGCAGTCGCTCACGACCGCCGAGGCGCGGTCGAAGAACCTCTTCCTCGACCAGATCCAGACCGTCGCGGGCGTGACGTTCCAGCCTTCCGATGTCGTCGTGACCGGCGCCGACACGCCGTTCGGCGCGACGATCACGCGCAACGTGACGGTCACCTACAAGGCGGCGTCGCCGAACGTCTTTGCGGGCATCCTGGGGCAGCCGAGCTTCAATATCGTCGGGAACGCATCGGCGACGTCCGGCGGCGCGCCGAACATCGACTTCTACCTGCTGCTCGACGACTCGCCCTCGATGGAGATCGCCGCGACGCAGACCGACATCGACACGATGGTCTCACACACGAGCAAGCAGGGGGGATGCGCGTTCGGCTGCCACGAGTCCAATCCGAGCGGTTCCGATAACGTCGGCAACCCGAATGGCGAGGACAACTACACCCTGGCGCGAAACCTCGGCGTTACGCTGCGGATCGACCTCGTGAACAACGCGACCCAGAACCTGATGACGACCGCGCAAAGCACCGAGGATCAGAACCACGCCACCTACCGCACGGCCATCTACGCGATGGACTACAACTTCACGACCCTGCAGGCGCTGACCACCGATCTGAGCGCCGCGCAGAAGTCTGCAGCCAACATCGCCTCGCCGATCGTCTACAACAACAACTGCCTGACCAAGACCAACTGCAACAACGACGAGGACAGCTACCTCGATCAGGGGCTGTCGAGCGCCAATACGGCGATGCCCGACCCCGGCAGCGGCACCAACAACGCCGGCGACAAGCCGCAGGAGGTGCTGTTCATCGTATCCGACGGACTGGTCGACCAGGGCGTGACGGGCAGCGGCAACTGCGGCTCGTCAACGCGTATGTGCGCCGGGATCAATACGCTGGCCAACTGGTGCACGACGATCAAGAACCGCGGGATCCGGATCGCATTCCTCTACACGACCTACTATCCGCTGACGACGAACGCGTTCTACAACAGCCATATCGCTTCGTTCCAAAGCCAGATCGCCACCGACGCGCAGAACTGCGCCTCGCCGGGGCTGTTCTTCCAGGTCGACACCGGCGGCAACATCTCGGACGCCCTGCAGACCCTCTTCCTGCGGGCGGTGTCGACGGCGCGACTTACGCAGTAGCTAGCGGCGCGCGAGGGCGGCGATCAGGTCCTCTTCGAGCACCCAGAGCCGGTCCTGGCCCCAGTGGGCCTCGCCGCCGTCGACCCGATAGGTCGGCGCGCCCCAGAGCCCGGCGTCGAACAGAGCCTGGCGGTTGGCCTCGGCGGCCTGGCGCCAGCTGTCGTCTCCGAGGGCCGCGTCGACCTGCGCGTCGGTGAGCCCGGCCCGACGCGCAACACCCAGAAGCCCCTCGTCGCTGGCCAGCGCGACGCCTTCGGCCCAGGCGGCGCGCAGGGCGGACTCGGCGAACGCCTCGCCGAGGCCCAGTGGGACCGCGTGGTGCAGCACCGCCAGCGCGCGCTCGGCGCCCGGCCCGACCGGATCCGAGATCGGCCCGAACGGCAGCCCGGCCTTGTCCGCCTGCCGCTTGGTGTCGATGACGATGTAGAGCGACTTCACCGGCGGCACCGGCAGGCCGCGCATCACCATCGGCAGGATGTAGCGGAGCTCGAGCCGCGCGCCGTATTGCGCCGCAAGCTGCCGGACGCGCGGGAACGCGATCCACGAATAGGGACTGCGGAACGAGAACCACAGCTCGATCGTCGGGCGCCGATCACTCTTGGGCGGCGGACCCAGCGTCATGCCGCGGTAGCGGGCAAGCGACGGGGCGCGAGGCGTGGTGTCCAGCCCGGCGGCCGCCAGCTTCTCCTCCAGGTGCCAGAGGCGGTCGACGCCCCAGAACCACTGGCCGTCGTGGTGCAACATCGCGCCGAGATAGTGGCCGAGCCGCCGCCGCTCGGCTTCGCCATCAGCGAGCGTGCGGGCCGTCGAGTCTGCGGTCGCCACGCCCGGCGCCAGCCCTTCGAGCACGCGCGGCTGGCCGCTCCAGAGCGCGCGCCCCACCTCGATCGCCCGTTCGGCGAACCGGTCGGATCCCAGCGCGCCGGCGAGTATCCGTTGGGCGAGCGTGACCGCTTCGGCGTCAGGCGCCGCCGCGCCTTCCGGGAACGCCAGGCCGTAGGCCGGAGCGATGCGCGCGGCGTCGCGTCGCGCATAGGCCGCCAGCCGCTCGCGCTCAGGCGCCGCGGCGTCGTCGGGCGGCGGGACCAGCCACGGACGCACCGGCACGCCGTAGCGGGCCGTCAGCGCCGGCAAGAGCTGGACGATCAGGTGGCTGTAGGGGTCGTCGACCTGGTGAAAATAGTCGATCATGCGCCCTCCCTAGGCGATCGCGTGCGGCCATGATATTGGCATAACGCGTGTCATTTGTTGGCATGGCGGTCAAGCAGGACGTGA